>Ga0210390_10005785_pt1 | contig 10345 bp, 9 predicted proteins | sample IncBWH11OmetaG_FD_161050 | JGI IMG/M metagenome (GOLD analysis project Ga0210390, IMG submission 161050) | Forest soil microbial communities from Barre Woods Harvard Forest LTER site, Petersham, Massachusetts, United States - Inc-BW-H-11-O ... | reverse complement strand
TGGGCGTTCGGGGAGGCTATGACCTCCATGTCGGGCCGAGTCGAGACATACCTTGCCTAAGACTCCCCGCCAGAAGTGGATCGAGACCAAGGAGTCCTGGGAGCGGTCCCGCCATATCGAGGTGCCGACCCCGGTGCCCGCCGCCCCGCCCCGTCCCGGGGGCCTGCGCGTCGCCTACCTGACTTATCGCGGGAATCCCCGCTGTGGGGGCCAGGGCGTGTACAGCCGCCACCTGACCCGTGAGCTCGTGGCGCTCGGCCATTCGGTCGAGGTCTTCTCGGGACCGCCGTGGCCCGAGCTCGACCCGGGCGTCGGCTTCACGCCCGTGCCGGGGATGGACCTGTACCGTGACCCCGACCCCTTCCGCTTTCCGCACCCGCGCGAGTTCGCGTCGCGGGAGGACTGGATCGAGTTCGGCGTCATGTGCACCGCCGGCTTCGGCGAGCCGTTGGCGTACTCGCGCCGCGCCCGCCAGCTGTTGGCGCAGCGGCGCGGCGACTTCGACGTCGTGCACGACAACCAGTGCCTCGGCGACGGCATGCTCGGCATGGTGGCCGACGGCTGGCCACTGCTGACCACGCTGCACCACCCCATCACGGTCGATCGCGAGCTCGCCCTGGCCCATGCGACGAGCCGGTGGCAGTACCTCACCCAGCGCCGTTGGTTCGGCTTCTTGGGCATGCAAGTGCGCGTGGCCCGCGCGCTGCCGGCCGTGGTGACGGTATCGGAGAACTCGCGCCGGGACATCGCGGCACAGATGGGGGTCCGGCCCGAGCGCATGACCGTCGTGCCCGTCGGCGTCGACCACACGGTGTTCCGCCCGATCGACGACGTCACGCCGCAGCCCGGGCGCATCATGGTCACATCGAGCAGCGACGTGCCCATGAAGGGCCTGGTGCCGCTGCTCGAGGCGGTCGCGAAACTGCGCACCGAACGCGACGTCGAGCTCACCGTCATCGGGCGCCCCAACGAGGGCGGCCGGGTCGATCGGGCCATCACCCGGTTGGGGCTGGCCGACGCCGTGCACTGCGTCAGCGGCATCAGCGACGACGAACTGGCCCGCCTCTACGGCGAGGCCGAGGTCGCAGTCGTGCCGTCGCTCTACGAGGGGTTCTCGCTGCCGGCGATCGAGGCCATGTCCTGCGGCGTCGCCGTCGTGGCGACCACCGGCGGCGCGCTGCCCGAAGTCGTCGGCAACGACGGCGAGACTGGATTGCTGGTGCCACCGGACGACCCCGGCGCGCTGGCCGGCGCCATCGCGCGGCTGCTCGACGACCCGGGCCTGCGGGCGCGCCTCGGTGCGGCGGGCCGTGAGCGCGTCGTGCGCCGCTTCACCTGGCAGGTGACGGCGGCGGGTACGGCCGCGTGCTACCAGGCGATGCTCGAGGGGCGGCCGCTCCCGGGCGCGGGGGCGCCGACCGTGGTGCCGGAGGCGTCGAGCCCGTGCTGACCGTCGACTACGACCGGCTCGGGGTCAGCCCGGGTGAGCTGGTGCTCGACCTCGGCTGCGGCTTCGGCCGCCACGCTTTCGAGGCGGCCCGCCGCGGCGCCTACGTGGTGGCGCTCGATGCCGGCCCCGAGGAGGTGGCGCAGGTGCGCGCCACGCTGGGCGCGATGGTCGAAGCGGGGGAGCTGGCGGCCGACCACCCCGCGTCCGCGGTGCAGGGTGACGCGCTGGCGTTGCCGTTTGCGGACGGCACCTTCGACCGCGTCATTGCGTCAGAGGTGCTCGAACACATTCCCGACGACGTCTCTGCCATGCGCGAGCTGGCCCGCGTCCTCAAGCCCGGCGGCTCCATGGCGGTCACCGTGCCGCGCTGCGCGCCCGAGGCGGTCAACTGGGTGCTCTCCGACGAGTACCACGACACGCCGGGGGGCCACGTCCGTATTTACCGGCGCTCCACGCTCGAGCGCCGGCTCGCCTCGACCGGGCTCGAGCCCAATGGCCATGGGCACGCGCACGGGCTGCACTCGCCCTACTGGTGGCTGCGCTGCCTCGTGGGTGTCACCAACGATTCGCACCCCGCGGTGGCGGCCTACCACAAGGTGCTGGTGTGGGACATCGTCAAGGCCCCACTCGTCACGCGCACAGCCGATCGGGTTCTGAGCCCACTCATCGGCAAGAGCCTGGTGGTCTACCTCTCCAAGCCCGCCGTGGCCGTCGCCGGGCTGCCAGACGCACGCCCGTCGTTGCCGCGTGGTGTGCCGGGCCGGCGCGGGCCGACGTCGCCGAAACAGGGGGCGGCCGCATGACGACCGAGGACATCCGCTCGTTGCACTCGATCCGCTCGGCCCGGGTCACGATCCCCGAGGTGCCGGGCATCCTCACGGCCTCGGACGTGCTGGCGACGGCGCAGGCCATTGCCGACGTGCAGCGCTACGACGGGATGATCCCGTGGTTCGAGGACGGCCATTGCGACCCTTGGAACCACGTCGAGGCCGCGATGGCGCTGACCGCGTGCGGCCTGGTCGACGAGGCCGTCGCCGCCTACCGCTGGCTCGCGGACCGGCAGCTGCCCGACGGGAGCTGGTTCAACTACTACCGGCGCGACGCCGTCAAGGACCCGCGACTCGACACGAACGTGTGCGCCTATCTGGCGGCGGGGGCGTGGCACCACCACCTGATCACCGGCGACGTGGAATTCCTCGGTGAGCTGTGGCCCACCATCGAGGGCGGCATCGACTGGATCCTGCGCCTGCAACAGCCCGATGGCTCGGTGCTGTGGTCGCTCGACTCCGCGGGCCGGCCCGAGGGGTACGCGCTGCTGACGGGCTCGTCGTCGATCTACCACTCCCTGCGCTGCGCGGTGGCGATCGCCGAGTGCCTGGCCAAGGACCGCCCGGACTGGGAGCTTGCGGCCGGCCGGCTCGGCCACGCCGTGGCGCACCACCCGAACGCCTTCGCACCCAAGGTGGAGTTCGCGATGGACTGGTACTACCCCATGCTCTCGGGCGCGCTCGAAGGCGAGACGGGCCGGCGCCGCATCGCCGAGGGCTGGTCCACGTTCGTGTTGGAAGGACGCGGCGTGCGCTGCGTGTCGACGGGGGACTGGGTGACGGCGGCGGAGACGGCCGAGTGCGTGCTCACGCTCGACGCGCTGGGGTTGGACAACGCCGCACGCGAGCTGTTCGTCGCGGGGCAAGGCCTGCGGTTGCCTGACGGCTCGTACTGGACGGGGATGGTGTACCCCGACGAGGAGACATTCCCGAAGAACGAGCGCACGACGTATACGTTCGCCGCCATGGTGCTGGCCGCCGACGCGCTGTCGGATACGACCCCGGCCGCCGGCCTGTTCCGCGGCGAGTGCCTGCCGGCGCCGTTGGATCTGGCCGAGCCGCACTGCGGGGACGCCACCGAGGGGTGCACGGTCCTGGAGTACTCGGAGCGGGCCCGGCGCGACTGAGCCGCGGCCGGGTGGCTGGGCGGGTCTGACTACTAGTGCGGTGTCGGCGCCACGCGGCGCACGACCCGCAGGCTGCCGCACGCAGCGTCATCCACGAACTCGCCCGACTCGAGAGCGGCGCAGTACAGCTCGTACGGAGGTCGGCCGCCATCGGCCGGGTCGGGGAACACGTCGTGGATGGCCAGCCAGCCACCGACGGCGACGTGGGGGGACCAGCCGCGGTAGTCGGCCCAGGCCGGCTCATCGCCGTGCCCTCCGTCGATGAAGCAAAAGGCCAACGGCCGGTCCCACCGGGTCGCGACCGTGGGGGAGTCGCCGACGATGCCCACAACGGTCGACTCGAGACCGGTGGTCGTGATCGTGTGGCGCCAATGCAGGAGCGTGTCGATGCGGCCCGCCTCCGCGTCCACGAGGTCCGCCTCGTGATACTCCCACCCCGGCTGGTTCTCCTCTGAGCCGCGGTGGTGGTCCACCGAGAGGAGGACGGCGCCGGTCGCCTCGGCTGCGGCGCCGAGGTACACGGTCGACTTGCCGCACCAGGCGCCGATCTCGACGAAGGTGGCGGGTTTCGCGGCCGGGAGATCGGCCCGGCCCGCCCGCAGCGCAGCTTCGTACAGCGCCTCGCCCTCGTCGTCGGGCATGAACCCCCGGGTGCGTCGTGCCGCCGCGAGGAGAGCCTCGGTGCGCGCGTTCTCCGAGTCACCCTCCGCGGCGTCTGCGGGAGTGTTCATGAAGGCGCGGTGGCGGACGACAGGATGCGTGCCAACTCGGCGCCCTCTCTCGCGGCAAAGGCGACGTTGACCCCGAGTCGCTCGACCGACTGTGCGACCCGACGTGGGCCGGAGGAAAGCGGGTGGTCGTTGAGGAAGGAGATCGCGGCCTCGGCGAAGTCGGCATCGGCACAGAGCGCGGGCACCGACTCGAGGATGCGGACCGGCGCGTTCTTCGGGAAGCGCTCGAGGATCGCGTCCCACTGCTCGGTGATCCGGTTCCACACCGCCTGGCATCCGACCGGATTGGCCAAGAGCGCGCCGATGACGGCAAAGCCGTTCTGGCTGCGGACCTCGGTCATGGCGAGATCGAAGGTCCGCAGGCAGAGCTCGACGTCGGGGAAGGCCGCCAAGGCCCCCAGCGAGCGCATCTCTTCCTGGGGCGTCGAGGCGGAGCGGTAGCGGGCCAGCACGGTGTCGTAGTCACCGGCTCGGAGCAGTTGGGCGACAACGGCCAGGATCGCGACCTCGATGTCGGCGGGTATCGGCGTCGTGCCGCCGGCGATCGGCGAGGCGTCGAAGCGACGGGCGGCTTCGGCACGCATCTCGTCGTCCGCCCCCACGGTGCCGAGAAGGTTGATGGCGAGCGCGCGCAGCGTCGGGGTGCGCTCGCCCTCGCCCGGCGTCGGCTCGAAGCCGAGGCCGCGGTGCACGGGGCCGACGAGAGCCGCCACCGCCTGGTGCAAGGCGTGACGGGCATCGGGACGGGCGATCCTGTTGCACAGGACCAGGGCGGCGCCCACGGGCGCCCACGCACCAGGGTCCGGCTCGACCCCGAGCTTCATGGACACCCGGAGGAATTCTTCGAGCCGTGTGTGGCCGGCCAACGTCGTGGCCCAGGTGTCGCCCATCAGGTTGGCGCGCTCGAGGGGCGTCAGCTCGGTGAGGTGCTCGGCGAGGGCCAGGCGGTGTTCGGTCCCGTAGCCCACGCGGAACACACCCCAGCCACCTGCGTTCACCACAACGGTTCCTTGTGCGACCTCAGGGACCGGCGCCGGCTGCGGGCCGAGAACCAGCCGGCGCAACGGCGCGCCGCGCTGCTCGGCGTGCGGAAGGGCGCGGACGGCAACCGGGACGTTCCACGTGGTGCCGATGGCCGACTCGGTGCCGGCGGGCACCGGCCCGTAGGCGAAGGGCTGCTGGCGCAACTCGTCGCCGACGAGGGAGACGAGCGGATGACCGCCCTGGAGGATGAAGGTGTTCATGATGTCGCGTACGGGTGCGCCGCTCGCGTCCTCCAGCGCGTCCCACAGGTCGGTCGTGACCGTGTTCCCATATGCGTGCGCCTTGAGGTACGTGCGCACCCCGTCCCTGAAGACGTCGGATCCGATGTGCTGTTCGAGCATGCGCAGGACCCCGCAGCCCTTCTCGTAGGTGAGGAGGTCGAACATGCCCTCGGCCTCCTTGGGCGGCCCGACCGGGTACTCGATCGGGCGCGTGGAGTGCACGCCGTCGACGGCGAGCGCGGCCTCGCGCGAGGGGGCGAAACCGGCCCAGCGGTCCCACGAGGGCCGGAAGGCGTCGACGCACATCATCTCCATGAAGGTGGCGAACGCCTCGTTCAGCCAGATGCCTTCCCACCATCCCATCGTCACGAGGTCGCCGAACCACATGTGCGCGAGCTCGTGCGAGACCACGTCCGCGACGCGCTCGAGCTCGATGCGAGCGGCCTGGGCCGGGTCGACGAGGAGGGCGGTGTCGCGGAACGTGATGCAGCCGAGGTTCTCCATCGCCCCGGCGGCGAAGTCAGGAATCGCGACCAGGTCTACCTTTTCACCCGGGTACGGGATGTTGAAGTATTCGGTGAAGAAGCGCAGTGCGAAGGCACCCACTTCGAGGGCGTACTCGCCCAACGCAGCCTTGCCGGGCGTGGAGACGACGCGGAGCGGCACGCCGTCCACGTCGATGGTCTCGGTGGTGTCGAATTGGCCGACGATGAATGCCACCAGATAGGTGGACATCTTCATGGTCGGCGAAAACGTGATGCGTCGTTTCTCGCCGACACGATCATCGGCGATGATCGGCGAGTTGGATATGGCGTCGAGATCGGCGTCGACGATCAGCGTGATCTCGTAGACAGCCTTGCGGTCAGGCTCGTCGAAACATGGGAAACAGCGCCTGGCGTCGACCGACTCGAATTGGGTGGTGGCGATGGTCTGGGTCTCACCGTCCAGCGCGGCATACGTGGAGCGGTAGAAGCCACGGAGCTTGTCGTTGAGGGTCCCGGTGAAACGGCAGCTCAGGGTGCAGGGACCGGCGGGCAGCTCGGACGGCGCCCGGAAGGTGACCCATTCGAGGTCGTCGTCGAAGGTCACCGTGCAGCCAATGGTCGTGCCGTCCGACAGCCGGACTTCGACGTCGCTCACGGCAAGCTCGACGGCGTTGAGCACGATCTGGCTGACGGGCTCGTGGATCAGGGCATCGATCGCCACCGTGCCCGAGAAGCTCGCGGCACCCAGGTCCGGCTCGATCTCGATGCGATATGTCTCCGGCTCGACGGTGCGGGGCAGGCGAAACGCGGGGCTACCCGGTACGTCAGAGGACGTCGTCGTGGGGGGATGCATCCGGGGAAGGCTACCCGCCGCGTTCCGGTAGGTTCTCGCTTCGTGCCCGTCCCCGAGCCAGCAAACGACGCCGACCCTGTTCCGTCCCCGATGGGAGACAAGGCGGTCCGGCACGACCTTGACGTCGTGGCGATCGGATCGCCTCTGTTGGACGTGATCGAGCTGGCGAGCACCGAACAGCTGGCCCAATCGGGTCTGGCCAAGGGGTCGATGACCCTGATCGACTTGGAGAAGGCCAGGGAGATACAAGCGCTCATGCGCACGGCGCGCCACGTGTCGGGGGGGTCCGTGGCCAACACCACCGCGGGGATCGCCGAGCTGGGTGGCACCGCCGGTTTCGTGGGTGCCGTTGCCGACGACGAGGTCGGCCACGCCTACGCCGAGAACCTGCGCGCCGCCGGCGTCGAGTTCGAGCCGCACTACAGCGAGGCAACGGCCGAAGCCCTCGGCACCGGGCGCTGTGTCGTCCTGATCACCGACGACGCCGATCGCACCATGGGGACCTATCTCGGCGCCGCGTCGACCCTGACTCCGGCGGGCGTGCCCGAGGCATTCGTGGAGCGGGCCTCGATTGTGCTGCTCGAGGGCTATCTGTGGGACGTGCCGGCGGCCAAGGAGGCCATGCGTCACGCTGCCGCCAGCGCGCACGCCGGCGACGGGTCGGTGGCCTTGTCCCTCTCGGACCCGTTTTGCGTGAGCCGGCACCAGCGGGAGTTCTTGGAGCTGCTGCTCGACGACGTCGACATCCTTCTCGGCAACGAAGAAGAGCTCACGATGCTCTTCGGCGCCGACTCCGTCGACGCTGCCCTCGAAGCCGCCGAGGAGACAGGGTTGCTCGTGGTGATGACCCGGGGCGCGCAGGGCGCGGTCGTGCTGACCGCGCGCGGCCCGGTCGCGGTGCCGGCGGCAGAGGTCGAGCGAGTCATCGACACCACCGGAGCCGGTGACCTGTTCGCGGCCGGCATGCTGTTCGGCCTCACGCACGGAATGGGACCGGAGGACAGCACGCGTCTCGGAGGCCTTTGTGCCGCCGAGGTGATCGCCCACACGGGTGCGCGTCCCGAGGCCGACCTGAAGGCACTGGCCAAGGCCGCCGGTCTGATCAGCGCGTAGCGGCCATGAGCCTTTCGATCGGCATTGTCGGCCTGCCCAACGTCGGCAAGTCCACCCTCTTCAACGCCTTGACCCAGAACGACGTGCTCGCGGCGAACTACCCCTTCGCCACGATCGAGCCCAACGTCGGGGTCGTGGCGGTGCCCGATCCGCGGCTGGCCCAACTCGCCGCGCTCTACGACGGCGCGCCGGTCGTGCCGGCGACCGTCACGTTCGTCGACATCGCAGGGCTGGTGCGCGGGGCGTCCCAGGGCGAGGGGCTCGGCAACCAATTCCTGGCGGCCATCCGCGAAACGGATGCGATCTGTCAGGTCGTGCGCGCCTTTCACGACGACGACGTGGTGCATGTCGACTCCCGGGTGGACCCGGCGGGCGACATCGAGACCGTCAACACCGAGCTGATCCTGGCCGATCTCCAGACCGTCGAGAACCGACTGCCCCGCCTGGAGAAGGAGGCGCGCGCCACACCGTCGCTCAAGCCCGTCGCCGGGGCGGTCGCCGCGGCTGCAGGCATCCTGGGCGAGGGGCGGACCATCTCGAGCGCGGCGGAGGCCGGCGAGGTCGATGCGACGGCGCTGCGGGATCTGCATCTCTTGACGGCGAAGCCCTTCATCTACGTGTTCAACGTCGACGAGCGCGCGCTCGGTGACGCCCCATTGACCGAGGATCTGGCGGCCCGGGTGCGTCCCGCCCCAGCGGTCGTCCTGTGCGCCCAGATCGAGGCGGAGATGGCCCTCCTCGATCCCGAAGACGCCAAGGAGCTGTTACGCAGCTACGGCCAGGAGGAATCGGGACTGGAGCAACTCGTGCACGTGGGCTTCGACACGCTGGGACTGCAGACGTTCCTGACCGCCGGGCCCAAGGAGGCCCGGGCGTGGACCATCCACGCCGGTGACACGGCCCCCAAGGCGGCCGGTGTGATCCACACCGACTTCGAGAGGGGCTTCATCAAGGCGGAGGTCATCAGCTTCGACGACCTCATGACCGCCGGCTCGGTGGCGGCGGCGCGCACGGCGGGCAAGGCGCGCATGGAGGGCAAGGACTACGTGATGCGCGACGGCGACGTGGTGGAGTTCAGGTTCAATACCTGAGCGGGACCGCTCAGCCGTTCTGGTTCGGGCTCTGGACCGAGAACGACGTCGTGATCTGTCGCCCCCTGGGCCCGAGGACGTACCAGAGCCCGCCGTCCTGGTCGATCGCCTGACCCGTGACCATGCCGGGCGTGAAGTCGAGGTTGTACGTGTACAGCGGGTGACCACCGTAGGAGAGCTGCGTCGATCCGTCGGGCCGCTTGAGCGTGCCGACCAGCGCCGGGCTCAGGCCCCTTTGGACCCGGACGGGACCGTTCGCGACGAGTGGCGGCCACTGGAAGACGCAGCCGTCGTTGAGACACGCGCTGTGGGTCGGCGTGTCGGGGACGAAGTCGTAGAGCGTTCTGCCGTCGCCGGTGGCGAGGATGGGTCCCGCGGGCGACTTCTGCAGCGTGAGCGTGAGCGACGGGTCGGTCGTCGGAGGCGCGGACAGCGTCGTGACGTTCCCGCCGTTGCCGCAGGCGGCCAACGTGAAGGCGGAGAGGGCGAGGGCTGCCGGGACGACGAGGGCGCGACCTCGCAGTCGCCGGCGCATCAAGACCCCGCTGCCCCGACGTTGGTTCCGAGCACCCAGCTGAGCGAGGCGAGGAGGTCGGCCGTCGTCCAGCTGGTGGGCTGCGGATGGGTGAGGTCGTGCAGACCGCCGTCGTCGAGGAGCGACTTGAGCTTCGGTGAGAGGTCGGGGATATCCGGCGCGCCGGCGTCGACGAAGCGCTCACGCCCGTTGGCGTCGATGATGATGTAGCCGTCGGTGTGGTCGACGTCGTAGGTGAGGGGCTGGCCCGTCCACCAGTCGGTCTTGGGCGGCTGTTCCTCGGGCACGATCTGATAGCTCACGCCGAACGGCCTCCAGAACGCCGCGATCTGTGCCGGCGTCCCCGTCCAGAGGTCCCAGCTCGCTCCGAACTCCTTCTGGTAGGCGACGAGGCGGGCGACCGTGTCGCGGCCCGGGTCGACCGTCGCCTCGACGAAGGCAACGCGGTGGGAAAGGCCGGCGGCGTGCACGTCGCGCTGCAGGGAGGTGTACGCCGCGGTGATGAGTGGGCACTCGTCCTGGCAGAGGGAGAGGAACGGAGCGAGCACGACCACTTTGCCCCGCAGCGCGGCCAGCGAGACGGGCCGGCCGTGCTGGTCGATCAGCCGGATGTGTTGGGGCGTGGGCCGATCGAGGGCGAGGCCCTGGTTGGCGGGGGGCGCGGCGGGCGCGGAGGAGCCGCACGCGGCCAGCAGGACGCCGAGGGTGAGGAGCAGGGGGACGAGGAGGTGGCGGGTCGATGGACGGCCCGGTCGACGGCTCAGTCGTCGTCCTCCCCGGGCGGCATGAAGGTGAAGGGGAGGTCGGCCAACGTGATCAGCGTCGAGGCGATCCAGCGGGTGAGGGCGTCGAAGACCGGAGCGATGGA
>Ga0210390_10005784_pt1 | contig 10345 bp, 4 predicted proteins | sample IncBWH11OmetaG_FD_161050 | JGI IMG/M metagenome (GOLD analysis project Ga0210390, IMG submission 161050) | Forest soil microbial communities from Barre Woods Harvard Forest LTER site, Petersham, Massachusetts, United States - Inc-BW-H-11-O ... | reverse complement strand
CCCGGGTCGAGATCGTTGAAGGCTTCCGCGGTACCGGGTGCTCCGCCGCCGCGTGTACCTCCGGTTACCAGCACCGTCCCGTCCGGGAGGATGGTGGCGTTATGCTGTCGGCGGGGGAAGTTCATGGAATCGGTTGCCTGCCAGGCAAGTTGCGCCTGGCTCAGATCGATGGTCTCGGCGCTCGCGGTCGGCGGGTTGCCGCCGCCGACGAAAAGAACCTTGTCGACGTCGTACAGAACCGACGGGGCATAGTCGCATAGCCCGTTGGGCTGCAGGACGTTGGGGAGCGCGGTCCAGGTGCCGGCGCCGGAGACATCCAGAGACCAGGTCTGGACGAGCGAGGTCATGTAGAGGATGCCGGTGGAAGCGACGTGCATGCGCGGGAAGAGGTCGAAAGCCGCACCCGGAATCGACGCGATGGCGGCGAAATCGCCGTTGCTCCATATCTGCGGTATCACATTGTTGACGACCAGGTTCTGCGTGGGGTCGAGGTAACTGCCCGACAGCACAAGGACACTTCCGGACGGCAGGGCGATGGCTGTCGGGTACCACCGGCCGTCGTTCATCACGGCCGTGGGCGTCCACGTACCGGCGGCTGGATCGTAGATAGTGGCCTGGTTCAGGCCGTGGCTATCGGCGAGGTGGCCGCCGGCCACCAGCAGGCGCCCGTCCGGCAGGAACGCGTGGCCGGAACAGAATAGGTTGGCATTCGTCGTGCCGTCGTTCAGTGTGGGCTGCGGCGCCTGCGTCATGTTTCCATTCGCGGGATTCCAGAGAAATGGAGTGCACGTTGCCGCAGGGGCGGGCGGCAGTCCGGGCGCGAGCGGGCTGGCGGGATCGGTATCCAGGGATTGCTGGGGATTATCTCGCCTGCCCCACATCAGCACCAGGCCGGTCGGCAGCACGTGAGCATGGATGCCGACGTTCAGCAACGTAACGGGATCCCCCCACTGACCCCGCTTGTCCGGTGTCTCGATGGTGAAGGTGAACGGCGCGGCCTGCGCCGCGGCCTCGTCCCCCGCCGTTACCGAGAGCATGTCGGTGGTGTCGGCCTGCAGGAACGTGGTGTCGTGATCGTCGTACGCGATGACCAGGTAGTACTGCACGACGGTGCCCGCCGCGAACGTGCCGACCGGGATCGCCGCCGAATAGTACTTGCTGTTGCCGATCGCGGTGGCGAAGACCATAGGCACCGTCGTCCACGCCGTGTCAGTCGTCCGCTTGAACAACACCGCGCTGCCGTCCTGCAACTGGTTGCCGGGGTTCCCGCCACCCTGGTACTGGTTGCCGCTAAAGACAGTAACCGCCGACAGCGGATCCGTGGGAAAGACCGGGTCTCGCATGCCGGCGTTACCAAACGGCTCGGGGTTACCGGGAAAGTGCCACGCATTGCCGAGGGCCATGGGAAATCCCTTCCTTGATGCTAGAATCGCAGCCCCACCGTATGCATCCGCTGCCGTGACTGCACGCGTGATCCGGGGAGTATTGGCACGCGCTGGCGAAACAGAAATTAGGCACATATTCGCGCAGGTGCGCAAGAACTTGGTTGCTCTCCGTGACGAGCGCTCGGTCAGCCTCTGTCCTGCGCTGGCAGAGTTCACGGCTGCCGACTGACCACATGGCATGGTCAAGGTCCTGTCATACCCGCGGCGCTCGACCCTGTCTGCGGCATGACCGGACGTTCCCGAGATGCTGGTGGTCCGGGGTTGCCCTGATATCGAAATAGCATCGGTTTGTCGCCGCGAGGCCGTCCAGCTCAGCGGCGCCCGGTGACTACCTGGCCTAGAACTGCTGCCATGGCGCAAGTTGAATAGCCGAGACCGAGGGGGGCACGCCGGTCGGAAACTCTCGAAGCGTCAGCAAGACAGCTATGTAATAGACGTTATTACGAAAATCGAGTACGTGGTCAGGTGTGGGGCCAGTAGGACCGCCCACCAGCTTCGTCTGAAAACCGGCAGACGCATCGAACTCGGCGCTATCAAACTGCAACAACGCGGTTTCCGTCACGGTTCCGGGATCATGAGGGTCAAACAGGAGAATCGGAACCTCTGTAAGAGTGGCGACAACGCGTCCGTCTCCAGGGCTGTACCGCAGCACGAGCATCAAGGCGCCCAGTTCCGCTCCATCGTACTCCGGGGTGACATCGTATCGTATCGTCGCCGAAAACTCAGGGCCCCCGATGACTTCGGGATTATTCACCCGAGCTGGTTTACTTCCCCCGACGCGACCACCGTGGAGCTGTGCCACCGAGCCCGCGAAGACAACCTTGGCGGCGTCGGCTGGGTCAACCGTGCCAACGGAGCCCGCACTGTACATATTGACCGTCGCCCCATGTCAAGTTGCCGGAACGAAACGAAGGTGATCGTACACGCTGTTATCCCGTGTGAATAGATGCAGACGCCAGATAACGGCAAGTCTGCGGGCCTCTACCGGTGCGGTACAGGGTCATCTCCTCGAGTGTCATGGCGTGACCGGTCAAGGAGACACCAAGTTGAGGCCTCACCACAGGGAGCGTGCCCACCCGAACGCAGCTCCCAGGCTGCTCGCGAGGCTGCGCAGGCCCTGGATGCACGCACCACGAACGAACAGCACTGTGTCGTTTTCGTCCGCCACAGGATCGCTATGCGCAGCTTGCCTGCCAGCCACCCGCGCGGAGGGGTCAGACCGGAAGCGTACGCAACCCAACCAGCCGTCTTTCCGTCAGGGCGATCCCTGCCGGATCGAGCAGTTGTCCCGCCGGCTGGGCGTCGATGCCCTTCATGCGTTTGACCAAGCCGGGGCTTCTCCGCAGGCGGCGTCCCTCAATTGGCTGCCAACAGCAAGGCCATGAGAAATGAGGAGCCTACCCTGCGAAAGAGCCCGGCCGCCCCAGGCGCCGTAACCACGCATTCGCCCCTGTCCGCGGCATGAGAGTGAACCTGGAGCGACGGCGGCTACTCGGCGCTGTTGATAAGGATTATCTGCAGGCGGTGGCCTTTCTTATCGGTCAGCCGTCAGCCCGCTTAAAGTAAAATCGGCACTTCGCAGTGCACACCGTCATTTCATGCTATGAATTTCCGCTTGGCAAATGCCCGTGTACTCGTTGGACATATTCATCGAGACCTTCCGCATTCTCCCACTTCTGAAGATAATACTCCCGGAAAGCCATAATGGCCTCGGGCGTCTCGATGTTGTGCGCGGTCATGCTGGTTCCGTCACCAGATACAGCTAGCATGACAATCTTATTGTCGATTATGGCAAGGCCAATATCGTCCACTCGCCCATAGGAGGGAACGACGCGTATCTTGTAGTTTTTAATCGCCTTCGTGTCCGGGCGGTGCTGGTTCAACCAGGCTGCCATCGCCGCGGTCTCTGGGGCACCAATAATTCTGCGGAACTCACGATCTGGATGCCACCGTGCCCAGTCTACAGTGTACTGAAAATAGCTGTTTGCCTCCGCAGACTCGAACGCCGTGGGGGGAGCAGTTCTCGTGTACGTGGCCCAAACGTAATCCTTGGCCTCCTGGATTTGCCTCTGCGCGGCCGCATAAAATTCTTGGATATTACGATAGAAAGCAGATTCGATACCTCGCTCACGCTTCTCGCGGATATCTGCTACGCTTTGAAATATCCCGTATAGCGCTAGGAATATGCCCGGTATATACCACCTGGCGTCGATACCGATAACATTGAGAATGATAGACGTGACGACGGCCCCGATGAGGCTGACCTCGACTAGGCGATCTTCTACCTTCCGGAAAGTCAGTCGACTCATCAGCGATCCCTTCGTATTAAAGCTACAACATGACCTCAGCCTTGGGTCACCTGTATAGTTTCTTGCTTTCATGAATGCAACGCACGGCTGAGACCCAGGGAGTACCGGTCGATGGACCGGCTGCGCTTGCGAACAGCGCCTGACACGACCTTACCTCGGCTTGGTCTTGGTTCCCCTCACTATCATGAACGACGGGTTGGCTCGCGTCATAGCTGTTCGCTCATCGGCAATGCCGGACGGCCTCCGAGGCCTGGGCCTCAGGGGATGCGGGTGCGGTCAGATGCCGGAGGCCAAGTAAGCGGCGAGGATGTGGTTCGGGTGGCGGTCCAGGTTCTGGCCAGCTGGGATAGAGCACCGGGTAAGTCCGTGCTTCGGGCCGGGCAGGCCGGTGATCAGAAAGCAGCAGACAGACGGAGGTTCGCCGGGGAGGAATGCCGCCTGGGCGGTTCGCGTTGACGCGCGGGTGAAGAAGATTGGCTTCTTGTCGTTCGGGCACTGGTCGTCGTCACCCGGCTCGCATACGCGGTCGGCATCGGACGCGTTGCTGCAGTCGATCGACCTGGCCGTTGCCGCCGAGGAGCTCGGCGCCGACGGCGCGTACTTCCGGGTACACCATTTCGCGAGGCAGCTGGGATCTCCGTTCCCGCTGCTGGCGGCGGTCGGCGCGCGCACCAGCCGGATCGAGATCGGCACGGCAGTCATCGACATGCGCTACGAGAACCCGCTCTACATGGCAGAGGACGCCGGAGCGGCCGACCTCATCTCCGGCGGCCGCCTCCAGCTGGGGATCAGCCGCGGCTCGCCGGAGCAGGTGATCGAGGGCTGGCGGTACTTCGGCTACCAGCCGCAAGAGGGTCAGACGCACGCCGACATGGCCCGCGGGCACGCCCAGGTGCTGCTCGAGGTGCTGCGCGGCGAGGGCTTCGCACAGCCCAATCCCCGCCCGATGTTCCCGAACCCGCCCGGCCTGCTGCGCCCCGAGCCGCACTCAGCAGGGCTGCGGGAGCGCATCTGGTGGGGCGCCGCGTCACAGCAGACCGCCACGTGGGCGGCCGGGCTGGGCATGAATCTGCAGAGTTCGACACTGATAACTAACGAGTCGGACAAACCCTTTCACCTGCAGCAGGCCGAGCAAATCCAGGCATTCCGCGACGCCTGGCAGAAGGCTGGCCACGAGCGGGAGCCGCGGGTGTCGGTAAGCCGGAGCATCTTCGCCCTCGCCGATGACCGGGACCGGGCCTACTTCAGCCGCCAGGATCAGGACACCGACCAGATCGGGTTCATCGACCCCAAGACCCAGGCGATCTTCGGCCGCACGTACGCTGCCGAGCCCGATGTGCTGATCCAGCAACTCAAGGAGGACCAGGCGATCGCAGCCGCCGACACGCTGCTGCTCACCGTGCCCAGCCAGCTCGGCGTCGACTACAACGCCCACGTCATCGACACCATCCTCACCCACGTGGCGCCCGCACTTGGCTGGCGATAAGCCAGCTAGCGATCAGCACCATCACCCCCGGCTGCGGCGAGATCTCGCGCCGTCCCCATGGCCCGGCCCTATCCGCGGCAATTGAGGACGTTCACCTCAAGCGCGGCGATGCATGAATATGGCGATGCATGAATATACGGCCTGGCTGTCTGCCTGCCCGGCCGTAACCGGGATTCCAACGGCGCGGAGCGCTCGTGATAACCGCGCGCGGACCCGCCGTTCGGAGCGGTTTCAGAACGCTCGGCATTTTCCAGTTGAGGCGTGCAGGACAGGTTGATCTGGTGTGCCGGGATCGGCGCGGCCGTAGCCGGGGGTGATCGCTCGTGCCGGAAGACAGCGGCAGCTGTGTTACCGATTGGTTCGGGTATGAGCGGTGGCTCGATCTTGTCCTTTCTGATACCAGTGGACCGCGCTGGCCTGGGCTCTCGAGGGTCTGCCGGGGCGATCGCGGCAGGCTTCCAGGCGCCGCCCGCGGCCCCGGCGCTGAATTGGCTGAGGGTACCGGCCGCTGCTTTACCCGGGGTTTTCCTGCCGTTGCGGGTCTTGGTGTGCGTCCTCGAGCCCGTACTGTATGGCGCGTGTGCCGGTGAGGGACCGGCCGTGCGCGGCGGCCTGCTCGTAGGCTGCGTCTCCCATCTGGGAGCGCAGGTCGGCCTCGGTACTGTGGTCGTGCGGGGCGCGCGGCACGTAGGCGTGCAGCCAGCCGCTGCCGCTGGCCTGCAGCTGCGCACTCGCGGCTGCCAGCAGCCGGGCGGCGCGCGGCGGGTCGTCCTGCTGCCGTGCTACGGCGGCCAGCGCCTCGAGGTAGTAGGCGGCGGCTGGCTCGTCTCCGGCTTCGGCCGCCAGCGACAGCCCTTGCCTGAGCAATCTCGCGGCGCCGTCCAGGTCGCCCCGGGCCTGGCTGCTGAGCGCCAGGTCGTACAGCGAGATGAGGATCGTGAACCGGTCCGGGCTGCTGCGGGCCGCGTCCAGGCCCGCCGTGAACAGCTGGGCCGCGCGGTCGTAATCAGCGTTGCTGAGCTGGATCTGGCCGAGGAAGTTGTTGGTCAGGGCGAGGATCAGCAGGTGCTGCACGCGCTCCTGCTCGGTGCGCTCGCCGGTGTCCGCCTCCCGGAGCAGGTTCATGGCCTGGTCCAGCACGTCGCCGGCCCGTTCGGAGTCGTGCTGCGAGGCCAGCACGTGCCCGAGGGCGGCGGCAGCCAGGGCTGCGCCCAGCGGATCCCCCGCCTCGCGGAACAGCGGCAGGCTCTGCTCGAAGGCCGACCGTGCCTGGTCCTGGTCGCCGTCGGCGATGAAGGTGAAGCCGGTACCGCTCAGTGCCAGGGCCCGCTCGTGTGGCGCCAGTTCCGGCCTCTTGGCCATGAGCGCTTCCCAGTAGTGGGCGACCTCGGCGACGTGCCCGCGCAGCCAGTAGAACCTCCAGGTCGTCCACATAAAAGTGATCGCCTGGTCAAGCCGGTCCTGGTCCATCAGCCAGGACAGGGCGGCACTGAGGTTGCGGACCTCGGTCTCCAGCCGGTTCAGCCACGCCAGCTGCCCGTCGCCCCGCAACTCGGATTCGGCCGGCATGGCCAGGGCCATGAAGTAGGCCGCATGCCTGTCGTGGGCCTCCTGCCAGGCACCATCGGCACGCAGGCGTCCCAGGGCGTACTCCCGGATGGTCTCCAGCAGCCCGAACCGCGGCTCGTCCCCGTGGGTCTCCGGCTGGACCAGGCTGCTGCCGGCCAGCGCGTTCAAGATGTCGATCACCACTCCGGGCGGGTCCGCCTGGCCGGGAGCGCCAGCATCGCCGTAGACCGCCTCGGCGGCGGGCAGGCCGAACGTCCCGGCAAAGACGCCGAGGCAGGCGAATAGCGCCTGCTCGCCCGGGGACAGCAGGGCGAAGCTCCAGTCCAGGGTGTTCTTCAGGGTCCGCTGCCGCTCCGGCACGTCACGCGGCCCGCCGGTCAGGACGCCCATCGGGTCACCGAGCCGGGCCAGCAGCGCCTGCGGCGGCAGCAGCCTGACCCGGGCGGCGGCCAGCTCGATGGCCAGCGGCAAACCGTCCAGCCGACGGCATATCTCGGCGACGGCGCCGACGTTCTGGCTGGTAAGCCTGAACCCCGGAGCCACCGCCTGGGCCCGCTCGGTGAACAGCCGAACCGAGGCGTACTGTCCCGCCGTCCCGGCGTCCCGGGCGGCGCCCGCCGGCGGGACGGGGAGCGGGGGAACCGGGAATTCGTGCTCGCCGCTGAGCCTGAGCATGCTCCGGCTGGTCACCAGCATCTTCAGGCCGGGCGCCGCGGCCAGCAGCTCGGCGAGCAGCGGAGCCGCGTCGGCCAGCTGCTCGAAGTTGTCCAGCACGAGCAGCAGCCGCCTGCGCAGGTATGACACCAGGTCGGCGCGCAGCCTGTCACCCGAGGTATTCAGCCCGAGCCCGGCGGCGATCGCGCCCGGTACCAGATCGGCAGTCCGCACCGAGGCGAGCCCGATGAACCGCACCCCGTCCGGGAAGCTCGCCCGGAGCCGTCCCGCGGCCTCCACCGCGAGCCGGCTCTTCCCCGAACCGCCCGGACCGGTCAGGGTGACCAGCCGGACGCCCTCGCCGCCAACCAGGGCCTCCACCGCCGCCATCTCCTGCTCGCGGCCCAGCAGCGGGGTCAGCGGCACCGGCAGCGCCCCCGCCGCCGGCACCGCATCTCCGGGGGTCTCGCTACCCGTCGGCTGGGTCGCCGTGAACCGCTCGCTCAGCAGCACCGCCAGGTCGTTCTCAACCAGGCGCTGCAGGTCCGCGGCGTCGGTAAAGCGCTGGTAGGAAACGCTGCCCTCGTTCTTGATCCGGGCAAGCAGCTCCGCCAGCCCGGGCTCGCGGTCGGGTGCCGGTGTCTTGACATACAGCAGCCGGGGCAGTCCCGCCGACAGCAGGTATTCGTCTTCCAGCCCGGAGATCTGCTCCCCGGGCGCGACCCAGCCATAGCGCTGCCAGTAGATCCCGACGAAAACCTGGCTTTGCGCCAGGTATGAGCGGTAGACCTCGCGTGGCGGGTGCGGCCGGGCGCCGAGCTCGAACATCACCGGCACCAGCCGCAGCCTGGTCACCGCGTCCCGTACGGCCCGGCGCTCAGCGGCCAGCTCTTCCATCGTCGAGCTCACGAACACCCGAAGCCGCTGATCGGGCGTGTTGATGACGCCGGCCTCGCTCATGGAATCCACCCGCTGCCACAAAGCTGCCAGCTAGCCGGGGCCCAGGAGAACGGCCACATCCGCAGCGCCACACCGGCCGCCATCAGGCAGCGGGGAGGGCTTGATATACGGTCCGACGACGGCCGCGGGAAACCTCGACTGGATCTCGACGATGACCTCGCCCTCATCGGGCGCCATTCCCGCGACGTACACCACCCCGACCACGTTGTCCGCCACCCCTGACGCGGTGATGACGGCTCCCCCGTACGAATGGCCAACGAGCAGCACCGGGCCCTCGACCTGCTCGATCACGCATCTCGTGTATTCGGCGTCTTCGACGGTAACGCCGCGCAACGGGTTCGGCGGTGCCTTGATCCTCAGCCCGTCACCGGCCAGCCCGGCATAGAGCCGGCTCCAGCTCGACGCGTCCGCAAACGCTCCGTGCACGAGAATGATGGTTGGGTCAGCCACGAGCAGCATCCACCTCCCTGGCCGATTCGTCACAGCGACGGTAAGTGCGGCGGCATCCGCGTTCGCCGTGGTCTACGGGTTTGCCGAACCCATTGACGTCATTCGCTGCGCCTCGCAGGCGCCTCGTCCGCAGGGCCGATCCACCTTCAACACGATGTTCGAAAGTCGCCGGAATCAGCCTCTAGCCGAAGCTCGTCCCGTGTAACGCATCTGCAGACGGTATGGAGACGGCGTGGAGATTTACCGCCCCCCGACGTTCTACCCATTTGATCCCCATGGGCCCGCCGCCCGGCCCCGTTGCGGCTGTTCGGGTCGCGGAGCAGGAGGCGCATCCGGATATGGCCCGGTCGGCTTGCGGACCGCGACACCGCCATCACCGCGATGGTCATGGCCGCCGCGGTGATGGCGGTCGCGTACCGAACTGGTCGATCGGCGCGCGATCTTCATCCACGTCAAGCTGTCCTGACGCCGCGCGGAACCGGCGTTAAGTTCGCTCACGCTCTTGAGCAAGGGTAACGCTGCGTCACAATTGCTGGTTACGGTCAGCACGCGATATCCGCCGTTAGGTATGAATGTTTGTCTCGGTGAGGATCGCCAGGTTGGTCATTCAGATCCGGTTTTTCTGGTTTAATTCCGCGTCGCCGACGGTCCCGGTCAAGGGAGCGCAGCCCTTGTGCTCCGCCAGGAGGCCGTGATCCTGCAGCGGCAGCGCCCCAGGCCCAAGCCCTGACCCGCTATGCGGCGATCGGTGCTCCCGAAGCCCGCGACATCCGCGCCTGGCTCGCCACGGCCCGCGCCAGCGGCGACGATCCCCATCAGCCAGCGCAGGCAGGCCAGGAAAGCTGCGGCACCTCAAGCCCTCACCCCCGAGTGCTCCGCCGAAGGCCGTCTACGATAACAGCAGCTCAGCAAGATAATTCAAAAAGTTTACACACCTGAGATTACAGGCTCCTCGGCTCTCGCGCTGGGTAGGCTAGTGTCACGGCGAGTGGCCGCACTGGGAATGTCACGACCGGCCAGGGCGCGGATCGAGTATGCGCGGCGAAGATCAGTGCAGGCTGCGCGGATTGCAGCGTGCAGATCGTTCTGTTCTGGGTGTCCAGGCCCGCCACGCTATTGACCGCGTCTGGCGGCGGGCGCATAGATACGTTGCGAGCGCGCCACGCGGCGGCTGCCGGACAGCACCCGATGGTGCCGGATGCCGGGACTTGGGTCTGCCGCGTGGTGCCTGTATGGCTAATTTGCTCGCCTGGAGCGCTGCTGTCGCCTCGGCCAGCAGTGCCTGCAGCTGCTCCAGCCGTTCCGCGCCCATCCGTGTGGTGAGTTCCTCATCGAGCTGGTCGAGGATTTTCGCGCAGGCGTCGGCCTCGTCCCATCCCCGCTCGGTGAAGCACACCAAGGTGGCGCGCCTGTTCGCGGGGTCGGGGCGCCGTTCCACGTAGCCGTGTTCTTCGAGGTAGTCCACCAGGTAG
>Ga0210390_10005780_pt1 | contig 10346 bp, 10 predicted proteins | sample IncBWH11OmetaG_FD_161050 | JGI IMG/M metagenome (GOLD analysis project Ga0210390, IMG submission 161050) | Forest soil microbial communities from Barre Woods Harvard Forest LTER site, Petersham, Massachusetts, United States - Inc-BW-H-11-O ... | reverse complement strand
GCGGTTCCCAGCTCGTTAGGCACTCCTGCGAAGCAGCGTCGCTGCTGTGTCTCTACGCGACGCCGGCACTCCCGCGTGGCGGGGTATGACACCCCCCGCCCTGCCATCCCGACCGGAACGTAATGCGTTCGCCGAATCGTGTACGGGATTATGGGTCGATCAACCCAAAAAACTGCCCTGACCGCACAGGTCGGCGGCTGTTTTCCCCACTTTTGAATGAGGTACTTAATGACCTACGTCGACTGGCACGAGAAGCCAGAGCGCACCACACCCACCGCAACGGTGTCCAAACCACCTGACGATCCGAAGGCACTGGCGAAGCAATTAGCCGGCAAGTCTCAGGAGAACGAATACACACCCGAGGAGCACCTGACGGCCATTCGCCTAGCCGGTGCCAGGCGCCAGGGGCGGCTGTGACACCGGAGAACAGATTCAATCGCAGTACCGCGCACCACAGTTTGTGCAGTTCAACTGGTGTATCCCAGACCCCGTGCTGGGGTTCATGGGCCAGATATGGGCCAAACCAGATCGACTGCCTCAACATGAGGCGCCTCTTTCAGGCCTAGGAATATTCGGGTCCTACACCTTAGGGCCGGTATGAGGCGGCTGAAGGACTGCCGCCGCTAACGCCCTGTCAAAGATCCCAACGGCACTGTTCTAAATCTGCCCGACGACTTAGGTCGACGGCGGTGGTCCGACCGCACGCCTCGCCCGCGGGTGCGGTTACGAGAACAGCTCCGCAAGGTTGACGAACGTACCTACGGTCGCGATCAGGGCGGGTGCGACACCGAGTGTGAGGTCGTAAGGAACCAGCGCGGTGTTGGCGGATATCGGATCAAGGATCGCGCCCAGGAAGTTACCCGCATCGAGCTGATCCGTGACAATGTTCGCGTCGTACGCGGGGAGACTGGTGAGCAACACATTGACTGCATCTGCAAAGGGGAGCGTCGCCGAATAGTCGTACGACAGCGTCGCGCTGATGTCGTTGATGATCTCTGTCGGCGACGAGCTGAGCGTCACGTCGGACAGCGGGAAGCCGAACAACTTGAGCAAACCATCCACGGCGTCGGTAAACGACGGGTTCTCGGGGGCAACGCCAAACGTCGTGTGCAACGCGTTCGCGAACAGCTGCAACGGCGCGACCTGGTCTTGATAACTGATTGGGTTCTGCAGATCGTGGAGGGCGTCGGTGACTCCCTGCTGCCAACCGTTGCTCAGTGCCTCGGAGAGCTGCGTCTGGTCGATGTCGGGGAAGAGCCCGAAGGTGGTGGGCACATTCGCCGGCCCCTGATTCCAGCCCTCGGTGATGCTGCCGTAGCCCAGATTCACCAGAATCCGGGTGTCGGGTTCCAGCAGGTCATAAAGCGGCTGCCCGATTCCCGGGATCAACAGCAGCGGCTCCAAGATCGGCAGGTTGTCGTTTGGAATCATGAAGTAGTCGGTCAGCCCTTCCCCGGTGAGCGCCTCCGATCCGGGCAACAGAATTGCGCTGTTGATCTGGTCGGGGGTGAGATCCAGATACGTGAAGTGCGCTAAAAAGGACCCCACAAGCCCGTTGAGGTCCGACAGCAGGTTGGTCGTGTAGTGCGGGAAGTCGGCGAAACCGTCGTATTCGAGGGTGTAGATGTCGGTCGGATAGAGATCAGATGGTGTCGCGGGCAGGAAGGGGGCGTCAAAAGGGGTGAAGGCCGAGGTGTTACCGGCCGGAAAATCGAAGGTGTTCAAAAAGCCGCCGTTAGGGTTTTGAACATCGCCGATCAGCACGAAGTGCACATCGTCACTGGGCACACCGTCGGCTTGGAGCTGCGGCATGATCAGCGAGGCGGCCGCGGCGCTCTGCGAGTAGCCGAAAACCACGACGGGATTCTCGGAGCTCACCCCTCCGCCGGCTATCTGGCCTTCGATATCGGAGACCATGATCTGCTGATCCTGGGCCAGCGACGTGCCCAAACCCAGGCTGTGCACACCGGTGGCCGGATACGCCCCATTGGGCTCAAACGCGGATTGGGCGGTGCCGGTGAAGCCGAGCGGCTGCAGATACAGCGTGTCGACGGCATCCACGAATTGCGGGGGCGGTATCGGGACACCGCTGCCGTCAAAAACCAACGCCACACCGTCCCCCAGCGGCGAATCTGCGGTGTCAACAAGCTGTATCGCGTCGACGCGAACGTTTCGCGGCGACGGTGCGACTGACGGGACCACGACTAGGCCGGCGCCCACGATTGCTCCGACTGCGAGCAGGCCACCCGCGGCCGTGCCGAGTGTCCCCGTTATCCGATGAGCGTTCATCATCGCGCGAGGGCCGCCAACCGCTGGCGGGCGATCGAAGCGCCGCGCTAAGCGAATCTCACGAACTAGCGCCGGTATCGAAAAAACTACGGTGAACGCGATACCCGCGAACATGGCGCTCATTTCGTCCCACCTAACCGCGCTAACCGCGCGATAGCTTCTCTCTCAGCCCCCTGTGCGTATTTTCTTAGTGACCGCAGCCAGGCACACGAGTAGTCCGGTACTCTAATCTCCACTTTCGTGTACTGACATCCGTGTGGCCAGACGCTACCTGAAACCAAGGTTGGAAACTACAAAAATAGAGATATGTGCCTGGTAATTAATACTTAGAATCTCCTGTGAATTTCTTTGTTTAGCTGCACTGGTTGTATGTGGCGCTGCTTGTGCAGCGTGTTTTGCACTTGCCTGCTTGCACTGCGCTTCGCCTGCTCGTTGGGCGCTTCGCTTACGTGCAGCCCTGTGGCGCTGCCGCTGGCGGCTGCGTCGAGATTGCGGTGGCGGCAGGCCCGCGGGACCGGGAGACCATCGACTCCGAGCTGCAGCTCCTGGCCGCGGTGCGATGTCAATCGGCGAGCACGGTGGCGAGCCATCGAGCCGTCAAGTCAACGAATTGGTCGATGAGCGCCTAGCGCACCCCCGGCCGGGCCGGTGAGGGACCCGCAATCGACACGCAGCGGGGCCACCGCACACGGTCGCGCCGCCTTGGTACAAAGGCAATTACTAGACGTCTCGCTGTGAGTTTGCCCTGATGCGTTGTCACGGGCCAAGCGGGACAAGGAACATCTGACCTGCCCTTGAGTCGTTCTGCGTCATCCAACACGGAGGCATCATGACCGCACCGAATTCGGGGAGCATCGACCTGGGCACTGTGATAGTTGCCGCGGGCGCGCTTATCACGACCGTCGCGACGTTCCTGCCGTGGGAAGAGTCGCCGTCTTTCCGTGCGATCGAGCACAACACGTTGATCCAACAAGGTGGTTGGATTTTGATCGCGCTGTCATTGGCTGCGGCCGCGTCCGCGTTCGGCGTGGGATCCGGGAAAACCGACAAATGGTGGGGGCCTTTGATCTTGATCGGATTGTGCGCAATATTCCTGCTCATAGAGGGCAACTCGTCAGACACTCTCTATCCGGTCAAGCTCGATGGCGAAGTCGACACTTCGCAGCCGGGAGTGACGGCGAGTCACGGGATCGCGATCTATGTCGCTTGGCTCGGCGTGGCGCTCATGGCAATCGGCGTTCGCGTTGGTTGGAGCAACGTCCGGAGCCGTCGGGACGCGGACGAGCCCAAAGCAGCCGATACAGCGACTCCGACTGGCAAAGCGACGAAGGTCGGTGAAGTGGCCCGCGTCGAAGTCTGGCTATTCTCGCGAACAGTTCGGCAAGCCTTGGACCGACGACGTCGACGGCGTCGAGTTTGGGCACAACCATTGCGACACCCGCGATGACATCCTGCGGCGCGACCTCTCAGATGTCGTGCCTCCCAGTGGTTGCGCGGTCACGTCAGGCGTGTTGCACGACCCGTATACCGGCAAATTGATCACGTTCAATCGCGACGAAGGCACCGACGTTCTGGTGCAGATTGACCATGTTGTTGCCCTGCTGGACGCGTGGCAGACGGGCGCGCAGCAGTGGAATCTGGTGAAGCGCACGCAGCTTGCCAATGACCCGCTAGACCTGCTCGCGGTCGATGGGAAGGCGAACAGGAAGAAGAAGGCAAGCAACGTCGCGTCCTGGCTGCCGAGCAATAAAGACTTCCGGTGCGAGTACGTCACCAGAGTGGTGAAAGTCAAAGCCAAGTACGGGCTTTGGATGATCCAGGCTGAGCATGACGAGGCATCGCGCGTCCTGACGAAGTGCTCATCGCAAGCCCTCCCTTCGTCCGGAGTTCCCCGTTCGTCGGGCGTTTTACCTTCGTCGGGAGTTCTACCTTCGGTAGGAACGCGCTTCCCCTCGTCGTCAGCTACCAGCCAAAGGCCCTAAAGACCAGCGGGTGCTACGGCGTTGCTAGCCCTTCCAGGTGGGACAGACGGTCTTTGGGCTCTTTGCCTACGTAGATATGGAAGTCGAGAAACCCCGGGTTCTGACGTGACACCCTCCCACGGACTGCGATCATCGCAGCGACAGGGGTTTTGAGTAGGAGCTGCCTGCGGCCCTCCGTGTCGGCTTTCTCCCACGCTTCGTCGTAGGTTTCGGGAAGCCTCCTCACTTCGTACCGGGATTCCGAGGCGGGGAGCTTCTCAAGCTCTGCCATCCGAGAAGTCCAGACGCTGATTTGCGCCAGGAGCGACTTTCTCGCGGTCTCCGAGGGGGTTGTGACCATCAGCGGGGTTGTCTCCTCTACGGCCCGCTGAAGCTCCTCTAGCTCGGTTTGGTGGTTTTCAGCAGGGACGAATACCTGCTCCCGTACGTTCTCGTGCCCGTACTCGGATAGGAAGCCCTCTTTGACTAGCAGCTCCAGATCGTCGGCCTTGATGATGTTGGTCTCGTGTCTGCTGTCGTTGCCCGATGCCCCGCCCACGCATTGGTAGTAGCGATACGTCTTCCCTCTGGCTTTGTTGTGGTGCTGCCGAAGGTGCATCAACCGCCCGCACATCCCGCAGAACGCCACGCCGAGGAGGGGGGACGCTTTGGCGGATCGGTTGGTCACCTTGAACGACCGCGCATCGAGCGCGGCCTGTAGACGGTCGAACACGTCCCGCGATACTAGCGCCGGCCCCTTACTGATCGGGATGCCCTGAGCGTCTCGCACTGTGGTGCCGAAGTGGGCGGTCTGGCCCAGCAGCGTCTGGGACCGGAGCTGCTGGCGGATGTGAGCGTTGCTCCACTTGCCGCGTCGCGTGGGCTTGCCTGCCCGATGCCGTAGGTAGTTGGACGGGGATAGCTCCCCGGCCTCGTTCAGCTCCCGCGCTATCGACTCAGTCGATTGACCGTCCAACACCTTGTCGATGATCCGCAGTAGCACCTTCGAGGAGTGCTCATCAGGTACCAGCTCCCACCCGGCCCCGTCCTCGCGGGGCACGGCCTTGAAGCCGTAGTAGGGCTTCCCGCCGCCCCAGCGGCCCAGCTCCCTTAGTTTCTTCTGTGAGGCGATGGTTCGCTCGCGGATCGCGTCCCGCTCCCCCTCAGCCAGGAACGCGATGACGTTGGCGATGAGCCGACCGACCGGCGTACTGAGGTCGATTCCCTCGGTGGCGGAGACCACCGTCTTGCTGTTGTCCAGCGCCCACCCGAACAACTTGTTGAGCTTGATGGCGTCACGACCCATCCGGTCCAGCTTCCACGCGCAGACGATGTCCCACTCGTGCTTCTTCTCGTCGGTGAGCCACGGCCCCAGCTCGGGAGTCTTGAACGGATCGACCGACCCGGACACATCGGTGTCCTCGGCCCAAGCGACGATCTCGTGGTCGTTCTGTTTGGCCCAGGTCTCGATGATCTCCCTCTGTCGTTCGACGGACGTACTCTCTTCTGCGGCCCTCGACAGGCGCACTCTTCCCAGAACTCGCACGTCAGAGACGGTATCACAGGTCCACAATGCCTCAACATTGGCACGCCGAACCTGTGCTGACTGTGCTGGACCTTCGACTAGAACGTGTTACAGTTTGGTATGCGTACAGAGCTTTCACAAAGTCTTGGCATCGAGTTCCCGATCTTCGCGTTCACGCACTGCCGCGATGTCGTCGTCGCGGTGAGCAAGGCCGGTGGTTTCGGCGTGCTGGGGGCGGTCGGCTTCACGCCCGAGCAGCTCGAGATCGAGCTGAAGTGGATCGACGAGAACATCGGCGACCACCCCTACGGTGTCGACATCGTGATCCCGAACAAGTACGAGGGCATGGACTCGCACCTGTCCGCCGAGGAGCTGGCCGACACGCTGCGCAAGATGGTGCCCCAAGAGCATCTGGATTTCGGTAAGAAGATCCTTGCCGACCACGGCGTGCCGATCGAGGACAGCGACGGCGACAGCCTGCAGCTGCTCGGTTGGACCGAGGCGACGGCCACGCCCCAGGTCGAGGTGGCGCTCAAGCACCCGAAGGTGAAGATGATCGCGAACGCGCTCGGCACCCCGCCGGCCGACATGATCAAGCACATCCATGAGGCCGGGCTCAAGGTCGCCGCGTTGTGTGGCTCCCCCTCACAGGCGCGCAAGCACGCCGACGCCGGCGTCGACATCATCATCGCCCAGGGCGGCGAGGCCGGCGGGCACTGCGGTGAGGTGGGCTCAATTGTGTTGTGGCCGCAGGTCGTCAAGGAGGTCGCCCCGGTGCCGGTGCTGGCGGCCGGTGGTATCGGCAGCGGTGGGCAGATCGCAGCGGCCTTAGCGCTGGGCGCGCAGGGCGCGTGGACCGGCTCGCAATGGTTGATGGTCGAGGAATCCTCGAATACTCCCGTTCAGCAGGCGGCCTACGTCAAGGCCGGCAGCCGCGATACGGTCCGTAGCCGTTCGTTCACCGGTAAGCCGGCCCGCATGCTGCGCAACGACTGGACCGAGGCATGGGAGGCGCCGGACAACCCGAAGCCGCTTGGTATGCCGTTGCAGTACATGGTTTCCGGCATGGCTGTGCGGGCCACGAACAGATACCCCAACGAGTCGGTCGACGTTGCGTTCAACCCCGTCGGTCAGGTGGTCGGACAGTTCAGCAAGGTGGAGAAGACGTCGACGGTCATCGAGCGCTGGGTGCAGGAGTACCTCGAGGCGACCAACAGGCTGGACGAGCTCAACGAGGCCGCCACCGTCTGACGAACGGCGCTGCGCGCCGGGGTTATTCGTCGTCGTCGGCGTACTTGCCGGTGAAGACCTCTTTGGCTCTGTCGACGGCGTAGGTGGCGATGTCCAGTGAATTGTGGACGATGTCGCCGGTTCCGCCGGCAATGTCGCCTTTGAGAATGTGGCCCGCGTCTTCGACGATGTCCGACGACCTCTCGACGGCGTTCGCCACAATGTCTCGGGCGGCGTCGATCGCGTCCTTCGGCTTGAAGGCCATCGCAGTCTCCTTATATCTGTGTGAGGTAGCTATCCGGTCTGGCCGGTGTCCGATGGGAAGCCTCCGCCATTGCCGTTCGGGAACCCGCCGCCGGTCAGCTGCCCGACCTGCCAGCCGTGTTCGGTGCAGAGCATCGGAAGCCCGTCGGGAGACTGGGCCGACGACCCGCGCGGGTTCTGGCACGGCGCGCCGACCTGCTGAACGCCATTGAGCGGATAGGTGATTACCCAGAACCCCGATTGCGCGGCCGGGAACTGATTGGTGATGAAGTGGCATGCCTCGGCCTGACCGCCCGGGCCGCGTCCGAAGATGAACCGCTCATAGTTGTCGCACGGTGCACCCTGCGACGCGTCGTAGTTCATACCCGGTACGTCGCCGTCGTAATGCCCGTTGTCGGCGGCGGCGACCGGCGCCATGCCGACAGCTGTACCCGTGATCGCAGCGGCGATGAACATTTCGCGAATCATGATCCACCTTCGGTGTCACGTTGCCGGGGCCATTGCTTGCCCCCGGCGGCCTGGGGCAAGCATAGCCAGTGCGGCCCGGGCCACAAGGCCGTTTTGCACGGCTGCGTCCAGCGCTCGGTCAGCGGCCAGCGGGCCGGTAAGTGCAGATCAGGACACCGGTTGCGGTCGTCGTCGCCGACACGAGCTCCAGCCCCCGCGCCGAGCTGTCGTCGGGAAACAACCGCTTGCCACCGCCGAGCAGGATCGGCTCGATCATCAGTCGGTACTCGTCGACCAGCCCGCGTGCGATCAACTGTGCGGCCAGCGATGCGCTGCCCATGACTTGAAGTGCCTCGCCGTCGCGCGCACGCAGCTCACGCACCGCCCCAATGGCGTCCTCGGCGGGCAGCAAGGTCGAGCCGGGCCAGGTGAGATCCTGTTGGGTCAGCGTGCGCGACGCCACATACTTGGGAATCTCATTCATCCGGTCGGCGAACGGGTCACCCGCCCGGTCCGGCCAGGCGGCGGCCATCGTCTGCCAGGTCCGCCGGCCGAACAGCAGTGCCTCGGTTGCGGCCATGATCTCGCCAACCGCCGGGCCCATGGTGTCCGGGTCGAAGTACGGCATCGACCACCCGCCGTGGCGGAATCCGCCGTCGTCGTCCTCCCCCGGACCGCCGGGCGCCTGCACAACGCCGTCGAGGCTGATGAAGTCGCTGACAACGATGCGCATGGATGATCCCTCTCCGTAGTTGCTCTGCTTGGCACTAAAACCAGACCTTCAACCGAGCCGAAACTCATCGCAGCCGGTCGTGAGAACACGTTTCAATCCGTCGCCTGGTAATCCCGTGAGACACGTTCCATCTCGGCGGTCGCGATGCTTTACTGGGCCAGAGCGCGTCATCTTCTCGTCGTATCAATAGTCCTATTCATAGGAGTGCCCCTGATGCCGACTCCGAACCTCCCGGCCGGATTCGATTTCACCGACCCAGACGTCCATGCCGAACGGCTGCCGGTGGAAGAACTGGCCGAACTGCGCCGCACCGCGCCGATCTGGTGGAACGAGCAGCCGGACGGAGTCGGCGGATTCGACGACGGCGGTTTTTGGGTGGTGTCCAAACACAAGGACGTCAAAGAGATCTCCCGGCGCAGCGACGTCTTCTCCAGCCTGGAGAACACCGCGTTGCCACGCTACAAAGAGGGCACGGTTCGCGAACAGCGCGACACGGGCAAGTTCGTGCTGCTTAACATGGACGCCCCACAGCACACTCATCTGCGCAAGATCATCTCCCGCGGCTTCACACCTCGGGCCGTCGAGCGCCTTCACGACGACCTGCACGAGCGGGCCCAGCGCATCGTTGCCGAGGCGGCTGCGCAGGGTTCAGGCGACTTCGTCGAGCAGGTGTCGTGTGAACTTCCGCTGCAGGCCATCGCCGGCTTGCTGGGTGTGCCGCAGGAAGACCGCAAGAAACTCTTTCACTGGTCCAATGAGATGGTCGGCGATCAGGATCCCGAGTTCGCCCGTAATGACTCCATGGCCGCGTCGGTCGAGCTGATCACCTACGCCATGCAATTGGCCGCCGACCGGGCCCAGAACCCCGGAGAAGACATCGTCACCAAGCTGGTCGAGGCCGACGTCGACGGCCACAAGCTCTCCGACGACGAGTTCGGCTTCTTCGTCATCCTGCTTGCGGTGGCCGGCAACGAGACCACCCGCAACTCCATCACCCAGGGCATGATGGCCTTCACCGACTTCCCCGATCAGTGGGAGCTGTACAAGAAGCAGCGTCCCGTCACCACGGCCGACGAGATCGTCCGGTGGGCCACCCCGGTCACGTCGTTCCAGCGGACCGCCCTGGAGGACTATGAGCTGTCCGGTGTGCAGATCAAAAAGGGCCAGCGGGTGGTGATGGTTTACCGCTCGGCCAACTTCGACGAGGACGTGTTCGACGACCCGTTCACCTTCAACATTTTGCGTGACCCCAACCCGCACGTGGGATTTGGCGGCACCGGGGCGCACTACTGCATCGGGGCCAACCTGGCGCGGATGACGATCGACCTGATGTTCAACGCGATCGCGGACGCTATTCCCGATCTGGAATCGATCAGCAAACCCGAGCGGCTGCGTTCGGGCTGGCTCAACGGCATCAAGCACTGGCAGGTCGACTACCACACCGACGGGGCGAAATGCCCTGTCGCGCACTAGCATCAATCGCATGTCGACGCATCGAGCTGTACACGTAGCCTCCCCGAACGCAGCCCTGGAGTTGGTCGACGCCGAAACCAAGCCACCGGATCGCGATGAGGCGCGGCTCACGGTCACCGCGTGTGGGATCTGCGGCACGGACGCACACTTTGTCGCGGGTGGCTTCCCGGGCATGACGTGGCCGCTGACCCCCGGGCATGAAATCGCCGGAACAATCGCCGAGCTCGGTGCGGGTGTCGAGGGTTTCGCGGTCGGCGATCGCGTCGCGGTCGGGTGGTTCGGCGGTTGCTGCTACCACTGCGATCAGTGCCGAAAAGGCCTGTTCATCCATTGCGAGAACGGGAAGATTCCGAGTTACCAATATCCGGGCGGATATGCGGAGTCGGTGACCGTCCCGGGGAGTGCGCTCGCCCGGATTCCGGCC
>Ga0210390_10005779_pt1 | contig 10348 bp, 10 predicted proteins | sample IncBWH11OmetaG_FD_161050 | JGI IMG/M metagenome (GOLD analysis project Ga0210390, IMG submission 161050) | Forest soil microbial communities from Barre Woods Harvard Forest LTER site, Petersham, Massachusetts, United States - Inc-BW-H-11-O ... | reverse complement strand
ACTCGAGCGCGCTTTCCGTGACATCTACACCGGCACCCAGCACGCGTTCATCAGCGAGAAGGTCGCAATGGACGTCGCGCAGATCTGGCTCGGCATCATCGAGGACCAGTTCGGACTCTGACTGCGCGGCAACAGAACTCGAGAGGACCAGCCATGGTGAGCGCTGATCGCGCCCGTTCCCGCACGTTCGTGGTAACGGGTGCGGCGTCTGGTATCGGGCTGGCCACCGCCCAGCGCCTGCTGGCCGAAGGCGGCAGCGTCGTCGGCGCCGACCTGGCCGCCTCACCGGACCTCGGCCCTGACTTCCGGTTCGTGACGGCGGACGTGACCGACGAGGCCGCGATCGCCGCCGTGCTGGCCGCCGTGCCCGACCGGCTCGACGGTGTCGTCCATGCCGCAGGCGTTGCCGGCGGCGGCCCGGTCCACCTGCTGGAGCGCGCCGAATGGGAGCGGGTGATCGCGATCAACCTCACCGGCACATTTCTGGTCGCCAAGGCGGCGTTGGCCAGGATGATCGACCAACCGCGGGTCAACGGCGAGCGGGGCTCGATCGTGACGCTGGCAAGCATCGAGGGACTGGAAGGCACAGCGGGCGGCAGCGCCTATAACGCCTCCAAGGGTGGCGTCGTCCTACTCACCAAGAACATCGCGCTCGACTACGGCCCCAGCGGTATCCGGGCAAACGCTATCTGTCCCGGTTTCATCGAAACGCCAATGACCGGCAGCGTCTTCGGCTTGCCGGGGATGGAGGGTCCCAAGGCCTCGATCACCGAGGAGCACGCGCTGCAACGGATGGGCCTCCCGGAAGAGATTGCGGCCATGGCGGCGTTTCTAGTCTCTCCCGACGCGTCATTCGTCAGCGGCCAGGCCATTGCCGTCGACGGTGGCTACACCGCCGGCCGCGATCACGGGGTGGTTCAGCTCTTCGGCCTTCCCCGGTGAACTAGTCGAATTCGATTCTCTCAGAACCGAAATGACGGAGCCGGGAAGTTGAAATGCGGGAGCCCGGGCATCGTGGGCCCGGGCATCCGAGGCATCATCGGACCCGGCCCGCCGGGGAAGCGGGGACCCATCGGACCCGGCCCGCCGGGGAAGCGGGGACCCATCGGACCCGGCCCGCTGGGGAATCGTGGACCTTCGGGGCCGGGCATCATGGGGGAGCGGGGACCCTGGGGGCCCGGGAAATTCATTGGCGGCTGGGCAAACTGCCCACCTAACCGAGGCATTGGCGTACGCCACTGCGGGACGGGCTCGCGCATCAGCGGCGCCCTGGGAACCGCCTGATTGATCCGAGGCTGACCAAACGGTGCGTGGAAAGACGGCGCCGGAATCCCCGCATGCATCGGCGCCGGGACGGGCACCGGCACGGGTGCGGCGGGAACCGGCACGTGCACCGGGACGGGGGGTGCGATCGGCGCGGCAGCCGGCAGGTGCAGCGGCGGCGCCGCACGAACGGCCAACGGGTGCGGCACCGGAAGGAGCTGCGCCGCCGGTGGTGACGGCGCCGCCTCTGCGGGTGCGATGAGAGCTTGGCCGGGAGCGGGCCGTAACGCGACCGCCGGTCGGATACCCAGTGCCAGCGCAATTTCCAGCGCCAAAGCAGCGCTGACGACGACGACCGCCAATGCGCTGCCGACCAACATCAGCGGTCCAGGCCGCTGGCTTGTGCCGAAATCGGCCTCCGCGGTGTTCACGACGCCGGTTTCGGCATCGGCGTCCTGGTCGGGCGTAGCGCTGTAGGCGAGATCCTCCTCGCGGAGCTCGGCACCGGGGCGATGAACGGGCACCTCGAGGTAACCGGGCGAGACGGCGAACGGGTCCACTTCACCGGTACCGGGATCTTGCGCGTAGGCCAAAGCGGCGGTGGAGGATGCGAACAGCGGCGCGTTGGCCGATGCTAGCGCTGCCCCGCGGGCCAGCGCCATGTCCGGCTCCTCGGGGGCGCTGACGGGAAGGTATGACGCGACCTCGAGGGCCGGCTTGATCGGCCCGATATCCACGTCGCAGCCGACGATGAACAAACCCTCCGCGTAGCTTCCCGGCGCGTCGAGTCCGGCAATCATCGCGGCCAGTTCGGGCACTGGGTTGGCGCCATTCAGTGGACGGCGGCACATCGGTGATCGAACCGTCAGCGGAGTCGATGACAGCCAACGTGGCGGTGTCGGGTTCGACGAACAGCATCGCCGTGTATTCGTAACCGATTGCGTTGCCTACGGTTTGGGCCAGCGCAGCAGCAGCCAAAAATGCCGAGACCAGCATCACGTTCTCGATCTTGCGAGCGGCCAGCGCTGTCGCGAGCGCGGCGGCATCGCGTGGATCGGTCCAAGTCACGCCGGCCGACGTCAGTTGGTGGCCGCCTTGGCTGGCGCCTTCGCGGGTACCGAAGATGGCGGCGATCACCTGGTCCGGTGCGCTCAGCGTTCTCGGGTCGTTGGCATCGCCAACATCGAAGTAATCCTCATCGACGGTGACGCCTTCGGCATTTTCCCCTTCGACCAGCACCATGCGGATGGTTGCTGGAGCCATGGATACCCCGAGGACGATGTCCAATACTCCTCCAAGTCGTTCGCCGGCTAGCCGAGCTGAGGGCGGATTTAGGGATGCACCCTGGCTACCGTCGAACTATTTCGGAGTACTTCGCCACGGCAGCGTGTGGCGTTACAGGTGGTTTCAGATCGGCACCCGGCAAATCCGTCGACCGTGCAACCGTTAGTCATGACGAACCGTTGGCGACTACCTGCTGTTCGTACAGACTTACCGCATGCCTGCTTCGGTACACGCCGTGTTGGCTGCACTGGGGGATCGGACCCGGATTCGTCGACCTTGTAGGCGCGCAAGCCGCGTCGCGTCACTGAGGCTGTGAATCCGATGCAGGACGTATCCACCATGCAGATGGCGTGCGAGGAACGCGAAGACTTTGCGAGTTTTCTCGATGAACTGTCGTCGGAACAGTGGGAGCAGCCGAGCTTGTGCGAGCTGTGGCGGGTGCGCGATGTCGTCGCGCACGTGATCAGCTATGAAGAGCTCAGCCGTTGGCAGCTCGTTCGCCGGTTCGCCAAAGGCGGGTTCGTGCCGCCACGCGTCAACGCGATCGGTGTTGCCGAGTACGCGGGGCGCTCACCGCGGCAGCTGTGCGAGCCGATGCGAACTTCTATTCCGCCACGCGGCCTTACGTCTGCCTTCGGCGGCATGATCGCACTGGTGGACGGCATGATCCATCAGCAAGATATTCGACGCCCCCTCGGTATCGCCCGCGTCATCCCGCCGGACCGGCTGGAAAGGGTGCTGGACAACGCGTTGCGTTCACCCGCGACACGCGGCGCCCGGAAAGCCCGCGGCGTGCGCCTGATCGCCACCGACATCGATTGGGTTTTCGGCGACGGGCTCGAGGTGGCCGGCCCGGGCGAGGCCCTGATAATGGCGATGGCGGCACGACCGGACGCGCTGAATCAGCTGACTGGACCTGGGAAAGGCCTTCTAGCCCAACGCATCTAAGGGGTGGCGATACAGCTGGCTTACCAGTCGCCCGGGTCGTACACCGATAGCGCAGCGTCCACGCTGTCATCAATCGGCAGCAGCTCGCCCAGGCCGCAAGCGGCGACAATCCGGGCGACGAGCGGCCGATTTCCCACGAGTCGTACCTCGACGCCACGCTGCCGGCAGCGCCCCGCCTCCTCGGCCAAGGCCGCGTAGGCGCAGCACCCCATAAAGTCCAGCCCGCTGGTGTCGATCACAAGCGGTCCCGGCGGGCCTGCGGCAGCCGCGGCCTCGCTGAGCAGGCGTCGCCAGGTGGCTTCATTGGAGGCGTCCAATTCGCCCCCGGCGGTGACGATCACTGCCAGTCCGCTCCGCTCGGTGGTCATCCGCAGCGTGCTTCGCGCCCGCGCCAGCTCGGAGATGAGGCGGCTGCTCAGCATCAGGTGATTGCAGGATGGCTCTGCGATGGCAAAAGTGCCCATGTGGTCCTCCTAATCGGCGCTGCTGCGCGTCGCGATATGGATGCCCGCCCTACGTGGCTTAAGACCGACTTCGATTAGTAGATCTCATTTTTATAACAGAAGCTGTTACGCATGTCCATGAAAAGCTGCCTGAGAATTCACTGAGGCTAACGTCGACCGTGGCTGCGACGCCGGCTGATCAGCAAACTATGGACTCCCGCATCGGGATGGTTCATCCGCCCCGCCCACAACCGCGGTCGCCATTGAGATCATCGCGCGCTCGCGCCACCAAAGATCAGAATTATCAGTGCGTTTTGGTTAAGCATGGCAGGTGTCCCCGCGCGGCCGACAACGCGGAGGTGCCAGCTCGTCGAGACGCTCACATGGCCTTTTTGGCAAAGCCATTGAAACGCCGCCGCGAAGATTAACCGCCGGTTTCGCCGGTTTCGAAAAACCGGGGCGGAATATGTGCTAAGCCCCGCCTCGGCTGCCTCGGCGAGCACCAAAAAGACGCGCGTTGTTCGCCGGCGCCGACAATATTCAAGAGGTGCTGTGGCCGGATTCACTGGAGTGTTCGGCCGCGAGTTCGGCGATCGTGCGGGATACCCGCTCGCGCAGCAGGACTGCGGCGATCACCCCGCACACGACAGCGACAACCAACGCAATCCATGAGAAGCGGGTCAGCCAGCGTTCGGCCGCCACGCCCGCGTAATAAACCAGAGCGGTGGTGCCGCCCGCCCAACACACCGCGCCCGACACGTTGGCGACCAAAAACCTTGCGTAGCGCATCTTTAACGCCCCGGCCAGTGGCCCGGCGAATATCCGCAGCAACGCGATGAAACGGCCGAAGAACACCGCCCGCGCGCCCCAGCGGTCGAACAGTCGCTCGGCAAACGCGACGTGTCCGGGGCCGAAGTGGTTCGGAAAGCGCCGCCCCAGCCGATCGAACAGGGGCAGGCCGAGCCGGCGGCCGATGGCGTAGCCGGTCGAGTCGCCGATCACCGCCCCGATCACCGCGGCAGTACCGACGCCGATCGGGTTGACCGCCAGCTCATGCCGCGACGACAGCAGTGCGGCGCTGACGAGGACGATCTCACCCGGCAGCGGGATGCCCAGGCTCTCCACCCCGACAACCATGCCGACCACGACGTACACAGTGAGTGGGGGTATCGACTGCAACAGGGCATCCACCGTCATGGGTTAAGAATGCCCGACCTGTTCGCAGGGTGCTGCCGTTAACGTCACGGTCGGGCTGCTCGGTCCAACCGTTTGCCCCGGTCACTTGATTGCAACCGCGGAAACCGGACTGCCGGATGCACCGGTCAGGGGTAGGGGTGATGCTGAGAACATGAACTCGTAGATCCCGTCGGCCTTGCTGTCGGCGGACAGCTGGCGGCGGCCCAGTCGACGGGTCCGTCATCCAGCGGCACCCGCAGCGATTTGAGAAACGCTCCGCATAGCATGTAGGCGCCGGCCAGTAAGGTGATCTCGGCGACTTCGTTGTCGGGGAAGTGCTTTCGCAGCGCGTCGAGGGCCTCTTGGTCGGCTCCGACATTCGTGACAAGCGAGTCGACGTACGTGACCAGCGCTGTCAGCGCTGCATCGTCGAACTCTTGCTGCTGCGGATTGATCAGGTCCGCCAGCAGCTCCTGGCTGGTCCCGGTCCGCAGGGCTTCCGACTTGTGTTGAACCAGTTGGTATTCGCAATCGGCGACCGCGCCGACCCGCACGATCACCTGCTCGCGGACTTTCGGCGTGATCTTGGCGTTGCGAAAGCCCAACGCGTATTTCCAATACGGCACGGTCAGCCCCTGGGTATGCAGCATCATCCGGGTCAAGTTGATGGGGAACAGCTCGTATTAGGCCTCTTTCTCGGCGTCGAGCTCTGGGTAGGGGAAAACTGTCATCGCACGTCTCCTTGAGTGTTCAGCCGGCCGCCATCACCGAGATGACGGCCGGCAGTTGGGATTACGGCAGCGTGTCGTTGTGGCAGCGGGCCAGTCATGAGCTGAGGGTGTCGTCGAGCCAGTCGAACATGCGCTGATGAAACAGCGTCAGCGCTCCCACATGGCAGTGCTCTTCGGCGCCCTCGGCGGCAGTAAACGTCACAAAGGTTTTCGGGCAGTCCAGGGCCTCGTAGAGCATGCGCGGCTGCCCGGAAAAGAATTGGTCGCTTTCGGCCTCGCAGACCAGCGTCGGACAGGCGATCTGATCCGCCACGTGGGTGAGGTCATACTTGCTGAACTCATCGAGGAACTCTTGGCCGGTGGCCATTCCCATTGTCCACAAGGCGTTCGACACCGCCCACCGCAGCTGCGTTGGCGCCTCGGCCCGCTGGGCCATCAAATTATCCAGCGCTGCGACTCGTTGCGTGGCATCAAGCTGTGGTCCAGGCAGGGCCGCCGCAAAGCTGAGCACACCGTCATAGGCGATACACGCCGCGATCCGGTGCTCGAAGGCCGCCGCGCGAGGAGCCAGGTAGCCTCCCATGCTCATGCCAAGCAGCGCGATGCGTTCGGGGTCGACCCCGCGAAGGTTGACGGCGAAGTCCACCACAGGGGTGACCACGGTCTCCCAGTCGTGGCGGAATAGCAGTTTGTTGAGCCGTAACGCCGACCCCTGCCCGGGGCCCTCGAAAATCAGGCAGTTCCACCCGCGCCGCCGCGCGGCCTCCCCCGCGGTGAAAAACAACTCTTCGACCGTGGAGTCATAACCACCGTGTGCGAGCAGGGTACGTCCGGGTTCATCGCCGCTGGAATTGAGGTAATAACCCTCGAGTTCGATTCCCTGATAGGGGATGCCGACTCGCGTCCACTGCGCCTGAATTTCCGGCGCGGCCCGAAACGTCTCGATCGCGCGCGCCGAGGTGTTGGCTACGCGGGGATCGTTCCATGGATCGTCGCGAAGGAAGAACTCAGCCGTCCGGTAGTAGTTGGACGCTCGCAAGTAGGCGCTGCTGGCGCTGGCGGCGTGCCCGTCGGCAGCACACTTATCGGCGATGGTGGCGATCCGGTCTGCCAGGGCGCGCCATTCGCTATACCACGACTCCGTGTCGCCGGGCGTGATCCGTTCCGCGGTGGTGATGACCTCGCCGATATCGGCCCCGCCGTAGACGGAGTAGCCGACCGCGCGCAGCGTCTCGAACGAGAACGATTCGTCGGTGTCGAAGATGAATTTCATGTCCGCTCCCTCTCTGAGTTATAGCAACCTAACGTTGCTTTAAGCTACAATGGCACAGGCGGGCCATTAAAGCAACTAATGGAGGCGATTAGTGTCAAATCGGCAGGTTGTTCAGGGTGTGCGGACCGGCGGTCGGAGCGCGCGTGTTCGTGAGGCGATCCTTGCTGCCGTCCTCGACGAGCTGACCATCAACGGGTACGCAGCGCTGAGCGTGGAGGCGGTCGCCTCCCGCGCCGGCGTAAATAAGACCACCGTCTATCGACGGTGGCCCACGGTCGACGAGCTGTTGGTCGATGCGCTCACGACGTGGTCATACGACGCCATCCCAGACCTGGACACCGGCAGCATCGAAACGGACCTGCTCGCGCTGGGCAAGACATTGGCCGACCAACTGAACGGCGGCGTCGGGCACCAGATCGTCGCGTTGGTCCTCACGGCTGGCCTCCGATCCGCTCCGCTCCGCGAAACAACCCGACGCTACTTCGACCACCAGGCGGAACGGGCAATCCCTCTCGTCGCGCAAGCTATCGATCGGGGTGAGCTGCCGGCAGACTGCGACGCCAACGCGTTGTTGACCACCTTCCGGGCACCGCTGTTCTATCGCATGGTCACCACCGGCGACCCCATCGACGAGGACCTCATCGCACACTCTGCACGCGTCACCCTCACGGCAGCGCGTGCCGGATTGTTATCGGTGTGATCACATCTATCCAAAGACCAAGTAAATCCGGCTAAGTCGGCACAACACCAGAAGGTGAGTCCAATGGAAGTCAATGTGCCGCGGGCCGCGGAATGGATCACCGAAAACGACACGCTGGTCAGCCGGCGGGGGCATCGGATCGCATTCCGGCGACGCGGGGCCGGGCCCACATTGTTGCTGCTGCATGGATTTCCGACCTGGTCTTATGACTACGCCGAAGTCGCTAGCGATCTTGCTCGGGACCATGATGTGATCACGCTCGATTTCTTGGGCTACGGCGCGTCGGACAAGCCGAATCCCTACCAGTACTCCGTGGCCGAATCAGCCGACATCGTTGAGGATCTCGCGGCCCATCTCGGCGTGAAGTCGACGCGGTTAGTGATCCACGACTACGGCGGAATCGTCGGCCAAGAGCTTGTCGATCGAGCCAACAAGGGCCAGCTCGACTTCGCGATCGACAGCATCGTCATGTTGAACTGCGGCATCGTGTACAGCGCATACCGCCCGACACGCGCTCAGAAGTTGCTGATTATGCCGGTCGTGGGCAAGCTGCTGGCCAGCCGTGTCAGCGCTGCGAGGATCCGCTCTCTGCTCGATGAAGTTCGCGGATCGAAGCTCACCCAGACTGAGTTCGACGACCTTTGGCTAGGTATGTCGCGAGAAAACGGGGAAAAGCTGTGGCATCTGCTCATTAAATACAACGCCGAGCGTGCGATTCATCATCGTCGGTGGGAGACGGCGCTAGCCAATTGGGATGGCCCGCTGTATCTCGTGTGGGGGCCGGACGACCCAGTATCGGGCCGCCACGTCCTTGAACAGGCCGTCAAGGTCCTGCCGCACGCGACGGTGACCGAGCTTGCAGGTGTGGGTCACTACCCTCAGTCCGAAGCGCCACAGGCGGTCGCCGCAGCCGTGCGGATGCGGGGGTGACGTCCGGAGCCATCGCGTCGCTGTGCGCGTCGCGACGATGACGCTGATGCCGTTGTGACACAAGATATCTCCGAAGGAGCAGGTTAGGCGCGGGCACCCGCCAGATGGTCCTGGACAACCGTGCAGTAGTAGGGTTCGCCACCTGCATATCAAGAGGTAGACGCAAGGGTGTGATCGGCCGGCCGCCCGTCGGCTCAGGCGGCGCGGGACGTGATCTGCTCGCGGCGCTTCGGCGCCTACTCCATCATGTTGACCCTGCCTCCGGCGTATCGCAGGTAGCGTTTCTGTCATGCAGAAAAAGGCGGGGCGGACGGTCGGCGCGTCGGCCGCCGATTCACTTGCGCCGCAGTACCCGATCGAATCGGTCGACAAGGCGTTGAAGCTGCTGCTGTTGTTGGGGGAGAAACCCGAGATCCGGTTGAGCGAAGCCACCCGGTATCTGGGTGTCGCGTCATCGACCGCGCACCGGCTGCTGGCGATGCTGGCATACCGCGGTTTTGTCCGCCAGGACCCGGTGTCGAAGGCTTATCTGCCCGGTCCGGCGTTGACCGGTGTGGCATTTGCGATCTTCGGACGCCTCGACATTGTCGGAACCGTGACGCCAGTCATGCGCGGCCTGAGCGAACGCTTACGCGAGACAGTGCATGTCGGCATGCTCGACGGTGCCGCCGTCCGTTTCGTCGCCGCGGTGGAGGGCCCGACCGCGGTACGGGTGGCGTCGCGGCTGGGCCGGACCATGCCGGCGCATTGCACATCGACGGGAAAGGCGATGCTGGCCCAATTGCCGCAAGCGGAATTGCATCAGCTGCTGCCCGACGAGGACTTGGAGCGCATCACCGACCGGTCGATCGCCAGCCGCACGAAATTGGAAGCCGAGCTTTCCCGGGTGCGCGAACAGGGGTATGCCGTCAACCGTGAGGAGAGTGAGGAGGGCGTCGCGTCGGTGGCGGTGCCGATCCCGACCCAGGCACCGGGGCTCCGATTGGCGCTCAACGCCGCGGCCCCTCAGCACCGGCTCAGCCGGTCGCAGTATGCCTCGATTGCAGCTGTACTTACGAAGGCGGCCAAGGAGATTGCCGATCAGCTCGGCTGAGAGGGCAACCGGGCGAGTTCGTGCCGCCAGGCCGCGTCGGTGGTGAAGCCTGGCCCCAGATCTGGGAGTTCTTGCCAGTCTGCGTCGTCGATATCGCGCAGCGTGCCGCCCGCCGCGCGAATTTGTAGTGACATCCGGGCCAACGCGTCGAGGCTGATCGCCTGCAGCACCGCCTGCTCGACGGTGGCCGCTGCACTGGTGATGCCGTGGCCGCGGCAGATCACCACCGCTGCGTCGCCCATGGCGGTCACCATTTCCTTACCCAGCCCGGTGTTTCGGATCAGCACCGCACGTTCATAGACCGGCACACCGCTGCGCGCGAGCCAGGCCCCGGGAATGTCGTAGGCCCCGTAGATCGGCCGGATCGCGATGCCGGCGAGATCGGCCGCGACGACGGCGGGCGGGTGCAAATGCGCCACCGCCCTGTGCCGGGGGTCGGCCAGCATGGTTTCGACGTGGATGGGAAGTTCGTTGGGGACGCGATACCCGTCCAATTCTCCGGGAGCG
>Ga0210390_10005773_pt1 | contig 10353 bp, 8 predicted proteins | sample IncBWH11OmetaG_FD_161050 | JGI IMG/M metagenome (GOLD analysis project Ga0210390, IMG submission 161050) | Forest soil microbial communities from Barre Woods Harvard Forest LTER site, Petersham, Massachusetts, United States - Inc-BW-H-11-O ... | reverse complement strand
AGTACTCATCTTCTTCTTGAATGCTGCCTTCCTGAGTACCGCCCTCGGCTTGCGCCAGATCCCGGTAGCTTGAGTGGTCATTGATGGCACTGAGAAACTCCACAAACTCCTCAAGATTCACACCCATTTGATAGACGAGTTGGCTCAGTGCCATCTGCTGCGATGCTGTCAGATGATCGAAATCGTCGCAATAGGCTCTTGCATTGTGAATGGCCTCCAGAGTAGAGATGCGCAGCAAATTCGTGGCTTCTTGCTCGGTTATTTCCGGAGTCAGTTGATGAGTCCTGATCTTCCTGCGAAACTTCTTCTTCTGCCATGTCTTCATATCGCGATCGAACTGGTCGAGTATGCCCTGCAGCCGTCCCAAATCGAGTCCAGCATCCTGCCACAGTTCAGTTGTAGAAGGCTCGATAAACAAATGGAGATTGAGAGGGTTAGTCTGAATGTGCTGGGTTGCCGAAACATCGAGATTGAATCCCGCGCCAATCAGCGGCCGGCCGGTTTTCGGGTCCGGGTAAGCCGCCAGCACCCAGCTCTCATGTTTGCTGTCGCGAAGAATATTCATCAGGGTCTCTAGTTTGAACTTGATGTCGGAATCCTTGAAATCAAACAGCGCTTGGGGCGCCAACGAAAACTCGGGCGCTAGTTGGAAAAACGATTGGGGCTGATTTCCGGACGAACGGTACGCAGACGGCGATTGTTGCACCGGCGAGAGTTGTTCCCTGCTCGCAGACATCTCTGTTTGCGCCAGCGTCGTGCCTGGGTGACTGGTGACGGCGAATAGAAGTGTCGCCGCTAAGACGCGTTGCTGCGCAAGGCTCATCTTCCTCAGCGCCAGGGTCAAGCGGCGCTATTGCACATACAATAGTTGAAAATAGTCAGGTTATGAACTGGCAGATTCACCAGTCTGTTGAAGCGATCAAGAATATCCGTTCTTTACGATGGCGGGGATTGGGAAGTAATCAGAAAAGTGCACGAACTGGAAAATTTAAAGGGCCGTGACATTGGTTATGCTCTAGCCACCGACTCCTGCGAGGGAGTCAACAGCGTGGAGGCACGTACCGTCACAGCCCCTGATGCGATCACTGCTTTCGCAGTTCCAAACCCCAACTGTTCCTCGCAGATCCAGTCGGTTTTTTCAGGTCTGGTTGCTCTGCCGGTTACCCGGCCTGGCTGATCACCCAATCTACTTCGGACTGGCTAATTTTATTTGAACCAATCCTTTCGATCGTCGACGGCGCCAACGTAAATGCTATCGTACGTTTTTGTCAATGCCCCTTTTTGGTGCAAAGTCCTCCTGCGTCGCAAGGTTCTTGAGAAATTGCAATCGATTGAGTTGGGGGAAGTTGCTGATCTGAAATTTGAATCTTCCTCTTTTTCCACAGAACCTTGCACACTGCGAATTTTGCTCTGGGAACCAGCCAAGCACCTTGACGACAAAGAAGTTCTCACGCATGTTATATTTTGGATGGTCAGGGTGGTGGGATGTCGCATCTCGTAGCCTATGTTGACGGCGGTTCTTTGGGAAATCCTGGGCCGTCCGGTATTGGCGTAGTCATCGACGGCGTCGAGGGCGGCACGATCAGAATCGCCAAATGGATTGGCCACCAGGATAACAACGTGGCGGAGTACGTCGCCCTGCTCGAGGCCTTGCAGCATGCCTTAGCCCTGAAGGCCCAGGCGCTTCACGTTTTCTCCGACTCCGAAGTGGTGGTCAAGCAAATGACCGGCGATTACAACTGCCGCAGCCCTCGCTTGTATTCTTTGAACTGGATCTGCCGCAAGCTCGCCCGTTCCTTCGATTTCTCCATCTCCCACGTTCCTCGCGAGCACAACGCGGAGGCCAACGGCTTGGCCAGTTCCGCGATCCGCACCCAGCTTTCCGTGGTCTGCCCGTAGATTTCGGATCCTTGAGATTATGAAACCGCCTCAGCCTCGTCGGTTGGTGCACAACATTAACCAGACATGCATTTGTCGGCTTGAAGAAGCGCCCCACAAATTCGGATGGTGATTCCGACGGACCCGGGGGTAGAATGTTCACGTTCCCGGCCAGGGCTTGTCCCAATGCCGACTGGCGAACGACAGATTTCCACTATCGATTTCCTGGAGGTGTGTGATGGCGACAGTGAATCCGGCCGAAGGGTTGCGTGGACGTGGCACGATCATGAAGAAGGGCGCGGGCTGGTTTACAGCGATGGCCGTAGTTTTCATCATCCTTGGGTTTATGGCTATTTTGGAGCCTGGGATTGCGGGCTTGGCAGCGACCATCCTGGTAGGGTGGCTCCTGATTTTTGCGGGCGGGGCGCACCTGGTCGCGGCGTTCAGCGGAGGCGGCGCAGGCCGTGTGATCTGGCAGGTGATTCTCGGGATTATCTACGTCATCGGCGGATTTTACTTTCTGATGCATCCGCTGCTGGGGCTAGGGACCCTGACTCTGTTCCTGGCGGGAATTATCGTAGCGGAGGCGGTTCTCGAATTCATCGCCTATTTCCAGACTCGCGGCGCAAGTGGCTCGGGGTGGCTGTTGGTGAACGGGTTGATCACGCTGCTGCTGGGCGGGTTGATCTGGATGCACTGGCCGTCAAGTTCGGTCTGGGCAATCGGGACGCTGTTAGGCGTGAACCTGCTGATGACAGGAATATCGCGACTAATGCTGGGGACGGCAGTGCGAAAGCTGGCAAGCCGAGTGGAGGGCAGTAGCAAGCTCGCCGCTTGATCAAATGTTCTCTTACTCCTAGGCGAGGCACGGAACTCGAGGCTGCGGTGCCGGTGCCTCGACCTCAAGTGGCGTGCCGATCCTCGGCAGGGGAAGAAACATTGTTGTGGAGCGACCTAGCTAACAGGTTGAGTCCTGCCAGGTATCATGCAATCTTCGGGTTGAGTCGAGCTTCGATCTTCTCCAGTAGTCCTGCACAGGCTTCACCCGCATCGCGGCTGGAGAAGTCGCTGCCCAGTTCGATCACCGGGACTTTGGCGCACGCAGCGTGGAACCCGTTGTGCGTAGCCGCGGATGAGGTCAGTTCCGGGCCTATCAGCACCAGATCGAAATGCGAGACCCGCATCAGGATCAAAGCGTCGCCCAGGCGGCCGCTGGTATGGACGTGGTACCCGGTGCGGTGCAGCAGCTCGCGTAAACAGGCGAGAACGTCGGCATTGCCATCCAGGCAAAGAACGCTTCGGCCGGTGGAAACAGGTGTCTCGGTTTTGGTTCCTCGGTGGTAAAACGCGGCGACGGCGTTTTCCTCCGACTCGTGCGCGTCGAACAACTTCGTCAGCTGCGACAGTTCCAGAACCTTGCGCACATGTTCCGGCACGTTGCAGAGCTTCAGGTCGCCATGCACCTGGCGGGTGCTGGTGAGGCTGCGAACTATGGTGCCGAGGCCGCTGCTGTCAATGAATCCAACCTCGCCCAGGTGCAGGACGATGGCGCGGCGATCGCGCAATAACCAGGTGACGTGCGAGCGGAGAGACTCGCTCTCGCTACCCGCAACAATCCTCCCGTTGCAGCGCACGATGGTGACGCGTCCGACTTCGCGGGTTTCAAGTGCCAGGCGCATAAGCCTCCGACCCAGATGGCATCAGGTCGTCAAATCGCCACATTATAGCCTGAAGGTCGCGATTCGGTGCTACGAAAAACCGTGCGGTAATTTCGCGGGCACGCTGCAAACCTTGAAATTCGCCGGAATGACTGCTTTGGTTCCCTTCCGAACAGCCATGTGCCGGCCCTACCGCTATCTGCTAAGCTGGCACAGATCCGGCTGATTTCCGCCTGCGAGAGCCAGGAATCAGGCCCATGGTGCTCACCTCACACAGTAACGACGGACGGTCAATAATCTCATCCACTTCCTTTAATCCTGGAACATTCGTCACGTTCGCGCTCTTTTTCTTTCCGCGGGAGGATTGATGAACCCATTGCCTCGTTTTCGTGCAGTTTCCTGGCTTCTTCTTGCAGCCGTTCCCCTGTCGGCGCAGACGAAGGAGCAGCTCAATCCAACGCACGTTGGGAGGATCACCGACTGGAGTTACGGCCACGTTGTTGTTAGTGGTGGAGCGTCGGCGCACAATTTGGAGGCCGCGAGAACTGAGCCGCGAATTCTTTTCCACTTGGTCGAACGCAATCTGCTAAGTATTCATGATGGCGCGCTATCCCTCCCTGCCCTGCTCGACGCGGAGAACCGTGTCTCGGCGATTCCACCGAACCACCCCATAATTGTTGACGGCACCAACGTCAGAAACATGAAAAAGAAGAATCTGAGGACTGACTGGAGCCTCAGCTTAGGCACGGGCAGTGTGGCTCAGGCCATGTTTCCCGCCAAGTTCGGATTCAACATCAACGGTGCACCGAGCTGTGCCAATGATTTTGCGGTTTACGGCTTGAACGTCGCTGGCGTTACCAACGGACAAGCGAATGTAGTCGGCGTCAATAACCTGTACGCGGGCGCAGGTCCAACGGGACTTTGCGGCGCCAACCCTACAGTCAACTGGGCTTATAACGGAAGCACAGCTGCGGGGTCGGTATTGACCTCCGCCTCGATTTCGCTCGACGGCACAAAAATCGCTTATATCGAAAGTGCTGCTGCATCTTCCGTCTTCCATGTGCTCACTTGGAAGGCGGGACAAGGGAGCTCCGCCACCTCAGCAGCGGCCCCTACGCTCAATGGCGCCTGCACGGCCACCTCTTCATGCCTCAAATCCGTGACTTACTCCACGACCGCTACGGACACGCTGGCGTCCGCATGGGTGGATTACCAGACTGACAAGGCTTTCGTTGGCAGCGATGACGGCAAGATATATCGGATCAGCTGCGTCTTCACATGTGCGCTCAACACGCAGCCCACGGTGGACTGGACTTACACTCTTCCCGTCGCTGGCACAGGCGGCGCGTCGGCCACGCCGAATGGCCCGGTTTATGACTATCCCAGCGGACGGTTATTTGTCGGTGATCAACTGGGCGAGGTTTGGGTGATCAATGCCAGTGGCGCGTCGGCCACTCTCAATGCCGGGCCAGTGATGATCGGTGGCGGAGGTTGCACCACCGCTCATCCTCCTGGGCGCACCGGCACCGGTGCAGACTGCACCGCTACCGGAACTGGTTACGGCATTCCCGACTCGATCATCATGGATGCTTCCGGCGGGAGCCAGAGAATCTTCGCGATATCCGGCAACGACGGTACCGCCGGCGCGAGCGCAGTGTTGGCCCAACTCAAGATGAATCTTACTGCAGAGGTAAGCGTCCCCATCGGCCTCGGAGGCGTCAATCTTCATACCGGCGCCTTTGACAATGGATATTGGGGCATCACCCCTACGACGGGTGAACTATTCGTGTGTGGAACCGGCCCCACCGATACTACGCCTACACACTATTGGATCGGCTTCACTTCTTATCCCACGATGAACTCCACTCCCACGGGACACTTGCAGCGTTTCAACGTCACGAATCTCCCTTGCGCTCCCTACACCGAACTCTACAATCCCAACTTGGCCCTTGGGGGCAACACGAACAACCACGATCTCCTGATGAGCGGATTGGTTGGCGCGGGTGCAAACGGATACGTGATCACCAACGACATCAGTTCCGGGAGCGTAACCGCCGGACTGAATAGCACGAACTACCCGGGGGGAATCAGCGGCATCATCGTCGACAACGTGAGCACTCAAAATCAGGCTTCCAGCATGTATTTCACCACGTTGACGACCTCTACCGTGGGAACGTGCGGAGGGACCCACTGCGCCGTCAAGCTGCAACAGTTGAATTTGCAATAGGGTCTGTGCAGGACCAATCTTTCTCGTTGTGTCCGAGAAAACGGGTGTAGAATTCCGCTCTGTGGTCTTGTGCGCGAAGGAGGTGTGTATGTCCGCCCGCCTCGTTTCCCTGCTTGTGGTTCTTATCGCAGTCCCTGCCTTCAGCCAACAGCCGTGCGTCTCTCAGCGAATCAACCAGAGAATAGATTCGCGCGAACAAAAGATAAGCCAGATTGCCCGGGACCCCAGCCCGGCCGAACTTGACGCCAGGGCAGTCCGCCTCCAGGCAATCCAGCGCGACGCGGAAGAGCTGTCGGGATTGAGCGCATCCGTGCAATCAGATCTGCAGCAACTGGGGAAGGGCCTCCTCGCCAAGGATTTGGATGCAAGACTGAAAAAGATGGAAAAGCTTTCCAAAAAGCTGCGCCAGGAACTCGAGCAGTAGCCTCGCTTCTTTGCTCGCAGGGCAAGTTCGCAAGCCGCGAGACCGTCTTTCATCTGCCTCTTCTGAGAGACTTTCTCTTGATCTGCTTCTAAACTAACCCAATGCCATTTTCCGATCTCGCACTGTCAAAACGCCTAGAACGCGCGGAAGGACACGCATGTGTTCAGTACGCCGAGGCACAACATCGTCTATTTCCCAAGAGCGGTGCGGCGTGGATTGAATGCGCCGGGGCATACGCAGTTTTCAACGGGGTCGACTCTCCCATCACTCAGAGTTTCGGACTCGGCCTATTCGAGGAACTGACTTCCCCTTCGCTGGACGTGATTGAGCGGTTCTTGCTCGACCGAGGCGCTCCGGTCCATCATGAAGTGAGTCCCTTCGCGGGGGTACCTGCGCTGGATTTGCTTTGTAAGCGAAACTACAGGCCAATCGAAGTCAGCAACGTACTTTATCGGCAGGTTGAGCAGCCCGCAACTGAACCGCACGCTGATGTCCGTGTGCGTGTCACGGGTCCAGAAGAAGCGCAACTCTGGACTGACATTAGCGCCAGGGGCTGGGCACATGAACATCCGGAACTTCGGGAAGTTGTTTTACAGCTCGGCACCATCATTTCAGCACGCGAGGGTGGTCCATGCTTCCTGGCTGAGGTTGACGGTAAACCCGGCGCCGCTGGTGTGCTGTCGATACACGACAACGTTGCGCTGTTTGGCGGTGCGTCGACGGTTCCAGAGCTGCGGCGTCGCGGCCTGCAAACAGCACTCCTTCACGCGAGAATGCGCTATGCCTTCGACCACGGATGCGATCTGGCAATGATGGTGGCTCTGCCGGGCAGCGATTCCCAGCGCAACGCTGAGCGTAAAGGATTCCGAATCGCTTACACACGGACGAAGTGGCAGTTGTGTTCATAGGTAGCATTGGGGACTAAGAGACGCCTGGAGCTGCTGTTTAGTTAGGACGCGGCGCGGTTGTAAGGTCTCGAGGTTTGCTGAATCGCACGGCCAATTGCCGGCCCATCATCGTCAAAGCAACAATCGAGTGCCCCAACCTCTAACGCCTCAGTCCACATGACGTCGTCTGGCGTATGGTGCGTGCAAACGATTTCCATGCCTTGACGGCGCAGGTCGACGATTTCCTGAAGGGTTACCAACCCTAGGTCCAGGACTCCGATCTGGATGGGAAATTGCGATAAGAGCCTCCGGAGTTCCAGCAGCGACTGCACAATAAACACAGCCTCAGAAACCGACCTGACCTTGGAGACCAGATTTTGCACACGCGCGGGATCTTTTTGCAGGATTACGATCGCGTTGTGCATTTGGCAACTCCTCCCGCCCGTGAACCAAGCGTGAGTCACGCGAACACACTCACCGCAGTGACTTCACCATGCGGATCTCATGTCACTGGATGTGCCCCCGGCCGCGGGCACGTAGCACTTCAGGGTGTAATCCATCACCATGCGATCGGCATTGAAGCGCCAGCCGAGAGTGCGGATGGTTCGCTTCATGCGCTTGATCCAGCCGCGCGGCAAGCCGTCACGATCGCGCTGGTAGTAGAGCGGAACCACTTCGTCCCGGAGCGCGCGGTGCAAATCCTCGCCGTCGCGCGTGTCGTGCACGCTCATGTCAGAGTGCGTTCTGCCCGTCCCGATGGCGAATCCATTCATGCCGTCGTAGGCCTCGGCCCACCAGCCATCGAGCACGGAAAGATTCAGTCCGCCGTTCAAGACCACCTTTTGACCACTCGTACCCGATGCCTCGAGCGGACGGCGCGGGTTGTTCAGCCAGACATCAACCCCCTGCACGAAATGACGCCCGACGTTAATGTCGTAGTCTTCAACAAAGACGAACTTATCTGCGAACCGCGAGTTGCGCATCAATTCGGCAATCTGCTGCAGAACCCGCTTCCCCGGCTCGTCGTTAGGATGCGCTTTGCCGGCAAAAACAAACTGCACCGGCCGTTTGGGATCGTTCACCATGGACGCGAGGCTCTCAATGTCGCTTAGAATCAGGTTGGCTCTCTTGTAAGTCGCGAAGCGGCGCGCAAAACCGATGGTCAGCGCGTCCGGACTGAGCACCCTGCCGAGCCTCTGCAAAACCTCTCGTGATTCTCCGCGGCGCTCCGCCTGCTCCACCGCACGGCGGCGTACGAACTCGAGAAGCTGCGATTTCAGGCTGAGGTGCGTCTCCCAGAGCTCGCCGTCATCCACGCTCTCGATGCCTTCCCAGATGCGGGCTTCGCTGCTGTGCTGGTGCCAGTTCGTACCGAGATGGCGGTCATAGAGCCGAAACATTTGCGGCGCGAGCCATGATGGAACATGAACTCCGTTGGTGATGTGGCCGATCGGAACTTCGTCTTCCGGCTTGCCCGGACAGAGCCCCGTCCACATCGCTCTGGACACTTCGCCGTGCAGGGCGGAAACCGCGTTGGCGCGGCGTGAGAGTCGTAGACCAACCACGGTCATGCAAAATGTCTCGTGCTGGTTGTTTGGATCCTCGCGTCCCAGCCCCATCAGGCTTTCCTGGGAAAGCCCCAGAGATTCGCGCATCGGTCCCAGATGCTCTTCGATGAGATCCACATCAAAGCGATCATGACCGGCAGGCACAGGGGTATGGGTGGTGAAGACTACTTCCCGCGAGACGCGTGGTGCGGCGGCGTCGAATCCGATGCCTTCTTCCTCCATGCGCATCCGGATCGCTTCGAGCACCGCAAATCCGCTGTGCCCTTCATTCAGGTGCAGAACGCCCGGCACGATGCCCATGGCTTTAAGGGCGCGGAAGCCTCCGACGCCAAGCACCAACTCCTGCCGGATTCGAGTTCGCGCGTCTCCGCCATAAAGGCGGGAAGTCAGCTCGCGGTCGTCGGGAGCGTTGCCTTCGACATCCGAATCGAGGAGGAAAAGGTCGCAGCGTCCAACTTTCACCCGCCAGACTTTGGCATGAATCGAACTGCTGCGAGTTTCGATTTGCACCACAACCGGTCGCCCGTTCTTGCCGATGGCAGCTTCCAAAGGAAGTTGGCTGACGTCCGTCTCAAGATATTCTTCCTGCTGCCAACCTTCGCGATCCAGGCGCTGGCGAAAATATCCTTGTCCGTAAAACAAGCCGATACCGACCAGCGGAATGGCGAGATCGGACGCGCTCTTGATATGGTCGCCGGCCAGCACGCCGAGTCCGCCGGAATAGACCGGAAGCGATTCGTGCAACCCGAATTCCGCGGAAAAATAAGCCACCGGACAGGGCCGCAAGACGCCGGCATGCCTTGTTCCCCAGGTGCGGTCCGCTTGTAAATATTCCTGCAAGCGGCGACAGGCGTAGTTGATACGGCTATGCAACACGAGTTCGGCGGCGCGGCTTTCCAGTTTCGCCAGCGGAAACTCCGCCAGCAGCGAAACCGGGTTCTGATTCAGCTGCCTCCAGCGCACGGGATCGAGATCGCGGAACAAGCTTCCGGCATCATGGTCCCAACTCCACCACAGGTTGCGAGCCAGCGCCCACAGCCGTTCCTGGGCAGGGGCGATGAAGCGATCCAGCGTGCGCGCCTCGCTCACGACCGGAGCGACCTGGGCCGCAGCCTCGGCCAACATGCGAACTTCATCTTCGCGAAAAATTCGAGGCTCGATAGTTTGTACGACCAGAACGCCCTGCAGAACTCCTCGATCAATCAGTGGTACTCCGAGAAACGATTGATAAGCGTCTTCGCCGGCTTCCCGAAAGTATTTGAATCGCGGATGACTCTGCGCCTGCTCCACAGCGACGGGCCGCACCTGTTCCGCCACGAGGCCAGCCAGGCCTTCGTGGATTGCCATTCGCAGATTGCCAATACACTCCCGCCTCAGGCCAACCGTCGCGGCCAAAACCAAATTGGCTCGGTCCGGCTCCAGCAGATACGCCGAACAGACGTCGGTCTCAAATCGCTTGGCAATCAAAGCGACCACGTTCATCAGGGTTTCGGCAGGTTGGCCTTCGGCCGCTGCAAGGTTCGCGATTTCCTCCAGAGGGAGGACGTGGATGACTTCGCGTGCGTGGCCAGTCAGATCCAAATCTTGTACTTCGCTTTGATTTTCTTCCAATCCCAGGCTCTCTGGTTCCATATTTTATCCGCTAAACTCGGTAGGAGCACCTACCTCGTCATCATCAGGCAAGCTGAACCGACCTGCCGCCAAAACACAC
>Ga0210390_10005769_pt1 | contig 10360 bp, 6 predicted proteins | sample IncBWH11OmetaG_FD_161050 | JGI IMG/M metagenome (GOLD analysis project Ga0210390, IMG submission 161050) | Forest soil microbial communities from Barre Woods Harvard Forest LTER site, Petersham, Massachusetts, United States - Inc-BW-H-11-O ... | reverse complement strand
TGCGTGGCGCGATGATCGCGTTGCTCTCTGGCGTCGCGGTGGTCGGCAACCTCACCGAGGCAATGGATCTCGTGGCCGCGCGCCCGCGGTTGCGCGCGGTTACCCGCGACGGTGATCTGGTGGGTGCCGGCTGGGTCAGCGGCGGGTCCGACCGCAAACCGTCCACGCTGGAGATCACCTCCGAAATCGCCAAGGCGCGTAGCGAACTAGCGGCATCCGAGACGCAGGCCAGCCAGCTCGCCGCCGCGTTGTCCGGGGCGCTGAGCGAGCAGGCCGCTCGCCAGGACTCCGCCGAACAGGCGTTGGCCGCGCTCAACGAGTCCGACGCCGCGATCTCGGCGATCTACGAGCAGCTCGGTCGGCTGGGCCAGGACGCCCGCGCCACCGAAGAGGAGTGGCGCAGCCTGCTGCGCCAACGTGAGGAGTTAGAGGCCGGACGCGCTGAAACCCTGGCCGAGCTCGGTGAACTCGAGACCCGGCTGCGCAACGTCGAACAGACACAACACGTCGCGGCCGAGCCGGTCAACCGGCAGCAAATTGCTGCGGCGGCCGATGCGGCCCGCGGCGTCGAGGTGGAGGCCCGGTTGGCGGTGCGCACCGCCGAGGAGCGCGCCAATGCCGTTCGCGGACGCGCGGATTCGCTGCGTCGCGCCGGCGCAGCGGAACGGGAAGCGAGGCTGCGTGCCCAACAGGCCCGCGCTGCGCGTGAGCACGCGGCCGCGGTGGCCGCCGCGGTGGCCGACGCCGGGCGGCGGCTCGCCGGGCGGCTGGATCAGGTGGTCGCGGCCGCGTCGCGCAACCGCGACGTGCTCGCCACCGAACGCCAGCAAAGGTCGGTTGCCATGGCGGCGGTCCGCGAAGAGGTGAACGCACTGGGCACCCGGATCGCGGCGCTTACCGAGTCGTTGCACCGCGACGAGGTGGCCAAGGCACAGGCGGCGCTGCGGATCGAGCAGCTCGAGCAGATGGTGCTCGAGCAGTTCGGGATGGCGCCAGACGATCTGGTCGCCGAATACGGCCCGCAGGTTTCGCTGCCGCCGACCGAGCTGGAGCTCGCCGAGTACGAGCAGGCCCGCGAGCGCGGCGAGCAGGTGACCGCGCCGGCACCCATGCCGTTCGACCGCCCCACCCAGGAGCGTCGCGCCAAACGGGCCGAGCGAGAGCTGGCCGAACTGGGCCGGGTCAACCCGTTGGCGCTCGAGGAGTTCGCGGCGCTGGAGGAACGCTACAACTTCTTGTCCACCCAACTCGAGGACGTCAAGGCCGCGCGCAAGGATCTGCTTGACGTGGTGGCCGACGTGGACGCCCGCATCCTGCAGGTGTTCGCCGACGCTTACGCCGATGTGGAGCGCGAGTTCCGCGGGGTGTTCGCTGCCCTGTTCCCCGGCGGAGAGGGCCGGTTGCGCCTCACCGACCCCGACGACATGTTGACCACCGGTATCGAGGTCGAGGCCCGTCCACCCGGGAAGAAGGTCAAGCGGCTATCGCTGCTGTCCGGCGGGGAGAAGGCGCTGACCGCGGTCGCGATGCTGGTGGCGATCTTCCGGGCCCGCCCGTCGCCGTTCTACATCATGGACGAGGTAGAGGCGGCGCTCGACGACATGAACCTGCACCGGTTGCTCGGCCTGTTCGAACAGCTGCGAGCACAGTCGCAGCTGATCATCATCACCCATCAGAAGCCGACGATGGAGGTTGCCGACGCGCTCTACGGCGTGACGATGCGCGACGACGGCATCACCGCGGTGATCTCCCAACGGATGCGCGGCCAGCAGGTCGACCAGCTGGTCACGACTACATAGCGAGGAACACGTTGTCGCAAGGTCTCTGGATCGCGATCGCGGTCGCCGCGGCGCTGATCGTCATCGCCGTCTTGGTCCTGGGTCTGCTCCGGTATCGCCGGCGGCAGATCAGCCTGTCAGCCCGCGAGCAAACCGGCACCCTCGATCGCTCGGGCGGCTACACCGCGTCGTCGGGAATCACCTTCAGCCGCACCGAAGCTCCGGAGCGGATCGATACCACCGGCCTGCCCGCCGTCGGCGACGACGCGACCATTCCGCGCGATGCCCCGAAGCGTCCGATCTCCGATGTCCAACTGCCCGAACCGGATACCGTAGATATCGCGGCACCTCCACCGGTGGAGGCGCCTGCACCTTCAACGCGTCCGCCGGCAGCCGAGCCGACGGCACCGGACGTTGAGGCCATCGCACCGCCCGAAGGACGGTTGGAGCGACTGCGCGGCCGGCTTGCCCGGTCACAGAATGCGTTGGGCCGCAGCCTGTTAGGGATCCTCGGCGGTGGCGATCTCGACGAAGGCTCCTGGGAGGAAGTAGAGGACACCCTGCTGGTCGCCGACTTGGGCCCGACGGTCGCCACTTCGGTGGTGACGCAGCTGCGCAGTCGGCTCGCGGGCAAAGACGTACGCACTGAGGCCGATGCCCGTGCGGTGCTGCGGGAGGTGCTGATCGCCGAACTGCAACCTGACCTGGACCGGTCCGTCCGCGCGTTGCCGCATGCCGACCACCCCTCGGTGCTGCTGGTCGTCGGCGTCAACGGCACCGGCAAGACCACCACCGTCGGCAAACTGGCGCGGGTGTTGGTCGCCGACGGCCGACGGGTGGTGCTGGGCGCCGCCGACACTTTCCGGGCCGCCGCCGCCGATCAGTTGCAGGCCTGGGCCGCACGGGTGGGCGCTGAAGTGGTGCGCGGGGCCGAGGGCGCCGACCCCGCCTCGGTGGCGTTCGACGCCGTCGACAAAGGCATCGCCGTGGGCGCCGACGTCGTGGTGATCGACACCGCCGGCCGGCTGCACACCAAAACCGGCTTGATGGACGAGCTCGGCAAGGTCAAACGGGTGGTGATGAGGCGCGCGGCGGTCGACGAAGTGCTGCTGGTGCTCGACGCCACCATCGGGCAGAACGGGCTGGCACAGGCGCGGGTGTTCGCCGACGTCGTCGACATCACCGGAGCGGTGCTGACCAAGCTGGACGGAACCGCCAAAGGCGGCATCGTTTTCCGGGTCCAGCAGGAACTGGGGGTGCCGGTGAAGCTGGTCGGGCTCGGGGAGGGACCCGACGACCTTGCGCCGTTCGAACCCGCCGCCTTCGTCGACGCCCTGCTCGGTTGACCGAAGGGTCGGACTCAAGCGACGTGAACTCGCATGCATACCGCCGAAGAGGGATGCCACATCTTGTCACGCGGAGTTGCGCTCATGCTCGCGAATTGGTCTCTCCCGCAGGCGATTGCATCGCTCAACCGATAGCGAACGTGCTTGCCGAACTTGACGTGAGGTGGCGCTAGTCGGGTTGCGCTGCTCAATGTGCCACCGGATAGGGCAGGCTTTCATGTCCTGAAGATTCCTCACACAGCGGCCGAAAAGATAGACCGCTGCGCCTACCCGTGTCGTCAGGGTGTCTGTAGCGAACTTGCCGGCGTTGGAATGCGCGAGCGTCGATGCCGTGCAGGTCGTGCACCGATTTCACCGAACCCGCATCGCCAGCCCGGTGCGGTCGCTAACGTAGCGCAGCATGTCGCCGAGCGGCGTGCTGATCACCGCGTTGCGCGATTTGCAGTGGCGACGGCGACGCTTCGTTATTGCGATCATCGGCACCGGCGTGGTGTTCGCGATGACCCTGATCCTCACCGGCCTTTCCAACGGCTTTCGCGTCGAGGCTCGGCACACGGTTGATTCGCTGGGCATCGACACCTACCTCATTAAGGCGGGCGCAGTAGGCCCATTCCTGGGTGCGGCGATGTTCCCCGCGGCAGAAGCACAGGCCGTCGCCAGGGTCCCGGGCGTCGAATCGGCGATCCCGCTGGTCTTCGCCCAAGAGGCACTGCAGGACCGCGGTTCATCGCAGAACGTGAACGTGTTCGGCATGCCCGAATACGGACCGGGGATGCCGACAATGGCGGCTGGTCGGGCACCGTCGAGCCCCGGCGAGGTCGCGATATCGAAGACCCTCGGGCGCGCTGTCGGCGACGATGTCGAGATCGGGTCGCGCGTAGTGCGGATCGTCGGACTCGTCGACAAATCCACCGCGCTCGCCGGCCAGGCCAACACATTCCTGACCGTCGAAGGGGCGCAGCAAGTGCTGTTTTCGGGGCAGCCGCTAATCTCCGCCGTCGGCTTGCGCGGTACAGCGGCGGAGATACCCGACGGCTACCGCATCGTGGGTCGCGACGCTGCGATTAACGACCTGTTGCGCCCATTGCAGAAGGCCTACCTGGCGATATCGTACTTGGCGATTCTGCTGTGGGCGGTTGCGGCGCTGATCGTGGGATCGCTGATCTATCTGTCCGCGCTGGAGCGGACCCGCGACTTCGCGGTGTTCAAAGCGGTCGGTGTCGCCACTCGCTCGGTGCTGGCCGGTCTGGTGCTGCAGGCGGTGATCGTGGCGGTGGTCGCGGCGGCGCTCGGCGGGGTGCTCTCGCTGGGGCTGGCTCCGACGTTCCCCATCCCCGTGGTGGTGCCCACCTCGGCCTTCGTGTTGCTTCCGGTGATCGCGGTGGTGATCGGTCTGCTGGCCAGCGTCGCGGGAATGCGGCGCGCGGTGACTGTGGACCCGGCGCTTGCGTTCGGAGGCCCGTGACCGTGGGTGATCTGCACATCAAAGATCTCGTCGTCGAATACTCCAGCGACCGGTACGCGGTCCGCCCGATCGACGGCCTGGACCTGGAGGTCGCCGCGGGATCATTGGTGATCCTGCTGGGCCCAAGCGGGTGCGGGAAGACCACGTTGCTGTCGTGTCTGGGCGGCATCCTCAGCCCGACTGGCGGCCGCATCGAGTTCGGCGACGTCGACGTCACCACGCTGGATCGCCGCGCGCTTGCCGCGTACCGACGCGACACCGTCGGCATCGTATTCCAGGCGTTCAACCTGGTAGCGAGCCTCAGCGCGGTTGAGAACGTGATGGTGCCGCTGTGGGCGGCCGGATGGTCGCGTCGCGCGGCGCAAGAGCGCGCCGAGGAGTTATTGACGCGCGTCGGACTGCAGGACCGGATGAGGCACCGACCCGGCGACCTGAGCGGCGGTCAGCAGCAACGGGTGGCGGTCGCCCGCGCGATCGCATTGGACCCGCCGTTGATCCTGGCCGACGAACCCACGGCGCACCTGGACTTCATCCAGGTAGAAGAGGTGCTGCGGCTGATTCGCGAGTTGGCGACGGGTGAGCGGGTTGTCGTGGTCGCCACGCACGACACCCGGATCCTCCCGCTCGCCGACCGCGTCGTCGAGATGGTGCCGCAGTTCATCTCTATCCACCGGGAGCCCGAAACGGTCAGTCTTACAAGCGGTTCCGTGCTGTTCGAGCAGGGCAGCATAGGGGACCTGATCTACATAGTCTCCGAAGGCGAACTCGAAATCGTACGCGAGCTGGCGGCCGGCGGTGAAGAGCTGCTCAAGGTCGCCACGTCCGGCGACTACTTCGGCGAGATCGGACCACTGTTCGGTATGCCCCGCTCGGCGACGGTGCGTGCCCGTACCGATGCGACCGTCGTCGGCTGCACCGTGCAGGCGTTCCGGGAGCGACTCGGCGCCGCCGGCGTGCGCGACCTCATCGAGCACCGCGACATCGCAATGAATTAGCGCCGTGTACTTGTGTAGGGGGGCTTGCGCCGTTCGAACCCGCCGCCTTCGTTGACGCACTTCTCGGCTGAGCGGCGCGAGAAAATTCTGTAACACGGGCGAAACCTGCCAGCGTGTCATTTCGAAACAACGACTTTGCATTGTCTTGACCACGGGTCATCGGTCGCTCCCGCGCTGGACGCGGCCTTGCCGAAGGAGGTTAGGCGCAGTGGACCAATTCCCCACGATGGGAGTGCCAGACACCGGCGATACCGCCTGGATGCTGGCGAGCTCCGCGTTGGTGCTGTTGATGACGCCCGGACTGGCGTTTTTCTACGGCGGGATGGTTCGCGTCAAGAGCGTGCTCAACATGATCATGATGAGCGTCATCGCGATGGGCGTCGTCACCGTGCTGTGGGTGTTGTACGGCTACTCCCTGGCCTTCGGTGACGATGTCGGCAACATCGCCGGCAATCCGACCCAATACTGGGGCCTGAAGGGTCTGATCGGAGTCAACGGTGCTGCCGCCAGCGGCAGCACGGCTGCGACCACCATCCCGTTGGCGGGCACGCTGCCGCAGACCGTCTTCGTGGCATTCCAGCTGATGTTCGCCATCATCACGGTGGCATTGATCTCCGGAGCCGTCTCCGACCGGTTGAAGTTCGGCAGCTGGACGATATTCGCCGCACTGTGGGCGACCGTCGTCTACTTCCCGGTCGCGCACTGGGTGTTCTGCGGCGACGGCGTCACCGGAGCCCACGGCGGCTGGATCAACAACAAACTGCACGCGATCGACTTCGCCGGGGGCACGGCGGTCCATATCAACGCCGGTATGGCGGGGTTGGTGTTGGCGATCGTGCTGGGCAAGCGCAAAGGCTGGCCGGCTACCACGTCGCGACCGCACAATGTGCCATTCGTGATGCTGGGTGCGGGTCTGCTGTGGTTCGGTTGGTACGGGTTCAACGCCGGTTCGGCTACCAGCTCAAACGGAGTCGCCGGGTCGACGTTCATCACCACCACGGTGGCCACCGCCGCAGCAATGCTGGCCTGGCTGCTCACCGAGCGCATCCGAGACGGGCATGCGACAACGCTCGGGGCGGCGTCGGGCATCGTGGCCGGACTGGTCGCGATCACCCCCTCGTGTTCGTCGGTCAATGTGCTCGGCGCACTAATAGTCGGTGGAGTGGCCGGCGTGCTATGTGCGTTGGCGGTCGGTCTGAAGTTCAGGTTCGGATTCGACGACTCGCTGGACGTGGTCGGCGTCCACCTGGTCGGAGGGCTCGCGGGCACGCTGTTGGTGGGTCTGCTGGCGGCCCCGCAGACCATCGCGATTGCCGGTGGCGGGGGTCATACGTCGGCGGGGTTGTTCTACGGCGGCGGCTTCGCTCAGCTGATCCGACAGACCATCGGGGCCTCGAGTGTGCTGGCGTTCTCGGGAATCGGCACACTTGTCATAGCTCTGCTTCTGAAGTACACGATCGGGCTCCGTCTGAACGCCGAGGACGAGGCCACGGGCATCGACGAGGCGGAGCACGCTGAGAGCGGCTATGAGTTCGCGGTTGTCGGCACCAGTTCGGTTGTTGTCCATTCGGCTGAAGAGGGAAGAGGAAATGAAGCTGATCACCGCGATCGTGAAGCCGTTCACGCTCGAGGACATCAAGGCCAGCCTTGAACAGGTGGGAACCCTGGGCATGACGGTCAGCGAAGTTCAGGGGTACGGCCGGCAGAAGGGGCACACTGAGGTTTACCGGGGTGCTGAATACTCGGTCGACTTCGTGCCGAAGGTGCGGATCGAGGTCTTGGTCGAAGACTACGACGCAGACAAGGTCCTGGACAGCATCGTGCGGGCCGCACGTACCGGTAAGATCGGCGACGGCAAAGTGTGGGTCAGCGCCGTGGAAACGGTGGTGCGGGTGCGCACCGGCGAACGCGGGGCCGACGCGATCTAATACACGCCGCATGAAGACTCCTCCGGAGTAGCCGATCCGACCTGGACGGGAATGAAACAGCGCGGACCAGAGACACCCGATCCGTCTTCGTCGGAGGCCGCGTCAGTCGGTAGTGCCGACCCGGTAACCGATCTACCCGCAGCCCGGGAAAGCCTGCTCGCCCGCGGGGCGGGTGAACTCGATTCGGCTGCTTTGCGCCAGGCGTGGGGTGATCTGCACGAATCTTGGTTGATCGCAAAGGCCACACAGATCGGTATCACGGCCGGCAGCGGCTTTTCGATCGTGGCGACCGGCTCGCTGGGCCGTCGCGAGCTGGTGCCCTACTCTGACCTGGACCTCCTGCTGTTGCATGATGGCATGCCCACCGACACCATGCGGCAGGTCGCGGATCAGCTGTGGTATCCGTTGTGGGACGCGAACATTCGTCTTGATCACAGCGTGCGCACGGTTGCCGAGACGCTTCGGGTTGCCGGTGCCGACGTATCGGCCGGCCTGGCCATGCTGGATGCGCGGCACATCGCCGGCGATGAGCAGCTGTCGGCCCGGCTGATCGAGGGGGTGCGGGGGCAGTGGCGGACCGGAATCCGTTCGCTGTGCGGCGAACTCGTCGAAGAGACGCATGCCCGGTGGCGGCGCATAGGTGAGATCGCACACCGCGCTGAACCCGACCTGAAGTTGGGCCGCGGTGGCCTGCGTGATCTTCAGTTGCTCGACGCGCTGGCCATCGCCCAGCTCGCCGACCGCCTCACCGTCGGCCGACCGGAGAATCCGCTGGGTTCGCTGACCGACGCCCACTTGACCCTGCTCAACGTCCGCACCGAACTTCACCGGGTGTCCGGCCGCGGGCATGACCTGGTGTTGGCCCAGTTCGCCGACGAGATCAGCGCGGCCCTGCACATCGGCGACAGATTCGACCTGTCCAGGACGCTGTCCGACGCGGGCCGCACCGTCAGCTATCGCGTCGACGCCGGGCTTCGCACTGCCGGTAACGCGCTTCCGCGGCGCGGGATTTCGGCAATCCGGCGGCGGCCGCGTCGACCGCTGGACGAGGGAGTGGTCGAGTATGACGGGGAAATCGTGCTGGCTCGCGACGCCCGACCGCAAAGCGACCCCATGCTGCTGCTGCGAGTGGCGGCGGCATCGGCGAGTAACGGTCTGCCGATTGCGGTGTCCACGCTGAGCCGGCTGGCTGACTCGGCGGCGGAACTCCCGACGCCGTGGCCGCGCGAGGCGTTGGACAACTTACTGGTCCTGCTGGCCGCCGGCCCGGACACGATTGCGGTCATCGAAACCCTCGACCGGACCGGGTTGTGGGTCCGTCTTTTTCCGGAATGGGCCGCGATCCGCGACCTTCCGCCCCGTGACGTCATCCATATCTGGACCGTCGATCGCCATTCGGCCGAGGTCGTCTCCCGAGCAAGGATTTTCACTACCCGGGTGGCTCGTCCCGACTTGCTGCTGCTCGCTGCATTGGTGCACGACCTGGGGAAAGGACGGGGTGTCGACCACAGCGTGCTGGGCGCAGAGTTGATCACCCAGATCGGTACCAGGCTCGGTATCTGGCCGTCCGACATCGAATTGCTTGCCAAGCTAGTGCGCCACCACTTGTTGTTGTCGATAGTCGCGACCCGCCAGGATGTCAACGACCCACAGACCATCGCCACCGTCTGCGAGACGTTGGACGGAGATCCGGTATTGCTCGACGTGCTGCATGCGCTGACCGAGGCCGATTCGCTGGCCACCGGGCCAGGGGTGTGGAGTGACTGGAAGGCATCGTTGGTCGGGGACCTGGTGCGCCGCAGCCGGATGGCGATGATCGGTGAGCCGTTGCCGCACGCCGATCCGCTTGACCCCGAGTATCTTTCGCTGGCGGCCGACCAGAAGGTGCATGTGGAGCTGCGACCCGGCAGCAGCCAGCGCCTCTACCACGTGGTGGTGATCGCCCCGGACCAGCGCGGGCTGCTGTCCAAAGCGGCCGGCGTGTTGGCGCTGAACTCGCTGCGCGTGCATTCGGCGTCGGTGAACATTCACGAGGGTTCGGCGATCAGCGAATTCGTGGTCTCGCCGCACTTTGGTTCACCGCCCGCCGCCGGATTGTTGCGTCAGCAACTCGTCGGCGCACTGGGCGGCGAGGTTGATGTATTGGGCACGCTGGAGCAGCGGAACAGCACTGAGAATCCCAAGCCCGTCGGTGAGGCACCGACAGCGGTTCCGGTTCACGGGTCGACCGCCCCGCCGCGGATCCTGTGGTTAGAAGGCGCACCCGACCGATCGCTCGTCGAAGTCCGCGCGTCCGACCGTACCGGTTTGCTTGCGTTGCTTACCGGGGCGCTGGAGCACGCCGGAGCGGACATCGACTGGGCCAAGGTGACCACGCTGGGGTCGATGGTGGACGACGTGTTCTGTGTCAGCTTGCCTGACCATGCAGACGCGCGAAATGTGGTGGAGCAACAGTTGTTGGCCGTGCTGGGTGCGCCGGGGGACGTCGCGGCGGTCTAGCCAAGGTCGCGATTTTGCAGCCACCCGTGAATTCGTTGGGCGACGTAGGTCCATCCGGGTTCGAGCATCATGTTGTGGCCCGTGCCGGGAAAGAACTCGGCTTCGGTCCGGTAAGCCCGCGCCGTCGCGCGCACCTCGGCTTTGGTGACCATGCCGTCTTCCTCGGCGCCTAGGACCAGCATGGGGGTGGTTACCCGTTTGGATCTGACGCGGCGGATCAGCGGGTCGATCAGGGAGGCACGCACAGCCTCGGATTGCACGCTGGCCGCGCACGATTCCACGATGTCGTCTGGCGTGTGTGTGCTGAAGAGGTGCTCGCGAACAAGAGGTGGGGTACCGATGAACCCGG
>Ga0210390_10005768_pt1 | contig 10360 bp, 10 predicted proteins | sample IncBWH11OmetaG_FD_161050 | JGI IMG/M metagenome (GOLD analysis project Ga0210390, IMG submission 161050) | Forest soil microbial communities from Barre Woods Harvard Forest LTER site, Petersham, Massachusetts, United States - Inc-BW-H-11-O ... | reverse complement strand
ACACCAGCCAGAACGGATTGGTTAACGTCTCCGCGTTCAACGGCGAAGGTAACTCCCTCAACATCCTCAGCAACATCGGCCTCGGCAACACCATCGTTTAACACCTGTCCGGCTCGCGCCGCTGACCTGCTGCGCATCACCCGAGGGGGACGCACAGCAGGTAGGGAGGGCCGCCCGGCCGGGCGGCCCTCCCGCCTGCGGGCCCGGCTCCGGGCTGCGTGCCCAGCCATACCTGACGTCCCTGGCCGGCATGTGAGGGAGGAAGAGGCCCGTGACTACAATCGCAGGGCACGTAGCCACCATGCCCGCGGCACCCGCCCTGCCCCCCGCGGATGCGCCCGGGTCCGTTGAGGTGCCACGGCTGGCCGACGGGGTCGAGCTGCTCGGCGAGTACCAGGACTCCGGCTACAGCCAGCCGCCCTCGCTAGTCCGGCGGGCCGACGGCCAGGTCATCCAGATGTCTCCGCTGCTGTACCAGGTAGCCTGCCGGATCGACGGCTCACGCGACCCGGATGCGATCGCGGCGCTGGTCAGCGCCGACCTGGGCCGGTCACTGGACGCCGGGCAGGTCCGCTATCTCATCACCGCGAAGCTGCTTCCCCTCGGCGTCGTCGCTGCAGGGGGCGTCCCGCGCGCCCTGCCGAAGGCCAACCCGCTGTTCGCGCTAAGGGCGCGGGCTACGCTGCTGCCCGAGCGCGCCGCGAACGCCGCCGGGACGCTGCTGCGGCCGCTGTTCCGGTGGCCTGTCGTCGTGGCCGTGGTCGTGAGCGTCGCGGCCGTGGACTACTGGATGTTCGCCGCCCACGGGCTGGGCGCGGGGGTGCAGCAGGTCTTGCGCGACCCGGTGGACCTGCTCATCGTGCTCGGCCTGTCCTTGGTATCCGCCGCGTTCCACGAGTGCGGGCACGCGGCCGGCTGCCGCTACGGCGGCGCGCGGCCCGGCGTGATCGGCGTTGGTATCTACCTGGTCTGGCCGGCGTTCTTCACCAACGTCACCGACTCCTACCGGCTCAGCCGCGCCGGGCGGCTGCGGACTGACCTCGGCGGTGTGTACTTCAACCTGATCTTCATGCTGGCCCTGGCCGGCATCTACGTCGGCACCTCGGACCAGATCCTGCTCCTGGTCATCGCCGTCACGCACCTGGAGATGCTGGAGCAGCTGCTCCCGTTCGTCCGCTTTGACGGCTATTTCATCCTCAGTGACCTGGTCGGCGTGCCGGACCTGTTCGCCCGCGTCGTCCCCATCCTGAAAAGCGTCCTGCCGGCGGGCCGCCGGGACCCGCGCGTCGCCGGCCTGCGACGCCGCATCCGAATCGTGGTGACCGGCTGGGTAATGTGCGTCATCCCGCTGCTCATGTTCATCATGGGGTCCCTCCTGCTGTACCTGCCCCAGGTCGACCGGGCGCTGTGGCGCTCCGTCAGCCTGCAGGGCCGCCTCATGACCGCCGCGGTCGGCGACCACCGCTACGCGATGGCCGCGGTCGACGCGATCGGCGTCGCCTTGGTGGCCCTGTCGCTCGCCGGGTCGCTGTACATCGTGACCAGGCTGGCACGGCAGGTCACGACCGTGGGCCGGCGCTGGTCCGCCGGCCGTCCGGTCCGGCGCCTCCTGGCCGCCGGGACCGGCCTGGCGCTCATGACGGCGCTCGCCGCCTTCTGGACTATCCAAGGCCAGTTCCATGGCTGGTAGCCCGGCCCGCCCGATACCTCCGGCCTCCCTGGGCCGGTTATCCCCTATGAAGGAGGCTCCCCATGTCCACTGCACCTGCCGTAACGGCGCAGGACCTCGAGCTGGAGCACGCCGAGCTGCTCCCGGCCCGGGAAACCCTCTTGGTCCCCAGGCCCCTCCCGCGCCTGTTTCCGTGGGGACCCCTGCACCCCAACCCGGGGGGTCCCTTTCGCACTTGGGGCGCTACCGGGAGTCCCGTCTACACCAGGGGTGAATGACGCCTGACGCGTCGAGGTTCGCCTGCGGGCCAGGGAAGGGGGCTCTCCCCGGTCGCGCGCCGCGGGCCCGGATGTAGCCGCGAGCAAGCACCCGCAGAGCTGTCGTCCCCAGTCCGGGCGGGTTCCCTGGCCTCGCGCCCTGCCGGGTGCCTGCCCGCTGGGCTTGGGTATCTCCACCGCGGGCTCCCGACTCGGCTGTGCTGAGTAGCCGGCGCTAGGCGGGCTGCGGCGCTTGCTGGATGATGCTGAACACGGCGCCCTGGGGGTCACCGATCACCGCCATCCGCCCGACCGGGGTGTCGAACGGCGGGACCAGGACCGAGCCGCCCAGTTCGGTGGCCTTCGCCACCGTGGCGTCCGCGTCGGCCACGCCGAAGTACACGTGCCAGTGACTGGGCGTGCCCGGCGTCTGCGGCGGCGTGGTTCCGCCCACCATCTGCCCGTCCACCTCGAACAGCGTGTACTCCCCGGCCCCCATGTCTATCGTGGAGGTGGTCAGGCCCAGAACGTCCTGGTAGAACGCGACAGCGGCCGGGTCGGTGGTGATGAGCTCGTTCCAGGTGACCGTGCCTGGCTCGTTCACCAGGCTGGCGCCGAAGTGCCTGTCGGCCTGCCACAGCGCCACGGGCGCGCCGGACGGGTCGAGGACGAAGGCCATCCGCCCGGCGTCCATCACGTCGAACGGCGCCATCGCGATCGTGCCGCCGGCGGCTTCGGCCTTGGCCGCCGCGTCGTCGGCCGAATCCACGGCCAGGTAGGTGTTCCACATCGGCGGCGCGCCCGCCGCGATCATCTCGGGCGGTTGCGGTGCGATGGCGGCCACCGCGTGCTCGCCGAGCATGGCCATCGAGTAGACCTGCCCCTCCGGCATGGGCTGGTCGTCGTAGGTCCAGCCGAACAGGCCGGAGTAGAACGCCTTGGCGGCGTCCTGGTCGGACGCCTGCAGGTCCACCCAGTTCGGCGTGCCCTGGTTATACGAGGTGCGCACTGGCATGGTGTCCCCCTTCTCGATTCAGGCCGGTCACGTTAGTCAGCGCCAGGGCGTTTAGCAAGGCCCTCCGCGCCCGTAACGCTTACGGAACGCTCCCTCCGTAGGTTGGCAGGTACCAGGAGGTCGCGAGCCCGTGAATGCCAGCGCCAGTACACCCGCGGTGATGGTGCGCGTGCTGATCAGGCCAGGGACCCCGGCCCAGCTAGCCTCCTGGGGGCTGGCCGCGACCGCCCTGGCCGTCATCCAGGCGCTAGTGCTGGCCGGGCTGAACGCGCAGGGCGGTCACCTGAGTGTCGGCCGGGTGGGCATCTGCGTCGTGGTGACCCTGGCCGCCGGGTTGTACGCGAGCTTCGGCCGCCTGATCGTCGGCCGCCGCCCGGAACTTGCCACCGGCTGGCTGCTTGTCCTGACCGGGCTGTTGCTGGCCCTGTCCATCCTGACCGAGCAATACGCGCTGTACGGACTGGCGACCGCTCTGGGTACGTTGCCCGGCGTCTGGCTGGCCGGATGGCTGTCCGGGACCCTCGCTTCGGTGACCATCGTGCTCGTCGCCTTGCTCGTCTTGCTGTTCCCGAACGGCCGGCTGCCGTCGCGCCGGTGGCGCCCGGTGCTCTGGGCCATCGTCGTGGTCGTGACGGGCTGGCTGGCCACCCAGATGCAGGCGGGCACGGCCGTCAGCGGCGGGTATGCCAACTCGCTGGACGCGGCCGGGGTCAGCTACCCCAACCCGCTGGGGATCTTCCCCCGGAACGGCTGGTTCTCTCACGTGGTCGCGGTGAACTTCACTCTCGCCGCGGTGACCGCGGTGCTCGTGGTGACCTCTGTCTTCGTGCGGCGGCGCGGCGCGAACGCCGAACTGCGCAAGCAGCTAGCCTGGCTCGGTTATGTCGGGCTGATGACCGCCGGGTCGGTCATGGTGTTCATCGTCGGCAGCCTGTTCGCCCACGGCGCCAGCGCGTGGATCCTCTACCCGCTGTGGAACTTGATGGTGCTGACGCCGGTGGCGGGCATTCCGGTGGCCTGCGCGGTGGCCGTGCTGAAGTATCGGCTGTACGACATCGACCGGCTGATCTCGCGGACGGTGGCCTACGCGATCGTGACGGGGCTGCTGGTCGGGGTGTACGCCGGGCTCGTCCTGCTCACCAGCCCGATCCTGCCCTCGCACTCCCAGGTCTCGGTGGCGGCCTCCACGCTGGTGGCCGTCGCGTTGTTCACCCCGCTACGGCACCGGGTGCAGACCGTCGTCGACCGCCGGTTCAACCGGGCTCGCTATGACGCCGACCTGACCGTCACCGCCTTTGCCGCGCGGTTGCAGGATGCCACCGACCTGGACGCGGTGCGCGCCGACCTGGCCGCCACGGTGCACCGGGCGCTCGAGCCGACGCACCTGTCGCTGTGGTCGGGCCGAGACCACCCACATGGAGAAGAACCGTGAGCCGCCGCAGGCCTGAAGAGCCTCATCCTGAACGGCTGACCTGACGGGCGCCGGACGGGGACGACGTGCGTGCCTTGGACGCGAACAGGCTCAATCCCAGCGTCCTGGATAGATGCCTGGCCGCCAGCTGGCCCCTGACGCTGTTCCCGGCCCGGTCCAGCAGCGGAGAGAACGTCCCCAGGCCGCCCTTGCCCGGGGAGACCGCGATGATCCCCCCGGCGATCCCGCTCTTCCCGGGTACTCCGACGTCGAACAACCAGTCGCCCGAGGTCTCGTACATCCCGGCGGTCGCCATAACGGCCAGCACGTGCTGGCAGACGGCCGGAGTGACGACCCGCAGCCCGGTCACCGGGTTGACGCCCCCGTCGGCCAGGGTGGCGCTCATGACCGCCAGGTCTTCGGCGCTGGTCAGCAGGCAGCTCTGCCGGGTGTACAGGTCGACCGCTTCCGCCGGGTCAGCGTAGATCCGGCCCCGGCTGGCCAGCAGGTTGGCGATGGCGCGGTTGCGGTAGTTGGTCGCCGAGGCCGAGGCGAAGACCTCCTCGCTCAGCGCCAGCTCGCGGCCGGCGAAACCGGACAGCCCCTCCCTCAGGAACTGCCATTTCGCCGCGCTGCCGTCTCCGGGCACCAGGCTGGTCGCGGCGATGGCCCCGGCGTTCACCATGGGGTTGGTCCGGCCGTCCGGGCCGCGCTCCACGAAGGCCAGCGAGTCGAACGAGAGCCCGGTCGCATTCACCCCGAGTTTGTGCCGGGCCTGTTCGGTCCCGAGCTGCTCGCACACCAGGGCAAACACGAACGGCTTGGCCACACTCATGATCGTGAACTCATGCCCGGCGTCGCCGACCCGGTACACGTTGCCGCCGATCCCGGCTACGCAGATGCCGAACAGGTCCCCGGGCACCCGGGCCAGCGCCGGGTACGTCTGCGAATTCGCCCCGCTGTCCTCCTGGCGGTACATCCGGTAGGCCTCGTCCACCGCGAGCTGTACCTGCCGCGGCGAGGGCAGGTGACCGGTCGATACGTACGGCCCCCTGCCGTTTGCGTCCCTGCGTGCCGTGGCTTCACCCCCGTCGTCCGTCCTGCCGGTCACCAGCCATGATCTCACCTCCATGGCCCGATCGACTTCCTCGCGATCGAGTGGCATTCTGGCCAAGGATGAGTTCCAGCGGCAGAAGGCCCGGAGCTTGAACGGGTAGCGGCCGGAAGCCTTCGGGGATCGAGGCATACCGATGAATGCGTCCCTCCTGGCGGTGCTCAATGATGCCGAGCGGTTGCTGGTGGCCCAGACCGAGCGGGCCGAACTGGCCGTGCTTGACGAGGACGCGGCGATCGACCTCGAAGGCCGGATCAGGAGCGCGCGTAACAAGTACGTCGGCCAGTACCGCCGGGGCGCTAGTGCCCGTGTGGCCGAACAGGGCGCGCGTGGGCAGGCACGGCCGGAGAACCAGCGGGCCGCCATGAAGGCCGAGGCGTTCGAGGAGGCCCTGGCCCGGGTGAGCCGCCGGGTTGCCGTCCTGGCCCGGCAGTCAGCGGCCGAACTGCGCGCAGAGCGGCTCGCGGCGGCCAGGGCGGGCAGGCAAGCTCACGGGCCTAGTGCGCCGGGAGCGGGGCCAGCCGCCCGCGGGGAAGGCCCGGCAACACGCACCGGGGATCGCGCTCTGCGCTCGCCGGCCAGTAACAAGCGACGAGCCAGCACCCGCGCGGCGGGTGCCCGCCAGCAGGCGAAGCGCGACAACCGATGAGGATCTCCGTCAGCGTCGGCTACTGGTCGGCCGGCCCGCCGCCCGGAGCCCAGGAGCTCTTCGAAGCCGCCGAACGCGCCGGGGTCGACCAGATCTGGACTGCCGAAGCCTACGGCAGCGACGCCTGGACCCCGCTGGCCTGGTGGGGATCGCGCACCACCCGGATCAAGCTCGGCACCGCGGTCTCCCAGCTGTCTGCCCGTCCGCCGGTCACCCTGGCCATGACCGCGATGACCATGGATCACCTGACCCAGGGCCGGGTCCTGCTCGGCATCGGTACCAGCAACCCCCAGGTCGTCGAGGGCTGGTACGGCCAGCCCTACTCCCGCCCGCTGGAACGCACCCGCGAGTACATCGACATCGTCCGCAAGGTCATCGCCCGCACCGAACCGGTCAGCTACGACGGCAAGCACTACCAGCTCCCGCTGTCCCCGGAACACGGAGGCACGGGCCTGGGCAAGCCGCTGCGCTCGATCCTGCACCCGTACCGCACCGAGATCCCGGTCTACCTCGGCGCCGAGGGACCCAAGAACGTGGCGCTGGCGGGCGAGATCGCCGACGGCTGGAACGTCATCTTCTTCTCGCCCGCGATGAACGACTTCTACGCCGCCGCCCTGGCCGAAGGCTTCGCCCGCCCCGGCGCCCGGCACACGGCGCAGACCTTCGACGTGGTCGGCGGCCCGCTGGCCATCATCGAGGATGACGACCTCGAGCGCGCCGCCGACCAGGTCAGGCCCATGCTGGCCCTGTACATCGGCGGCATGGGCGCCCGCGGGGTCAACTTCCACCACGAGGTCTTCGTCCGGATGGGCTACGAAGCGCAGGCCCGCAAGATCCAGGATCTCTACCTGGCCGGCGACCGGAAGGGCGCCATCGCGGCCGTGCCCGTCAAGCTGGTCGAGGACGTGGCCCTGATCGGCCCCTGGGCCAAGATCACCGACGAGATCCAGCGCTGGAAGCAGACCGTCCTGACCACCTTCTCCCTGCACTGCGACCCCAGCCAGCTGGACAAGCTCGCTGACCTGATCCGCCGCTGACACCTAAAAATATTTGGCCGAACGGAGCGTGGCTATCCCCTCCGGCCCCGCCTCAGCGTCCCGCGCGATCGCCGCGATCAGCCCGAATAGACGCCCGGCACGGAGCCGATGATGGCCAGGGACTCCACGAAGAAGTAGATCGCCTTGAAGAACTCGAGCAGGTCGCCCTCCTCGAGCAGGATCTTGCGGTACATGACCGTGCGCTGCGCGTCGTAGCCCTCGTGCAGCGCCTTCCAGTCCTGGTAGTCCATGCCGAACACGTAGGTCGCCGTGAGCGGCTCGTCCGGGCCGATGATCCGGCAGTCGGTCACCGTGCCGCCGCCCCACCCCACGTATAGATACGAAGCAAGGTCCCGGCAGCCCAGCGCCCAGGACGCCGGGTACACGCTCTTGATGAACTCGAAGAAGTCCCAGTACTCCTGCAGCTTGCCCGCCCGCGCCTGCTCCGAAGGCCCGGCCGTCAGCGCCCCCCGGACCGAGGAGGCCCACGACGGGGTGAAGAAGTCAGACATCGGCTCACCCCCCCGCCAGCACCGGCTGCACCTTCTGCAGCAGGTCCTCGAGGTCGGGGGAGAGCCCGATGCCCACGTCGTTCAGCTTGCGCCGGAGCTGCTGGAAGAACAGCACCCGCACCTCGTCGTCGGTCCAGCCCAGCGGCTCGTAGTAGACCCGCCTGCTGACCACGCCAGACACCGACAGGATCGTCCGCAGCGTGTTGTGGATCTCGTTGATCATCGTCGGGTCCTTGCGCACCGCGTCCTGCAGGTAGCGCATGCCGCCCTGGACGTGCCGCGACTCATCCCGGCAGGTCGCGGTGAAGCCGGTGTAGTAGGCGGGCAGGAACCCGCGCCAGCGGGCGTAGGACAGCGTCACCTTCATGACCGACAGCGCCAGCACGCCCTCGATCCACAGGAAGTAGGTGGTGCCGTAGCGCACCCGCGCTCGCTCGTCGTACGGATGGAGCCGGAGCTCGTCCGCCTGGTAGGCCAGCAACCCGAACGGCGCGACGAACGTCTCGGACACCCAGGGAAACGACGCGTCCAGTATGTCCATGATGTCGTCGCCCTTCAGCCCGACGACCTCCCGGTAGAACCGGTCGAAGAAGACGGTGTGCCGGGCCTCGTCCTCGATCTGCGCGGCGATGTGGAGCTTTTCCTCCTCGCTGGCCCCGATCATGAACACCGGCAGCTCGATCTCGACCTGCCGTTCGCCGTGGTGGAAGCCGGAGGCCACGGCGATGAACGACTGCCGTTCCTCCTCGGTCATCTTCTCGCGCCAGTCCACCTGGTCCTGGGTGAAGTCAAGGTCGTAGACGTCCCACCGCTGCTTGAGGTACTTGCGGTACAGGGTGGTGAAGTCCGGTAGCGACTTCAGGTCCTTGTGGACGTACTCGATGACGTCGTCGATGTCGACGTGGAGCACCTCGGCGAGGGCGGAATCCTCGATCTCGCGCACCTGGTCGTCGCTGAGCGCGCGCGGGCCCTCCCGCAAGACCGCAGTCGGGCTCCTGCGTTCGGTCATACCGGCCCCCTTTACCGCCGTGACGGGTTACTGGATAGTAACTCTGTACCTCATTCGACCGGTTCGCCCGCGGCTCGTCAAGATCCGTCTGTCCTGCTGCCCTTCACGGGGAGATGATGTAGCCCTAAGGAGGGCTCATGCCGCACCAGGTAGTCATCATCGGCGCCGGCTTCGGCGGGATCGGCATGGCGATCGCGCTCAAGCGGGCGGGCATCGAGGACTTCGTCGTCCTGGACCAGGCCGATGACCTGGGCGGGACCTGGCGCGACAACAGCTATCCCGGCCTGACCTGCGACATACCGTCGCAGCTCTACTCGTTCTCGTTCCGGCCCTGGCGCTGGAGCCGGCGCTTCCCGCCGCGCGATGAGATCCTGGCCTACCTGCACGCGCTGGTCGCCGAGCACGGCCTGCGCCCGCACCTGCGCTTCAGCGCCGGGGTCGCGGCCGCCGGGTTCGACGAGGACCAGGCGCTGTGGACCCTCACCCTCGCCGACGGCGAGACCCTGCAGGCGGCCGCGGTGGTCTGCGCCGTCGGCCAGCTCGGTCACCCCGTGCTGCCCGATATCCCCGGCCGGGACGACTTCGCCGGCCCTTCGTGGCACTCGGCCCGCTGGAACCACGAGGTCGACCTGGCCGGCCGGCGGGTGGCCGTGGTCGGCACCGGGGCCAGCGCCATCCAGTTCGTGCCCGAGATCGCCAAGGTGGCCGCCCACGTCGACGTCTACCAGCGCAGCGCCCCGTACGTGCTGCCCAAGGCCGACCGGCCCTACCGGGACGGCGAGCTGGCCCTGTTCGACCGGATGCCAGCCGTCCGCAAGGCCGAACGGCTGCGCATCTTCCTCTACGGCGAGCTGCTCACCAGCGGCTTCGTCCTGTCGCCCAAGCTGCTGGCCGCGCCGATGGCGATGTGGCGGCGCCAGCTCCGCACGGCGATCACCGACCCCGAGCTGCGCGCCCGGTGCGTCCCGGACTACGTAATGGGCTGCAAGCGGGTGGTGTTCTCCAACGACTGGTACCCGGCCCTGGCCCGGCCGGACGTGGAGCTGGTCACCGAGCGGATCGAGCGGATCGTCCCGGACGGCGTGGTCACCGCCGACGGCGCGACCCACCCCGCCGACGTGATCATCTACGGCACCGGCTTCGGTGCCACGCAGTTCCTCACCCCGATGCAGGTATCCGGCCGCGGCGGCCGGTCGCTGCGGCAGGCCTGGAGGGACGGGGCTCAGGCCTACCTCGGCATCACCGTGGCCGGGTTCCCGAACTTCTTCATGCTCTACGGGCCGAACACCAACCTCGGCGGCAACTCGATCATCTACATGCTCGAAGGCCAGATCGGCTACGTGCTCGGCGCCCTGCAGGCCCTGCGGGCCTACCGCCTGTCCTGGCTCGACGTGCGTCCCGACGTCCAGGACTCGTTCAACGCCTGGGTCCAGTCGGCCAGCCGCTCCTCGGTGTGGGAGACCGGCTGCCACAGCTGGTACACCGTATCCGGCCGTAACACCAACAACTGGCCCGACCACACGTTCCTGTACCGCCGCCGGGTCCGCCGCTTCGACCTGGCCGCCTACCGCCTCATGCCCACCCAGCCCGCCCCGGTCAACCCCGGCCCAGCCCCGGTCAGCCCCGGCCCCGCCCCGACCGGCCCCGGCGCCGCATGACCGCCCGCCATGCGCGCCGGGTCCGCCGG
>Ga0210390_10005765_pt1 | contig 10362 bp, 4 predicted proteins | sample IncBWH11OmetaG_FD_161050 | JGI IMG/M metagenome (GOLD analysis project Ga0210390, IMG submission 161050) | Forest soil microbial communities from Barre Woods Harvard Forest LTER site, Petersham, Massachusetts, United States - Inc-BW-H-11-O ... | reverse complement strand
ATGAAGTCCAGGAATTGCTCGCGAATTTGCGCTTTAGAGAACAAACCCTAGTCCTGTTGGCCGTAACCACCGGCTTGCGGAGGAGCGAGTTGTTCGCGTTGAAATGGAGAGACGTGGACTTCCAAGCGAAACAGATTCATGTAACACGCTCGATCGTGCAGAACGTTATTGGCGTTTGCAAGACCGAAACCTCACAGAAACCTGTTCCAGCTCACGATGATCTGATCAAGGCTCTGCGCGAATGGCATCGGCAAACGCCGTATCAATCGTCAGAGAGTTGGGTATTCGCGAGTCCGGTCAACCAGGGTCGCTGGCCTTTCTTGGCCCAGGAGATCATGCGGCACCACATCATTCCGGTTGCGCGAAAACTGGGCATCACAAAGCGAATCGGCTGGCATACTTTTCGTCACACCTATTCGACGCTGCTTCGATCTACCGGTGCAGAGCTGAAGATCATGCAAGAGCTGCTGCGCCATTCGACGATTCGTGTGACTCTCGACACTTACACGCAGGCCGTCACAACGGAAAAGCGAAACGCGCAGGAGGCAGTGGTCACGCTCTTGTTCCGAGAAAAAACGCATGAGACGTAAGCTCTGCGTGGAAAAACTCTATTTCCTGTACCTATTTTGTGCCTTTTTGTGCCTACGCGAAAATGGGGCACTTTCGGTAAGTTCTTTAGAAAGAATGGCGGGGACGACGAGACTCGAACTCGCGACCTCTGCCGTGACAGGGCAGCGTTCTAACCAACTGAACTACGTCCCCAGCCGTGGAATCAACAACTTAGCCTAAAACCCTGCAAATAAAGCCTTTGCAAGTTTCGCATACAGCGCACTGTTTGCCTGGTTCGCCCCTGACTGCAAGCTTTCCTGGCAAAACCTCCTGTAAATCTCCTGTAAAAATCAGTGCGCTCATGCGAGATTCATACTAGCACAGATGTGTGCAAGAGGCGATGCAGCATTCCTAATCGGAGGACTCTACCTTCATAGCAGCTACAACGGTCTAGGGAACCGTCGTCTTTGAGCTGGAGCTGGAGTGACGACTGAACACGAGCGAAAATCCTTTTCGGGCCGGATGGCCTGACGGGTCATAGAATTATTCCATCCAAAACCGGGAGGGATGACGCACATGTTCCAAGACCTTCGCTACGCCTGCCGCGCGCTTCGCAAGAACATGATGCTGACCTTGGTGATCGTTGCGTCTTTGGCCATCGGGATCGGTGCCAATTCCGCGATTTTCAGCGTTGTTGACGCCCTGTTGCTACGCCCGCTTCCGTTTCCGCACCCCGAGAGACTCGCGGCGGTGTGGCTACATTCTCCCGCCCTCCGTATTTTGCGCGACTGGCCTTCTCCAGGCGAATTCATCGACATCCAGAATGAGAACCATTCCTTCGAGCAGATGGCCCTTGCGCGAGGCTTGGTCTTAATCTTGACAGGCCGCGAACAGCCGGAGAGGATTTTTGGTTTGCGCACGCAATCCAACTTGCTGCCGATGCTCGGCGCAAAACCGCAGCTTGGCCGTCTGCTGCTGCCGGATGAGGACAAACCCGGCAAAGCGGATGTGGCCATCCTCAGCCAGCGCATCTGGAAACGCGTATTCAGCTCGGATCCGGGAATCATCGGAAAGACCATCGTCCTGAACGGCGACCCGTTCATCGTGGTGGGCGTACTGCAACGCAATTTCCTCCTCACTTCCGAAGTGATGCCGATGGGAACACCCACCGACCAGATCGACATCTTTGCACCGTTGCCCTTGGGAGCCGATGCTGTGAAAAGCAGAGGCGACGAAAACTACAACATCATGGTGCGGCTGAAGCCAGGCGTCTCGGTGCGACAGGCACAAGCGGACATCAATGTCATCGCGAGCCGAATCCGCAAGAAGGACATGCGCGATGCTAGCTTTGGCATGGATGTCGTGGGTCTGCAGGAGCAGGTGGTGGGCGATGTACGCCGCGCTTTGCTCGTCGTGTTCGGATCGGTCGGGCTGGTGCTGCTGATCGCGTGCGTCAACGTTGCGTGCCTGCTGCTCACGCGCGCGGCCGGACGCGAAAAAGAAGTAGCTATACGCACGGCTTTGGGCGCCGGTTGGCAACGGCTGGCGCGTCAGCTCCTCGCAGAGAGCCTTCTCCTAGGACTTCTTGGCGGCGGCGCGGGGTTGTTGGTAGCTGAACTGTGCCTTTATGTTGTGCGCGCAATGAATCCGGGAAGCATTCCGCGACTAGAAGACATCACCATCAACGGCGACGTTCTGGCTTTCACGTTAGGCGTTTCGCTTACTGCGAGCGTGCTCTTTGGAATGACTCCGGTATTGAGCGTGATCAAAGTGGACCTGAATACTTCGCTGAAAGCGGGAGGGCACAGGGGACAAAGCGACACTGGACTGCATTTACGCTGGCAGAGCCTGCGAGGTCTGTTAGTCGTCTCGGAGTTGGCCATTTGTCTGATGTTGTTGATCGGAGCGGGGCTACTGATTCGCAGCTTCGTACGGCTGCAGAACGTGGCGTTGGGATTTGGCGCGGATCATCTCTTGACGATGGAAGTCACCCTCCCTCTACCGAAGCGTCCTGCCGATTGGCCGCGAGACAAGCCTCGGTACGAAGAAATCGAGAGCCGCGTCGCCCATCTCCCAGGTGTCTTGGCCGTCGGCGCAGTTTCGGCACTGCCGCTTACAGGTGAGCTGACTTGGGCACCCATGCGCGTCGAGGGGTACACGCCTCCGCCGGGCCAAGAACTGCAAGTGGACTATCGCACGGTGAGCACGGACTATTTCCGAACGATGCAGATTCCCTTGCGCAAGGGCCGATGGTTCAACGAAGACGACTCGTCCCATAAGCCCAAAGTCGCTGTCATTGACGAGAGATTTGCGCACCGCTTTTGGCCCCACGGCGATGCCATCGGAAAACAAGTTTGGTTCACCATCTACCCTACCCCGATCACCATTGTGGGTGTGGTGGGCGCGGTCAAACAATACGGTCTGGAGACAGAAGACAGGCTCGCCGCCTATTACCCCGAAACACAGTGGGGGCAGAACCGGACGTTTTTGGTCGTCCGCACGGCATCGGAACCCACCTCATTGTCTTCCACAGTCGTAGGCCAAGTCCACGCCGTTGATCCGAACGCCGCGGTTTATGGAATCCGGACGATGCAGGAACGTTTGCACGATTCGCTGGCGCGCCAGCGCTTTTCGAGCATGATGCTGGGTGCCTTTGCGGTGTTCGCGTTGTTACTGGCGGCAGTGGGACTCTACGGCGTAATGTCACATTTGGTGACGCAGGGCACTCACGATATCGGCGTGCTAGTGGCAATAGGCGCACAGCCCGAGAGCATCATCGGGTTGGTGGTGCGGAATGGGATGCGGTTGGCGGGAATAGGAATTGTGATGGGCCTTGTGGGTGCAGCCGCGTTGTCTCGCGCTATGACCAGCTTGCTATTTGGGGTGGGTACGACAGACGCGTTTACGTTCGGGACAGTGCCGGTGCTGCTGGCGGCGGTAGCGTTTGCCGCGACCGTCATTCCGGCGTGGCGGGCAACTCGGGTGGATCCGATGGTCGCGTTACGAGCAGAATAGTGGCGCGTGTCGTGGTCTTGTTCATTTAGCAGCATTTCAGCAACATCCGTGGGGTCAGAGTCGCAGGCAATGTGGAAATTACCGAGAAACAGCCTCAAGCCTGGTAAACGTTACCGGAAAAGTCCAAGTACGTCAGATGTCCGACACGACTTATCATCCACTTGAACACAACTCGTTTGTCGTGAGGCTCTCAATTGCGCTCCCGTGGGCTTGTCAGACTTGAATCAATTCCTTGGGGCTGAATTGCTGCACCGCTTACAATGTGCCCGGTGACGACTCCTATCAAATTCAGGCCGCTCTTGTTGAGTATCCATCGTTGGGGCGGACTTGTGGCGGCCTTGTTCTTCCTGGTTCTTGCTGGAACAGGATGCGTAATGGCATTTGAATCGGAAATTGACAGTTTCTTCCACCCTTCACTCTTCAAGGTCATTCCCCATGGCGGTGCTTTGTCACTGAGCGAGATTTTGCCGCGTGTCGCGGCGGAACTCCGGCCTCAAGAACATGTCCAAAACTGTGTTACCTCAGCAAAGCCTACGAGTTCCTATTCTTTTACGATTGTTGGTTCTAGCAGACTGCCACGACAGATCTTTGTTAATCAGTACACCGGACAAGTTCTCGGCACCATGAGTGTCGTGAGATTCGTTCTGGTGATGCATGCCCTTCACGAGGCTAACGGGACCCTGATGGGCTGCGCGGCGGTCTGTCTAATTCTCTCGGTCTTGAGTGGCCTTTACCTTTGGTGGCCGCTGAAGCGAATCAAAATAAGTGGACGTGGGTCGAGAACGCGCTTCTACTTTGACACCCACAATTCCGTTGGCTTCTTCACATCGCTTTTCTTGCTCGTTTTCGCCCTCACTGGGGCTTATATGGCGTTCGACTCATGGACAGTTCCTGCTACCTATAGGATTACTGGCACAAGCCTTCCGCAAGACGACCCTCCGTCAACACCGCTGGAACATGCCAGGCCCGTCACTCCGGACTACGCACTAGAAGTTGCCAAAAAAGCCTTGTCGCAGGCGATTCCGCTGTGGGTGGCTCTACCTCAGGAACGTGAGGCATCGTATCTGGTGAAGATGAAGTTTCCTGAAGACCATTCCTCAAACGGCACCAGCATCGTTTGGGTGGACCAGTATTCTGGCAAAGTCCTAACGGTTTGGGATTCGCGCAATGCCCCTCTTGCACGCAAGATACAAAATCTAAACCGCGTGTTCCACACGGGTGAGATTCTGGGTTACCCCGGCAAAACACTCGCTTGCGTCGTGTCATTTGCCTTAGCAGCTCAGACAATAACCGGATTCTCCCTTTGGCGAAAGACCCGGAGGCAAAAGACCCGGCGGCAAAAGACCTCACTTGCTTCTTCCTCAGTTGTCCCTCGCCAAAATTAGGAGCGCCTTTGCAATGAATAACATGCAGAGACGCCGTGTAACATGTTATATGGAAGACGCTGAGGCGTCGCGGAGTTTTGGCGAATGACGGCGTTCTGCTTGGAGGGAAAGAAGCTGTAAGTCGTGGTAATGGGCAGTGATACCGGCCGACTGGTGGGCTCCGCCCGGGTGACGGGCAATCCGAAAGTTGAGGCTCAACGAGGCCGGCATACCTGGATTACTTCCGGCTTGCCAATCCGGAAGTTGATCGGTTCGGGTAGCACAACGGCCTCAAAGAGGATTTATCAGCCACGAAAGAGAACATGCCGCAGTGTCCGAGAACACGGCTCCTCGCTCGTTTCTTGGAGTTCAGAATAGCGATTGATTTATGACGTCTCCAGGTCTCGGAGAACCCGACGCTGCGCACTTCGAGAGTGGTGCTCCCGACTCGGATATCACTGGAATTTGCAGAACAAACGGGGGATAGTTCCTTGTCGTAAGACTTCTCTCCAAGTCGGCCACCACCACGACCGCAGGAGTCATCGCTTGAATTTACAGGTACTGCGAGATTCAGCTCGTTGGCTTAAGGGCAAGCCAATTCCCACATTTTTGGCAGGCCTGGTACTTGCTTTGGCGATGGGGATCGGCACTGCCGCGTTTTCAGTCATGAATGCAGTTTTGTTACGGCCACCACCCTATAGCGATGCAAAGCAGATCGTGGCCATCCTAGATTTTTCGGCGCGACGAGGGTGGAACTTCGGCGTGACGCCTGCGCGCTTTCTGGACATCCAAAATGAAAATCGCTCGTTCGAAACTATAGCCGCTTTCCGCACATCCAACCAGACGTTTGTACTGACGGGAATCGGAGAACCGCAGCTTTTACATGGCGCGCGTGTTTCTAAAAACTTCTTTCGCCTGTTTGGCGTAGCGCCTATCCTCGGCCTGACATTCGACGCGGACGCAGAAACACCAGAGAGCATTCGAACAGTTGTTCTCAGCCAGGGCTTATGGTGCAGTCGTTACGCCTGCGATCAGAACATCTTAGGTAGGCCAGTTATTCTTGACGGCGAAGAATTCACGGTCATTGGGGTAATGCCGAAATCCTTCAAGGTCTACGGCCGCGAGAGACCAATGGACCTATGGTTGCCGCTCGCGATAGCCGGCGAAGCGCTTGCCGATCGTACCGCACAGAACGGAGATCTCCACGTCTTAGGGCGCTTGAAAAAAAGTGTAACGCTGGAGCAAGCGCAAGCTGAGGCTGCGGTGATGGATGGTCGGCTTGCGAGGCAGTACCCTGAAAGTGATAGAAATCTCTTTTTTCGTCTGTCTTATTGGTGGGCGTCAGTCGCGGCACCAGCGCGTCCGGCACTCGCTTTACTGGCTGGCGCCGTAGGCCTGCTTCTGTTGATTGCATGTTCAAGCATGGCCTTTGTGCTCCTCGCCAAAGTCTTCTCGCGCGAGAAGGAGATTGCGATTCGCATGGCGTGTGGTGCCAGCACATCACGCTTGGCGGGAGCGTTTTTGATTGAAGGACTCTTGTATGGATCGCTCGCGGGCGGTGTTGGAACAATTGTGGCGTTCTTGGGGACCGACTTCATAGTCTCTCTCGTCCCGGAAAGCATCTATATCCCGCGGCTGAATGAGGCGAATGTAGATGGCCGCGTCTTGGTCTTCTCCGTCGTTATGTCCGTCTTAACCGGACTGATGTTTGGATTGATCCCGGTGCTGTCTATGATTCGTATGGAGCCTTTTGCCCGGCTAGGTGGAGGGGCAGGTACTGTCGCAAGTGGGACGCTGCGAAAAAGATTCCGGGCATCGTTGGTAATCTCCCAGATGGCCGTCGCGATAATCCTGTCGGTCGGAACAGGGCTAATGGTCAAGAGTTTCGTTCTCATGACTCAGGTTCCACTGGGGTTCAATTCCGACAATCTCGTTGTTTCTGAAATCTCATTGTCTCCAGCTATTGAACGTCAGCCCAGCGCATGGCGCAATTACTGGCGGCAGGTTTCGGATAGGCTCAGCTCCATACCAGGCGTTGAGTCCAGCGCCATTGTCAGTCCGTTGCCTTTTGGCGATGAAATTTTCGCCGGGACGATCACTTCCCCGAGCTCCGCCAACAAAGCGGTGGGGTGGCTTCGATATGTAAGTTCGGCATTCTCGCGTACCCTGGGGCTCACTTTGACGGAAGGGCGTGATTTCACGGACGACGACTATTTGGCGAAGTCCGACGGGGTCATAGTCAATGAAATGCTAGCGAGGTCCTTCTGGGGCAACGAGACCGCGTTGGGAAAGCGCATTTCACTGGATTCGCATCAGGCCTACACCGTTATTGGAGTCTTCAAAGATTTCAGAGATGGCAATCGGCAGACTTCCATTGCTCCCGAGATCTATTTCCCCTTTGGTCGCGAGGTTACGCCATTTGCATCCGCAATGATTCGCGTCAGACCTCCAGTGAATTCGTTCATACCTGTCATACGGGACCAGATCAGAGGTGTAGACAAGAACCAGCCCATACCAAAGGTTCGAGCGATGACCGCATTTGTGTCGGATGACTTGGGATCTACCCGCTTCTTTTCTGTCTTTCTGGGCACACTGGCCGGTGCAGCTCTCCTGCTGGCTTTGATCGGAATATATGGCCCTCTTTCCCTTTCCGTTGGCCAGCGCACCCGCGAGATTGCTGTTCGTACTGCCCTGGGTGCTGAACGAATGAGCATATTTAAGCTTGTGATGAAGGAATCGTTGCTGGTGGTCCTGGTTGCAGAAGTAATTGGGATAGCGGGAGCAATGATTCTTGGCCGGTTCTTATCAACGCTTCTGTTTGCTGTAACCCCAGCTGATCCGACCACCTTGGCGGCGGTTGGCCTGGTGTCGGCCATGACCGCTTTTGCCGCGAGTTACGTGCCGACTCGCAGCGCTATGGGAGTGGACACCGCGATTATTTTGCGCGGTGAATAAATCTCTTGTGCCATGAACGTCGCATAGGTCCCGCCTTGACGCGTAGTGTTTATCTGCAATCGGAGATTGAGGGTGGATGACGAGCAACCCTGAATTAATGCCTGCAGGTGAGCGGATTGGTACCGAGAAACGCGCTTGTGGATAGCGCGATTTGGTTTTCGAGGAACCCACCAAAGCGGGTGTGAAGGGTTTTGAGGGACCGGCGGCTAACGGTGAACTTCTCAACTAACCGCTTTTGATCGGATGATCAGCGAACCGAATGACGGAGCCATCATTCGTACCGCAGTGCAATTAGGGGATCGACTCTTGCGGCGCGGCAGGCTGGCAGCAGACAGGCGGCATGGCCAACAACAACCACCAACGCCACCACTGCGGCGAAGGTCCAAGGGTCCGTGGCCGAAACTCCCCAAATCTGGCTCGTCAAAAACCGCGTCAACGCATAACTCGCAAACAATCCAATAAAGATCCCCGCCGAGATCAGCGCCAATCCCTTCCGCAGCACCATGCGCAAAATCTCCCATTGTTGCGCTCCGAGAGCCATTCGAATTCCAATCTCGTGTGTCTGCAGCGATACCGTGTACGCCATCACGCTGAACACGCCGATGACTACCAGCAGCAGCGCAATGCCTGCCACTCCTGTAAACGTCGCCAGCCCAAATTCGTGGGCCGAGTACGTTAGCCGATAAAACTCTTCGGTGTAAGGACCAGTCTCTGGCGAGAACATTTGATTGCGGTCGACCGCCCAAACCTCTTTCCGCACCGCGTTCATCAGCAATCCCGGGTCGCCCTTAGTCCTCAAGAAAAGGATGCCGCCCCCAAAATAAGACAAACCGCCATCTCCTATGGTGTAGGGGATAAAGGCCATTGGAAGAACCGGAACTTGCGGCCCAAAATCCTTCACATCGCGCAGCACGCCTACGACCTGAAAATAGGCGTCCCGCGGTGGCTGGCTCTTATCCTCAAATGCCTTTGCGACCACCTGGCGCCCGAGCGGGTTCTCCGTGCCAAAAAAATGCGTCGCCATCGTTTGATTAATGACTGCGACATGCTGTGCCGAATCCATGTCGCTTTCGGAGAGCCATCGTCCACTTACAATCTGCAACTCCAACGTTCGCAAAAGGCTTTCACTGCACTTATCAAATCCTGCTCTCTCCGAGTGAGTCGAACCGGGAACTGTGGCTTCATACCTTCTGCTCGGGTTATACCCAGGCAGCGAATTGTTAATCGCCAGCTCGGTCACGCCAGGTATCGCCTTCAATCGTTCCACGACCTTCTTAAAGATGATTGCTTGCTTCTCTGGTGTGGAGTTGTTTTTGAGCGGAGACCAAGTCGCAACGAACAGCAGGTTCTTTGCGTTAAAGCCCAGCTCAATGTGGGTGAGCTCGTAGAAACTCCGGATCATCAGCCCCGCGCCCGTGAGCAGTACGATAGAAAGCGCGACCTCGACGATAACTAGTCCCGCGCGGAACTTTCCGTGCCGAAAACTCCCACCGGTTCCTTTGCCACTGCCCGTGAGCTGCGGCTGCAAATCGTGGCCCACCACATGCAGCGCTGGCGCCAATCCGCACAGCAGCGTCGTCGCCGCGGTCACCGCAAGCGTAAAAAACAAAACCGTAAGATCGAGGCCGATGACCGCTTCTCCTCCGATGCTTTGCCCCTTGTGAGGAACCACTGCCGCGACGCCCTTCATCCCAAGATAAGCCAACACGCAACCCAGCGCAGACGCCCCAATAGCCAGCACAGAGCTCTCAACCAACAGTTGCCGCACCAAACGCCACCGCGTCGCGCCAAGCGCCGAGCGCACCGCAATCTCTTTTTCCCTCACCGCCGCTCGCGCCAACAGCAAGTTCGCAACACCGCTGCACGCAATTAAAAGCAGCATGGTCACGCCAGCAAGCAAGTCATAGAGCATATGCTTGATGTCGAAGTGCTCCGTCTCAGGCCCTCCCGCGCTTCCGATTCCCCAAGCTCCCATCATAAAGTCAACGGCCGATTGAACTCGCGCGGTGAAATGTTTTGGAAAGGCCTTGGGATTGTCTTTCGCCAGCCGCTTGGCGATTACGTCGACTTCGGCGGATGCCTCCTCGACCGTGACGCCCGGCTTCAAACGAGCCATCATCGTAGCAACAGACGGCTCGTCAGCACTTCCTACCATGTCTCGTGTGTCCGTGATGGGTACCCATGCTTGCTGTAGCGCTCCGAACGCCTGGAATCTGGGCGGCATAATTCCAACAAGCGTCCTAGGCTTCCCGTCGACGAGATAACTCTTGCCCAAAATACTCGGGTCCCCGTGAAACTCTCCTCTCCAGGTCCTGTAGCTCATTACAAAAACTGGCGGAGCCGCAGCCTTCGTATCAGCCGGGAGGATTCCACGCCCCAGCAGCGGGGCCACTCCATAAAAATCGAACGCGTTCCCAGTGACGCGCGCCATGTATAGTTGGTGGTTGTCACTCCCATCGCTGAGCAGAGAGATGGAGAA
>Ga0210390_10005763_pt1 | contig 10364 bp, 10 predicted proteins | sample IncBWH11OmetaG_FD_161050 | JGI IMG/M metagenome (GOLD analysis project Ga0210390, IMG submission 161050) | Forest soil microbial communities from Barre Woods Harvard Forest LTER site, Petersham, Massachusetts, United States - Inc-BW-H-11-O ... | reverse complement strand
TCGCCGATATCTCCTGGCGGCGGGTCGACAGTCCGTTCGGCCCGACCTCGGACGAATTCTGCTTTGGCACGCTCGATGGACACCGTGTGGTGTTCGTGCCGCGTCACGGCCGCGGACACGTGCTGCCGCCGTCCGAGATCAATTTCCGCGCCAACATCGATGCGCTGAAGCGCTGCGGCGTCACTGACATCGTCTCGCTTTCCGCCGTCGGCAGCCTGCGCGAGGATCTGGCGCCCGGCGATTTCGTCGTCGTCGACCAGTACATCGACCGCACCTTTGCCCGGCCCAAGAGCTTTTTCGGCGCCGGCTGCGTCGCCCATGTCTCGATGGCCGAGCCGGTGTGCGGGCGGGTCGGCGACGCGCTTGCCGCGGCGGCGGTGCCGGTCGGCGTGACCTTGAAGCGCGGCGGCGTTTATCTGGTCATGGAGGGGCCGCAATTTTCGACCCTGGCCGAGAGCCGGCTCTACCGCTCGTGGGGCTGCGACGTGATCGGGATGACCAACATGCCCGAGGCCAAGCTCGCCCGCGAGGCCGAAATCTGCTACGCCACGGTAGCGATGGTCACCGATTACGATTGCTGGCACCCCGACCACGATGCGGTCAGCGTCGACACGATCCTCGGCGTGCTGCTGGCCAATGCGCAAAAGGCCAAGGCGTTGGTCCGCCAGGTCGTGCCGCTTTTGGCGGCGGCGGTCGGCCCGTGCCGGCAGGGCTGCCGCCATGCCCTCGACCACGCGGTGGCCACTCAGCCTGAGCGGCGCGACCCGGCCGTGCTCGCGCGGCTCGACGCGGTCGCCGGGCGAGTGCTCGGGCTCCGGGCCTTGGGCGAGCGGGGCTGAGATGAACGTCGCCGGCCGGCCGATGCGCACGATCTGGCTCGCCGCCGATCGGCGTCGGGTCGAGATCATCGATCAGACCCGGCTGCCGCATGAATTGGCGATCGTGACCCTGGAAACGCTCGACGATACGGCGCGGGCGATCGAAACCATGCAGGTGCGCGGCGCCCCGCTGATCGGCGCTGCCGCAGCCTACGGCATGACCCTGGCAATGGCCGCCGACCCCTGCGATGCGGCGATCGAATGTGCGGCGGCGCGGCTGGCTGCGACCCGCCCGACCGCGGTCAATCTGCGCTGGGCGCTCGACGAGATGAGCTGCGCGTTGCACGGAGCGCCCCCGCCGCAGCGCTTCGCCGCCGCCCTGGCCCGCGCCGGCGAGATCGCCGAGGCCGATGTCGCGATCAGCCGCGCGATCGGCGAACACGGCGCCCGGCTGATCGAGGACGTCTGGCATCGCCGCGGCGCCTCGCGGCCGATCGAGGTGCTGACCCATTGCAATGCCGGCTGGCTCGCCGCCGTCGACTGGGGCACGGCGCTGGCACCCGTGTATCGCGTGCACAATGCTGGCATTCCGGTCCATGTCTGGGTCGACGAAACCCGGCCGCGCAACCAGGGCGCCAGCCTGACCGCCTGGGAGCTCGGCCAGCACGGGGTCCCGCACACCGTCATCGTCGACAATGCCGGCGGGCATCTGATGCGCCTGGGCCTCGTCGATCTGTGCCTCGTCGGCACCGACCGCACCGCCGCCAATGGCGACGTCGCCAACAAGATCGGCACCTACCTGAAGGCGCTGGCGGCGCACGACAACGATATTCCTTTCTATGTCGCGCTGCCGTCGCCGACCATCGACTGGCAGATCGAGAGCGGGGCGGAAATCCCGATCGAGTGCCGCGACAGCCGCGAGGTGACCCATATCGAGGGCTGGACCGAGGCCGGCGAGCGGGTCTCGGTCAGGTTGACCCCGGCGGACAGCCCCGCCGAGAATTATGCCTTCGACGTAACCCCGGCGCGGCTGGTCACCGCACTCGTCACCGAGCGCGGCATCTGCCCGGCCTCGCGCTCCGGGCTCCTCGCGCTGTTTCCGGAGCATCGCTGCTGAGCCGCGAGTGCATCAGCGTAATGGGGGACCGGCGATGGACGGCATAGCCGGGCTCGACCATGTCATCGTCGCGGTCCGCGAGCTGGAGCGCGCTCGCACAGTATGGACCCGGCTCGGCTTCGTCCTGTCCCCGCGCGGCCGCCATATCGGGCAGGGCACCGGCAATTACTGCGTCATGTTCCCCACCGACTACATCGAGCTGCTCGGGGTCGTCGATCCAGCCGATTCGGTCGAACGCATCCGCGCGTTTCTGGCTCGGCGCGAGGGGCCGATGGGGTTGGCCTTCGCCCCGGCCGGCAGTGCCGAGGACGCGCGTGCGGCGCTGCTGGGGCGGCAGCTGCACCCGTCCGAGCCGCGCCCGCTCGCCCGCCGCATCGAGCTGCCCGAGGGAACCGCCACGGCGCGCTTCAGCTTGGTGTCGCTGCCGGCGGACGAGACCCCGGGGCTCGACAGCTTTTTGTGCAGCCATTTGACGCCCGAGCTGATGCGGCAGCCGGAATGGCTGTCGCACCCGAACGGTGCCACTGGGCTGAAGGCGGTGCATGTGCTGGTAGAGCACACCGCGGAGCTGTTGCCGGCCTATGACCGGCTGTTCGGGATCGTCCAGGTGACCACGACCGACGCCGTCGCGGCGATCCAGGTCGGGCGGCAGCGGCTGGTGTTCAGCACGCCCGACGATTTTCGCACGATGCACCCGGCGTCGGCGCTCGATCCGGGGTTTTCGCCGCCGGGCATCGTGGCGCTCGAACTCGGCGTCGAACGGTTGCAAGGCACGATCGATTGTCTGAGCGGCCGAGGGGTTGCGTTCGACGAGATACCCGACGGCAGCCTCGCCGTGCCGGCGCGCGAGGCCAATGGTGCGATCTTGCTGTTTTCCCAGGGCTGAGCCGCTGCCGTCGCCCAAGTGCCGCCCGGCGCGCGCTCGCCGCCCGCGATGATAGGCCCGCGCCATTGTTTGTGATCCCGTTTCCGGCGATCAATCCGATCGCACTCGGCCCGTATGCGATCGGCCCGTTTGCGATTGCGATCCGTTGGTATGCGCTCGCCTATATCGTCGGGCTGCTGATCGGCTGGCGTTATTGCCTCGCCCTCGCCGATCGCCCGCCGCACCTGGTGCGTCGCCAGGACATCGACGATTTCCTGGTCTGGGCGACGATCGGGGTCGTTCTCGGCGGGCGCATCGGCTATGTCCTCTTCTACAACGCTCCCTATTATGCGACCCATCCGCTGCAGGCGTTCGAGGTGTGGCATGGCGGGATGTCGTTTCACGGCGGCGCCATCGGCGTGACCCTCGCCATCATCCTGTTCGCCCGCCAGCGCAGGATCGGGGTGTTCGCCTTTTCCGACATCATTATCGAGGCGATCCCGATCGGCCTGTTCTTTGGCCGCATCGCCAATTTTATCAACGGCGAGCTCTACGGGCGGCCGAGCAACGTGCCCTGGGCGATGATCTTTCCCAATGGCGGCCCGGTGCCGCGCCACCCGAGCGAGCTTTACGAAGCGTTTTTCGAAGGGATCCTGCTGTTCCTGCTGCTGTTCGTCGCCGAGCGGCGCGCCGCCCGGCGGCGTCCCGGCGTCGAGACCGGGTTGTTCCTCGCCCTCTATGCGGCGGCCCGGATCGCCGGCGAGTGTTTCCGCCAGCCCGATCCGCAGATCGGCTATCTGTGGCTCGGCACGACCGAGGGCCAGCTGTTGTCGATCCCGGTGCTGATCACCGGCATCGTTGTCATCCTGTGGGCCCGCCGCCGGCCGCCGCCGACCGCGCCATGACCCGCGACGCGCTCGCCAATAAGATCGCCCGCCGCATCCGCGCCGAGGGGCCGCTGTCCTTGGCGGCCTATATGGCGATCGCGTTGCACGATCCGGAGCTCGGCTATTACGCGACCCGCCGGCCGCTCGGCGGCGCCGGCGATTTCGTCACCGCGCCCGAGATCAGCCAGCTCTTCGGCGAGCTGATCGGGTTGTGGTGCGTCGTCGTCTGGGAACAGATCGGCCGGCCCGATCCGGTGATCGTGGCCGAGCTCGGGCCGGGAAGCGGCATGCTCGCCGGCGACCTGTTGCGCGCGGCCGCCGCCGTGCCCGAATTTCGCCGCGCGATGCGCCTCTATCTGGTCGAAGCGAGCCCGGTATTGCGCGAGGAGCAGCGGCGCCGGCTGGCCTTCGCCGAACCGGTCTGGCTGAACCGGGTCGCCGAATTGCCGGCGGGTCCGGCTTTGATCGTCGGCAACGAATTTCTCGACGCGCTGCCGATCCGCCAGCTGGTGCGCGGAAATTCGCACTGGGCGGAGAGGATGGTGGCGCTCGACCGCGCCGATCGGCTGGTCTTCGCCGACGGGCCGGAAAACCCGGCGCTTTCGCTGCTGGCGCCCGAGGCTTTGCGCGATCCGGCGGAGCCCGGCGCCGTTTTCGAGCTGTGCCCCTCGGCGCTCGCGCTGGGAACGGTTCTCGGCGCTCGCCTTGCGCGCGATCCGGGGGCGGTGTTGCTGATCGATTACGGCCATTCGCCGAGCCGGCTGGGGGCGAGTCTGCGGGCCCTATCGCACCACCATCCGGCCGACCCGCTGGCCTCTCCCGGCAGCGCCGATCTGAGCGCGCATGTCGATTTCGCGGCCTTCGCCGACGCCGCCCGCGCCGCCGGGGCCGAGGCTTACGGACCGGTGCCGCAAGGCCGGTTTCTCGACGCGTTGGACATTTCGGCGCGGCTGGCGGCCTTGTCCGGGCGGGCGACCCCGGCGCAGCGCCGGCAGCTCGAGACCGGCGTTGAACGCTTGCTCGACCCGGCCCAGATGGGCGATTTGTTCAAGGCGGTGGCCCTGGTCTCGCCGCGGCTGCCCACCCCGATCGGTTTCGAACCTGCCGGAGCGCCGTGGTGATCACTGTCGATCTGCTCGATGCGGATGGTGCAGTTCGGCACGCTTTTTTCACCCGGCGAGGCGGGGTCAGCCGGGGGCTGTTCGCATCGCTCAATTGCGGTTTCGGCGCCGGCGACCCCTCTGAGAATGTCGCGCGCAACCGGGCGCTCGCGATGCAGAGGCTCGATCTGCCGGCCGAGCGGCTGGTCACCTGCCGGCAAGTCCACAGCGCCGTGGTGGTCGCCGTCGATCGGCCGTGGCGTCGCGCGGCCGCGCCCTCGGCCGATGGCATGGCGAGCCGCGTCCCGGGCGTGGCGCTGGGCGTGCTGGCGGCCGATTGCGCCCCGGTCCTCTTCCACGATCCGGTCGCGCGCGTGATAGGCGCGGCGCACGCCGGCTGGCGCGGGGCGTTTGCCGGCGTGATCGAGGCGACGGTCGCGCAGATGGCGGCGCTCGGCGCCGAGCCGCGGCATATCCGGGCCGGGATCGGCCCCTGCATCGGCCCCGCTTCCTACGAGGTCGGCCCCGAATTTCCGCTGCCGATCATAGCCGAAGATCCCGGCGCCGAGCCTCTTTTCGTGCCGGCGCGGCGCCCCGGCCATCTGCTGTTCGATCTTGCCGGGTATGTCGAGCGGCGCCTCGGCCGCGCCGGGGTAAAGCTCGTGCAGTGGGCGCCGCACGACACGGCCGCCGAGGAGGAGCGGTTCTTCAGCTATCGCCGGGCCTGTCTGCGCGGTGAGACCGCTTATGGCCGCCAACTGTCGGCCATAGCACTCGTCGAATGAAAGGGCGCCGCGAGTTTCGGCCCATGCTGCAAGCGACCCGCGGGGGCGCCGCGGTCGCGGCGTTGCTGTCGCTGTTGCTGGCGAGCTGCCAGCCGCTGCCGCATCCCTTCGCCAACGACGTGCCGAGGCCGGGCTCGCCGATGCTGACCCTGCGCGACAACGCGAGCGTCACGATCGCCCCGCTCGAGGGCGGCCCGCGCGCGACCGCCGAAAAGCTGGCGCCGGCGATGGCCAAGGCGCTGCTCAAGCGCGACATCATCGCCAGCGATCGCACCGCCAGCATCGCCAGCTATCAGCTCGACGGCAGGATCGAAGGGATGCCGCCCGCCGGCGGCAAGGCCGCGGTGGTGGTCCTGTGGGAATTGCGCGATCCGTCCGGCAAAATGCTCGGCGAGCGGGCGGAGCGGGTCGAAGCCGCGGCCGGCGATTGGCAGCAGGGGCGCGACGATGCCGTCGCCCGTCTCGCCGGGGCCAGCGCCGAGCAGATCGCCGCCATGCTGCTGAGCAAGGCGCCGGTCGAGGCGGCGGCGCCCGATCAGGGGCGCACCCGGCTGCTGATCAGCGGGGTCGCGGGCGCGCCCGGCGACGGCGGCAAGGCTCTGGTCGGCGCCATCGGCATGCTGCTGAAGGAGCAGGATGTGGCGGTCGTCTCCGGTCCGCCGGCCAAGGCCGATCTCGTGCTCGATGCCGCTGTCGTCGTCGGCAAGCCCGAAGCCGGCAAACAACACGTCAAGATCGTCTGGCATGTGCGCCGCAAGGACGGCAGCGAGATCGGCACCGTCGCCCAGGAAAACGATGTCCCGGCCGGGCTGCTCGACGGCTCCTGGGGCGATGTCGCGTACACGGTCGCGGCGGCGGCGCAAAACGGGATCATGGAGATCATCGCCCGCGGCGAGCGGCAGTCGGCCGGCAGCTCCTGAACCCGGCGCGGCTCGACCGATCGCCCGGCCTTCCTCGGCCGCGCGGTTGCCAGACCGAGCGCGAATTGTTACATTACCACTATGTGAAGCCGCGGGGCTGGGCCCGCCGGCGCCGGTGCTGGCTGCTGCCCCATGAAAATCCTCGCCTGCAACAGCAATCGGCCGCTCGCCGAAGCGATCGCGGCCTATCTCGACCTGCCGCTGACCAAAGCCAGCGTGCGCCGGTTTTCCGACATGGAGGTGTTTGTCGAGATCCACGAAAACGTCCGCGGCGAGGACGTCTTCGTGATCCAGTCGACTTCGTATCCGGCGAACGACCACCTGATGGAGCTGTTGGTCAGTCTCGATGCGCTGAAGCGCGGCTCGGCCCGGCGGGTGACGGCGGTGATCCCCTATTACGGGTACGCCCGGCAGGACCGCAAATCCGGGCCGCGCACGCCGATCTCGGCCAAGCTCGTCGCCAACATGATCACCGCCGCCGGCGCCGACCGGGTGCTGACCCTCGATCTCCATGCCGGCCAGATCCAGGGTTTCTTCGACATCCCGACCGACAATCTGTACGCGGAGCCGGTTCTGGTGAAGGACATCCTCGATCATCACACCCGCCGCGATCTCATCGTCGTATCCCCGGATGTAGGCGGCGTCTTTCGCGCCCGGCAGATTGCCCGCCGGCTCGACACCGACCTCGCGATCGTCGACAAGCGGCGCGAACGGGCGGGCGTGTCCGAGGTCATGAACATCATCGGCGACGTCGCCGGACGTCGCTGCATCCTGGTCGACGATATGGTCGACACCGCCGGCACCTTGTGCAACGCCGCCGCGGCCTTGATCGACGCCGGCGCCTCGGCGGTATTTTCCTGTGTCACTCACGGGGTGCTGTCGGGCGGGGCGGTGGCGCGGGTCGCGGGCTCGCCGATCGAAATGCTGGTGATGACCGACAGCATCGTCGCCACCGAAGCGGTGCAGCAGGCCCCCAACATCCGCCAGGTGTCGATCGCCCCGCTGATGGCCGAGGCGATCCGCCGGATCAGCGAGGAGCGCTCGGTCTCGAGCCTGTTCGATTGAGCGGTTCGGTTGTGGTGGGGGCGGCGCCGCCGCGGGCCCGCCGCGCGCGACGAATTAGCGACCGATAGAGCACCAAACCATCATCGGTTGGGCTATAACGGCCCGATATCATTCCGCCTCGATAGGAGCTTAGTCGATGCCCGAGATCATCCCCCTGAGCGCCGAGCTGCGCGACCGCGCCGGCAAAGGCGCCGCCCGGGCGACCCGGCGGGCGGGGCGCATTCCCGGCATCGTCTATGGCGGCGGCCAGGACCCCATGCCGATCAGCCTCGATCCGCGCGAATTGGCGCGGGCGCTGGCCAAGCGCGGCTTTCTGGCGATGCTGGTTGATCTTTCGGTCGGCGGCGCGGTGCAGCGCACCCTGCCGCGCGAGGTGCAGTATCATCCGGCGACCGATGCGCCGCTGCATGTCGACTTCATGCGGGTCGGCGCCGATACCCGGGTCACGGTGAGTGTGCCCGTTGTCTTTACCAACCACGAGCTTTCGGTCGGGGTTCGCCGCGGCGGCATCCTCAACATCGTCCGCCACGGCGTCGAGCTGATCTGCCCGGTCGACAACATCCCGGACCATCTGACCGTCAGCCTCGAGGGGCTCGATATCGGCGACAGCGTCCATATCAGCGCGGTGGCGATCCCCGAAGGCTGCCGCCCGACGATCACCGGGCGCGATTTCACGATCGCCAGCGTGGCGCCCTCGCAGGCCGTGCGCGAGGAGGCGGCCACTGCCGCCGCGGCGCCGCCCGCCGCCGAGCAGCCGGTCGCACCCTGAGACCGGGGGCGGGATTGCGGCGGCGCAGGCGACGCCACGATGCGTCTTGTTGTCGGCCTCGGCAACCCGGGCTCGCGATACGCGCGCAACCGCCACAACATCGGCTTCCTGGTGGTCGACGCGATCGCCCGCCGCTGGGCGGTCGGCGCCTTTCGCAGCCGCTTCAAGGGCGAGCTCGCCGAGGGCACGATCGGGGCCGAGCGCCGGCTGCTGCTGAAGCCGCAGACCTTTATGAACGATTCGGGCGAAGCGGTGCTCGCGGCGATGAGCTTTTACAAGATCGCGCCCGAGGACATCGTCGTGATCCATGACGAGATCGACCTGCGGCCGGGCAAGCTGCGGGTCAAGCGCGGCGGCGGCAGCGCCGGGCATAACGGCTTGCGTTCGATCGACGCGCTGATCGGGCCCGATTATTGGCGGGTGCGGATCGGGGTTGGGCATCCCGGCGTCAAGGAGCTGGTCCAACCCTATGTGCTGCAGAACTTTCCGGCCGAGGAGATCGGTGACTGGGTCGCGCCGTTGATCGATGCGGTGGCCGAGACCGCGCCATTGCTGCTCTCGGGCCTGCCCGAGGCGTTCATGAGCGAGGTCGCCCGCCGCTTGGCGCCGCCGGCGCCCGACGCCCCGGCCGCAACACCGCTGCGACCCTGAGCCGATGGGCTTCAGCTGCGGCATCGTCGGCCTGCCCAATGTCGGCAAGTCCACGCTCTTCAACGCCTTGACCGCGACCGAAGCGGCCGAGGCGGCAAATTATCCGTTCTGCACGATCGAGCCCAATGTCGGGCGTGTCGCGGTGCCCGACGAACGGCTCGCGGTCTGCGCGCGCCTGGCGAAATCGGCAAAGATCATCCCGACCCAGCTCGAATTCGTCGACATTGCCGGGCTGGTGCGCGGTGCGGCCCGCGGCGAGGGCCTTGGCAACCAGTTTCTCGGCCATATCCGCGAGGTCGACGCGATCGCCCACGTCGTGCGCTGCTTTGCCGATGGCAACGTCGTTCATGTCGAGGGCTCGGTCGACTCGATCCGCGATGTCGAGACGGTCGAAACCGAGCTGATGCTGGCCGATCTCGAAAGCCTCGAACGGCGCGCGGTCGCCGTCAACAAGCGCGCCCGCGGCGGCGACAGCGAGGCAAAAGCGCTGGTCGGCATCATCGAGCCGGTATTGGCGGCGTTGCGTGCCGGCGAGCCGCCACGCTCGGCGGTGATCGGCGCCGACCGGCAAAAGAGCCTCGACGGGCTGAACCTGCTGAGCGCCAAGCCCGCGCTCTACATCGCCAATGTCGACGAGGCCAGTGCTGCCTCGGGCAATGCCGAAAGCCGGCGGCTGGCCGATTATGCCGCCGCCCGCGGCGCCCGTTCGGTGGTGATCTCGGCCGCGATCGAAGCCGAGTTGGCGCAATTCGCCGATGCCGGCGAGCGGAATGAGTTTCTGGGTTCGCTCGGGCTCGCCGAGGCCGGGCTCGGCCGGGTGATCCGCGAGGGCTATGCGCTGCTCGATCTGATCACCTTCCTGACCGTCGGGCCCAAGGAGGCGCGCGCCTGGACCGTCGAACGTGGCGCCCGCGCGCCGCAAGCCGCCGGCCGCATCCATACCGATTTCGAGAAGGGCTTCATTCGCGCCGAGACCATTTCCTACGAGGATTTCGTCGCCCATGGCGGCGAGCAGGGCGCCAAGGACGCCGGCCGGATGCGCCTCGAAGGCGCCGATTACATCGTCCGCGACGGCGACATCATGCATTTCCGGTTCAATGTGTGATCGGCCCGCCTGGCGGGACGAACATTCCGCCAAATGAGCGAAATCCGCGACGCCGGGCTGTTCCCGATGCCCCAACCCAAGGCGGCGACGGGGGAGTTGTTTCCTCCCCCCGAGCCGAGAGAGCTCGAACACGCGACCGGGATCTTGCCCTACCAGCTATTGCGCGATGCAATCGAGCGGACGCGCGAGATCCAGTCGTTGGAACCGATCGCCGACGATCAGATCCAACCGGCGAGCATCGATCTGCGTCTCGGCAACGTTGCCCACCGGGTCCGCGCGAGC
>Ga0210390_10005758_pt1 | contig 10369 bp, 10 predicted proteins | sample IncBWH11OmetaG_FD_161050 | JGI IMG/M metagenome (GOLD analysis project Ga0210390, IMG submission 161050) | Forest soil microbial communities from Barre Woods Harvard Forest LTER site, Petersham, Massachusetts, United States - Inc-BW-H-11-O ... | reverse complement strand
CGCCGCGAAGACCGCTCGTGATGCGGCCGTCTTGGCCCCGGGACAGATTGCATTGGCCACGATCCCGTCTGACGCCCACTCCCGTGCGGCGGTACGCGTGAGAGTGCGCAGCGCCTCCTTGGCGCAGTTGTACTCGGCGGTACCTATGTGCGCGTTCACGCCGTTGAGCGAGCAGAGGTTGACGATGTTCCCGCGACCCTGGGCACGCATGGCGGGCAGCACCGCCTGCATGGCCCACAGCGGTCCGTAGAACCCGACCTGAAATCCATGCATCATCTGCTCGTTGCTCTTGTACTCGAGCCGAGACAGGCTTCCACCGCCCCACGCATTGTTGACGAGGATGTCCACCGTGCCCCAGCGATCGATGGCAATGGCCACCATGGAACGCACCATGGCCTCGTCGCTGACGTCGGTGGTCACAGCATGGGCGTCGGTCCCGAACTCCCCCGTGAGCTCGTCCGCCACCGCAGCACCGGCCTCCGCCTGGAGCTCGGCCACGAGGACCCGGGCCCCCTCCCGCGCGTAGGCCCGGGCGATTCCCCTACCGATGCCGTCGCCGGCTCCGGTGATGACCGCCACTCGATCTTGCAGTCGACCCATCTCAGGCTCCTTCGACGAAACGATCCCGGCGCGACTCTGGCACGTCCGTCCCGTTCTGGCCTCGTGCGGGGTCGGGACGCGACAACGCGACCCCGTCCAGGCGTATCGGGATTCATCGGCATCGAAGCAGAGAAGGGCGATACCGCAGGGACGACCGCGGCGTCGCCGACGCCTGGTCCCGGTACAGATTTATGCGCCTGTCCTGGTCTTTCTCGGAGAGTTGCCAGTACACGACGACGTACGTCACTGTGCACGTGACAGCAGAGAAGGGAGCGAGCATGACCGACCTCACGGACTTCGCTGCACTGGTACCCCTCGACGGCGGACTCTGTGTGATCAGCACCCTCCGTCCGGACGGCAGCGTGCAATCGAGCGTCGTCAACGCCGGAGTGTTGCCGCACCCTGTGACGGGCGAATCCGTCGTCGGAGTCGTGGCAGCCGGTCGCACCAAACTCCGGAATCTCCGCGCCGATCCCCGGTGCACGATCGTCGCCCGCGGCGGCTGGCGATGGGCCGCCGTCGAAGGTTCCGCCGAGATCATCGGTCCCGATGACCAGCGCCCAGAGGTCGACGGGGAGCGGCTTCGCCTTCTGTTGCGCGACATCTTCAAGGCCGCCGGTGGGCGGCACGACGACTGGGACGCGTACGACCGCACCATGGCAGAGGAGCGACGAGCGGCGGTCCTGATCTCACCGCACCGGATCTACAGCAATCCCACGTCCTGATCCGCGCCCTCAGGCGGGCCGGCCGGCAGTCCCGGGCGGACCGAATTTCGAGCTGAGCCAGCCCGCCTCTGCCCGCTCCCGGCGGCTCGCCGCGCTCACCATTTGCATCCGGTCCGCCCGGAGCAGCCGCTTCGACGAGGCCACGGCCGCCGCCGGTTGCTGCGCGATGCGCTCGGCCAAAGCGCTGACCTCCGCATCGAGTTCTTCTCGCGGGCACCTCGACAAGGCGAGCCCGTAGCTCACCGCTTCGGCGGCATCGATCCAGCGCGACGTGAAGAACAGGTCGGCGGCGCGTTGGGGTCCCACGATCGCCGGCAGGAGCGCGCTGCTCCCGGCCTCTGGCGCCGTGTTCAGCGAGGTGAACGGGAACCGCAGTCGCGCATCGTCGGCGACCACCACCACGTCGCAGTGCAAGAGGATCGTGGCCCCGAAGCCGACCGCAGGACCGTGCACGGCTGCAATGAGCGGTTTGGCGAAGCCGAGGAGCTCCTTGACGAGCACATCGAAGGCCTCGCCGAGGCGCTGGCCGCCCTGGCCTCGTTGGTCTCTCACTTCCTCGAGGTCCACGCCGCTGCAAAACGCCCTCCCCTCGCCACGCAGGACGACCGCGAGCACGTCGGCGTTCTCGGCGGCGTCGCGGAGGAGGTGGGCGAGGCGTCGGTAGGACGCAGCGGTGAAGGCGTTGAGCCTTGTCGGGCGATTCAGTGTGAGGGTCCGCACCGGGCCCTCGTCCGATGCGAGGACGAGTTGGTCCGACGACGAAGCCGGGACGGTCACGTGATCACCTCGGAGCGTGCGGCAAGCACGGCCCGGAGCCGGCGTTCCACCTCCTCCGTACTGTGGTCGTCGGTGAACACATAGGCGCGATCGCGCCGAATGGCATCGAGCACGTTCGCCGCGACCGTGGCAGGTTGCACCGTCCCGATCGGGTTCATCGCTGTCTTCACCATGCCCGGCATCACCACACTCGCTCCCACCGGGGCGCCGAGTCCTTCGAGCTCAGCCCGCAGCACGTCGGTCAGGCCGAGGACTCCGTGCTTGGCCACGGTGTACGGCGCCAGCCGAGGGAGGGCCAGGACGGCAGCCATCGACGCGACGTTCACCACGTGTCCCTCCTCGCCCGAGGTGAGGATCAACGGAACGAACGTGCGGATGCCGTGGATCACGCCCCAGAGGTCGACGTCGATCACCCGGCGCCATTCTTCGAGCGGGATCTCCCAAGAATTGCCGCCGCCGACAACCCCGGCGTTGTTCACGGCGACGTGCAGGGTGCCGAAATGGTCCAGAACGGACAGGCCCGCCGCCTCGACGGACTCGGGGCTGCGAACGTCCGTTGGAACGGCGAGAACCTCAGAACCGTTGGCACGCAGGCGGGTGGCTTGGGCGCCGAGCTGGTCTTCGTCGATGTCTGCCATGGCGACGCGCATGCCCTCGCCCACGAAGGTCTCTGCGATGGCGAGCCCGATACCGCTGGCGGCGCCCGTGACGACAGCCACGCGATCCCGGAGTTCTCGCACCGGGCGATTGTGGCATCTCGGGAGCCGGAACGGTCAGGGGCCGGCGCACGTGCCACGACGACGAGATCGGTTTCCAGCACCCCCGATGACCGCTGCAGCGCAGCCCTCCGGCCGCAGACGGCTCCGGCATCCGCCGATGCCTGCATTGGTCTGGACGTGGGTATGGAAAGCCGGGAACAGCGGTGGCCAGCGGGGTCACCGGAGACGACGCCCGAGACTCAGGGAGGCTGCATGGACGAGACCAAGCCAAGCTCGGCCACGGAAGAGGAAGACCAAGTCGAGGCGGGCGCGCCGCACACGGCGGATCGGGCGCCGACCGAGGAAGAAGAACGCTTGGCCGACGAGTCCCGGTCCCGGTATGCCGACGAGGCCGAGTCCGTGTCTGAGCACGAGCGTGCGATGGGCGAGACCGGAGCCAACGAGAAGGGCGAGGGTCGGATCCCCTAGGACGTTCGGCGGTCGCCCGCATGCTCGCTGCGTCGCGGGCCCGCCCAGTGTGAGAGCGGGTCGCTCGCCGGGAACGAGGCGTCGATCTCGGCGTCGAGCCAATCGCCCGCGGCGACCGAGCGCTCCATCGCGTCTTCGGCCCGCTCGTCGTTGCGCGGCGGGAATACCACGTTTTGGTGGGTCAGCGAGGGTGCCACCGAACGTGTGGATACCCCGCCGTTGGGGACCGGAAACGGCTCGGTGGCTCGGCCATGATTTGCGGCGTGGGACCGAGTCGCCGCACCATGCTCGCCGGCTGTGCCCTCGTCACAGCTGCCGGTGTCATCGCCTCGTGCGGCAACCCGCCCGCCCCGCGCGCCCCGCCGACCACGACCAGCAGCACAACGACGACGAGCACCACCACCACGACGACCTTGCCGCCGACGACGTTGCCGCCGGGGGTAGCCGTCCCCAACGTCGTCGGCATGAAGATCGATCTGGCCCGCTTCTACCTGCGGGTCGCCGGCTTTGCAGTGGTCCCGCTCAATGCACCCTGCAACAAGGGCACGACCCCCAGTCAGAGCGTGGTCGCGTCGCTGTCGCTTCCGGGTAGACCGCCCAGCGTGACCGTCGGCGCCCAACCCCTGGCCCCCGGCACGCGACTGGCCGAGGGCGCCCGGGTCGGCATCACCTGGTCGGGCTGTTACCCCGCCGGCACCACGGTCCCGCTGGTGAGTGGGCACACGTTTGCCAGCGCCGTGCACCTGCTGCACCTCGCCGGCCTGAACTGGGCCTGTTACTCCGTCGGCGGTCCCACGACGACAACGACCACGGCGTCGCCGACCACGTCGACCACGACGACCACCAAGCCGACGGCCCCCGCCATCCTGAGCCAAGGCACCATGGCGGGCACCCTCGTAGAGGCCGGCACCTCCGTCGCCCTTGTCATGCATCATTGCCCCCAATGACCGGGTCCGGCGCCGGCTCGGAGCCCCGTGAACCGGCCGCAGGGACTGCGGAGGAGGAGCTCGCCTTCGGCACGGCACGCGGCCGCTGGGTGCTGGCGGCCACCGTCCTCGGTACGGGAATCGCCTTCCTCGATTCGACCGTCGTCGGCATCGCGCTCCCCTCCATCAGCCGTGCCTTCGGGGGTGGCGTGGGCACGCTGCAGTGGGTCATCACCGGCTACTCCCTCACGCTCGCCGCGTTCTTGTTGCTCGGCGGTTCGCTGGGTGACCGCCTCGGGCGCCGGCGCATGTTCTCCCTCGGCATCGCCTGGTTCGCCGTCGCTTCGGCCGCCTGTGGGCTGGCGCCGACCGCGGGGTTCCTCATCGCGGCGCGCGTCGTCCAGGGGATCGGCGGCGCACTCCTCACCCCCGGCAGTCTCGCCATCATCCAGGCGTCGTTCCGGGCGGACGACCGCTCGCGGGCCATCGGGGCCTGGTCCGGCCTGGGTGGGGTGGCCACGGCCGCCGGTCCGCTGATCGGCGGCTATCTGCTTGCTGCCGGATCCTGGCGCTGGATCTTCTACATCAACCTCCCCATCGCGATCTTCGTCCTCATCATCACGGCCCGCCACGTCCCCGAGTCGACCGACCCCACCGTCAAGGGCCGCATCGACGTCACGGGAGCCTCGCTCGGAGTCGTCTTCCTGGCCGGCGTGAGCTACGCGCTGATCCAGGGTCCGACGAAGGGGTGGTCGAGCCCACTGGTCGTGGTCGCACTCGTACTCACCGCGATCTCGGGACCTGCCTTCATCGTCGTCGAGCAACGCGCCGCCAACCCGATGCTCCCGCTCGACCTGTTCCGCGCGCGCCAGTTCAGCGGCGCCAACGCAGTCACCTTCGTCGTATACGGCGCCCTCGGTGGCGCTCTGTTTCTTCTGCCCGTCGAGCTCCAGGTCGTCGCGCATTACACCCCGCTCGACTCGGGCTTGGCGCTGCTACCGATGACCCTGATCATGTTGCTCTTCTCGGCCCGCTCTGGCGCCCTTTCGGCTCGGATCGGCCCGAGGCTGCAAATGAGCCTGGGCCCGGTCGTGGCCGGCGCCGGGCTCGCCCTCCTGGCACGGGCCACCGACCACGGCAGCTACTGGACGCAGGTGTTTCCGGCCGTCATTGTCTTCGCCGCCGGCATGGCCATCACCGTGGCGCCTCTGACCGCGACCGCGATGGGCGCCGCGCCGCCCGAGCACTCGGGCGTGGCGTCTGCCGTCAACAACACCGTGGCCCGAGCCGCCAGCCTCTTCGCCGTCGCCGTGCTCCCACTGGCCGCCGGCCTCACCGGAGCGGCCGGCCTCGCGCCCGAAGAGCTCGCCCACGGCTTCCGTACCGCGATGTACATCTCGGGCGTCACCTGCGCCGCGGGCGGCCTCCTCGCCGTACTGACCATTCGCAACCCGGCCCGCCGGCCCGCCGAAGAAGCCGAGGTCAAGTGCCCCTACTCCTGTGCCGTCGGCGTCCCGCCCCCGCGCCCACTCGTCACCGTCGCTGACGGCGCCGGCTCTTGACCAGGCTCCGGCGGACCGGACGTGCGACCGCACCCGCCGGTCGGCAAAGGTAGGGAATCATGCCCCGCACGACCCGTCCGGCCACCCCGGAGGTCTTCACTCCCGCCCAACTCGGTCCCCTGACGCTGCGCAACCGCATCATCAAGGCGGCCACGTTCGAGGGCGTGATGCCAGGGGGCAAGGTCAGCGACGCGCTGATCGAGTACCACCGCCGCGTCGCCGCCGGTGGCGCCGCCATGTCCACCGTGGCGTACCTCGCCGTCTCACCCGAGGGCCGCACCGACCGCCACTGCCTGCTCCTCGACGACGAGACGGCCAAGGAACTGCGAGGGCTCACTGACGCCGTCCACGCCGAGGGTGCCGCCGCCGCGGCCCAGATCGGCCACGCCGGCCCGGTCGCCAACGCACGCTCCAACCGTGCCCCGGCCCTCGCGCCCTCCGGCGGCTTCACCCCGATGGGCTCGCGGCTCCACGCCATCGACGCGGCCGGCATCGAGCGCGTGGTCGAGGACTACCGGGCCGCGGCGACGCGCGCCGTCGACGCCGGCTTCGACAGCATCGAGGTGCACGTTGGCCACAACTACCTGCTGAGCGCGTTCTTGAGCCCGAAGCTCAACAAGCGCAAGGACCAGTTCGGCGGCTCGGTTGAGAACCGCGCCCGATTCGCGCGCGCCGTGCTGCGCAACGTCCGCGACGCCGTGGGTGACAAGGCGGCCGTCACCGCGAAATTGAACATGGCCGACGGGGTCGACGGCGGCCTGTGGGTCGACGAGAGCGTCGAGGTCGCCCGGCTCTTCGAGGCGGACGGCACCCTCGACGCGCTGGAGCTCACCGGCGGCAGCTCGCTCGCCAACCCGATGTACCTCTTCCGGGGCGACGCGCCGTTGGCCGAGTTCGGCGCCACCCTCCCGCCCCCGGTCCGCGTCGCCTTCAAGTTCATCGGCCACCGCTTCCTCAAGACGTACCCCTACGAGGAGGCCTTCTTCCTCCCCTTCGCGCGCCAGTTCCGCGCCACGCTGACGACGCCGATCATCCTGCTCGGCGGTATCACCGAGCTCGCGACGATCGAGGCCGCGCTGGCCGAGGGCTTCGCATTTGTCGCCATGGCCCGGGCCCTGCTCCGCGAGCCGGACCTGCCCAACCGCATGCAGGCGGGCGCCGCGACCTCGTCGCTCTGCATCCACTGCAACAAGTGCATGCCGACGATCTACTCGGGCACGCGTTGCGTCCTGGTGGCCGACCGCCCCGGTTCCGACTGAGCCGACGTTCCCCCTCAGCTCAGTCGGTCACAGCGTCGTAGGACTCCAGGAGCCGCTGGATCTCGGCCTGCTGCGCCTTGGCGGCCGCCGTTCCGCTTCCGCTCTTGCCCGTCGTCCAGTGCGCGAGCTGCCAGGCCGTCGAGCCGCTCCCGTTGGGGCGCCGTGCGTCTGCACCGCGCTCGAGCAGAACCCCGACCGCCGGCGCCGAGCGGTTGCGGACCGCCCGGTGCAGCGGCGTCGTCCCTCCCTTGTCTGCGGCGTCGGGGTCTGCGCCAGCGTCGAGCAGCCGCACGATCGTCATCGACTGCGCCGCCGAGTCCCAGCGCGGCCCGTTGGGTCCCCCGTCGACGGCGTAGTGCAGTGGCTGCGCGCCCCGCCGGTTGACGGCGCCGACGTCGGAGCCCGCGGCCACCAGCGCTTCCACGAGGTCTGCTGCATGCGCCGCCGCTGCCATGTGGAGGGCCGTGTCGCCGGCGTATACGTAGTGCGCGATCTCCTCGAAGAAATAGCTCTTCGCCTCCGCTCGGGTCGCGCCCGCCTCGGCCCTCGCCGACGCCAACCCGGGGTCCGCAGACAAAAGGGCGTCGAACGTCGGCCTGTCGTCCGCGACGATGGCCTCGATGAGGCGCACCAGCGCGGCGTCGTCGCCGTCCACAGGACTCAGGCCGAGACCGGCGGCCGGCGCCCGGCCCACGGTGCCGCCTGCTCGAGCTGGCCGGCGAGCGAAAGCAGCGTCTCCTCGTCACCGAACCGGCCGACGAACTGCACGCCGATCGGCAGAGCGCTCGGCAGGTCGGCATCGTCCCAGTGCAACGGCAGCGAGATCGCCGGCTGACCCGTGACGTTGAACGGCGGGGTGAACGGCACGTAGTCGGCGGCGCGGAACAGGCCCGCCAGCGGCTCGCCCGGTGGCGAGTCGAACGTGCCCAGAGGGGCGGGCGGCTCACCCAGCGTGGGAGTGAGCAGGACGTCGATGTGCTCGAAGTACTCGGCGATCTGGCGCGAGATCTTCTGGAGCTCCTGGATCGACCTCAGGTACTGGGGCCCGTTGATCGAGCGACCCAGCTCGATGAGCGCCCAGCTCAACGGCTCCACGTCGCGCTCGGCGACGGCGCGCCCGAGCCGCGACTCCCAGTCTGCGATGGCCCAGGCGTTGCCGCAGGCCCACTGGTTGATGAAGTGCGTCGTGAAGGCGGTTCCGTCGACGTCGAGGGTGGCACCCTCGACCCGGTGGCCGAGCGACTCGCAGAGATTGGCCGCTTCTCCGACGGCGGCCACACAGGCCCGGTCGACCCGGCCCCCCGTCGGCGCGGCCGTCATCACCGCGACTCGCAGCCGGGGCGGCGCGCTGGCGACCGCGGCGGCGAAGGAGGGCCCGCGCCGCGGCGGCGCCCAGTACGGATCCCCGGGGACGGGGCCGGACGTCACGTCGAGAATGGCCGCCGAGTCGCGCACCGAGCGGGTGACCACGTGCTCGCACACCAGTCCGCCCAGCAGGTCGCCGTAGTTGGGCGCCAACGAGTTGCGCCCGCGTGTCGGCTTCAGTCCGACGAGCCCGCAGCACGACGCCGGAATGCGGATGGACCCCCCGCCGTCGTTGGCGTGCGCCGCCGGCACCATGCCCGATGCGACCGCGGCGGCAGAACCCCCCGAGGACCCTCCCGTGGAGTAGTCCGTGTTCCACGGGTTACGCGACGGACCGAAGCGCCGCGGCTCCGCCGTCGGCAGGATGCCGAGCTCCGGCGTGTTCGTCTTGCCACAAATGACGAAGCCGGCGTCGATGTATCGCTGGGTGAGTTCCTGGGTCACGGTGGACACGTAGTCGCCCGAGAAGTCGAGGCCTTCGTTGAAGGCCGTGCCCGCCAGCTCGGCCCCGAGGTCCTTGAGGAGGAACGGCACGCCGCGGAACGGGCCTGCGGGCAGATCGCCCGCCGCCTCTTTCTGCGCCCGGTCGAACAGCTCGTGGATGACGGCGTTCAACTGCGGGTTGAGCTTCTCGATCCGCGTGATCGCCTCGGCCACCAGTTCGGCCGGCGACGCCTCCTTCGTGCGGACCAGCTCCGCCTGTCCCGTTGCGTCCAGCCATGTGGTGTCGTCGCTCATGGACGCACCGTACCGAGATGCGATCCGACGCGCTCGGCCGCCCAGAGGGGGCTCAGACCGAGGCGGTGACCTCCGCACCCGGACGGGTGGCACCGGTGCGGATGGCGAGGGCCTCGTGCACGGACACGTCGGCGCCGCAGGCCAGGCAACGGCGGCGGTCGTCGAGTTCGCCCCCGCAGCCTCGATGCTGCAGGATCATCGGCCGCTCCCCTTCGAGGCCGTGCCGGTCGCCCCACTGCAGCAGCGCCACCATCACCGGCCACAGGTCGGCGCCCTTCTCGGTCAACCGGTACTCGCACCGCAATGGGCGCTCCTGATAGGGCCGCTTCACGAGGATCCCCTCCTCGACGAGGCGCTCCAGGCGGGCCTGCAGCACGTTGCGGGCGACGCCCAGGTCACGCTGGAGCTCCTCGAAGCGGCGGATTCCCAGGAAGACGTCGCGGATGATCAGCAAGGTCCAGCGCTCGCCCACGACCTCGAGTGTCGACGCGACCGGGCAGTACTGGCTGGCGTAGTCACGCTTCAGCATCGCTCCAGGATACCGCACTTTCAGAACAGTGGGTTGTTTTATAAAACCCTTATCGCTAGAATACGTCCTATGACGGAACTGACTTCTCGGTCCGGCGCAACCTCCACGCCCAGGGGCGGCCACCCCGTCCTGACTGCGCTGATCGTCCTGACGGGCGTGTTCCTGTCCTCCCTCGACCTCTTCATCGTCAACATCGCCTTCCCGAGCATCTCGGCCAGCTTCCACGGCGAGAGCACCAGCTCCCTCTCCTGGGTCCTCAGCGCCTACGCCATCGTGTTCGCGGCGGTCCTCGTGCCGGCGGGCCGCTGGGCCGACCGGACCGGACGCAAGCGGGCCTTCCTCATCGGCCTCGCCGTGTTCACCGCTTCGTCCGCGGCGTGCGCCTTGGCGCCCTCGCTCGACGTCCTGATCGGGGCGCGCGTCGTCCAGGCCGTCGGCGGCGCACTGATGCTGCCGACCTCGCTCGGGCTGCTGCTCCCCGCCTTCGGTCCCGCGCGTAAGGGCGCGGCCATTGGTCTGTGGTCGGCCGTCGGTGGCGCCGCCGCCGCGTTCGGGCCGCCGATCGGTGGTCTGCTCGTGCAGGCGAGTTGGCGCTGGGTCTTTCTCGTCAACCTGCCCTTCAGCGTGCTCGCCCTCGTGTTCGGCGTCCGCCTTCTGACCGAAGTGCGTGACCCGGCCGCACACAAGTCAGACGTTCTCGG
>Ga0210390_10005756_pt1 | contig 10372 bp, 9 predicted proteins | sample IncBWH11OmetaG_FD_161050 | JGI IMG/M metagenome (GOLD analysis project Ga0210390, IMG submission 161050) | Forest soil microbial communities from Barre Woods Harvard Forest LTER site, Petersham, Massachusetts, United States - Inc-BW-H-11-O ... | reverse complement strand
GCGGTCCAAACCGCTGATCGTCTTCCATTCGTCGAGGATTGCGCGCAGCCGGTCGCCGGCAGCTTTCCACTGCGTCGCGGTGTTGGCCAGCTCCTCGGCCTCGACGGTCAGGGCCTCCTTGCGGGCCGTTTGGGCTGCCCGATGCTCGTCCCGACGGGAGCGCTCGGCGGCGGCGACAGCGTCGGCCTGCTCACCAATGCCGGCAAGCCGCGCGGCCAGCGCATCGACGTCACCGAGAACATTTGCGGTCGGCAGCGTCTCGCTCAGCTCCACCGCGTGGGCTTTGATCTTGCGCGCGTCGCCCGTGCCCGAAGCCAGCCGCTCCTCCATCAGCGTGACCTCGGTGCTCAAGTCGTCGAATCGCCGACCGAAATGGACGAACGCAGCTTCGGCGTCGCCGGCCTGCCAGGATCCGATGACCCGTTCGCCGGCCGCGCCGATCAGCCATACCGTCCCGTCGGCGTCGACGCGTCCGAATCGGTGTGGATCGTTGGCCAGCGGCCCGGGGACTTGGTGGGGGTGGGGGCGGGGTGTTGGTTTGGGCCCGGGTCGCGGTCCCGGCCGCGGTATGGGCCGGGGTTCGTTATGGGGCTCTTCAGGCGTCATGAGCTACCGTCACCTACCCTTCGCGCGGTGATTGGCCGCGCACCTGCCGCGCATTGCGGCGCCGTCAACTGCACTCGCGGGAGAAGCCACAGGTACTCCCGTCTGGATCTCACCAGTATTGAAGCAGCTTGTTGGGCGGTGCGTTCCCAGTTGGCGCTAGCCGTTGAAGTGCCCAGGTTTTGCGGCGCCGATTCGGGGCGTGGCGTTAGCCAGAAATACCCCTCGTTCGTGAAACAATTTATGGTCGGCATGTGTGGATAGCGGCATTCCGGCCGGAGCTGGACGAGGGGGTCTCCCATAGCGAAGGTCGATATCGCGGCGTTACTGGCGTTGGTCGCGGCGTTGATATCCGGGGTTGGGGATGTGATCCGTCAGCGGTCGGCGCAGGAAATCACCAACGAACGGGTCGGCCACTTCGAGCTGTTCCGCTTGTCGTTACGCGACATCCGCTGGTGGTGGGGCGGCCTGGCGGCGGCGGCCAGCTTCGGACTGCAAGCCATCGCGCTGGTGCTCGGGTCGGTGGTGCTGGTCCAGGCGCTGCAGGTGACGGCGCTGCTGTTCGCCTTGCCGACCAATGCGCGTTTGACCCGTCACCCGGTGACCCGTCGGGAATGGTTGTGGGCGGTTTTGCTGGCCGCGGCGGTGGCGGTGTTCATTACCGTCGGCGATCCGGCGGCCGGCCACCAGCGCGGCTCTTTGAAGATCTGGATCGTCGTCGCCGTCGTGATGGCACCGGCGCTGGTGTTGTGTGTTGTGGGCGCGCGGATCTGGTCAGGAGCGCTCGCTGCGGTGCTGCTGGCGGTGGTGTCGGCGTCGTCGTGGGCGTTGTTCGCGGTGCTGACCAAGGGGGTCATGGAGGTGGTCCGCGACGGCCCGGGTGCATTGCTGCGAGCGCCCGAACTTTATGCCTGGATACTGGCGGCGCTGGTCGGGACGGTATTTCAGCAGTCGGCGTTTCGTGCCAGCACGCTGACCGCCTCCCTGCCTGCGATGACCGTCGCCGAGCCGGTGGTGGCCTCGGTGCTGGGTGTCACCGTGCTCGGCGAGACGTTGGACACGCCCGGTCCGCAGATGTTTGTGCTGGTGGCGGCGGTGGTCGCGGTGGTGGTCGCGACGACGGCGCTGGCCCGCGGCGAAGCGGCCACCATGACCGCCGACGGCGGCGGCCAGACGGCGTTTTCCGACCGGAACCAAGCGCTGTTAGAGGTCCGTTAGCTGGCAGGTAGCGACGAACGGCGAGGCGTAGCCGTGGCAGCGACACGGACCCCACCGCGCCGTCGACGGCATCGACTCCGACTACGGCAACAACTGGGTCTACGCAACTTGTGCCTACGGCAGCGCTCGTCTCCAGCGCCATAGGGTATCCCTGGAAACGGGTGGTGAACAGGCGGTCCAAGTCGGGGCTTGCGGCCGGCCGTCGACGAGGAGATCGGCATGTCGAAAGCGGATTACGCGGCGTTGATCGCGCTGTGCGCCGCGCTGGCGTCCGCGATCGGCGACGTGGTCCGCCAGCGGTCGGCGCAGGAGATCACCGATAAGCAGGTCGGCCACCTCGAGCTCTTCCGGTTGTCGGTGCGCGACAGGCGGTGGTGGCTGGGCGCCACCGGCGCCGTCGCCAATTACAGCCTGCAGGCCGCTGCGCTGGCGTTGGGCTCGGTGATGCTGGTGACGGCGCTGCAGGTGACCTCGCTGCTCTTCGCACTGCCGATCTACGCGCGGCTGGCTCATCACCGGGTGACACGCTCGGAATGGATGTGGGCGGTATTGCTGGCCGCCGCGTTGGCGATCCTCGTCACCGTCGGCCACCCGGGTGGCGGCCACCCCCGGGGTTCGCTGCAGGCCTGGGTAGCGGTGGCCGTCGTGATGGGGCCAATCCTGGTGTTGTGTGTGCTCGGCGCCCGTATCTGGTCGGGCGGCCCGGTGGCGCCGGTGCTGCTGGCGGTGGTGGCGGGCTCGTCGCTGGCGCTGTTCGCGGTGCTGACCAAGGGCGCCGTCGGGGCGGTTTCCGGCGGGTTCGGGGCCTTGCTGCGGGCGCCCGAGGGCTACTGTCTGATACCGGCGGCGTTGGCGGGGATGATTTTTCAGCAGTCGTCATTTCGCGCCGGTGCGCTGACCGCCTCGCTACCCACGGTGACCGTGGCGAAGCCGGTGGTGGCGTCGCTGCTCGGTGTCCTGGTGCTCGACGAGACGTTGTACGCGGACGGTCCCGAGGTGTTTGTGCTGATCGCCGCCGCGGTCTTGGTGGTCGTGTCGACCATTGCCCTGGCTCGCGGCGAAGCGGCCAGCATCGCGGCCGGCGCCGGGCGCGATGTAACCGTCGTCGGGAACACGCCGTCGTAACGTTAGCTGCAGCGCGTTCGTCGCAGCTTCTCGTCAGCTTTGATGTTTGCGGTGGCGCGCCGCGCCCAAGCCGACGTTGGTCAGATCAGTAGCGTGGCTATGGAACAGTTGCTCTATCAGGCAACCCAGCGGGGAGGAGGTCGCCCATGGCCGGTGCAGACGTCGCCATAGTGCTGGCGCTGGGCGCCGCGCTGGTATCAGCGATCGGTTCCGTCATCCGTCAGCGTTCCGCACACGAGATCGTGGACAAACCGGTCGGCGCGTGGGAGTTGTTCCTCCTGTCATTACGCGACACCCGCTGGTGGTTGGGCGCCCTGGCCGCGGTGGCGAATTACGCTCTGCAGGCCGCGGCGCTGAGCCTGGGGTCGGTGATGCTGGTGACTGCGCTGCAAGTGACGGTGTTGCTGTTCGCGTTGCCGATCAACGCGCGGATCACCCACCACCGGGTAACCGCCTGGGAATGGATCTGGGCGGCGTTGCTCGCCGGTGCGGTGGCGGTCATCGTCGCGGTCGGCAATCCAGCGGCGGACCAGCAGCGCGCCCCGCTGCAGACGTGGTTGGTGGTGGCCTTGGTGATGGGCCCGGCATTGGTGTTCTGCGTCCTCGGCGCCCGAATCTGTCCTGGTGCCGTCGCCGCGGTGCTGCTGGCGCTGGTGGCGGGTTCGTCGCTGGCGCTGTTCGCGGTGCTGACCAAAGGTGCCGTCGAAGTCGGCCACGGCGGCTTGGCGGCGTTGTTGCGCGCGCCGGAACTGTATGCCCTGCTTGCTGTTGCGCTGGCCGGCATGGTGTTTCAACAGGCGTCTTTTCGCGCGGGTTCGCTCACGGCCTCGTTGCCGACGATGACACTGGCGAAACCGGTGGTGGGATGGATCCTGGGCATCACCGTGCTTTCGGAAGATCTGCGCGTCGATGACACGAAATTGCTTGTCCTGGCGGCGGCGGTGATCGTGATGATCGTCGCGACCGTGGCGCTGGCTCGCGGCGAGGCCACGACGATGGAGGAGTTTGGCACGGGGCGGTTCAAGGCCATCGGGCAACCGCTGTCGCCGTCGGAACGTTAGTTTGGTGACGTGTTGAGCACCATCGCGATCATTCCGTCTGCGCCGGTGCTGGTCCCCGAGCTCGCCGGGGCCGCGGCCGACGAGGTGGCTGAGCTCCGGGCGGCCATGGTGGCCGCCGCGGCCGCGCTGCCACCGCGCTGGGTGGTCGTCGGGGTTGGGTCAAACGACACGGCGGACGTTGTCGTCGGCCCGGAAAGCGTTGGCACCTTTGCCGGTTTCGGCGCCGATCTGGTGGTGCGGCTCTCGCCGCAGGCAAGCGGTCGGCCAGTCGAGCTGCCGCTGTGCGCGTTGATCACCGGGTGGATGCGGGATCAGGCTCAGCCAGACGCTCGCGCCGAAGTCCGTGTCTACGCCGCGAACCACGATGCGGAAGCCGCGCTGGCCCTGGGCAGGCAACTGCGCAACGAGATCGACCGATGGGCCGAGCCGGCGGGCGTGGTGGTCGTCGCCGATGGTGCCAACACCTTGACCCCGTCCGCCCCGGGCGGCCACCACCCCAACGACGTGGCTGTTCAGCGTGCCCTGGACGACGCGCTGAGCTGCGGTGACGTGGCTGCGCTGACCCGGCTGCCCCGGCAAGTCGTGGGGCGGGTGGCCTTCCAGGTGCTCGCGGGCCTGGCCGAGCCGGTACCCCGGTCGGCCAAGGAGCTCTACCGGGCGGCGCCCTACGGTGTCGGTTACTTCGCCGGTGTCTGGCAGCTGTGAGGCCGCTGGCGATCGTCGGCCCGACGGGCACCGGTAAGTCGCAGCTCGCGCTGCAGATTGCCGAGCGGCTCGGCGGTGCGGCCGGCGCGGAAATCGTGAATGCCGACGCGATGCAGTTCTACCGCGGCATGGACATCGGCACCGCGAAACTGCCTGTCGATCAACGCTGCGGTATCCCGCATCACCAGCTCGACGTCCTCGGCGTCACCGAGACCGCGACCGTCGCCCGTTATCAGGACGCCGCCGCCGCCGACATCGAGGCGATCGTGTCCCGGGGGAGGGTGCCGGTGCTGGTGGGCGGCTCGATGCTCTACATCCAATCGCTGCTCGACGACTGGTCGTTCCCGACGACCGACGCGGCGGTGCGGGCGAAATGGGAGCAGCGGCTTGCCGAGGTCGGCGCAGACCGGTTGCACGCCGAACTGGCCGATCGCGATCCCCCGGCCGCGGCGTCGATCCTGCCGACCGACGGTCGGCGGATCGTGCGTGCGCTTGAGGTGGTGGAACTCACTGGTCAGCCGTTCGCCGCGTCGGCGCCGGTCATCGGCACACCGCGCTGGGACACCGTGATCATCGGATTAGATTGCGAGACTGAGCGTCTCGACCAACGACTGGCCCGCCGGACCGAGGCGATGTTCGCTGCCGGTCTGGTCGACGAGGTGACCAGACTGCTCGTAGGCGGGCTGCGTGACGGCGTCACCGCGGCACGCGCGTTGGGCTACGCGCAGGTGATCGCCGACCTAGATGCGGGCGGCAACGGCGACGGTGCGCGAGAACCGACGTTCGTCGGCACCCGCCGCTATGTGCGGCGCCAGCGGTCGTGGTTTCGCCGCGACCACCGCATCCGATGGCTGGATGCGAGCGCGTCCGACAACGCCGACGCCGCGCTACGAGCCTGGCGGCACGTATCCTGAGCAGGTGATCCGCACATGATCCGCGCCGACGGCGATGGTGCTGGTGTAGCCGGGATCGAGCAGTGGTGCACATGATCTTCGCCAAAGGCCATGGCACCCAGAACGACTTCGTGTTGCTGCCCGATCTGGACGCCAAGCTGACCCTGACGCCCGCGGTGGTGGCCGCGTTGTGCGATCGGCGCCGTGGGCTCGGTGCGGACGGGGTGCTGCGGATCACCACGGCGGGTGCCCTGCTGGCCGCCGGGGCGCTCGATCGCGTGCCGGACGGCGTCACCGTCGACGACTGGTACATGGACTACCGCAACGCCGACGGGTCGACGGCACAGATGTGTGGCAACGGCGCGCGGGTGTTCGCCCACTACCTGCGTGCCAGTGGCCTGGAAACCCGCGATGACTTCGTCGTCGGATCGCTGGCGGGCCCGCGACCCGTCGTCCTGCACCACGTCGATGCGACCAACGCCGACGTCAGCGTCGACATGGGCAAGGTGAACACGTTGGGTGAGGGACAGGCTGTCGTCGGCGGCCGCACCTTCAGCGGGTTGGCGGTCGATGTCGGCAACCCGCACCTGGCCTGCGTCGACCCTGAGCTCACGGCGCAGGCGCTGGCGGCGCTGGACGTCGCGGCGCCGGTGACCTTCGATGAGGCCCAGTTTCCGGGCGGGGTCAACGTCGAAGTGCTCACCGCGCCGGCCGACGGTGCGGTGAGCATGCGAGTGCACGAGCGTGGCGTGGGCGAAACCCGCTCCTGCGGCACCGGGACCGTCGCGGCCGCCGTCGCTGCGCTGTGCCACGCGGGCACGGCCAGCGGCACACTCACCGTGCGGGTCCCCGGCGGCGACGTCGTCGTCACCATCACCGAGGCCACCAGCTACCTGCGTGGGCCGTCGGTGTTGGTGGCCCGAGGCGAACTCAGCGAGGAATGGTGGCACAGCGCCCAGCGTTAATTCACGTGCATATCAGCGATTTGGCGTGCACCATATGTAGTTGCCTATGACATACCCGGAATTCCCCGATCAGGAAACCCCCAGCACGGGTGAACTCGCGCTCGACGATCGCGCTGCGCTGCGCCGCGTCGCCGGGTTATCCACCGAACTTGCCGATGTTTCCGAGGTCGAGTACCGCCAGCTGCGCCTCGAGCGGGTCGTGCTGGTCGGCGTGTGGACCGACGGCACTGCCGCCGACGCCGACGCCAGCCTCGCGGAGTTGGCCGCGCTCGCCGAGACCGCCGGTTCTGAGGTGCTCGAAGGCATGGTCCAGCGCCGCAGCAAGCCGGATGCGTCGACCTACATTGGTTCGGGCAAGGCGCAGGAGCTGCGTGGGGTGGTGCTGGCGACCGGTGCGGACACCGTGATCTGCGACGGCGAACTGTCCCCGGCGCAGCTGACCGCGCTGGAGAAGGCCGTCAAGGTCAAGGTCATCGACCGCACCGCGCTGATCCTGGATATCTTCGCCCAGCACGCCACCAGCCGGGAAGGCAAGGCGCAGGTGACGCTGGCGCAGATGGAGTACATGCTGCCGCGGTTGCGCGGTTGGGGTGAGTCCATGTCGCGGCAGGCCGGTGGTCGCGCCGGCGGCAGCGGCGGCGGAGTGGGTTTGCGCGGTCCCGGTGAGACCAAGATCGAAACCGATCGACGCCGCATCCGCGAGCGAATGTCGAAGCTGCGCCGCGACATCAAAGCGATGAAGCAGGTCCGCGACACTCAGCGCAGCCGACGGCTAGACAGCGACCTGCCATCCATCGCGATCGTCGGATACACCAACGCCGGCAAGTCCAGTCTGCTCAACGCGTTGACCGGCGCCGGCGTGCTGGTTCAGGACGCGCTGTTTGCGACCCTGGAACCCACTACTCGCCGTGGACAATTCGACGACGGACGTGCGTTCGTGGTCAGTGACACCGTGGGTTTCGTGCGGCACCTGCCGACACAGCTGGTCGAAGCGTTCCGCTCGACGCTGGAGGAGGTTGTCGACGGCGATCTGCTGGTGCACGTCGTCGATGGCTCCGACGTCAACCCGCTGGCCCAGATCAGCGCGGTGCGCCAGGTGATCTCCGAAGTCATCACCGACCATCACGGCGATCCGGCGCCGGAGCTGCTGGTGGTCAACAAGGTTGACGCCGCAGGCGATTTGGCGCTGGCCAAGTTGCGCCGTGCGCTGCCCGGGGCGGTGTTCGTCTCGGCGCGCACCGGGGATGGCGTCGATGCGCTGCGGCGCCGGATGGCCGAGTTGGCCGCTCCGACCGATACTGCGATCGACGTCGTGATCCCTTATGAACGAGGTGATTTGGTGTCGCGTGTGCATGCGGACGGCCGGGTTCAGCAGACCGAGCACAGCAGCGACGGCACCCGGATCAAGGCGCGGGTGCCGGTGGCGCTGGCCGCGAGTTTGCGCGAGTTCTCGGCGACCTGAAAAGGCTGCAGATAACAGAAGCGCCGGAAACCTTCAGTTTCGGCCAGAACGAAACCCCCGGAGTGATCCTCCGGGGGTTCGTTGTGGAGCGAAAACTAGATCGCCGGGATGTCCAAGAACGACAAGTTGGTGTCGAAGAAACCGGACAGATCGCCCACACCGAAGTTCCAGAAGTAGTCGAAGGCGTCCGTCGCGGTGCCGCCGGCCAACGCATCGGCGATATGGTTGCCGAACAGGTCGGCGGAGGGGATCAAGGCACCGTTGTTCTCCAACGCGTACAGCGCAACGTTGAACGCGTCGTCGAATTTTGTTTCCGCGCCGTTGAACACGTTGTAGGAACCCGGGTCACCGGCGAGTCCAGCGTTGGCCGGGTCCACGCCGTAAATCAGGTAGTCGAACGGAGTGGTACCGGTACCCTGAACGGCCGCCACGTCCCCGTTAAGAATTTCGTCGAACCCGCCGACTAGCGAGTAGTCGGTGCTGGGGACACCAGCGAGTGAGTCTTCGAGCTGGAAGATGGAGTTCTCTGACGCGATCTCACTGCTGAGTACGCTGCTCCAGTCGATGGGGTCGACGGGCGCCGCGGACGCAAGCGGCGCGAACGCCACTGCCGCCCCGGCCGCGAAGCCCCCGAGCACAGCGATTTTGCGAATGTTCATAGTTATGCCCCTTTGTATCTCCGCCGGCGGCCGGTTACGTACCGCCGGAGGTCCCCCAGTGCCACGCGGCTGAAAACCTGAGCGGAGCCTAACAGATAACTATGTTGGCGATAGGATTTCTGCTTACGAAAAACTTAAGCCGCGTGCGTACTTCGCGGAGCCTTCGGATCGGCGAGCCGCTCACCGGCGGCCGAGCCGGCCGTCCACCCTCCAGCGTTTAGTTAATGGCAAACCAAAATTTACTCAGCATCCACTTAACTAGCTGAAAATTCCGGCCGGCCGGACTCAGTCGGCCACGTCGTAGACTTCCTCGGCGGGTGCGGCCAGCAGCCGCTCCGCCAGGTCGGCCTTGAGCTGGTCGAGGTGGGCCTCTTCGGCCTGATCGCGCTCGGATTTGCCGGCAAGATCGATGAATTCGGCGGTGACGAAGCCCTTCCGCAGCAGCAGCGTCGCCGCGCGGCCGGCGATGATGACCTGGAAGACGAAGCTTTGCAGCAGCCGCCCGCGATCGGGCCGCGCCAGGGCGGGATCGACCGTGTAGCGGCCGTCGGTGAAAGCTCGGGTGACGGCTTCAAAGCCGTCGCGGGCCCCGGGCCCCGCGAAGGCGGTTCGGATGACGATCGAGCGCCGTTGCGGCGGTTGGTTCGGGGATAACGCCGCGAATGCCCGCTGCATCACTTTGAACGCATTGGCCACACCCGCCGGCGAGTACGGCCCGGCGTAGCACAGCATGTCCGTGTAGGAGAACTCGAGCAGCTGCCCGCGTTCCTCCACCAGGATCGTCTCGTCCACCTCGCTGACTGTAAGCCCGGGTGGGCACGCGGACCGCCCAACCATCCGGTTGGTATATCTTGGGCGGCAGAGTTCCCAACCCGCCGGAGGTCATCCATGGGTAGCGCCGTCAAGTATCAGCGCACGCTGTTCGAGCCCGAGCATGAATTGTTCCGCGAGTCCTACCGGGGGTTCCTGGACCGTCACGTGGCCCCCTACCACGACGAATGGGAGAAGGCGAAGATCGTCGACCGCGGGGTGTGGTTGGAGGCCGGCAAGCAGGGCTTCCTGGGCATGGCGGTCCCCGAAGAGTACGGCGGCGGTGGTGACCCCGACTTCCGCTACAACACGATCATCGTCGAAGAGACCGTCGCCGGCCGCTTCAGCGGCATCGGGTTCGGCCTGCACAACGACGTGGTGGCGCCCTATCTGCTGCGACTGGCTAACGAGGAGCAGAGGCAGCGCTGGCTGCCCAAATTCTGCACGGGCGAGCTGATCACCGCGATCGCGATGACGGAGCCGGGCACCGGCAGCGACTTGCAGGGCATCAAGACCCGCGCGGTCAAGCAGGGTGACCATTACGTGCTCAACGGGTCGAAGACGTTCATCACCAACGGCATCAACTCCGACCTGGTGATCGTGGTGGCCCAGACTGATCCGGACAAGGGCTCGCAAGGCTTTTCCCTTCTCGTCGTGGAACGCGGCATGGAGGGCTTCGAGCGCGGCCGGCATTTGGACAAAATCGGCTTGGAGGCCCAGGACACCGCTGAGCTGTCGTTCACCGACGTCAAAGTTCCCGTCGAGAATCTGCTCGGCGAAGAGGGCATGGGCTTCATCTACCTGATGCAAAACCTCCCGCAGGAACGCATTTCGATTGCCATCACGGCGGCCGCAGCCATGGAGGCCGTCT
>Ga0210390_10005751_pt1 | contig 10380 bp, 8 predicted proteins | sample IncBWH11OmetaG_FD_161050 | JGI IMG/M metagenome (GOLD analysis project Ga0210390, IMG submission 161050) | Forest soil microbial communities from Barre Woods Harvard Forest LTER site, Petersham, Massachusetts, United States - Inc-BW-H-11-O ... | reverse complement strand
CAGTCGTGTTCGGCGACGGCGCCTACTGAAAAAATATCCCCCTCTGCATATGTCAACTGTTCTGCATCCCGCCGGCCGGATTTCTGAACCGGACGTAAATGAATCTATGCACAAGGGGAATGGTGAAGCTGTGGTCAAATTCGGCGTAGTCGGATACGGATACTGGGGTCCCAACGTGGTCAGAAACCTCGACCAGTTGGACGGATCCCAGGTCGTGGCAGTTTGCGACAAGAGCCCTACAGCCCGCAAACGCATTCACAAAACTTACCCGCACATCTCGGTTCTGTCGGAGACGGCGGAGCTGATGGCATCGACTGAAATCGACGCAGTTGCGATCGTGACCCCGGTGTGGACTCACTATGAACTTACCAAGGCTGCTCTGCAAAACGGAAAACACGTGTTTGTGGAGAAGCCATTTACCAGCTGTTCGGCGCAGGCGGAAGAACTGATCGAACTCGCGGAAAAAAAGAATCTGAAGATCATGGTCGATCACACTTTCCTGTTTACCGGAGCGGTGAAAAAGATTGGCCAGTTGCTCGACGAGGGGACGCTGGGAAAGATCTACTATTACGATTCGATGCGCGTCAATCTCGGCCTGTTCCAGCATGACGTGAACGTAATCTGGGATCTCGCTCCTCACGACCTTTCAATCATCGATCACCTGATCAAGGAAACGCCTGAAGCGGTCTCGGCAACGGGCCAGACCCATCTCAACGGCCATGAGGACGTGGCATTCATCACCGTCTACTTCCCCAATAAAATTATTGCCCACATAAACGTCAACTGGTTGTCACCCGTGAAAGTCCGCACCACCCTGATCGGCGGCGAGAAAAAGATGCTGGTCTGGAACGATCTCGAAGCCGACGAGAAGATCAAGATCTACGACAAAGGCGTGCACATTACGAGCCGGGAAGGCCTCTACAATCTCTTGGTGAACTATCGCTCCGGCGACATGTGGTCTCCGCAACTGGAACAGATCGAGGCTTTGAAACAGGAACTCGCATACTTCGTCGATTGTATTTCGAACGATCGCACTCCTTTTAATGACGGCGCTGCCGGGCTTCGCGTGGTCAAACTCCTCGAAGCCGCTAATCAATCGGTCGCAAAAAGAGGAGAGTTGGTTAGCCTCTGATGCTTATCCCGTTCATCGCTTTCCACACATGCAGTTGCCGCATACAGCGGCTTGGACAACAGTGAAGCCGAAAATCTTACTTGCGACCACGTCACGCTGGGTTCCAACCGCCCGACTGGCGATGGCTCTGGCCAATGCAGGATGCGGGGTCGAAGTCGTGTGTCCATCAGGGCATCCGGTTGCCAAAACGAATGTAGTGCGCCAGATCTATACTTACCGCGGCTTGGCGCCATTGATGTCGTTCAGAAATGCGATCACCGCGACAAATCCGGACCTGATCGTTCCCGGTGACGACCTCGCAACCCGGCACCTGCATGACCTGCATCGCTGGGGACAGCGTGAAGGGAATAAAGGAGCCTCGATTTGCGCGCTGATCGAGCGTTCGCTGGGTCCGTCGGAAAGTTTTCCTGTCCTGTTTGCGCGAAATACTTTTATGGAAGTGGCCCAGCAAGAGGGCGTTCGGGTTCCGAAAACCGGAGTTATCAAAAACAACGACGACCTTAGAAAGCTGGCTGGGCGCCTGGGTTTTCCGCTGGTCCTAAAAGCGAATGGAACTTCCGGCGGTGACGGGGTAAGGATTACGCACACTCTGGAAGAAGCTGAACAAGCGCTTCGGACGCTGCAAACTCCACCACTTTTCGCGCGAGCTGCCAAGCGCGCCTTATTGGATCAAGATACAACGTTGTTGTGGCCCTCATTGCTTCGTCAGCGATACGTTGTGAATGCGCAGGCATTTGTAACGGGGCGTGAAGCGACCAGCACCATCTTCTGCTGGAAAGGCTCGGTCCTCGCTGCCCTGCATTTCGAAGTTCTCAACAAGATGCATGCAGCCGGACACGCTGCCGTGTTGCGCCTAATCGAGCACCCCGAAATGTCTTCCGCAACGGAAAAGATGGCCCGGCGGCTGAACCTTTCAGGATTGTATGGTTTTGATTTCATGTTGGAAGCGCAGACTGAAGATGCTTACCTCATTGAAATAAACCCGCGGACCACGCAGGTCGGACACCTGGCTCTCGGGGCAGGACGTGACCTTCCGGCGGCGTTATATGCAGCCCTCTCTGGCGACTGTGTCCCAGCAACTCGGATGGTTACGGAGAAAGACACGATCGCACTCTTTCCCCAAGAATGGATGAGGGACCCTGCCAGCGAGTTTTTGCGGTTGTGCTATCACGATGTTCCGTGGGAACAGCCAGCATTGGTCAGTGACTGCATCCTCAAGAGTCGTGGGCAAAGAGCTTGGTACGTGAAGTCAAAAGTCTCGTTAGTTCGTTCCCCCTCCAAGCCACTAACAGTTCGACCAGAGCATCGCGCTGTGGAGGTCGATTGCGAAGCAAAATAAATTTCGGGACAGGTGGCGCCGCTCGATCAACCCGCAGTCATCGCATTCCGCATTCTGGTTCCGCAAGGAGTTCCGAATTTCACTCGGCGCACTTTCCGGCCGAACCAGTTTCCCAGGGAAACGTCCTGAGGAATCTGAACAAGCCACTGCGAATCCTTAAATTTGGCGGAACCTCAGTGGCTGACGCGGCTTGCATTACGAAGGTGGCTGAGATCATCCGCGCCGCTTCCTCTGAGAGTGACATTGTGGTCGTGGTCTCAGCCATGAGCGGCGTCACCAACAAGTTGATCGAGGCCGCTGTCCAGTCCGAAGCAGGGAATTGCGAGGCCGTCGAGACCATTTTCGCGCAACTGCGCCAGCGCCACGACGTCGCGGTCGACGCCTTGATTCATTCGGACGCAGAGCGAATCCGCATCCGCGAAAGCATGCGGAAGTTGTTTGAGGAAGGGGAGCGCCTGTGTCAGGGCACGATGCTGCTTCGCGAATTGACACCCCGAGTGCATGATTCCATATCGAGCCTGGGCGAACGGCTTTCGGCCCCGCTGGTTGCGGCGGTGCTGGCGGAGAGCGGAGTACCCAGCGCGTGCATCGAGGCCACGGAGTTGGTGGTCACGGATTCCTACCATGGCGGTGCTGAGCCTTGGATGGATCTGACCAGCGCAGCCTGCGAAGCGCGTTTGCATCCGCTTTTGCGGCAGGGCATTGTCTCCGTAGTGACTGGATTCATCGGCGCCGATGAGGAAGGTGTGCTCACAACTCTCGGCCGCGGTGGCTCTGATTATTCTGCGACCATCTTGGGCGCAGCGCTCGCCGCGGATGAGGTGATCATCTGGACCGACGTCGACGGCTTAATGACGGCAGATCCGCGCCTGGTGCCCGGCGCCTGCACCATTTCCGAAATTTCCTATCACGAGGCGGCTGAACTAGCGTACTTCGGGGCGAAAGTTCTCCACCCCAAGACCCTCCGTCCGGTCATGCAACAGGGGATCCCGCTGCGCATCCGCAACACCTTTGAACCGGAAAATCTGGGAACGAAAATCACACCTACCGGCCCCGCCAACGTCGGTGGAATCACCGCAATCACAGCTATCAGCGACGCCGCATTGATTACCCTCGGAGGTCCTGGCCTCTCGGGAGTGCAAGATGTGTTGGGTCGGACGTTCGCGACCGCGGCCGCCGTCCGGGCCGACGTGTTGTTGATTTCGCAATCATCTGCGCAAAACGATATCTGCCTGGTTGTCGCGTCCTCCATGTCCAAACGCACGGTCGACGCGCTGCGCCACGAATTCGCTCATGATCTCGCGCACGAAAAGGCGGAACACATCGCACTCGATTCGACGGTTGCCATCGTCACCGTAGTCGGCCAGAAGGTGCGCATCCCGGGAACGGTCGGCCGCACATTTGGTGCGCTAGCCCGGCAGAATGTCGACATCATCGCCAGCGCGCATGGTGCCTCAGATTGCAATATCTCGTTTGTCGTATCCAGGAAAGATGTGAAAGCCGCCCTGCTCGCCACTCATCAGGAATTCCAACTGGGTGAACTGAATGCCCGCGCGCTCGCCGCCGGAAGCACGGACAGTCCCACGACTTGGTTTTGCGAAGCCGAGCGAGCTGCTGCGGAAGCAGATTGAACAAGTCCCCTCGCAAGCGAAAGTCCCCTCTAACCGTTTTCCGAACTGCAATAACTCATTACAAAAGGCATTCGCCACGATGAATCCTCACGTATGCATCGCACCCGACGTTAAGCTTGGCCGAGACGTTAAGCTCTCGAAGTTCATCAACTTGTACGGCTGTGAAGTCGGCGATGAATCGAAGATCGGCGCCTTCGTCGAAATTCAAAAGAATGCCACCGTAGGCAAGCGCTGCAAGATCTCGAGCCATACATTTATTTGCGAAGGCGTCATCATCGAGGACAACGTTTTCGTTGGACACGGCGTCACGTTCATTAACGATTCCTACCCACGCGCCACAACCAACGACGGCATCCTACAGACCGAGGCGGACTGGAAAGTCGAACGAACCGTGATCAGAAAAGGCGCATCCGTTGGCTCTGGTTCGACAGTTCTCTCGGGCATCACCATTGGTGAAAACGCAATTGTGGGCGCCGGAAGCGTAGTCACCAAGGACGTACCTGCGAACAGTATCGTAGCCGGAAATCCGGCCCGAGTTTTGCGTTATATCGAACAGACCTTGGAGGTCACAAAGTGAGCATTTCTAATAATCCAAACAGCATTCCGTTTCTTGATCTGGTTACCCCGCACGTCGAAATGGAGCAGGAACTCACCGCCATTTTCCACAAAGTTCTCCACACCGCCGGCTTTATCGGTGGCCCCATGGTAGAGGAATTTGAAAAGGCTTTTGCCGCGTTCTGCGGCACAAGCCACTCAATCGCGATCAGCAGCGGCACGGATGCCCTGCGCTTCGCCATCATGGTTTGCGGCGTGAAACCCGGCGACGTGGTCCTAACCGTGCCCCACACTTTCATCGCGACCACCGAAGCCATTTCCCAGGCGGGAGCACATCCGGAGTTCGTCGACATCGACGAGCGCACCTACAACATGGATCCGGAGAAGCTTCGCGAGTACTTGGAGAAACAGTGCGACAAAGACAAGTTGGGCAAGCTCATTAGCCGCCGCAGCGGACGGCCGGTGACGGCGGTAGTTCCCGTGCATCTCTACGGACAAATGGCGGACATGGATGCGATTCAAGAGCTAGCAGACCGGTTCGGTCTGATCGTGATTGAAGACGCCTGCCAGGCGCACGGAGCCGAGTATTTCTCGCGCAAGCACAACCGCTGGATGAAAGCCGGTTCGATGGGCCGGGCAGCAGCATTCAGCTTTTATCCCGGCAAAAACCTGGGTGCCTGCGGCGAGGCGGGCGCGGTCACAACCAACGACGCCAACCTTGCAAAAAAGATCAGCATGCTCCGCGACCACGGACAGGCGACAAAGTATTACCACGATATCGAAGGCTACAACGGCAGGCTGGACGCGCTGCAGGCCGGCTTGCTGCATGCGAAACTCGCGCACCTGGCAAAGTGGAACGCTCAACGCCGCGAACGCGCGGCCGAATACAATCGCCTTTTCAATGAAGCAGACGAGACGGTTATTCCACCCTTCCAACCTAAATGGTCGCGGGCAGTCCACCACCTATATGTGATACGCACCGACGATCGCGACGGTATGGGGGCGCACCTCAAAGCGGCCGGCATCGGCACTGGAATTCACTATCCCATCCCGTTGCACCTTCAGAAGGCTTATAGCTCAATGGGCTACAAAGCCGGAGACTTCCCGGTGTGCGAAAAGGCCTCTGCTGAAATCATATCGCTGCCGATGTTCCCGCAACTTACGGCGGAGCAGCAGGTCCGGGTCGTACGAGAGCTCCTGCTTTTTGTGAAGAACCAAGCAGTCGCCAAACCCGTGTCGAGCGACCCGAAGAATTTGCGGCGACTGGACAAACCGCTTAGACCCGACCTGTGGGTAGAACCTGGGTTCGCTCATGCCTGTTGGAAAGACCGATAGCCGGCAGACGACTATTTTTACTAAACGCAACTTTATGACTATTCCGGAGCTTGTAATGGACAAAGGCGTTCAAGCGGCGACACTGAAGCTTCTTGCGTACTGTGAGGCGAATGATTGGGCGGGGTATGAGCCTTACGATGTTCTGAACAGCAGAGTTTATGCTGCGCTGCCCTTCCTGAACTCCAAACTTCCAAGGCTAGTCCTCACCCAGGCTTTGAAAAGAAGTCCTATTAACATCCGCAGTCTGATGCTGATTCCAAAGACTCAGAATCCGAAGGCCATTGGGCTCTTTCTCTCCGCATTCGTCAAACTCTCACGCATTGGCGTAGGAAATCAAGGAAATTACATCGACCTTATGGTCGATAGACTGATCGCTCTCCGGTCGCAGGATGTTCCTTATTGGTGCTGGGGCTACAATTTCCCTTGGCAGACGCGGACAGAATTAGTGCCTAGATGGGCACCCAATCTGGTTTGCACTGCGTTCGCCGCCAGTGCACTGCTCGACGCGTATGAGCAGCAGCCGGATCCACGATACCTGAGCATGGCGCTGAGCGCGGCGGAGTATATTCTGAACGAACTGTACTGGACGGACGGCAAGCACGTCCATGGATTTGGCTACCCTCTGCCCCACCTTCGCTCCCAAGTTCACAATGCGAACTTTCTGGGGGCTGGTTTGTTTTGCCGTGTCTATCGCCATACCGGGGAAAAGAAATTCCTCACACCGGCTCTGAGTGTTGCCCGCTACTCGGCTGCGCAGCAACACTCAGACGGTGGATGGGATTATGGCGAAGGTATCAAACAACGGTGGATTGACAATTTTCACACTGGATTCAATCTGTCGTCGTTGCGAACCATCGCGAATTACGCCGACACAACGGAGTTTGATTCCTGCGTGCGCCGTGGCCTCGAATTCTATAGGGCTCATTTCTTTCGCAAGGACGGAGCCGTCAGATACTTCCACAACCAAACCTATCCGATCGATACCCACTGCGTGGCGCAAAGCATCATCACGCTGATCGATCTCAAAGATCTTGATCCCAGCAATGTGCCGCTGGCGCGTTCGGTGTTTCAGTGGGCTATGGATCACATGTGGGACGATCGAGGTTTCTTTTACTATCGCATTCTCCGCACCTGCAAAATCCGAACATCCTATATGAGATGGACGCAGGCCTGGATGTTCTTGGCCCTGTCAATGCTTCTGTCCGAAACCGAGACACCGGCCAAACCGGCGTCGTCTCGCGAGGAAACAGTGCCAGTTGAGGCATCAGTATGACGCTACCGGCTTACGTTCTGGTCACGCCCGCAAGGAACGAAGCGGATTTCATTGAGCTGACCATGAAGTCTGTCGTCGCGCAGACGGTTCCACCCGTTAAATGGGTTATCGTCAGCGATGGTTCGACCGACGCCACTGACGACATTGTAAACAGGTATGCAGCTCAGTATCCGTGGATTGAACTGGTTCGAATGCCCGAGCGTCGCGAGCGCCATTTCGCAGGAAAGGTTCACGCTTTCGCCGCTGGCTATACCAGGATGAACGGCTTGAAATATGAAGTTATCGGCAGCCTAGACGGAGACATCTCGTTCGATGAAAACTATTTTTCTTTTCTTCTTCAAAAGCTCGTCGAGGACCGTGCGCTAGGGCTGGTGGGAACACCGTTCAAGGAAAGCTCAAATCAAACCTACGATTATCGTTTCGTCAGCATTGAGCACGTGTCTGGGGCTTGCCAACTATTTCGGCGTGAGTGCTTCGAAGCGATCGGCGGATACGTGCCGGTGAAGGGCGGCTGCATTGATCATATTGCCGTCATCACTGCGAGGATGAAGGGCTGGAAGACACGAACATTTACCGAAAAGGTCTGTTTGCATCATCGTGAGATGGGAACAGCCCAGCATAGCCTATTAGCGGCCCGCTTCAAGAATGGCGCCAAGGATTACGCGGTTGGGAACCATCCGATTTGGGAGTTGTTTCGGACAATTCATCAGATGAGCAAGCGGCCTGTCTTCTTCGGAGGCGTGGCTCTGATCTCCGGCTATGTATGGGCAGTGCTCCGCCGTGCCGAGAGGCCGGTATCACGCGAACTCGTACAGTTTTACCGACACGAGCAGATACTGCGATTGAAGAAGTTCTTTGTGGGCAATAGGGTTCCTTCCGCTGCAACTCTGCAGCAACCTGCTGAGCGAGCGTGAGTCCGACTCGCAGGGCCTAACACGCAAGCCTCGTCCGTCACCGTGGGAAATCCCAATTTAGACAAACCGATGTGCTGCGACTCAATAAGCGAGTTGGAATGCCGGAGCGGCGCGACGTCTCCAACCGGTATTCTCATCGTGAATGCCGACGATTGGGGACGGGATCGTGAGACAACTGCACGGACGATGGAGTGTATCCTTCGTGGCGCAGTTTCGTCCGTGAGCGCGATGGTCTATATGGAGGACTCGGAACGAGCCGCTACAATGGCTCGTGATCGGGGAATAGATGCGGGACTCCACTTAAATTTCACAACGGCATTTTCGGCGTCGACCTGTCCCCCTCAGATGGTGGAGCATCAGCGGATGGTTTCCGCTTACCTCTTGCGGCATTCCCTTGCCCAGGCAGTCTACAACCCATTGCTAAGCCGGTCTTTCGAGTACGTGGTAAATCGCCAACTGGAAGAGTTTCATCGTCTCTATGGGGAAGAGGCTGCCCGAATCGATGGTCATCACCACATGCACCTGTCTGCGAACGTGTTATTGGGGAAGTTGTTGCCCGAGGGGACGATTGTTCGGCGAAACTTCTCATTTCGCGCAGGCGAGAAGAACTCAGTCAATCGATTTTACCGGAAGTTCATCGATCGTAGGCTCGCCAAGAAACATCGTCTCGTCGACTTCTTTTTCTCCCTACCTCCACTCGAACCTGTGAGTCGCCTGGAACGAATTTTCTCCTTGGCTCGGCAGTTTGTTTTGGAGCTGGAAACACATCCGATTAATTCCGTTGAGCATCGTTTTCTCACCGGAGGCGAAATTCAGCGTTGCATTGGTGACCTCAAGATTGCTCCCCGATACGTCGTTTCTCTGCAATGATCAACAAAACTCAACACATTAGTGTGTGTGTTTGCACTTATAAGCGGTCACACTTTCTCAAGCGCTTGCTCGAAGCCCTTGCCAGCCAGGATACGAACGGTCGGTTTACCTATTCGATCGTAGTAGTTGACAATGACCAGTCCCAATCGGCCAAGACCGTGGTCTCTGAGTTTGCTGCTTCATCTGCCGTTCCTCTCAGGTACTCTGTAGAACCCCGGCAGAATATCGCCCTTGCGCGAAACAGGGCTGTCGAGAACGCTGAAGGGGACTATGTTGCATTCATTGACGACGACGAATTTCCCGCTCAAAACTGGCTCCTGACACTGTTCGAAGCTTGCAACCGATATAACGTGGACGGTGTACTCGGACCCGTCAAGCGCTACTTCGACGAGCCGCCGCCAAAGTGGCTGGTTAAAAGCAAATTTTACGAACGTCCCACTTATCCGACGGGGTTCGTTATTGACTGGCGAAAGGGACGAACTGGCAATGTGCTGCTGAAGAAGCAAATCTTCCCGGCTGGCGTACCACCATTCAGACCGGAGTTTCGGCAGGGAGAAGACCAGGATTTTTTCAGCAGAATGATTGAAAAGGGGTACGTTTTTATCTGGTGTGACGAGGCAGTGGCTTATGAGGTTGTTCCTCCCATCCGCTGGAAACGCACCTTCATGTTGAGAAGAGCTTTGCTCCGGGGTGCCATGGAACCCAGAACCCCCAACTTCGGAATTCGCAATGTCTTGAGCTCGGTGATCGCAGTGCCGGCTTATATCGTACTTCTGCCGTTTGCGCTGGTGCTGGGGCATCACAGATTTATGCATCTTCTGGTCAGTCTCTTTGATCACTTGGGGAAGCTGCTTGCAGTTCTGGGCATCAACCCTGTACGAGAGCAATACGTCACTGAATAATTCGAGACAGAGGGAAAGCGGATTACTCAAACACTGCTGTTCGTTGTGGGGTAGAGGAATCCTGTTCAAAGTCAGAGTCACGGAGTCAGATTTGCAGTGTGATGTTCAAAGTGTGGAGAGGTCGCCGTTGGCCAAGGCAGCAGCCGGCTTGCCGGTTGCGATGGGTAACACCATCCGGGGGTTCAAATCCTTCCCTCTCCGCCATCTATCTCTCAGCTCAAACCTGTCTCGTGCACTTGCACAGAAGGCTGAATTCATGAATCGACACATCGTCGAGCTTTTAGGCGAGGACGTCTGAGCCTATGTCCGTTCGAAGCATACGCGAGTTAGCGCCGGGTTACACTTCAGAGGTTGACGCCGTAGATGAACGAACATGGTGTCAGTTTCTGCAAGGGTTTGATGACGCCAATATTTATCAGACGTGGCCGT
>Ga0210390_10005750_pt1 | contig 10381 bp, 10 predicted proteins | sample IncBWH11OmetaG_FD_161050 | JGI IMG/M metagenome (GOLD analysis project Ga0210390, IMG submission 161050) | Forest soil microbial communities from Barre Woods Harvard Forest LTER site, Petersham, Massachusetts, United States - Inc-BW-H-11-O ... | reverse complement strand
GCGTCCCCTCCCCCCGACACCCTCCCGCGAGGTGAGGGGGCAGCTGCGATGACGCTTGGCGAACTGGCGACGCCTTGCCTGGTGCTGGATCGCCGCATCCTGATGCGCAATATCGGCACCATGGCGAGCCGGCTCGCGCGTCATGGCGTGCCACTGCGCCCGCACATGAAGACCGCCAAGTCGATCGACGTGGCACGCCTGGCAATAGCCGGGCAGCCCGGCGGCATCACTGTATCGACGCTCGCCGAGGCGGAATACTTCGCGGGGCATGGGGTCACCGATATTCTGTATGCGGTGGGCATCACGCCGCAGAAGCTGGATCAGGTCGCCAGGCTCAACAGCGGTGGCGCCGACATCATGGTGCTGACCGACGATCTCGACGCGGCGGACGCGATCGCCGCACAGGATCGACCGCCGCGCGCGCTGATCGAGATCGACTCCGGCGAAGGCCGCGGCGGGGTGGCGCCCGACGACGACGTTCTGCCGGAGATAGCTGCGCGGCTGGGCAAGCTTCTGGCCGGTGTGATGACGCATGCCGGGCATTCCTATGGTGCGCGCAGCCTGGACGACATTGCGCGCATCGCGGAGGACGAGCGTGTGGCCGTGGTGCGCGCCGCCGAACGCCTGCGCGCGGCCGGTTATCCCTCGCCGATCGTGTCGATGGGCAGTTCGCCCACCGCGTTGCACGCCCGGCGGCTCGACGGCGTGACCGAGGTGCGTGCGGGCGTCTACATGTTCGGCGACCTGTTTCAGGCGGAGATTGGCACGCATGACCTCGATGCGGTCGCGCTGACAGTTCTCACCAGCGTCATCGGGCGGCGCCCAGGGCGGCTGTTGGTGGACGCCGGTGGGCTTGCGCTGTCGAAGGACCGCAGCACGGCGGACGCGCCGAAGGATTACGGCTTCGGCCTGGTGTTGGATGCTGCCGGCAAGCGCAGCCATGGCGATGCCATTGTGCGGCGTGCATATCAGGAGCACGGCGTGGTGGAGGCTGATAAGGGCTTCCCGCTCGATCTGCCGGTCGGCGCCAGGCTGCGGATTGCACCGAACCATACCTGCATGACAGCGGCAGCGCATGATCGCTACTTTGTGGTCGAAGGCAGTGACGAAGTCGTGGCAATCTGGCAGCGTGTGAACGGGTGGTAAGCGCCACATAGTTTGAAAGGGCCGTGTCTTCCAGAACTCCGATCCAAACGATTGGGGCTTCTATCCAGGGTCTTCCACCCCGGTCTCGCCGGTGCTTGCGCTGGTGGGGTTTGTCGGACTGTGCTTTCTGGTGGCTGCCGTCGACGGTTCCATCGTCACTGGCCTGCCCCGCGCCTGGTATCTGTCGCTCGCGCGGCCGCCTGGCACGCCGCCCAATTGGATGTTCGGTGCGGTCTGGACCGGCCTCTACACCTTGGTCGGCGTGGCCGGCTGGCTGGTGTGGCGGCGGGGCACCACGACCCGACCGCTCCGCCTGTGGGGCTGGCAACTGGCCGCCAATGCCTGCTGGACCCCGGCATTCTTCGGATTGCACAGCCCGCCGCTGGCGCTTGCGGTGATTCTCGTCCTGCTGGTGCTCATCGTGTTGACTATGCACGCCTTTTGGAAGGTGCGGCGCCTGGCGGCTTGGTTGATGGCGCCGTATCTGGCGTGGACCGGCTACGCGACCTACCTCAACGTAGGGTTCTGGTGGCTCAATCCGAGTTGAGCTAAAGTGGGCGGTATGCGAATCGGGTTTCTCGGGTCCTCGCTGGCCTTTGCCGTGCTCGCCGCAACGCCGCAGCTGGCACAGGCGCAAATGTTCGACCAGGTCGGCAAGGAGGGCGCCAAACCCCAAGCGGCTGCACCGAAAGTTCCGCCACCGCCAGCCCTGCCGGGCGCAGAGTCCAACGGCACTGCTGCGCCGCCAAGCCGCCTTCCGAGCGATATGGAGCCCACGGAGGCGCTGTTCGACGCTATCAATCGTGGCGACGCCTCTGGCGCACGCGATGCGATCAGCCGAGGCGCCGATCTGCACGGGCAGAACGTGCTTGGGCTGACGCCGCTGGAGCTGGCGGTCGATCTGGGTCGAAACGACATTGCCTTCGTACTGCTGTCGATGCGCGGGGCGGACGACGACCGGACCCGGCCCCAGACGACTGGGAAGGCAGCGGTGGGGCAGGCAGCGGGCAAGCCATCGCAGACGAAGCTGGTAAAGCAGACGGCTTCGCGACCTCCTGCAAAGGTTGCGGCGCCGGCTCCCTCGCAGACCGCGCGCCTGTTCAGCGGGGACGGTGGCGCGCCGAACCCGAATGCCGGCTTCCTGGGGTTCGATACCAGCCGCCGGTGATGGCGGGAAATTCATCCGGCTGACGCGCCTGCGATTGGTGCTGGGGCGACCTCGGTCGCATATGGCGTTCACGCCACTTTGCGTTGGGAGGACCAGACAATGCGTGAACAGGAAATCCGGCGAGACGCGCAAGCGACCGCCTTGTCGATGATCCGGCTGCACGGGCTGCGGGCACAGGCTGTCGCATTGGAGCGTGCCGCGGAACTGCGCCACCAGGGCGACGTCGCCGGCCAGGATCTATGGCAGCAGATCCACGCGGCGATCTGCGAACTGCGGCGAACCGCTCCTACGATCGAGACAGCGAGGGCGTAGCATTCCGTTATTGCGTCGGATCGCAACAGGCACTGGAAGTGCCTCTTGCTCCTGCGTGAAACTGCTGTCAGGGGCCATCGATGACGTCGTATCAGGCCTCGCTGTGGCGTGAGATGGCCGGGGAGGCGGTCGCGGCTGCCGACCGGGTGCGGGACCCGGGGGTGCGGCGCGAAATGTTGTTGATTGCCGCGCGTTACATGGCGATGGCCGAACGAGTGGAGGAATGGACCGCGACGAAGGGATCCGCGATCGAATCCGACGAGGCCGACCGACCGGCCCCGGCACGTTCAACTTGACCTGTCCGTTGCGGCGTCGTCCGGAGTAGGATGGTCTGAGTGAAGCAAGACCCCTCCTGATGCCGGTTCTGTTCGATCTTGGCCCTGCCTCCGACGATCAAGCCCTGGTCGCCGCCGCACACGATGTGCTGGCGCGGCATTACAAGCCATTCTGGCACACCGTGGCCGCGGCGATCCGTGGGCGAGACGGGCGCATCTGGACAGGTCTGCATCTGGGGGCGACGGTGGGGCGGCTGTCGATCTGCGCCGAGGCGGTGGCGCTTGGCCGCGCGCTGCTGGAGGGGGACGGCAAGATCGACACGGTGGTGGCGGTGCGTCATCCGAAACCTGACGAGACCGATCGGACACTGGCTGTGGTGCCGCCCTGCGGCGCCTGCCGCGAGATGCTGCTTGATCATTGTCCCGATGCGCTGGTGATCCTCCATGGCTCAAGCGGGTTGGCGAAACTGCCGGTCCGGCAACTGCTGCCCGAACCATACCGGCGATAGGTCGGCCCGGGTGACAGGGCAGGGTGGCTGCGCTACTTCCTGCAACCTACATCTTCCCTGGAACCGAGCCAGCGTGCCATGGCCAGCAGCAACGACATCCGCGCCGCCTTTCTCGACTACTTCGCCCGCAACGGACACCGGGTGGTCGAGAGCTCGCCGCTGGTGCCGCGCAATGATCCCACGCTGATGTTCGCCAATTCCGGCATGGTGCAGTTCAAGAACGTGTTCACCGGCCAGGAGAAGCGCGACTACGTGCGTGCCACCACGGCACAGAAATGTGTTCGCGCCGGCGGCAAGCACAACGACCTCGACAATGTCGGCTACACCGCGCGGCACCACACGTTCTTCGAAATGCTGGGGAACTTCAGCTTCGGCGACTACTTCAAGGAAAAGGCGATTCCGTACGCGTGGGAGCTGGTGACCAAGGAGTTCGGCCTGCCGCGGGACCGGCTGATGGTCACGGTATACTCCGAGGATGACGCCGCGGCTGAGATCTGGCGCAAGGTCGCGGGGTTCGGCGACGATCGGATCATTCGCATTCCGACGTCGGACAATTTCTGGCGCATGGGCGACACAGGGCCATGCGGGCCGAGCTCGGAGATTTTCTACGACCATGGACCGTCGGTGCCAGGGGGGCCGCCCGGTTCACCGGACGAAGATGGCGACCGGTTCGTCGAAGTCTGGAACCTGGTGTTCATGCAGTTCGAGGAAGGGCCGCCCGGCACGCGTGTGCCGTTGCCACGGCCCTCGATCGACACCGGCATGGGGCTGGAGCGCATCGCGGCAATCCTCCAGGGCAAGCACGACAACTACGACATCGACATCTTCCGTGCGCTGATCCTCGCGAGTGCAGAGGCGACCGGGCAGGCGCCTGACGGTCCGTTCCGGGTGAGCCATCGTGTGGTGGCCGATCATCTGCGCAGCACGGCATTCCTGATCGCCGATGGCGTGCTGCCGTCGAACGAGGGACGCGGCTATGTGCTGCGCCGCATCATGCGCCGCGCCATGCGGCATGCGCACATGATGGGCGCGCGCGAGCCGCTGATGTATCGGCTGGTGCCGACCTTGGTGCGGCAGATGGGTGCGGCGTATCCCGAGCTGGTGCGTGCCGAGGCACTGATCATCGAGACGCTGCTGCTGGAGGAGACGCGGTTTCGCCAGACGCTGGACCGCGGGCTGCATCTGCTGACCGAGGAGACGGGGCGCCTCGGCGATCGCCAGCCGCTGCCCGGCGCGGTGGCGTTCCGGCTGTATGACACGTTTGGCTTCCCGCTCGATCTGACGCAGGACGCGCTGCGCGAGCAGGGGCGCGAAGTGGACCTCGCCGGGTTCGAGACGGCGATGGAAGAGCAGCGCCGGCGTGCCCGCGCCGCCTGGGCGGGCACCGGGGAGGCAGCCACCGAGCGCGTGTGGTTCGAGCTGAAGGAGAAGGTCGGCGCGTCGGAGTTTCTCGGCTACTCGACCGAGACGGCGGAGGCGGAGATCCTGGCGCTGGTGGTGAACGGGGCACCGGTCGACACGGCGGCGGTCGGCTCTGACGTCGCGGTGGTGCTCAATCAGACGCCCTTCTACGGCGAGAGCGGCGGCCAGGTCGGCGATACCGGTGTTATCACTGGCGCTGACGGACTGCGCATCGCGGTGACCGACACGCAGAAGAAGCTCGGCGATCTGTTTGTGCATATCGGACGCGTCGAAACGGGCGAGGCGCATGTCGGCGCACCTGTGTTGGCCGAGGTGGACCATGCGCGGCGCACCAACATCCGTGCGCACCACTCGGCGACGCATCTGCTGCACGAGGCGTTGCGCCAGCGGCTGGGAACGCATGTCACGCAGAAGGGCAGCCTGAACGCGCCTGACAGGCTGCGCTTCGATATCTCGCAGCCGCGTCCGTTGACCGGCGATGACATCGTCTGGGTGGAAGGCGAGGTGAACGCGCGTATCCGCGAGAACGGCGAGGTCACGACGCGTCTGATGACACCGGATGCCGCGGTGGAGACGGGCGCGATGGCACTGTTCGGCGAGAAGTATGGCGAGGAGGTGCGTGTCGTCTCCATGGGCCGTGGGGAAGGCAACAAGGCGGCCTATTCGATCGAGCTGTGCGGCGGAACGCATGTGCGGCGCACCGGCGATATCGGGTTTTTCAAGATCCTGTCGGAAAGCGCGATTGCCGCCGGAGTGCGTCGCATCGAGGCGGTGACCGGTGCGTTCGCCGAGACGGTGGTGGATGAGACGCAGCGGCGGCTGAATGAGGTCGCGGGCGCATTGCGGGCGAGTCCGCTCGAGGCGCCGGAGCGTGTTGCCGCGTTGCTGGAGGATAGGCGGAAGCTGGAACGTCATGTCGCCGAGTTGCAGCGCAAGTTGGCAACCGGCGGCGGTGCGGCCGAAGTGGAGGAGGTGAACGGTGTGAAGCTGGCCGCGCGCAACCTGGGCGAGGTGCCGGCGCGCGATCTGAAGAGCCTGGCAGATGCGATCGGCAAGCAGATCGGCACTGGTGTGGTGGCGCTTGTATCCACGAACGAAGGCAAGGCGAGCATCGTTGTCGGTGTATCGCCTGACCTCGCCGGGCGGTTCGACGCGGTGAAGTTGGTGCGCGCTGCATCGGTTGCGGTTGGCGGCAAGGGCGGCGGCGGGCGGCCAGACATGGCGCAGGCGGGCGGCCCCGACGGCGCGCACGCGGATGCGGCATTGGCTGCGGTGCGCGGTGCGATGGCGACATGAAGTACGCCATCTCACAGACCGGCAGGCGCGCGTTCCGCGTCGGCGTGGCGCGTGACGGGAGTGATACCGATCACTGTCTCGGTTATTTTGGCTCGCTTCGTGAGGCGCAATTATTTGTGCACAGAATGCAGGTTGTCGATGTCGGCCGCTCTCACGAAGGCTCCGGACAGTACATGGATCGCGCTTCGCCGGCTGCTCTGCGTGCTCTCTCCCGGGTGCTCTTGGCGCATGCGAAACAGCTTCGCGCGGATGCCGAGAAGGCGCGCGAACGGGCGGTCCGATCCAGATTGCAGTCAGAGCAGGCGCAGAGGTCTTCTGTGACGCGCCGTGCCTTCAACGGCGCCGCCGCGGATCGGCATGGTACCTGTTGATGCCTTGCGCCGCTGATCTGATCCGTATCAGCGCCCTTTGAAATCTGGTTTGCGCCGTTCGCGATGGGCGCGGATGCCCTCCTGCATGTCCTCGCTCGCGCGCACCCGGCCGAGTGTCCGGCTGACTGCGACCATGCGCTCGACCGGGCCGATCGGCAGCACCTCGCTGGCCAGGCGCTTCAGGGCGCCGATCACCAGCGGAGCGGAGTCGAGCATTTCATTCGCCATCGCCAGCGCGGCCGTTTCATGCTGGCCGTTCGGCACCACGCGGTTGACGAAGCCGACCTCGTAGGCGCGCTGCGCGCTCACCTTGCTGCACAGAAGCATCATTTCCATCGCCAGCTTGTGCGGCATGCGCGAGACCAGCGAACTGATCATGCCGCCGGTGACGCCGAGCTTGGCCTCGGGGTAGTAGAAGATGGTGCTTTCAGTTGAAACCATCAGATCGCACATCATCACGATGACGATGCCACCGCCAATGCACCAGCCGGAGGTGGCGGCGATGATCGGCTTGTCGGTGTTGAACCCGACGCTGGGGATGGCACGCCACAGTTCCGGCAGGTCGGTGACATCGGCACCGGCGGTGAAGGCGCGCTCGCCGGCGGCGCTCAGGATGGCGACGCGCTGATCGGAGGCGTCGAATGCCTCGAACGCCTGTTGGAGTTCGACCGCCACCGCGCTGGAGATCGCGTTCAGCTTTTCGGGGCGGTTGATGCGGATGATCGAGACTGGGCCGTGCTGTTCGGTGGTGACGACGCTCATTGTTGGCTTCCTTGGATGAATTGGGTGCCAAGTGTGCAGGCCTGAAAGGAAGGATTTACCACGGAGGACGAAGGGAGGGCCACGGAGGAAGCAGGCGTGCGCTTCGCGCGAAGTGGCTTCGGACCTGCTCCGTGGTTCTCAGTGGTCCTCGCTCGTCCTCTGTGTTGAATCTTCCCTACGGATCGCGCAAGGTTATCGACTTCGAGCACAGGGCGCACAGTCATGATCGAACACGTTTCAATCTGCGAAGTTGGCCCACGCGACGGCCTGCAGATCGCCAAGACGCGCATGACGACGGACGCCAAGGTGGGCTGGATCAAGGCAATTGCCGCCGCGGGCGTGAAGGAGATCGAGGTCGGTAGCTTCGTCCCGCCACGCGTCATCCCACAATTATCCGACACGCCCGAGGTGGTGGAACAGTGCCTGAAGATCCCCGGCCTGATCGTGCAGGCGCTGGTTCCGAACCTGCGCGGCGCGCAGAACGCCTACAATGCCGGCGTGCACAAGATCAGCATTCCGGTGTCGGTCAGCGAGGGGCACAGCATGGCCAATCTGAACCGCATGCCGGAGCAGTCGATCACCATGATGCGGGAGGTCATGGACTGGTTGCATGCACAGCCGCGTAGCGTGCCGGTGGTGGCGGGATGCTCGACCGCGTTCGGCTGCTCGATCGACGGCGTGGTGCCGACATCGAAGACGGTTGCGCTGGCGAAGGGGCTGGCGGATGCCGGCGTTGATCAGATCATGCTGGCCGACACGGTGGGGTATGCGCATCCGGCGCAGATCAGGGAGGTGGTGCGCGCGACCCGCGAGGCGATCGGCGACACGCTGTATGGCCTGCATCTGCATGACACCTGCGGCCTCGGTATCGCCAATGCGCTGGCCGGACTGGAGGAGGGCATCCGCGCGTTCGATGCGTGTCTGGCCGGGCTGGGCGGTTGTCCCTACGCGCCCGGTGCGTCGGGCAATGTCGTCACCGAGGACCTTGTGTTCATGCTGGAGAGCATGGGCTTCGCCACCGGCATCGATCTGGCGAAGCTGATCGAGGCGCGTCGGCTGCTCCATGAGGGTCTGCCGGAGGAGCCGATGCACGGGCAGGTGCCGAAGGCCGGCATTCCGCGGACATTTAGGGCGGCGGCCTGAGTTCTAGCGGAATCGGTTGACGATACGCGGGGGCGCGATCTCGCGATCGGTCAGGTGTCGTATTCGTGCACCTGTTCCACGAGCCATACTGTCGGTGATGGTCTGATCACGTCTCCATCGCTCAAGCGACAGGGAGCTTGCCGACCTTCACTGCCCGGGAGAACGGGAAGGGCGAAGCGACCCCGAGCAGCCCTACAGGACAAGACCCACCGATCAGCACAGTATCTCGCCGGTAGCCGAGCAATCGTGGGGCCCGGCAGCGAGCACCTAATGCGGCCCCTCGTCGCCGGCCGGCCCCAAGCCTGCTAAGCAAGCGAGGTCGTCGTTGAACCAAACAGGCTACTGGAAAAGATCGCGGGCGAGTTCGGGGATAACCGTTCGGGTTTTACATGCGAGCGATGAGAAAGCGGAAGGTTCACAATGAGCACAACAACCGAGCAGAACAAGGCCGTTATCCGGCGCTTCTTCGAAGCTTGGAACAGTCGTCGGCCTGAAGCGCTCGACGAACTCGCAGCACCCGACGTCGTTCGCCATTGCCAGGCGACTCCAGGTCTCGACGTATTCAATCTTGATCAGCTCAAGAAATTTCTAAAGCTGGATACCAACGTCTTTCCCGATTCTGTTCAGACGATCAAACATCTGGTTGCCGAGGGGAATCTGGTAGCCCTATGGGTGACCTACGAGGGCACACAGCGGGGATCGATGGGTCCATTTGCACCTTCGGGCGTCAGAGCACAATTTGATTTCGGGGCAGTGTTCCGCATGGAAGGGGGGAAGATCGCAGAGTGGTGGGTCACCTGGGACAACATGACGGTGCTCCGGCAGCTCGGACACCTTCCGAATGCTTGAGAAGGTGGCCGGTGTCGTGTCGCTGGCGGTGCTGAGACCGGATAGTTCGACCGTCTGGTTGCTGCTATTTTGCCTGTAACCGACATCTGCGTTGGCTGTCTGGCTGTACAAGGATTCCCTCAAATTCTCAGCCCCGATGCACCCCTGGCATATGAGAAGTCCGGGCCTGGCGTGGCCTTGTGACCCAGCCAGCCACGCCGCCTGATCTTGCCGTTCTGCGGCAGTCCATCCAGCAGGACCCGCTGGGCGCGCGCGCGCAGATCGACGCGCTGTTGGCGCACGAGCCCGATAGTATCGCGCTGATCGAGGCGCGCATCCTCACGCTGCTGCGCTGCAACGACATGGCGGAGGTGGTGGAGGCCGCACGGCGCGCACTGTCACGGCATCGCACGCTGAATTTGTATTTCTGGCTTGGCGGCGCGCTGCTGCATCTCGGCCGGGCGCGCGAGGCTTTGGCGCCGCTGGGCGAGGCCGTGGGGATCTCGGCCAATGCGGCGACACTCGATACACTCGCGCGTTGCCAGCACCGGCTGGGCATGATCGACGCGGCGATCGCCACCTTGCGCCATGCAACTTCGCTGCCGGCGGGCGATGTCACTCCCTTCTATGCCAGCCTTCGCGGCCTGGCCTATGCACTGCGTGATGCCGGACGGTGGCTTGAGTCCGAGCAGGTGATCCAGGATCTGCTGATACGCTTCTCGGCACAGCCCGCGCGCGTCGCTTCCATGGCGCTGCATTTCGACATTGCCCACCCCTACCCCGGCTGGAACCCGTTTCTCGACAAAGCCGGGCTTGCCGAGGCCTTCGCCGCTTTTCATGGGCGGCGGCCGCACGATCCCGTGTTCTGGCCGGAAACCTTCCGCCTGCCGCAGGAACGCGCGGCCCTGGTGGACTGGCGCGCCGCCAATCCCGGTGCGATCCTGGCCATCAAGCCGAATGATCTGTTCGGCGGGCGCGGCATTACAGTCACGCGCGCCCTGCCGCCAGAGGATGCCAGCGGCTGCGTGGCGCAGCGCTACGTAGATCCGCCAGCGCTGATCGAGGGGCACAAGTTCCATATCCGTCTCTACATCCTCATCACCTCGGCCGCGCCCACGCGTGCCTGGCTGTGGGGCGAAGGGATCGTTC
>Ga0210390_10005747_pt1 | contig 10382 bp, 5 predicted proteins | sample IncBWH11OmetaG_FD_161050 | JGI IMG/M metagenome (GOLD analysis project Ga0210390, IMG submission 161050) | Forest soil microbial communities from Barre Woods Harvard Forest LTER site, Petersham, Massachusetts, United States - Inc-BW-H-11-O ... | reverse complement strand
CCAGTTATCCAAAGTGAGGTCTTCGCGCCAGCGCGTGATGGCCAGATCGCGCCAGCGGCTGTAGCCCGAGCCGGCGGCGGTGAGCATTACGGAATAGCGCCCGTTGGAGAGCAATTGCGTGCGCGGAATGGCGTCGTGGGGCGTGCTGAAGCGCCGCACCAGCGGTGGCACCAGTTCACGCACCTTGGACGCGGCGGAAACTTCTTCGGCGCGCGGACGGGCGACCAGCACGTCGCGCGGGGTGCGCTCTTGCAACAGCAGTTCGGTAGCGCGCACGATCGGCTCGGCGTGAAAACGATCGCGCATCACGCCACCATTCAGAATATCTGCGAGCGCGACGATGGACATGCCTTGGTGATGCGCCATGAAGGCGCGGATCACCGCTACGTCCTTCCCTTCCGGCAAACGGCTGCTGGTGTAATCCAGCGCCTCGTAGAATCCATAGCCGCCAGCGGCGCCCGCCCTCGCCAGCCTGGTGAAATTCTGTACAGCTGCGGTTGGGTCGATCATCGCTGCCAGTGCAGTGGCGTACGGCGCGATCACCAGGTCTTCGCTCAGCCCGCGCTTCAACCCCAGGCCCGGAACTCCGAAACCCGAATACTGATACGTAAAATCCATGTCGCGAGCGTTGAAGGCGGATTCTGATATTCCCCAGGGAACGCTGCGCTCCTCTCCGTACTCGATCTGGCGCGCGACGACCTGCTCGTACGTCTGGCTCAACATGCTGTTCGCCGGAGAGCGCATTACCAAATCCGGCATCAGGTATTCGAACATCGAGCCTGACCAAGAAATCAGAGCCAAGCCTCGGCCGACCGGGGTGAGCGCGCGGCCCAGACGGAACCAATGCGACGCCGGCACTTCTCCTTTGGCGATCGCGATGAAACTGGCGAGCCGTGCTTCCGATGCCAGCAGGTCGTAGCAATTGCCGTCCAGCGTTCCGTCTGTACCGCGAAAGCCGATCGAGAAAAGCTTGCGCGAAGCATCAAAAAGAAATGTGAAGTCCATCGCGTCGAACATGCTTTGGGAAGCGTGCGCGATGGCGACCAGGCGACGAGTCAGAGCCGCCGCATCCCGGCCGGCGCCGTTGAGAGTTATGGTGAGAGCATCAATACGCCGCAGAACTTCGCGATTGGTTGCGGAATCCCGGGCGAATCTTTCGCGCAGCGTCGCCAATTCACGCACGGCGGACTCACAACGATCCGGAACATCCGCCAGGGCCGGCAGATGACGAAAGGAAGATTCGATGGCCATCCACTCGGGCGCTTCGTCCTGCGGGCGTTCCGCCATGGCGAGCACATCGCTGCGTTCCAGACGGACCCAGGGAATCATGATCCGCGCATCGCGCGCGTAGCTTTCCAGATTGGCTCGCGCGGCCTCAGCCCAAATGCACAATTCGGAGTCCGCAGGCGCGCCGAGTTCCTGCGCTAAAGCCTGAGCGATATCGGCGACCGTCTGGGCGCGTTCTTGAATCTCCAGAAAGCGCGCGGCCCATTCGCGCGGACCGGCAGGGACTGGATCGAGCAAGGCAGTCAGCGAGTCCAGAGCGTTTGCCAGCTGCTTGCGCGTGACGGTGTGCGTACGCTGCGTATCCGCAATTTCTTCCAGTGCTTCACGCAAAAGATGAAGAGCATCACCGACTCCGGTGAATGGGCGCGACATGGCGAACGGTTCCTGAATGATTTCGCGGCAGCCGTTCGCCAGGACCAGCAAATTGGCAGCGAGGTTTCCGCTGTCAACGGTGGAGACGTATTTAGGATCGAGCGGCACTAGACGTCGCGTGTCGTACCAGTTGTAAAAATGGCCGCGGTGCAGTTCGAGCTGACCCAAGGTTTGCAGCGTCGCTTCCAGCCTGTCTGCCGCTTCCTGCGCGCCCAACCAACCCATGTCTCGCGCAGCGAGCGTCGAAAGCAGATAGAGACCAATATTGGTGGGAGAAGTTCGATGGGCTACCACAGGTTTGGGATCTTCTTGAAAATTGTCCGGCGGCAGAAAACGGTCTTCGGCGGATACAAACTTCTCGAAAAACCGCCAAGTGCGGCGGGAAATTGTGCGCAGAGTCTTCGTATCCGATGCAGATAGTGGCTCGACGTCCTCGACCGGTGGTGGAATGCTGATCCAGCGTGCCACGGCGGGCGCCGCGATCCAAAGTGCGCCAAACGGGATCGCAGCCCACAAAGCCTGAGGCCGCGCGACAGCCACCGCTAGGAGCGCGGCAAAAGCCACCAGGACGCTAGCCACCATGCGTCCGTAGGTAGCCAAAAGACTCAAGTCCACGGCATGTTTGGCCTGCGCCGCGGTTACCCACTGCAGCAGATTTCGGCGCGTGAACAACAATCGGACCAGCGTCCGGCCGATCGCGTCCGTCATCAGCCATGCCTGATACGCAATAAACGTGAGGGTTAAACCGATTTGCGATGCGCCCAACGACAGGTCGGATAGAACATCACGAAAATGGCTGCGTTTCGAAATGCCGCTCAGACGGGAATTCAATCCAACAAGAAAAGGGATTAGCGCGGGAATCGCAATCGTGGCTACGACGAAGCGCGTCCACATCCAGGGTGACACCCGGGGTATCAGCCATCCCGCCGCCAGCAACAGCAACATGCACGGTGCGGAAAGCGTGCGGCGCAAATTGTCAATCATCTTCCAGCGGCTGATCGCAGGAATCGAAACTTTGCGGCGTTCCTCTTTCGAAAGCCCCCCGCGTCCGAAAATCCACGGCAATAGCTGCCAGTCTCCGCGGGCCCAGCGATGCTGCCGCGCGGCCGACACTTCGTAATGCGATGGAAATTCGTCGAATAGCTCGATATCGCTGGCTAGCGCGGCGCGTGCGAAAATGCCCTCGAACAAGTCATGGCTCAGCAGGGTGTTCTCTTTAACCGTGCCGGCCAGCGCGGCCTCAAACGCATCGAGATCGTAGATTCCCTTCCCGGTGTATGACCCTTCGTGGAACAAGTCCTGATAAACATCTGAAACCGCTGCGGCGTACGGATCGATTCCACTCGGTCCAGAAAAAATTCGCTGGAAGAGCGAGCCTTCGCGATCGGTGGGAAGCGAAGGCGTTACACGCGGTTGCACTACGCCATAGCCGTCCACCACGCGCCCCAGTTCCGCGCTGAATTGCGGGCGGTTCAACGGGTGTGCCATTGTTCCCACCAAGCGCGCCGCAGTGCCACGAGAAAGGCGCGTGTCCGCGTCGAGCGTGATGACGTAGCGAATCATGGGGATGGACTCGGGCACCTGGTCGCCGACGGGAATGAAATTTGTCTGCGTCGAACCGCGCAGCAGTTCATTGAGCTCGTGCAGCTTTCCCCGCTTGCGTTCCCAGCCCATCCACTTCTTTTCGCGATCGTTCCAGGTCCGCTTGCGGTGAAATAGGAAGAAACGCGCGCCGCCTCCGGGGGCAGGGCCATGGGCTTTGTTCAAGCCGGCGATGCCGCTGGCAGCCGCAGCTAGCAGTTCGTCATCTCCCGGCAGAGTTTCCGTGGCGGCGTCCACCCAATCGGTGAGCAGCGCAAAGCGCAGATCGCCATCAACGTTTGCGAGGTAATGAATTTCCAGGCGCTCAACCTGTTCCTTGATCGCATCCTGCGAGATCAAGAGAGTAGGAACGGCAATGATGGTGCGCAGTTCCTCCGGAACGCCATCGCGCAATTCCAGGCGCGCCAAAGTGCGTGGCCCAAGTAAATCCGCTACGACTCGATTGATCAGTGCTATGGCCAAATCAGAAGCAGGCACAGAGGCCAGCAACGCGAACAGCGCCAAAATGGGGGTGCTTACTCCCAATTCGCGGGCATGCGCCAGCGGCAGCGCCAAAATCAGCGCGGTCATTATCGCGATCGTCCCCAAATATCCCGGTACGGCGGCTCGCACATACAAGCGCAGCACGCCGCGCCGCCAGGCAACGTGGAATCCGAGTTCGCGCTCGAAATCGAGACGGCCGCGGGAGATCAGGTAGTAGCCGGGATCGGCCTTGCGTTCGTTGGGCGGATGCCCATCACTGTGCAGTTCCGCGCGCGCCCGTTTGGCGCGTTGTACGGCGCGTTGGGCAACCTCGATTTCGGAGTGAGCCGAACCACGTGACAGGTCCTCGATCGCGTGACGGTAGTAATCACGCGTCGCAAAGTCCATGTCTCCGAAATTGCTGCCGCTGCGCAGCACTTCGTCCACCAGGCTGACGCTCTCGAAAAATCCTTCCCAATCGAACGAGGAAGTCAGCCGCATGCTGGTGATGATGTTGCGCACCGTCACGCTCATGGCGGCCTGCTCTTGATGCTCGGCGCGGACGATTTCATCGGCGGTGGTGCCTTGCGCGGCGAGGCGTTCGTCCAGCCACACCAGGATCGGGCCAACCTTCGGATCGAGGTCGCGCAGGCGCTGAACCAATTGCACGGCAAAGGAGCGCTCGAGAGGCTTGTTCTCGAAACGGCGGAGAACGGCGGCGGGTGAAACGGCCGTCTGGCCGGCGGCGCCGAGTACGCGGTCGGCGAGGATGTCAGCTTCGACGCGCGCGTTGCGGCTGCGCACGATGCGCTCGGCGACGCGCCGCAAGTTCTCCACAAGCACGATGCGCAGCGTGATGGCCACGGCCCACAGTTCGCCGATGGTCAGCGGCTGGACGCGCTGGTAGGCGCTGACGAACCGGCGCAATACTTCGGGATCGAAGCGGCTGTCGTTGTGCGCCACAAACGCCCAGGCGACGCCAAAGACGCGCGGAAATCCTTCCAGGTGACCGGACGCGAGCTTCGGCAATTTGCGGTAGAAACCGGGAGGAAGATCGTCGCGAATTTCGCGCAATTGTTCTTCGACGATATAGAAATTATCTACGAACCATTCGGCCGCGGGCGTGATGGCTTGTTCGTGTTGAATGGCGCGCGCCGTGGCCCGGTAATATTCCAGCAGGACGCGGCCGTTTTCGAGTACACGAGGAATCAGCGGCCGACCTTCCTCGGGAGCGGTGACCACCAGTTGCGCGGCCGCCAGGCTTTCCGCGTGCTGCTCCAGGCGCTCGACGCTGAATAGCTCGGCGCGAATCGTTTCCTCTGGCTCGGAAAAAATGGGCGGAGGCGGTTGGGCCAGCTTAGCCATCTTCTAGATTTGATTCTCCAGTCTAGTCGTTACTGGCCGCCGGAAAGCTGCGGCCTACGCATTCCGGCCGGCGGAACGAAGCAGCAGATCCGGCGGCCATCGGGAGGGGCGGCCGCAAGACAGAAGCACCAGGGCTGTACGAGATGGAATTTTACAGGACAGCGCCCACAATGGAACGATAAATCGCTGCGCATCAGGCAAAGCAAGTATCAGCGTCAAATGAATTGCGGGGCAGTTATGCAGGAAATCACCGATATACGCATAACGCTGAAAATGCTTGGCTCGGTGCGAGCCCTACCATCGAAGCAACGCAAAGACATAGCCGAGTTGTCGCATGCAACATCAATTCTGATTGGCGTTCTTCGAGCGAAGCCTTATAACTTGTTGGTGCGGCAACTCACGCTTCCCATCGTGATCGAATCAGATGCTGACGGGTATTATGTTTCCTGCCCGGCCTTGCAAGGGTGTTACAGCCAGGGCGATACCTACGAGCAAGCCGTCGCAAACATCCAGGACGCGATTCGCCTACACATCGATGACCGCATCGCCGACGGCGAAGAAATCCCCGAATACGTCTCCGTTAGTCTATCCACCGTAGAAGTAAGCATGTGACTCCCCGGCTTGCGCGCCTGACTGACTGCGCGCCAGATCGTCACTGTCCTGGAGAAGTCGGGATTTTCGCTCACGAGGCAGAGCGACAGTCACACGATTTACAAAAATGCGGCTGGCAAACGCGTGACTGTTCCGTTTCACGCCGCCAAGACGCTTCACCCAAAAGTACTGAAAAGCATCCTGCGGGACGCAGCGATTACCGTTGAACAATTGGAAAAGTTATTGGAACTGCGCGCGCAGGTGAAGTCAGAATCCAACCGCGTCGGAGTTGCTGAGTGCAGGCTGAAATCGCAACGCGGACGATGACCCGCGACATCAATTGAAACGCAAGGAAGTGGTGAGCCGGGGAGGACTCGAACTTCCAACCCGCTGCTTAAGAGACCGTCCAAACGGGACTAGCACGGAGTACGACTGTTTGCGATCGCGTTGATTTTCCGCCTCAGCAGAGGGTTTTCACGCTGTCGCCTCTTACTACGGTGTATGACGGTTTCCTACTGAGGGTGGGCACAAAATAGGGCACAGCTCCGGTGCGTTGCTCTTGATATTTCTTAGCCCCCTGCTTGCCGATTCATCTGTTCCGCAGTTTGTCAATTTTTCTGTCAATCCCCGTCAAAATTTCTCGCAATTGGCTCAAGGAAATATGCTCCGCGTCGATGTGTGGCATCTGACGGTAACGAGGGATGCCGCGGAATTTTGCCCCCTGTTTGTTGAAGGGCGGCTCGGTGGCGGCGATTAGCACACCTTCTATCTCGTTGAGGGTACTTCCGATTGTTCCAAGTACCCGCTTCGACTGATTGTCCCATCCTGAAAGTTGGCCGCTCTTATTCACCGTGAGAAGGCCAAACCAGCTAAAATACTGCCAGCGGTGAGCTAGACTGTCGCGCCTGTGACTTCGCAATCTGCTAAACAGCCGAGCGTTGCCCTGGCCAACCTCGTAGCGATTCGCCACTTCGCCCTGTAGCCGGTTCATCTGATGGGCCAAAATGTGCCCTCCTCGTTGGTGCTCTCCGGTTCGCGTCGCATGCCGGTTTAACTCGTGCTGAATAGCTCCCTTCCTGGCTGCAATGATGGTGAAAGCGTGAAAAGCCAATATGGTCCGAATAAATTCCGGCGTGACAGCATTCCCGTCCAAGAGCCACACCTCGCGGCGCAGTCTATCAACCTCTTCGAGGTATTTCCGCAGCACCTCTAATTCATATTCGACGAAAGCCGGTAAAAGGCGCGCGTGGTTTCCAAGTCGTTTAACCTCGGCTCGTGCGCGTGGCCAGCACTTTCCAGCCTCAGCGTGCATCCGCTGGTTTATGGGCTGCAATTTGAGTTGGAACAGCCGCTCATCGAATGGCTTCAATGCGACCTCCCGCGTGCTATCCCGGCTTTTAGAAGTGAATGCGGCAGGCAGGACGGGATGCGCCTGCTCTTCGGCTCGCGTTGGGACAGCGTCCCCTAAATCAATACCTCTTGCCATTACTCACTTCCTTGTACTGACCAGGTCGAAGAGCGTAGAAGGGCATGACCATATCCGGTTTGATTACATCGTTGGGAGCAATGTGAATCAGGGAGTGAGTAGTTATTTTCGGTTGATGATGCCCCGGCAGTTGCGTGAGCCGCAACGGCATGGAATTTTCGGGGCGTTCTTCGGGAAACGATAATCCAACGTGAGCTCACCCTTTACCTGAATCGTCTTGCGGCTGAAGAAGAAGATGTGGCCCCGGATTCGGCGCCGGGAGAGATTCGGATCACAACTGTGATTGATTAATTCGGCGCCACTCCCGCCCACAGCCCCGTCAAGTTCCCAGTTGCGGCTGAGACGGAAGAAATAGACCGGCTTTGGCCTTCCTTGAACCCAAGACTTGTTTTGGCGTTCCAGAGCCTTTTTTCGTGTTATTCGTTCGCCTGTGTATTCAATCACTTTTTCCCCGGCTGGGATGAGTTCGGCCGCGAAGACACCGAGGCGATGAATGCGCGAACGTCGGATGGTGAGAAGGAAGCGTGCGCTTCGAGGGTGGATGATATGTCGCAATCGGGGCCAGGGAGATTTCTTGCGTCCACTAAAACAAGGAAGGACCGCCTCTAGAATCAAGGCGGCCCTGTTTCGCTGTTTTCGTCGATCCAGATTGTCAGTGCGGCGTTAAAGCCTTGGCTAGTGCTTGTCCACGATCATCGTGAGCGGCTTGGTCGGTTGGATCTTCTTGGACTTCTTCAGCTTCTTGGTCGCCATTGTTTATCTCCTACCTCCGGATTGCCCCCTGGGGCGGTCACATGGTTATATGCAATAACCGTTCCAATGTCCACGGGTACGCTAAGCCTTTTCGATTCCGAGCGGAGACACGGCCCGAGCGCCTTGAAGGCATGCCGGAGCGTTGGAAAAATCACCAACTGTTGAATATTTCAACGAAGACGCGCGCACACGAAGCCAACAGAACCGGACTAATCGGAAGCCAAATCCATTTTACCGGCAGGGCGTTAACAAGGAGTTATCCAAGATCGCCTTCGACGTTCTAATGTCGTATGCTAACAACCCGGTCTGCCTCAACCTCTTTAGACTGCTCACATTGAGCTTAACCGTGCCAGCTGTTGGATTTGTCAATATTAGTTGAATTAGTCAATACTTCCCTCGCACCTTTTCCAACCGCCGTGCGCTTTGCGCTCGCACTATCTCAAAGAATCGAAAGGCCATGGCCGAGGCACCCATGATTCTGAACAATTCTGGACAATGGCGCGCCGCTTGCATATAACAGCGGAGTGCCCGAGGGGGGCAAATCGGAGAGCGAGGAGGAATCGTATGACAGCGAAAAAATCAACCAAGAAGTTGCGCAAGACCAAGAAGCTAAGCGGGATCAAGCCTCTGACTGTAATGTTCTATAAGTAAGAGCCGTAAGGTCGTCGTGGGACTCGTCGAGACGTTGGGATATCCACTCAGCGCACGATGGGAAGGACTGTCGGCTTGCGGGCAGTCCTTTCCCTTTCCCCGATTTCACCCAGATGAGCTACAGCCACAAACCTCCGTCGATTGATCCACGCTTCTCAATGTATTCTCTGCGTATCGGTCGTTCCGCGATTCATAAAATCGGCGTATTTGCCGCCGAAGAAATTCCTCGTGGCAAGAGGGTGATCGAGTACACGGGCGAGCGCCTGACGATTCCGCAAGCCGTTGCGCGGTTCAAGCGAATCTGGGTGCCCGGTGGCAGGAGGCCGATTTATCTCCTGCGTCTCAATCGCCGCTGGTTTCTGGACGGCGTCGAGAAAGGCTCAGGAGCCGAGCGGGTCAACCACTGTTGCGATCCCAATCTCAAACGCAAAAAGATTCGCGGACGCATGTGGTTCTTTAGCCGGCGCCGCATTCACCGCGGTGAGGAACTCACGCTCGACTACCTCGTTAGCCCGAAAGCTCCCATAGTCCGGTGTCGCTGTGGCTCCCCCAACTGCCGCGGCACAATCAACCGCATATCGGGGTGACCGCGCGTCGGACCGTGCCACCTCTGTTTTCGGCGCCTCGCTGTCGAAAGCATTATGCCGGGCCCTGTCTAAGACCGTACAGAATTCATAATCCCTCACAGCACTGCTTATGTCCGTCCTCGCAGGATTCTCAATCTCTCGGCGACCTCACGCCGACTTTTTTGTCCAGCGCTCTTGTACAGAAGAGAAACATAGTTACGAGTCCAGACGAATCCGAAGTGCCTAATATACGTTTTCAATTCGCCGTCAGTAAAAATCTCAATTCGTACCTTTGAAGTGATCGCGGCGCGTAACGCTTCAGCACCATTGTCGTAAAGAATATTCGGACACTTCTCGCATTGGGATCGTGTCCAGTCGATACCAAAACGCTGTGACGATGTTCGTCTGGCGATTGCCACTAAGGGGAAAAAGCGCGGCATTGAAACCCAGAAGGCGCCGTTGGGGCGATACAGCTCGCCTGGATCAAACAGGGAACCTACAACTGCGTCTCTAGATACCATTCGATTCAGAAGAAACCTCCAGAGGCCGGGCTTCACAAATTCCACGTCAACATGAATTCCTGCATAGAAACGCGAGTTGAAATGAAAATTATCTCTCAGGAAATCCCACATTCCCTCATTGAATTGATGTGCATTAGATTCGTTTATTTCAGCCACTCGACGTCTCATCTTCCGGTCCAGAGAATGTTCCATGATTAATTTGGTTCGGATCGGAATTGTCGTGATGAGACGCCTGCATATCTTTTCAGTATCATCTTGCGACTCACCTACTAGCATGACCAGTCGGATCGCTTCACCAGGGCGAAATCCTTTGTTTGCGGCGCTCAGAAGAAAAACCTCTGCGTAGGCTGCTGCATTTTTTACGCTACAGAATACCGTCAGCATGTTTACCTATCGGACTGCCCAAGTGTGCCATTATGGAAAAGCTGCAGGTGGAACAGTGACGCTGAACGAACTACGCAATGGTTTAGTCGCTCGCTCTCTAAAGCTCCCGCGCCTCGAAGGAATATATCACCGTCTTGGCTTCTGAGGTAAGGTGCGGGTAGGCAAACCGATCAGCCCTGAGAGAGAAATCGACCGACCAATTTTCCGTCGGAGATCGGGCTGTTCGGAGAATGTCGGCTTCTGGGAGTGAGATTTCATTTGTGAAAATTGCTCTACTCTGGGGCGGTTTGGAACACCTCCGCGATTATCTGAGTGATTTGGGCTAGAGTTCGTCGGATCGCG
>Ga0210390_10005746_pt1 | contig 10383 bp, 8 predicted proteins | sample IncBWH11OmetaG_FD_161050 | JGI IMG/M metagenome (GOLD analysis project Ga0210390, IMG submission 161050) | Forest soil microbial communities from Barre Woods Harvard Forest LTER site, Petersham, Massachusetts, United States - Inc-BW-H-11-O ... | reverse complement strand
TCCGTTTCTTATACTTATGTTTTACTTTGGTTTCAGACCTGGATTTGTAACGTTATTAATTATTCCGGTAACGATTCTGTTTGTAATTTTTACGTTTTCGTTCGCTTTGGTTTTGTCCTGTTTCAATGTCTATTTTAGAGATGTAGAAATGTTCTGGACCACGATCACCCCTGCTTTGTTTTATGCTACACCTGTTGTATATGCTGCACCGGAAAGGATGGGCTTATTTCTTACGTTAAACCCATTTGCTCATTTTATGGAATTAATAAGAGCTATTTTATATAAGAGCCAGTTTGCAAAAATGAATTCGGAGATGTGGCACGACATTCCCCATTATTTTCTTACTACCTCTCTCATTACACTTTCTTTTCTTTCTATTAGTCTGTTTGTGTACAATAAATTGAGAAAAGGATTTATATCTAATTTCTAAACTTTCTAAACTAAGGATGAGTGCATCAAAGAGGGAAATAGCAATCAAAGCAGAAGGGCTAGAGGTGAGTTTTCTCATTCAAAAGCAAGGGTTGAGTTCTATCAAACAATATCTAATGTCTTTTGGTGGGCAAAAAATGTTTGAAAAAAAGACAATATTAAAAGGTGTCAATATAGAGATATACAAGGGAGAGTGTTTTGGACTGTTAGGCAAAAATGGGTCGGGGAAAAGTACATTGCTCCGCACCCTTGCAGGCATTATTACTCCTGAAAAAGGAACGGTGACTATCAATGGGAGAATAGCGCCTTTATTGGCCCTGGGTGTAGGGCTTGAAATGGAAATGTCGGGCATTGAAAACATAAAACTCTGTTGTACTTTAATGGGACTCAGCAAAAAGGAAATCAAACAGAGCTTGCCCGCAATTGTAGATTTTTCTGAACTAGGCAAAGATGTAAATATGCAGGTTAAAAGATATTCTTCTGGAATGATGGCACGTTTGGCGTTTTCAATGGTAGTAGCTACAAACCCTGAAATATTGGTTGTGGACGAGGCCTTAGCGGTTGGGGATATGGGATTTCAGAATAAATGCATGGCACGAATTAATGAATTAAGAGAATCTGGTGCTACCATTATTTATGTGTCACATAATCATGAAGAGATAAAAAAACTCTGCAACAGAGCTGCTTGGTTAAAGAATGGAGTAATAGAAAAAACAGGTGATGTAAACGAAGTAGGAGAAGCTTATATTGAGCAATTCAGCTAAAGCATGAACCGTACTAAAATTCGTGTCCTTAAATTCCATAAGTAATTTATTTTACACAAAACAATTGTCATTGGAATGATTTTTGCCAGTTAAGTCAAAATCATACGTTTATAAATTAGGCCTGTAAGTAGGCTTGTCTTAATTATGAAGATTCCCGGCTGGTGGAGAGTACACCATTTATATAGTTATTTAATAAAAAAAACAGGAGGTTATTATCGGGTGATTTTAATAGAACGGCAGAACTATATTGCTAAACGCAAGAAAGTAAAAGCCGGCATCAATATCATTGGATATGCAAAAGGAGATTTTGGCTTGGCGGAACACCTTAGACTTGTTACGCATGCGATTCATACTACTTCTATAAAATTTTGTGTAAATGATTCAGAAGATCCCGGTGGGCATGCTCAGACGAATGAGGGCGTTAGCAAATTTATAACAAAGAATAAACCTTATAAAATAAATCTTTTTTGCTATAACGCATCAGAAGCAGTACGATATTTGAAATCTTCTCAAGGAGAAGTAGCATTAAGGAAGCAATATAATATTGGGTATGGATATTGGGAGTTATCAGAATTCCCTATTCCATGGCGAGAACAAGATAACTATCTGAATGAGATCTGGGCTCCTTCAAAATTCATCCAAGAAGTACTAAAAAAATCGAGTACTCTTCCGGTATACCACATGCCTATACCGGTTGATTTTGACGATCCTGTAGGATATTCCAGAAAACATTTCAAGTTGCCAGAACATCCATTCTTGTTTCTATTTACATTTGACTTATCTTCTTACATAGCAAGAAAAAATCCACAAGCCGTAATAAAAGCTTTCACGCAAGCTTTTCCAGTAGATAAAAATGATCAGGTTTGTTTGATTATAAAAATTCATAAAATAGAAAATAATCCTGAACATATTATTAAAATCGAAGCACTCAAAGCCCAGGTTTGTTTTGACTCCAGGATTATTGTATTTGATGAAATCTTAGACCGTGCTTCGATACTCGGGCTTATAGGCATTTGCGACGCTTATGTATCCTTACACAGGTCTGAGGGTTTCGGACTAGGAATGGCAGAGGCTATGAAAATGGGAAAAGTTGTTATTGCAACAAACTATTCGGGGAATACAGATTTTATGAACGATCATAATTCTTGTCCGGTGAAATTTAACCTTATACCTGTAAAGCAGGATGAATATCTTTTTGTACACGAAGGGGCTGTTTGGGCAGAACCGGATATAGATCATGCTTCTTCTTATTTAAGAAAAGTGTACGATGATCATTCTTTTTCTAAAAAAATAGGCCTTGCTGCTAAAATGTATATTCAAAAATTCCATAATTTTAGGGTTATTGGCGAAAATTATCGAAAGAGGGTTAAAGATATTTTAAATAACAAATTATAAAGCCGAATAATTTGAATCAATATAGTGGCATTATATTTTCATAGATAAAATGAAAATAATATTTATAAAAAGATCGATTATTAAAGTTAATTACTTAGCATGAAAATACCTGGTTGGTGGAGAGTCCGTCATTTGTATAATGATATTAAACTTCTTTTAATTAATAGAAAAAAAAGAGAATCCTCTAAAATCTTTTATTTTTTTCAAAAATTAGCCGATAAGATTGTTGTTTTGCGGGCCCAAAGTAAACGAGTAAAACCAGGCATTAATGTTATTGGATATGCCAAAGGGGATTTTGGTTTGGCAGAACATTTGAGATTATTTGCTCAAGCGATTAATAAAGTGGGTATTAAGTTTTGTGTAAATAATACAGGTGAACCCAACAGGCATTCTCAAAACAACAAACAAGTTGAAAATTTTATCACCAAAAAAAATCCTTATTTACTAAATGTATTTTGTTTCAACGGAGATCAAACTATTACCTATTTGGAATCCTCAAAAGGAATTGTGGCAAGACTAAAGCACTATAATATTGGCTATGGCTATTGGGAGTTGTCGAAATATCCTTCTGAGTGGACGAAACAAAATGAATATCTTAATGAATATTGGGCACCTACCATGTTTATAAAAAAGGTTTTAGAAAAATCAACTACGCTGCCTGTTTATCACATGCCTATTCCGGTTGATTTTGAAATTCCCGTTGGATTTACAAGAAAGCAATTTAATTTACCGGAAAATAAGTTTCTATTCCTTTTTACCTTTGACATGTCCTCTTTCACTTCCCGGAAAAATCCACAAGCCGCTATCAGAGCTTTTGTCAAAGCTTTTCCTGTTGAAAAAAGTGACAACGTATGTTTGATAATAAAAATAAACAGAATAAAAGGTGATCCTATTCATGATCAGAAAGTAAGTGAGTTACGTACGCAGGTAAAATTTGATTCGAGAATATTGCTAATCGATGAAATCTTAAGCCGTGCATCTATACTTGGCTTAATAAATGTTTGTGATGCGTATGTTTCACTTCACCGATCAGAAGGATTTGGATTGGGTATGGCCGAAGCCATGAATATGGGCAAAGTAGTAATTGCCACGAACTATTCCGGCAATGTGGACTTTATGAACAATGAAAATTCTTGCCCTGTAAATTATCGACTTGTAGAAGTAGTAGAAGAAGAATACTGTTATGTAGAAAAGGGAGCGGAGTGGGCAGAGCCGGATGAAGACCACGCAGCCTATTACATGAGGAAAGTATACGATAATCCTGAGTTTACTCAAAAAATAGGGTACGAGGCTAAGAAATATATTGAGAAACATCATAACTTTAAGGTGATAGGCGAAAATCATAAGAAAAGGTTGTTGGAAATTTTGAAGGAAATAAAAAAATAAGGCGTTTTGTTTTTGTTCCAGTAGATTTTTTTAGGTGAATTAGAACCTTATATTTGTAATTCACTTACTATCAAATTAATCAACTAACTAAAAAGTATAGATATTGTTCTTAATATGCAAATTTCAAGTTGGGTGAATTCTGGAGATTTTTATTACAGGTCAAAAAAACATATTACTAAATGGCCGTTATATAAATTTGCAAAAGAGGTAGCTTTAGAACTTATTCATTTCTTTGAAGGTATCCTGCGGGTTATTTTAACCTGGAACGCCAGAAATAAAAAGGTATTAGATGGTGTAAATCTTATAGGATTTGTCAAAGGTGACTTTGGTCTTGCAGAACACATGCGACTTGTAACCCATGCCATTAATACAACGGGTGAAAAATTTTGCGTCAATAACTCAGGAAAATCCGGTGGTCATTCCGCAACCAATAACGAGTTGAATAAATTCATTACAAAAAACAACCCTTATCTCGTAAATCTTTTTTGTTATAATGCCGAACAAACCATTGCATATTTTAAATCCTGCTATGGAGGCATAGCGTTGAACAAACACTATAATATTGGTTATGGTTATTGGGAATTATCCATTTATCCCCATCACTGGAAAGAACAAAATAAATACCTGAATGAAATCTGGGCTCCTTCTAAATATATCAAAGAGGTTATAGAAAAATCAACCAATCTTCCTGTTTTTCACATGACTATTCCGGTTGATTTTAAAAATCCGATAGGTTATACCAGAAAACATTTCAATTTGCCGGAAGACCGTTTTTTATACCTTTTTACTTTTGATATGTCTTCTTTTGTGACACGTAAAAATCCCCAAGCAGTTATCAAGGCATTTAATCAATCTTTTCCTATTGAAAAAGCGGATAAGGTTTGTCTAATCGTAAAGATTAACAGGCTCAAAACAGATACGGGACATTCAAAAAAGGTGGAGGAATTACGAACGCAAATCAGTGTTGACCCAAGAATCATTATTATTGATGAAGTCTTGGATCGTCCTTCTATACTGGGTCTTATAAGTGTTTGTGATACTTATGTATCGCTTCATCGTTCAGAAGGTTTTGGTCTTGGAATGGCAGAAGCCATGAAAATGGGGAAAGTAGTGATCGCAACCGATTATTCCGGCAACAAGGATTTTATGAACCAAGAAAATTCATGTCTCGTAAAATACAAGCTCATCAAAGTAGATAAGTCAGAATTTACGAATGTAGAAGAAGGAGCAGAGTGGGCGGATCCCGATGTAGAACATGCTGCTTACTATATGCGAAAAGTATACGAAGATAAAACCTTCTCCGAACGAATAGGACTGGCCGCCAAAGCCTATATTCAGCAATACCATAGCTTCAAGACGATTGGAGAAAATTATGAAAAACGGTTGGCTGAAATTATGAAAGCAAAGCCTTAATATTGAAGTTGCCGTTCTTTTTGCCAACTACTAAAGGCGATTTCATCTGCGATCAATTGAGTAATAAGCTCGTCAATGGACATATTATAGTCCCAATTCAGATGTTTCTTGGCTTTTGTATTATTACCGTATATGATAGGCAAATCACTTTTCCTTTTTAAAGATGGATTTACTTTTAGATATTTTTTATAATCAAGGTCTAATTGAGAGAAAACCTTTTCTATAAAAACTTTTAAACTCATATAATCCCCTGAACAAATCAAATAATCGGAAGGCTCATCCTGTTGCAATATCAGCCACATTGCTTCGATGTATTTTGGTGCGTAGCCCCAGTCCCTATAGATATTGGTATTTCCTACCAGCAATTCAGTTGCTTCACCTTTGGAAATTTTAAGCGCGGTCATTATTATTTTCTTTGTTACATAGTCTTTGCCCCTAAGGCAAGATTCGTGATTGAACAAAATACCACATGCAGAGAAAATTGAATACGCCTCTCTGTAATTTACCGCAGTCCAATGAGCGGCAACTTTCGATATACCGTAAGGGCTGGTCGGATGGAATAATAAAGTTTCTTTGATCGGAAGATTTTCCTCCTTCATATTTCCAAACATTTCACTGCTGGATGCCTGGTAAAATCGAACAGGGGCATTTAAATTTCTAATGGCTTCTAATATATTAACCACACTAAGAGAATTAAAATGCATGGTCTCAATCGGGTAATTAAAAGAAGCTCCTACGGAACTCTGACCTGCCAGATGGTAAAATTCGTCTGGTTGGTATTCTTCCAGCAATTCAATAATAGCCACTTTATTTAGCAAATCTGTTTCGAGCAGTATTACTTTATCGGCTATGCCCAAATATTGCAGATTGATGTTTTCCTTTTGTACTGCAGCTCTGGTAGTCCCGATTACCTGATATCCTTTTTCTAAAAGTAGTTTTGCTAAATAAGCACCGTCTTGACCTGTGATACCGGTTACAATTGCTTTTTTCATTTTTTAATCAAGTGTTTTAGGGGGAGGATTTTTTTATATTTTATCAACTTGAATAGTCTATTTCCTGATACTTAATATTCATAAAATGACTAACGACAAATGTACAAAAAATTCACGAATACAACTTCGACAAATTTTTGATAACGCCAACCCAACCATGCTGTATAAGTGGAACGGGGAATGCGCACATCAGAACCTACGAATCGTATGTTTCCTGAATAAATTTTGAGTAAATTAAAAAAAACAATTACATTTGAAGGATGAAAAAAGCATTAATAACTGGTATCACAGGTCAGGACGGTGCCTACCTTGCCGAATTTTTACTAAAAAAAGGATATGAAGTTCACGGTATTAAGAGAAGAAGTTCTTTATTTAATACCGATAGGATAGATCACCTTTACGAAGATCAACACGAGCAGAATGTTCGATTCAAACTCCATTATGGAGACCTGACCGACTCTACCAATATTATCAGAATCATTCAGGAAGTGCAACCTGACGAAATTTTTAATCTCGGAGCTATGTCGCATGTAAAAGTGAGCTTTGACACTCCGGAATATACTGCCAACGTAGATGCGATGGGAACACTTCGCATTCTCGAAGCCGTACGTCTGCTCAACCTGACAAATAAAATCCGAATTTACCAGGCCTCTACTTCTGAATTATATGGAGGATTAGAGTATAACAAAAATAAAGCTGGAATGTATGATGAATCATCCCCATTCCACCCAAGATCCCCTTATGGAGCTGCCAAAATTTATGGTTTCTGGATTACGGTAAACTATCGTGAAGCGTATGGGATGTATGCCTGCAATGGAATATTATTCAACCACGAATCACCCGTTCGAGGTGAAACATTTGTAACAAGGAAAATCACAAGGGCTGTAGCGAGGATCGGACTTGGTCTTCAGGACAAGTTATACCTTGGGAATTTGGATGCAAAAAGAGATTGGGGACATGCAAAAGATTATGTGGAAGCAATGTGGTTAATGCTGCAACAAGACAAACCCGAAGATTATGTGATTGCTACAGGTACTACCACCACCGTAAGAGATTTTGTCAAAATGGCGTTTGCGGAAATCGGCGTAGAACTTGGTTTTTCCGGAGAAGGATCAAAAGAAATCGCCGTTGTGAAATCTGTTGCCCATCCCGAATACAAAGCTAAAATCGGACAAACGGTTCTTGCCATTGATGAGCGTTATTATCGTCCTTCAGAGGTGGACTTATTGATTGGCGACCCTTCTAAAGCAAAGAAAAATCTGGGATGGACACCAAAACATTCTCTTTCGGATTTGGTAAAAGACATGATGCAATCGGATTTGAGATTATTTAAGAAAGATGAATACCTTAAAAAAGGTGGTTTTGGTATAAAAAACTATTTTGAATAAGCGAACTATTGAGTATTCAAATTTTCATTTGACCCTCATTAATTTGCTTTTCTGCAAATCTGAAAGTACCGTATCTATATGTAAATAATATTATATGGTGAATGGTGAGAATAGTATGAATAAAAAACTCTCCATCCTGATACCTACGTACAACGAAGGGAAAACCCTTCCCCTTCTCCTTGCCGCGATTCAAGATGTAAAGCTTGAAAATATTGAGAAAGAAATTATCGTTATCAACGATTGCTCGAATGATACAACGGATGAGGAAGTGGAAAAATATTTGCAGCACCATCTCGGTAAAGGCGCTGCCCTTCATACCGGTATCCTTGCTGCCACCGGAAATTATATCCTTATTCAGGATGCCGACTTAGAATACGACCCTCATGAATATCCCATTTTATTAAAACCTATGTTGGATGGTTTTGCGGACGTAGTGTATGGGTCGCGATTTATAAGTGGCAACCCCCATCGTATTTTATTTTTCTGGCACACCCTGGGAAATAAATTTTTAACCTTTATTTCCAATTTATTTACCAACTTAAATCTAACAGACATGGAAGTTTGCTACAAACTCTTTCGTGCAGACATCCTTAAATCATTGACTTTACAGGAAAAAAGATTTGGCTTCGAACCGGAAGTGACTGCCAAAATTTCAAAAATACAGGGTATTAGAATTTACGAAGTAGGTATTTCTTACTACGGCAGGACGTACAGAGAAGGTAAAAAAATTAATTGGAAAGACGGCATTCATGCAATTTACTGCATTTTAAAATATAATTTAGTTAGCAAATAAAACTTGCTGTTATTTGCCTTTGCCTATCGTTCAACTAACCTGATTCGCTATATCTTCCTTTTTTTCAGCAAAAAACCTCTTTTGGAAAATTAAAATTACGGCTACACTCACAAAGATGGAAGCATCCGCAAAATTAAAGATCGGCCATAAGGGATAATAGGTTCCGCCCATACCCGGCACCCATTCAGGGATATAACAATCGCATATATCTACATAGAACATATCAATCACTCTGCCATGAAACCAGGGAGTCAGAGCAGAATCCGTTACAAGACCGAGAAATTTTCCATAAAAGGTACTGTCTACCACATTGCCCATCGCTCCTCCTAAAATAGCGGCTACGCACCAAAGCAATCCTTGATGCATATTTCTTTTGGCCATAATGTATAAATAATAGCCAATGCCTACCATGGCAAACAATCGAAATACACTTAAAAATATTTTACCGTATTTCCCCCCAAACTCAATACCTCCGGCCATTCCCGGGTTAGTAATGTAATGGAGTTTAAACCATTCCCCAAAGATTCTTATTTCATCTCCTTCATAATTGAAGGTTTTAAAAACAGTTAGTTTAATAAGTTGATCTACCAGAATGATGCCGATCGTGAGAAAATAATATTTTGTATATTTCATTTTTGTGTATTCTTGATTAATAGAATTGTCTTTAGGTATCCTGCAATCTCAGGCATTTCCCATTACTAACTTACTACTATGTTTAATAACAATTCAAACTCATCCATTTCTACTGTTTTTCCATCCTGAATGACCTCTGCCAGCGTTAGGCTAAGGGCTTGCGTTTCGCTGCAAATATATTCTTTATTTGCCGTCAACGCTGCATCAATCAATTCATTCTTTTTCTGGACCGTAATTTTTATTTTGTCCATTACATCCAGCCCCATATCCTTCCGTAAATTTTGCACACGATTTACCATATCCCGGGCAATTCCTTCTTTCTTCAATTCTTCGTCTATATGAATATCCAAGGCTACGGTTAAGCCATCTTCACTGGCAACCAACCATCCCGGAATATCTTCCGAAGAAATCTCAACGTCCTCTAAGGTAAGTACCGCATTCGTTCCATCGGACAAGGTAACTTTATAGGTTTTATCTTTCTCGAATGTACGAATATCTTCTTTGGTAAAAGCAGTAATAATTGCGCCTACTTCTTTCAACTTTGCACCAAATTCTTTCCCCAATTTTTTAAAATTGGGTTTAATTTTTTTCACTAGAACATCAGAGGTATCGTCAATATATTCTATTTTTTTGACGTTTACTTCTGAAAGAATCAAATCCTCCACATCCTGAATCTGGATTCTGACTTTTTCGTTCATCACAGGAATCAACACTTTGGAAAGAGGCTGACGCACTTTAATACTGTGTGCTTTTCTTAAAGAATGAATTAGCGAAGAAATTTTCTGTGCAAGATTCATTTTCTCTTCCAAATCAGAATCGATCACCGATGTATCTACTTTAGGAAAATCGGACAAATGAATGGAAGCTACTTTTTCTTTTCCACTTGTACTGTTTAAATCGAGAAATAATTGTTCTGTTAGGAAAGGTGCAATTGGAGAAGATAGTTTCGCTACTGTCTCAAGACAGCTATAAAGCGTTTGATACGCAGCAATCTTATCTTCGTTGTATTCTCCTTTCCAAAAACGTTTCCGATTCAAACGCACATACCAGTTGCTCAAGTCGTCGCAAACAAAATCTTCGATGGCACGAGCGGCCTTCGTAGGTTCATAATCGGCATACGATTCGTCTACCAATTTTATCAGCGAGTTTAATTTTGAAATAACCCAACGATCGCTTTCTGTGCGTTTACG
>Ga0210390_10005745_pt1 | contig 10383 bp, 7 predicted proteins | sample IncBWH11OmetaG_FD_161050 | JGI IMG/M metagenome (GOLD analysis project Ga0210390, IMG submission 161050) | Forest soil microbial communities from Barre Woods Harvard Forest LTER site, Petersham, Massachusetts, United States - Inc-BW-H-11-O ... | reverse complement strand
TACAAGGACGCGAGTCCCCGTTTGCAGCGAGTCGCGCAGGCCCTCGGGAATGGCGTACGTAAACGTAGTACGCAGCGGGACCGGAAGTGCAACATTGCAGAATGGCGAGCTCATTGCGCAGTGTAGTGTATCAGTAGGGAGAATAGTGGAGCCCTCGGCGTCGCCGCATCGCCGTCCATCGCAGCGCGATCCCCTTCAAATGAATCCAGGAAGCAGAGCAATTGGAGCATCCGAAGTTGCTAAGAGATCGCTCCATCCCTTTGCAAGTTATTCCGGAACCGTCGTTTTCTGAGATAGCTGGGGGGAAATTCTGCTACGCTGGGCCAGGCAAACATCAAAGAATAGAGGAGAATCCGCGTGCCAGTCGTGGCCGGTGTGGATCTTGGCGGAACGGCCATCAACTATACGTTGGTGGACCAGCAAGAACGATTTCTGATCGAGAGCCTGTGCGAGCATCCTGCCCTTTCCAAGCAGGGACCCGAGGTCTGCCTCCGCCAGATTGCCGATGGTCTCAAGATTGCCACCGAACGCGCCGGCGTTGCTGTCTCCGACGTGGTTGCCGTGGGCCTGGACACCCCTGGTCCGGCCAGCGCGGCGGGTCAGCTCAGCGCTCGCGGTTCCACCAACTTTGTGCATCCGCAGTGGGCGGAATTTGATATTCGCGGTGGTTTGGCGAACGCTCTCGGAAAACCAGTCTCCTATTTGAACGACGGAAATGCAGCGGCGCTCTGGGGCCACTACACGATCTTTGGCTCAAACAGCCGCGAGACATCTGTCTCGACCATCATTGGCACAGGCAACGGCGGCGGCATTATTCTCGAGGGCAATGTCGTAAAGGGCAGAAACGGGTTTGGCGGAGAACTCGGTCACGTGCTGCTTCCTTACCAGAGTATCGCCGGCACCAGTGGACTGAAACCGTTGTGCAATTGCGGTCGCATAGGAGACCTGGAGTCGCTCTGTTCCCTCACCGCGATCGAAAGGAATTTGGTGCCGTATTTTCTGCCGCGCTATCCCCATCACGATCTCGCAAAGCTGGACCCTCACCAGGCGGCAAAACTCGTGCGCGGCCTCGCCGACAAGGGCGATCCGCTGTGCAAAGACGTATTCCGTGTGCAGGCCCATGCCTTGGGACTCTTCTTCGACGAAATGGTGAATACCTTCGACCCCGACGCGCTCATCGTCGGCGGAGGCGCGTTGGAGACCAGTCAGGAATTCCAACGCTGGTTCCTGGATGAGATCCGTGCTGGTATGCCTGTTCAACGTGAAGAACAGGCCGGCGTTCCCATCTACGTGATGCCGAATGGCGATACCGCTGGTGCCCGGGGCGCAGCTATTGAAGCGCTAAAACTTGCCAGGCAAAGCGGCTTGATGTAGTAATCGCGCACTCCTTGATGCGTGGTTGGGTAGCAAAAGAGTTCGTTTCCAAGTTTCTGCTAAGCGCGATAGTCGAGAGTTGAGGGCTCTTGCATCTCCGCGATAATTTCCCGAGGACAGGCAAATGATTGTAAGCACCGAATATGCGGGCATTTCTTTGCCGGGTTCCCCGATGCGAACCTTCGTCGCCGCGCCGAAAGCCGAAGGTCAATACCCCGGCATCTGGTGCTATTCCGACATCTTTCAGCTCACACCGCCGCTGCTGCGCTTTTGCGTACGGCTGGCAGGGTATAGATTTGTCGCCGCTGCACCGGAAATTTACCGCCGCGTCGAACCGCCAGGAACGGTGATCCCATTTGATGACGCTGGGCGCACTCGTGGCCAGCAAGACGCGGCCAAGACTCCGGTCGCGCATTTCGACGAGGATTGCCGCGCTGGTCTGGACTGGCTCTCCAAACATCCGAAGGTCGCGCGCGAGAAAATCGGTGTCGTTGGTTTCTGCATCGGCGGGCACCTCGCGTTTCGAGCAGCGTTCCAGCCTGATGTGCTCGCAACGGTCTGTTACTACGGCACAGGCATCCATGATGGCAAGCTCGGTCAAGACGCGGATGCGGGCTCGCTTGCACGCGCAAAAGAAATCCGCGGTGAACTTCTGATGATCTTCGGGACAAAGGACCCGCACGTTCCCGATGCCGGGCGCGAAACAATCGATCGGGCGCTGCGAAGCTCCGGCGCCCGCTATAACACACTGTTGTATCCAGCCGAGCATGCCTTCACGCGCGATGAAGGCCCGCGTTTCGATCCGGAAGCGACCGACCTGGCATTCGCGGAGATGATTTGTCTATTCCGTAAAGTTTTTCAAGATTGAAAACACGCAAGCCGCCCAACTTGCAGGCGGCCGCAATTGCACTGTCAGGGCAACTGCGCGCCTTCGGTTCCCACGTACACGGCATACAGAGACTGACTCGCGGCCATGAACAAGCGGTTTTTCTTCGCGCCGCCGAAGCAGAGATTCGCGCACGATTCCGGTAGATGAATCTTGCCGATGAGCTTGCCGTCGGGCGCAAAGACGTGCACGCCGTTGTATCCCTCTCCCGCCCATCCGGCGGCTGACCACACATTTCCGTCCACATCGCAGCGGATGCCATCGGAATTGCCGGGAGACATATCCACAAACATGCGGCCATTCTTCAGGCGGACACCATCGACAACGTCATAGACGCGAATCTGGTGCGGGTCGGTGGGATGCTTTGGAACACCGGTATCGACAAGGTAGAGCAATTTTTCATCGGGCGAAAAACAGATCCCGTTGGGCTTATCCATGTCGGTGGCCACGACAGTAACTTCGCGCGTTTTCGGATCGAGACGGTAAACATTGGCGGGCAGCTCGAAGGGTGCTTTGTGGCCTTCGTAATTCGACATGATGCCGTAACCCGGATCGGTAAACCAGATGGCTCCGTCGGAGTGCACGGCGAGATCATTCGGCGCGTTGAGTTTTTTGCCTTGATAACCGTCCATCAGCACGGTGATCGAGCCGTCGTATTCGGTACGCGTCACGCGGCGCGAGTCGTGCTCGCAAGTGAGCAGCCGGCCCTGGCGGTCGCGGTAATTTCCGTTGCTGAAATTCGAAGGGCTACGGAAAACGCTGACCTCTCCTGTGTCCTCGAGCCAGCGCAGCATGCGGTTATTGGGGATGTCGCTGAAGAGGAGATAGCGGCCATCGCCGAACCACACCGGACCTTCCGCCCAGCGCGTGCCGGTATAAAGGCGCTCGACAGCCGCATTGCCGACTTTGTATTTTGCGAAGCGCGGGTCAATCACTTCGACCGCTGGATCGGGATAGAGCACGGGAGTTTTCTGTGCTTCCTCCGCGGCACGCGTGAGCGGATGGAACGCTAGTGCCGTCACGGCGCTGGTCGTAAGGTTCATAAATGCACGCCTTTGCATCATTCATCCTCCTACGGGGGTATCGGCTCCGACGCACAATATCACGGGATGTTCTGCCTTGGCATAACCGTTTCCGCTAAGGCTGGTTAGCAGATTAAGTGGCAGCTGGCGTACTCTTGCTCGACTCGGATGCTAGTCAGCGCGATAGCGGCTCGAAACCTGTTGCGGAGGAGTGGCATGAAATCTGGAATTGTCATTTGTTTGTTAGCGTGCGCATTGGCGGTTGCACCTGTGCCGCTTCAGTCTCAAAAGAGCGGAGATGTTCAGGTGTGGCTGACGAACGCCGACAAGTCAGCGCTCTTCGAGTTGCAGAAGCCGTTATTGCGTTTCTCCAAGGCTTCGAGTGAAGTGCCCACCATTGAGATCGATGACCAGAAATCCTTTCAGACCATCGACGGATTTGGGTTTGCACTGACAGGAGGAAGCGCCCAGCATCTTGTGCGCATGGACGCAGCGAAGAGAGCGGCGCTGCTCAAAGAGCTTTTTGCCGTCGACGGCAAGAACATTGGAATTAGTTATCTAAGGGTCAGCATCGGCTCTTCCGACCTGAATGGTCATGTTTTTTCTTACGATGACATGGCTGCTGGTGAAACCGATTCTGCGTTGGCCAAATTCAGCTTGGCGCCGGATCGAGCGGAACTCATTCCTATCTTGAAAGAGATTTTGGCCATAAATCCAGAGATTCGGATACTAGGCTCGCCGTGGTCAGCGCCTGCCTGGATGAAAACGAATAACGACGCGAAGGGTGGAAAACTAAAGACTGAATATTACGGGGCTTATGCGAATTATTTCGTGAAATATATCCAGGGAATGAAGGCGGTGGGCATCAACATCGACGCCATCACCATCCAGAACGAGCCCCTGAATGACAAGAATACGCCCAGCATGTTGATGCCGGCGGAAGAGCAAGCCCTATTTATTAGGGACCACATGGGACCGGCGTTTAAGGCTGCAGGGATACGGACCAAAATCATTCTCTATGATCACAACTGCGACGTCCCCGAATACGCGATTTCTATTCTTAATGATCCTCTCGCGAATCCCTACGTGGATGGTTCCGGTTTTCATCTCTATGGCGGGGAGATCGGGGCGATGTCCCTAGTTCACAACGCGTTCCCTCAAAAGAATTTGTACTTCACGGAATTCATGGCGGTTGAGCCGACCGAGAGTGCAAGAATCTCGATCACGAAACCCGTGTCCGGCACTTTCATCGGAGCGGTGCAGAACTGGAGCCGCAATGTGCTGCTGTGGAATCTTGCCGCGGATTCTAAATTTGAACCTCATACGGACAACGGGGGATGCGGGATCTGTCAGGGCGCCGTCACGATCGATGGCAACGAAGTTACGCGGAACCTGGCGTACTACGCGATGGCGCACTTTTCGAAATTTGTGCGTCCCGGCTCAGTGCGCATCGCTTCAACTTCGCCGGCAACGCTTCCCAACGTCGCTTTCAAGGCTGCGGACGGCAAAGCCGTACTAATTGTCGTCAACGAGGGCAAATCGCGCCAAGACTTTCGCGTTCAGCACCGCGAGAATTCTTTCAAGACGACCCTGAAAGCGGGAGCTGTAGGCACTTACGTTTGGTATCCGCGACCAGAACGCATTATGTAAGTTAGTTCCAGACTTTCAAGCGCGGCCAGGCTTCGGCGAGGGGAATTTTCGCGCCTCGGCAGACCAGGATGGTGTAGTGCTCCTCCTGCATCGCATAGGGATTGTTGAGAGTAGGACCAACCTGAACGCTTTGGCATCCGCGCTGGGCGTCTGCAAGATTGTAGTGAAGAAGAATTAGGATTTCGCCCGTGTACTGGCGCGGGCCCCAATAGTAATAATTTTGATGAGGGCTGATGGATTTTGGGAGACCGTACCGTGGACCAAAGAAGTCGATGGCGCCGGCGTCGCCGTAGGTGCCGGCCAGGATGCCAGTTTTGGCGCGCTCGTCCGGAGGCAAAAAGTTGTAGATATGAGCCGTGGCGGCGACCATTTCTTCCCAGCCGAATTCGTCGCCGAAGTGTTGCGGGAGCGGGCCGCTGTCTTGCACTTCTGTCCGCGACATAGTGATGCCGAGAGCCCCCATGTAGGGGACGATTTTGTCTGGAGGCAAAATCGGGAGGTCGAGTGGGATCGCAATTATGCCGAGCACGAGAATTGCCGCGGGCATAACCACTTTGAGCCAGCGCATACGCGGGCGAGCAGCGAAGATTGCTTCCCAAAATACGCCGCCAGCGGCAAATAGCATTGGATAAATGGGAGCGAGATAGTAGTCCTTGCCTTTGAGGAACATCATCACAGCCAGAAATACGACGTAAGTTAAGCCGAGGCAGCGATAGCTTTTGGCTTTGCCGCTGAAGAGCAGGTAAACGAGACCGGGGATCCACACCAACGTGCTGACGGGCAGAAGCATCATGATTTGTTGGCGAAAGAAAGGGAGTGGAGGAAGTTCGATGTTCTTGTGAGTTTTGCGCACATTGCTGAGAGCTTCCAGCGTTGGGAAATGGTGCGTGTATTGCCAGATAAGGTTGGGGAGAAAAATCAAGAAAGCGACGGCGGCGGCTAGCCAGAACCACTTGGTGAGAAGTAAGCGACGGCTTGGCGAGAGAAGCAAGCCGATCGTGAGGCTGAAAAGGAAAAAAGCGGTGGAGTGTTTGTTTTCCAGGCCAAAACCGAGGAGCGCACCGCAGGCCAGCAAGAGTTTTGGTTCGTTGAGATTGATGGCCCGCAAGAGGAAATAGACAGCGCCCATCCAGAAGAGCGGCTCGAAGGGATTCATCGAAAGACGGGTGGCGTTGCCGAGAATCACGGGAGCGAACAAGACGGAAAGACAAGAAAGAAAGATGGCAAAACGTTTGCCGCCAAGTTCGCGCGCAATGAGGCCGGTGATCAGGATTTGCCCGCCTTGCGCGAGTGCAGGCAATGCGCGAATGGCGTGGAGAGAATCGCCGAGCACGAAGCGGCTGATGCGCGCGAGGAGAGCGACCAGCGGTGCGAAATCAACATAGCCCCAGGCTAGATGATCGCTGCAGGCGAGAAAATAAAGTTCGTCGCGGAAGTAACCGTAGCGGCCATTGGTGAGCATCTGCAAGAGGACGGCAGCGGCGGCGAGCAGCCAGGCGATGGACAGCTCGCTCGCGAGGAAAGAGTTTAGTTTGGCGCTGGCTGGAATGGGCTGATTCGAAGTGGCCATGAGTGCTGCGGATTATAAGCGATGAGCCTTGCGGGGAAGAAAAATTCTGTGGCAGAAAGAAAAATCAGGCATCGGATTAAAAATTTGAGGCGGAGATTTCTTCGAAAATCAAGTGCTTGTCCATGTCGAGCATTTGTTTGCGGTATTGCTGAACGGAAAGGAGGATGCCAGCCACCAGTGGGACGAAGAGCGAGATGCGCCATGGATCCGCGAGCGACCAGAGTTCAAGTTCGGGGAGGTAGGTGGTGAAGATCACGAAACCGAAGAGATAGGCTACGAAAAGTAGGGCGGAGTGGCTTTGGAACGGCGGGTAGGAGCAGGTGAAGGGAATTTTGCGGAAGCGGAGGAGAAGGAGTTCAACGAAAGCGACTGTGCAGGCGGCGAAGATGGTGGTGTGCAGAAGCGCGAGGCCGAAGCCCCACAGGATGGCGGAAGAGACGAAGCAAATGGGCACGAGCGGCGCGAGCGAGAAAGTGAGCAGGACTTTTCTGGCGATGGGGCGAGTTTGCAATGTGTTCGGGTCGATCCAGACGGCGAAGACCCAATTGGCGCGCAGGTCGGAGGGAATTTCAAACGAGAGACGGATTCCGACGATGATGCAGAAGCTCAGGATGAATGGAATGGAGAGAAGATCCTCGGAGGGAACCCGAAGCACTGCCGGGCGGCTCGAGTGGAAAACTGAAGCCAGCGATTGCGCAGTGACGACCAGACCCATAGCGACGAAAGCGGAGACGATTTGAAGTTGGGATTCGCTGCGGAGGAGTGTGCGTGTAATGAAGTGGAAGCAGGCGCGTTGCGGCGGGTCGCGAAGAATGGCGCGGTCAAGGAAGCTCACGGGGAGCAGATGAAACTGCGAGCGCGGAATAGGGCCGACTTCTGCTGTCTCCGGAATGCGGATGAAAGATCGGCGAAAGCTGAGAGCATAAGATAGAGCAGCGACAGCGAGAGAGATTCCTAGAGCCAAGAGAGCGGTGCGAGTCATCGCCGCAAAAAATGGATTGTGACCGTTCCCCCAGAGAGTCTGCCCGATACCTAGAAACCAGACAGGAGGCAGCATAGTGACCGCGGGCTTGCTGATGCGCGTGAGTTGAGCGAGGAAAGAAGTGACGGCAAAATCGGTGGCGAGCAGAGCCAGGAAAAAGAGCGCGATCAGAAAGCGGACATAGAGAGAAATTCTGCGAAAGAGCGAGTACGGCAGTATCGCCATGAGCGACCCAATCACGGCGAATACCGCGAAGAAACTAAACACGCTGGCGAGAATGACAGTCGCGGCATGGCCAACTCCGAATCTGATCAGGAGTGAAAGAGAGTCTTGCGAACCGACGACGACGACCGGGAAGAGGACGAGGCTGGCGGCGTTTACGTCGAGAGTGAGAGCCCCGGCAAGCAATAGAATGGCGCAGAGATTTCCAAGAAAGATGCGACGCAGCGAGATTGGCAGAGGAACGATGTTGGAATAATCGCGGCGGTCGAGGAAGAGAGCGTCCCAGCGCCAGACGGCGGCCGCGCCAGTGACGACCATACTTAGCACGATGAAAAAATATTCGTCGGGGATGGCCGCGGTGAAGGGGTCGAAGACGCCATCGCCGCGCATCCAGCGAATGAGCGATCCGTATTTTTCGAAGAGGAGAAGCGAGACGAGGGCGCCGGGCATGGCGAGCAGGATCAGTACGACGCCGAGACCGACGTCCATTTCGGAAGCGCCGGAGTCCCCGCCGCCGTGGAAGACGCGGCCTATGAATACCCGGAGAAGGGTGGGGAAGGGGCGGCGGGAGAAAGGTTCCCAGGCAGCACGGAAAGATTGCCGCACACGGGCGATCACGGCGAAACCACCACATCGACGATGTTGCTGGCGATTTGTGCGACGTCTCTATCTTCCACGAGATGAAGGAAAATGTTTTCGAGCGAGGTCTGGCCGATGCGCTGGCGAACTTCTTCGGTAGTGCCGCTGGCGATAACTTGTCCTTTCCTTAGGATGAGCAGGCGCGAACAAACTTTTTCAACGACTTCGAGGACGTGCGAGCAATAGAAAATGGTCTTGCCCTTGGTGCTGAGCGATTGAATGAGATTTTTGAAAATGAGAGCGCTAGTGACGTCGAGACCGGAGAGTGGCTCGTCGAGGATGAGCACGTCGGGATTGTCCATGAGTGCGGAAATAAGAAGAATGCGCTGACGCATGCCCTTGGAATAAGAGTTGAGAGACACGTGGCGATGAGGAAAGAGAGAGAAGAGTTCGAGGAAGGAATCGATTTTTGATTTCAAGCGCTGCTGCTGCATGCCGCGGAGCGTGCCGACTAGTTCGAGATATTCGTAGCCGGTCAAGTAAGGATAAAGATTTGCTTCTTCCGGGACATAGCCGAGGTGTTTGCGGTAGCCGACTAAATCCTGCTGGATGTTTTTGCCGTTGAACAGAACCTGGCCGCTGCTGGGTTCCAGAAGGCCGATGAGCATTTTGACGGTTGTGCTTTTGCCTGAGCCGTTCGGGCCGAGATAGCCGAGGACTTGGCCGGATTCGAGGCTGAAGTCGATGCTTTGAACGGCGAGCACCGAGCCGTAATACTTCGTGAGCCCTCTTGCTTCGAGCATCGGGCGCCTTCCTGCGAGCAGACAAACTACGAGCGAATCCCAGGATAGTTGTTTTGACACCGCGAGGATGGGAAAAGTTTCCAAATACGGTGGCTCCTTTTATGCCGAATTAGAAGGTATCGGTGCAGGCAGTCCGTAGGTCATTGTGCAAAACGCGACAGACAGATAGTTTTCTTCTGGTAGAGAATTTGTTCAGCACGCGACGGTTTGCATTGAGGTGTTAAGGTGCACCGGCGGCACTGGCGAAACCACGAACGCAGCCTGGGACTGGGTAATGGAAGTAGCTTTTCGCGACCGCACGGATTAACTCCCGCAACCGCCAAATTTCCCGAGGCCCCCCTCAAAGTGCGCCGTAGGTCGAGATGCAGCTCGAAGTGTCAAGAGTCGAGAAGTCGTGTCTGGGAGCAAAATTCCTCCTGCTCCTGCTTCTGAGTTTTTTCCTGAACATCACGTTCATAGTCTGGACGCCGGGCGCTGAGGCGCAAGTGTCCAGCTTTGAGAATGCTGGTGGCGAAATCTCTGGCACCGTGCTCCTGGAGGCGGATAAACGGCCAGCGACCCAAGTTGCGGTAAGCCTTAAATCGCGCGCCGCCGGAATATTTCGCAGCGTTTTGACAGACCTGGAAGGCCACTTCAAAGTGCAAAACCTTCCTCGCGGCACGTACGATATCGCGGTTGACAAAGAGGGGTACGAAACAGCCCAAACCAGCGCGCAACTTGACGGACCTTCCGCCAAGCTTGTGGTGTACCTGAAGTCCAGGCCGTGGACTATTCTGCCGGGCCGTTACTTGGTTTCCGTACGGGAGTTGAAAATCCCCGGCAAAGCGCAGGGCGAATTCCAAAAAGGATTGGAGCGCTTGCAGAGAAACGATCCCGCCGGGAGTCTTAGCCACTTCACAAAGGCCACGCAATCGTTCCCTGGATATTTCGAAGCTTACTACCATCTGGGCCTGGCAGAGGCGACGCTGGGCCACAATAATGAGGCTCTGAGGGCATTTCAAACGTCCATCGATCTGAGTGGCGGGCGGTATGCCCTGGCGGGGTTCGGATATGGCTACCTTTTGTGTCAAGAAGGGAAGCCAGGCGAAGCGGAGATAGTCATCCGAAGAGGATTGGAAATGGAGTATGCCGGGCCCGAAGGTTACGTCGTGCTGAGTGAGGCGCTGATGCGGCTCAACCGACTGGACGAGGCGGAAAAAAGCGCGCGTGAAGCGCTTCTCCGGAACGCGGGCTTCGCCGGCGCTTATCTTGCGCTGGCGGATTTGGCCGAGCGGAGAGGTGACTTTCGCGTCGAG
>Ga0210390_10005743_pt1 | contig 10384 bp, 8 predicted proteins | sample IncBWH11OmetaG_FD_161050 | JGI IMG/M metagenome (GOLD analysis project Ga0210390, IMG submission 161050) | Forest soil microbial communities from Barre Woods Harvard Forest LTER site, Petersham, Massachusetts, United States - Inc-BW-H-11-O ... | reverse complement strand
CCGATTTGTAGACGCGGCTCGGGGCGATCATTCTCTGTTCAAGAGCCGTCAAACCCGAAAGCGCCAATAATGGCGCGGCAAAGCCAGCAAAGTGAAAGTGGACCGCGGTGAGCAGCACGATCGGCTCTTGAAAGCCGAGCGGATTCAGTCCCAGACGCGACGCCACCAGCCAGATGCAGCCGATGGGCAAATACAGGAAACTCACGGCCATGCAAGCCGACTTAAGACTCTTGAATCCTCCGTCGAAAAGATTCAACAATCCGCGAATCCCAACGACGCATCCGAATCCCAGCCAGGGCGCCGCAAAAGCCGCCGAGACGATGCCTCGTGGGAGCCAGAACGAAGCGGTCGCGCTCAAGGCTGCCGCTAGCTGAAACCAGCGGAGACCACCGCCGAAAAGACTGATCCCCGCTCTCCGCGGAGGCCCGTCGCACAATGCCAGACCAAGCGGAATGACGACGAGAGGACCCAGGAGAAACAGCAATTCAATAATGGTTAAGGGCGCGCCGTGCAATCGCGAGGCGATGGCGAGACCGAACCACAAAATTCCGCCGGCGATCGCGTTGCGGATCATCGCACAACTCCCAGCGCGGCGACGCCGAACACCACGCCCAGGTAGGTAAATAAGAAGAGGAAGAACACATCGCCAAAGCGGTTCTGCCTTCGGACTTCAGGATCGTAAAAAAATAATTGGATGGGAACACGCAACAGCCAAAAGATCGCGATTGCTGCGGAGAGATATCGGCCGAGCCGGCTCGCACCCGCCAACTCCGGCGCGAACCAAAAGCTGAGCGAAGCAAAGATTCCCAGCACCAGCACGATGTAGATCCAATGGACGATAAACACCGTGCGGATCATCGGCGAAACACGCGCAAGATTTTCACCGCAACTGATTTTTCTTGGCACGACGAAATTGGCGGCAATGATCACAAGTTGCATTCCTCCCGCTACCCACAACCAGGGAATTAGAGTCCGCATTTTCTCCTCCTGTGAAAAACGAAAGCTCGTTCGCTCATCATTGGTAATGCCTTCGCAGCTCCGAAACATATCGAGTGCCCAGAATTGGAGCGTTCTTCGCAAGCCAGTCGCTGAAGCGGGTCTTGCCCGTTGGGGGGCATTTCGACACGAGCAGGTTTGCCATGAGGCCTTCGATTTCTTCCGCGGTGAGAATCACATCTCCAACAATTCGTCCCACGATTTGCAGCATTCGCAGGGCTGAGCGCGGGCTCACGTGGATTAATTTCGGAGTCGCGCCAATCGCCTCCGCAATGTGCGTGACCAAATCCTCGAATGTGAAAATTTCCGGCCCGACCGCGTCCAGTTCTTGATTGCCTTCGCTCCGCCCCGCTGCGACTGCGAGGCCCGCAAGGTCTTCCACAAAAATCGGCTGCAGTTGGTATTGGCCGGATCTCGGAATCGCAAATACGGGAAGATGGCGCGTAAACCAGGCGATATTGTTGATGAGGATGTCCTCCGGGCCGAAAATGACCGTGGGCCGGAGGATGGCGTAGGACAGGCCTGAATCGAAGATCGCTTTTTCAACCAGTGCTTTGCCTGCATAGTACGGAAGGCGCGAGTCAAGAGATGGATTGGCGATGCTGACATGCACGATTTTGCGGATTCCAGCTTCTTTAGCGGCAAGGATCAGCGCGCGCGAATTGGCGACGGCTTCGTCAAATGTTGCGCGGCCATGATTGAATCGCACCCAATAGGTGTTGTAGAGAACCGATGCGCCCCTTAGCGACCGGACCAGCTCGGCGCGATCGCTGAAATCCATGGGTGCGATTTCCACTTGCTTTCCAAAGCCGTTCGCGCGTTCCGGGTGCCCGGTGATGGTTCGAATTCGCCTGCCAGCATCCAGGAGGCGCCGCGTGATGGATTTGCCGGTATAGCCGAACGCTCCGGTGACGATGTCGAGTTCCTGAATTTCGCTCATAATATACAACCTCCCGTCGGGTGGAACTCTATTGCGCTCGGCTTCCCTTCGACGCGCGGATCCAATCCGTCCGGTCGATGTGTTTGCTGAGGACAAAACCCAGCACAACCACGGATACAACGAAGCCCGCGAGTGCGTATTCAATCTGGCTGCTGATCGCGAATGCCGCGGATTGTCCAGCGTTAGGCTCCTGCCTCTGGCTTAGAGCAACTACGAAAGGAACAAGAAATAAAGTGACATTGGTAAAGGCTGCCCAGAAATGGGCGCGGTCCGTAGTGCCGCACAGGTCCGTTAGGAGAGCTTGAAAGGGAACCCTGAGGTACAGCAGGGCAAAGAACACCACTCCCATAGTTGTCGCTAGGCCTGTCAGAAAAACCGTCACAGCGTTCATGAGCTTTCTCCTTTCGAACGATCTAGAACCTCGTCTTCTATTCTCCTTGTTGTCATCGAACATGATCCGTTTAGGCATTTCCGGTGATCGGCGAACCAGCGGTAACAGAAGTCGAGAATGCGCCCGGCGCCGGGCAATTTCGCCGCTGCGTAGAGCGGCCAGGCCCACCAGATTTGCCGCGCTAGATAGGTGACGGCTTGGGCGCCGCTGTAAATTTGGCCCTCGCAGGTGGCGACGCGCATTTCGCGGAGCAATTCCGCGGGCGGCAGGGCGAGAAGCGCCTGCACGCGCGGGTCCTGCAGAGCGGCGAGGCCGAATCCGCGCGTTTCGAGGGTGCGGCGGAAGCGGCGGGCGAGCGAGGTGCAGATGGTGCAATCGCGGTCGAAGAAAACCCAGCCGCGGGCGGCATGGCTTCCTTTTGTATCAGTCATTTCTGAACTGAGAGAAATCATGAGCCACCAAAAAAGGGCGGTCACCCGCCCTTCCCTTCTAGCCGCGCAGCAGTTTCCGGAGCCCGCCGCGCAACTTGACGATTCCTTTGAGCGCGCTCGGAGAAAGGCTGCGGAACTCCTCGAACAAAGCGCTGAGCATGATGATGAATTCCAGGAGCTCTTCCATGTGTTCGCGCGCGTACTCGTCCGTCGAGCCCGATTTTTTCGCCTCCGCCACGCACTCCCGGACCACCGCGATCGTTGGGTCAAATTCGCGGCGCTTGCGCTCCTCGAGGATCACGCGGAACATTTCCCAGAGGTCTTTCATGGACTCAAAATGCTGGCGCCGGTCTCCAAACACGGAAACCCCGCGCACGATGCGCCAGCCCTGCAATTCGCGCAGGCTGGTGCTCACGTTGGACCGGGCGACGGAAAGCGTATGCGCAATTTCCTCGGCGGCCAGGGGCCGCTCGGAAAGAAAAAGCAGGGCGTGAACCTGGGCCACGGTGCGGTTGATGCCCCAGCGGGTGCCCATTTCACCCCAGTGGAGAATGAACTTCTGTGCGGCGGGGGAGAGCGATTTGGAAGTATCAGTCATTTCTGTCTGTACTGAAATTACAGGATTGAGAGCTGTTTGTCAAGGCCATTTTTCGAGCGGGGCTGCTTGGCCATGACGGGTGTGACTCGTGAGTGGTGACGAGTGACTGGTGAAAACCCGATCCCACGCGGGCTTTCCCTTTTTCAAGGCATTGCGGTGAAGGCCAATTCAAACGTGGCTCAGAACGGTTTACGTCGCGGAGTTTCGCCGGTCTCGGATCTCCTTGAGGTGCTGACGCAAAGTTCCGATGATTTCTTCGCGGCGGCCATTCATGATGTTTTTGCGCAACTCCTCGAGGGCGACGTGTACGACGTCATGATGATGAAGCTCTTCGGGCGCGAGTTCGTTGCTGAATTCAAGCCACAGGCCGTGAAGCAAATCGATTTCTTTCGAGGTCAACCGCGGGGCGTGCGGACCAAGATAAAAAACGTGCTCCTGCCCACCCGGGGTGTGAACTTCCAGCGTCAACTGCGGGCGCGGTTCCGGCAGGCCTTCCCATGCCAGGCCCGCGATGCGCGCTTCATCCGCCACCGCTCTCCAGGATGACATTCCAAGAGCGATCGTGGTGGATTGCAGACCCTGTGCAGCGCGCAAGATCCCATCCCATTTCTGCGTCGCGGGGGCGACCGCGAGATGAATGGATTTCCCTTTTTTCTCGGCGAGCGCGAGGGCGTGCGTGAAGAGTTGCTGCTCGTTGACGCTGAATAGTTCTTCCGCGGAAAGTTCGTGCTCGCCGGAACTGGCGCGCCCGACCAGCCGCAGGTGGATCACCACGACGTCCTTCTCGCGCGGATTGACGCGGTTCAGCACGGCGGCAAGGTTGTCGAGCGTCTTGTAATTGCGGATCATCACGAGGACATTGCCGGGGCGGACGCCGAGACTCTCGGGGCACAACTCATCTCCCGGCTCGACATTGAACATGTCCAACTCGGAGTGGGCCGCGCCATGTTTCTTGGTGACATGCTCGGAGATGGCGAAAACGACAAAGAAGGCGATCGTGAACGTCACTCCGGCAATCGTCGCCACTTCTTTCGTGAATAAGTTGACCAGGCACAGTGCAAAAAGGATCAACGTGATGATCCCAAGGCCGATGGGAATTTCCACGCCGAACAATTTCAGATTGAACGGAACGCGGAACTCGCGCTTGCCCGGCTGCTTGTAGCGCAATACAAGAACCGCCAGCCCCTTCATCGCGAAGCTCCACATCACTCCGAACGCATAAGCCTCGCCAAGAACAAAAATATTTCCCCGGCTCAGAAAAATCGTGAGCAGTTGCATCCCCACGACGAGATTCAAGATCCGGTAGGAAGTTCCAAAGCGCGGATGCGGATGCCGGAACCAGTCCGGCAGAATTCCATCTTCCGAAACGCGATTCATCACGCCGTTGGAACCGACGATGGCGGTGTTCACTGCCCCGGCCAGCATCAAGGTGCCCACTACCACGATGAACGCGCGGAACGCCAGCCGCAGCGGCAAGGGGCCCGCCAGGTACATGGCCAGGCCGCCGATGGGGTTGTCGGAAAAACTCTGCCGCACGGAATCCGGAATGATCATCACGGCGAAGAACGCCACGCCCGCCGTAAAAATGAGGCTGTAAACAAAAATAACGAAGCCGGCTTTTTCCAGGTTCTTCAGCTTCGGGGCTTCCACTTCGCGGTAGACCTGCGCCATCGTCTCTTCGCCGCTCATGGCGAGTACGGAATGTCCCAAGCCGATCAAGATACCCACCAAAGCCACCGTGTACGGCAGCCGCGTGTGGCGCAGCCAGCCCAGTGCGTCATCGGCATAAACGATCGTGGAGGGGCTCGGAAGCGGCGGAAGATGCGCGCCGCGGGTGTAGAGCGTGTATCCGCACCAAATGAGCATCATCACAACCATCACGGTCGTGACGTACATGATGCGCAGAGCTTTTTCGCTCGACTCGTGAATGCCTTTGATGTTCTCCCACCAGAAATAAATCGTGACCAGCGCCGCGAATACTGCAGCGGTCATGTTTACAGGCAAAGCCAACGGTGCGTGGAAGTAGAGCAGCAATTCGTTCAAGAGCCCAACCAAGTACAATCCCGCCGAAACGCCGCTGATGGGTCCCGTCAAGATGTAGTCAAACATCAACGCGGAAACGGAAATTTTCGCCAGCGTGCTGCCCATCGCCTCTTTCACCACGCGATAGACGCCGCCGCGCACAAACATGCTGCAACTCTCGATGTAAACAGAGCGCACAGCGTAGGCGAGGATCATGATCGCCAGAATGAACCATGGCCCGGTCTTCCCGATAAAATGTTCCGCGATGGCCCCTGCGTAAAACGCCGACGAACCCATATCGTTCAAGACAATCGCCGCCGCACGCCAGAAAGACACGAACGCCAGCATGGCCGTGGTGGCGATCAAGACTCTGGGTAGAGGGGCTTTCTGAGCCGGCTCAGACGGCTGGGGAATTTGTTTGGATGACATATTTTCTTGGATTATGAACCTCTACAACGCTTGTGGCGCCGCGGGTGCTTTCTCCTTCATCGGTATGGACTCAACCACCGTGTCGCGCGACGTCTGGGAACCAGTGGATTGAGGGCGGAGCATGCAAACACAAACACGTACAGGCGCGACGCCTTGAAAGTCCTCCAGGACCCTATCCCGCTGTCCCCGACAGCTTACACCAATCATTCGAGGGATAAAAAAATACATTAAAATTCATAAGGAAATCATAAAGATCGTCAAGATTTCCTTCACCGGAATCTTCGGAATGTTTCATGAGGAGATGTAAATACCTGAAATCGAAGAGATTGTTTGACAATGCCGTCGGCGAATCCTCCCCGCGCCAACTGGGCGAACTGGTCTGGCCCCGGCGCTCGGCGCCCTTATGAAAAATCGATGTTTACAGGCAAGGGGGAGACAGTTATATATCTTGTGGATTCGTAAATACCGGGTCGCATCCGAGTTGCGAAACGGCATGGCATGGGTTCTTGCCCGCGGATACCGAGGGCAGGCATTCGTTTGGACTGTTTAGTCACGCGCGGAGGCGAGTGATGATTGCAGAACTTCGTTCACTGTATTCGGCCCAGGGGAGGCGTGGTTTCTATGTTGCTCATGCGCGTGACTTTTTTTCTCGGCTTCGCCATTGCATTCGGTTACGCCGCCTTGATGTTCTGGCGGCGCAGGAATGTCCCGGTATCCAAGGACGGAAGTGAAGGCTTCCGCCCGAAAATCGGCTTTACACGACTCGACGGGATGGCTTCGCTTTCGTTGCTGCTATCCAACGGATCCGATGCGAACATTTGGGTCGAAGAGATTGAGATTTTCCTGACCGGTCTGGCCGCGAACGAACAGACTGCCGAACCCTCCTGCCACGAGATCCTGAAAGTCCGGCAGATGGTTTTGCCGAAGGATGTGCTGCCGATCAGCCTCGTTGGGGTGATCTACAAGGCGGCCGGAGATCCTCAAAGAGATTACTCCTGCGTTTTGTCTTCCATGCTGCGCTTCCGAATCGGTGAAAAATCGTTTGAGAAGCCCCTTCAAAACTACCGCATCCGGATGATCGGACTGACCGCTTCCGGCGTAAGCAAGGAGCGCAAACCGGTTCCTCCCTTCAAGATTCAACCGCCTGATAAGAGCGACAAGGGCAAGGATGTCGCCGCACCTGCGGGAAGATCGCGATAACTTCAAGAAACGCGAAGTTTGGCCGGCTGGCCGTCAAGGAGTGGTGGCTGTCACGATATGAACGCGCTGTCTTGTTGCGCGTAGATACGCATTCACGAAATCGCGAAAACCCGAATATTTTTCGGGAGGAATGCGGTTTTGCGCAAAAGAAACTGTCTGCGTGGCAATGAGAACGTTACCGTTCATTGCATATTCGGTCGCGGCCTCGCCAAATTCTGATTTGATCGAAGTCTTGTCCGGCAGTTGTTCCACACGCATCCCTCCCGGCAATTCCAGACGATAATCGACCTTCACATGATGAGGGGCGCCGACGTCCAGCGGAAGCTGGCGAGGCCTGGCAAGAAGTTCGGGAACGGCGATCCCTCCGAATATCATGGGCTGAAAGAACCAGCTATCACCCGCTGAGGCCACGGCGAAATTTCCGCCAAAAGAGAATTTTTCCGTGATCTGCTGGGTATTTTCTTCGGCGCCCGAGATGGACGCGGCACGGAACGAAGCCTGGTTCACATAGCGAGTGACTCGCTCCTCAAATGCCTTCAGAATTTCGGCTTGAGAACGCCCTCTATAGAACGCGTGGCGGTTCGAATTAAAGACGCCGAAGTATTTGGCCTCGACATCCGCGGCGCCTGTGCCGTCAGACTGCAAATGAATTTTTAAAGTGTACTCGGATCCGTTTTGGTCCGGGGGAACCTGCGGAATCCGTTGAAGATCGCCGTGATCGGGGTAAGCGATCAGAGCGAAAACCCCCTGGTCCATTTCCGGGAGCTGGCCAAGAGGTTCGAATTCGGAAGTAGGGTCCATCCAGAGGATTTGGTTCTTCGAATCGTAGGCAGGAAGCCTCTCCACCGCGGGCACAAGGGCGGCAGGAACCGGCAATGCCACAATCATGTGATCGAACGTCGCCAGGGTGGGAGCCGCGGGATCCGCCTCCACGTCCCCACGGGTTCCGACCAGGGCGGGATATCCGCGCAATCCAATCTTACCAAGCATGGAAATGAGCAGAGTCGCCTTGTCCTTGCAGTCTCCATACTTGTTCTTGTAGACATCGGCGGGAGGATGCGGCTGGTAACCGCCAATTCCGATTTCAATCGCGACGTAGCGAATTTGGCGAGAAACGTAGTTGTAAAGGGCGTCGATTTTGGACAGTGTCGCCGGCTGGCCGCTTGAAAGAGCCTCTACCTGCGATGCAATTTCAGTTTCCGGTTTTTCGCCGTTGTCGAATAGCGTGTGGTAATCGTGGCCCGCTTCAGCCCAGTTTTGAAGCGCAGTCGGCCCTTTTGGATCGTAATTGACGAACACCAGAGCGGCGAGCGAGGAAAAAGGCGGCGCGTCAGATTCGTCCGGAATGGCAGCGCGGTTTTCCGACCGGAAAACAGCTTGCGTGGCCGATTGACTGACGACTTCCACTCTGTCCGGATGATTCATAAACCAGCGCAATGAGCCTGACGGCACTGAGACCTGGAGTTCGGCTTGATGGACCGGAAGCTCGTCCTCCATCCGAAACTTCTCCCCGCCGATCGAAAGCCGCCCCTGAGTCACAATCTCAGACCCCACGAGCGATCCATCTTCCGCGCCGGGAGTCTTGATTATTTTCACGCGGACATCGGTGAACATTTCAAATGCCGAAAATCCCGCAATTGTTGTGAGATCCTTCTTCCCCGATTGCATGACTCGTCCGTTGGGGGGGATCGTCCAGGTTTGGATGGACGTCACCTTGGAGTCGTTATTTTCGGCGCCTACCGCGTCGAGATACCGTTCCGCTGCCCGCCGGTTTAGAACACGGAGGGCCCGCCGCTCGGTCATAACAAATTTCCCCGTCGCATCCACCGTGAAGTCGGTCCATTCACCAACGACGACGGCGGCGCTGCCGTTGCCGAACGTCCCGAGTTCCGAGCGGCCCGCGGCCGCCAGCCAGTCCGGCACGGAGTCAGCGCGGCTGATCGATTGATTCCGGAGACACAGCGTGAGCATGCCGATGAACATGCATGCCAGCAGCGCCGGCCTACTGGCCCTTGAGGACGATAACTTCCTGATCATCTTTGGCAATCTCGTCGAAAAATTTTTTCGCATTCAGATAATCCACGTTGGTTGTCAGCAGCAGCTTTTTCAAATAGAACGTGCGCGTGCAGGTTATCGTGGCGTCATTCTGAGCGCAGGAGCGGGAAAGTCCTCCATAGTCATTTTCAATTTTTATTTCCTTGGGAAGTTGCATGGCTTTGATTTCCGGCGCCAGTTGCCACACCGTTGTACTGATCCGCTTTTCAGGATTGTTGAAGCGCACGGCGGAGTGGCGCGCCGTGCTCGTGAATCGCGGCCGCGCATACTCGTCGCCGATCCATGGATTCAGCAGGAGCCCTGCCTGCGATGCGTCATTTGTGCGTGTCTCCCGCAGGTGCGCTTTCAGGACGAAGGGCTGCGATGTGTCTCGAAAGTCGGGATGAACAATTTGCGTTACTTCGGCCTCGGAATTCCCATAAGCAAAAACATCGGTCAATCGCTTCTCCAACTTTTCAGGCGCTTCCTGCATGAGGTCGCCGCGAAATTCGATCGCTTCGGCGCCTTTCATGTTCAGTTCTTCGTCTCCCTCCAAGGTCCAGTCCTTGGAGACATGCATTGTTACCTTTTCCGTGGATACATTGTCATCCATTGTGCCGGCAGGGATCGGGGCTTCCTGGATCTTGTTTCCCTTCACTGCCAGGCCCTGGATCCCCCGATCGAACCATGGCAGATCGCCGAAGGGGCAAGCCGAATCCGCCGGGTCGGCGAAAATGGCGCCCTCCTTGAAATTCAAGCGCGTGACAATTCTGGAGAACTGGCTGAAATTGGGGAACCCTCGAACCAGCGTCTGCCAGTTTTGCGTCGCAACCAGAACCATATCGGCGTCAACCTTAACTTCCTTAAGCATGACAACATATAAAGCGTTGATTTCGTCCGGATCGCCCCGCTTGGAGCTCATGATTTCATCGGCGGGCCGCCCAAATGCGACACCGGCCAGGTCGCTTGTGGTGATGTTTTGCTGGATATACTTGTAAATCGCCTCAGCCTTCATCCTCGGATCGGGTAGCTTTTCCGCCAGCTCTTTGGCCTTATTTCTGGCCTCCTTGTCGCTTTTTTGCATGTTGGCCAATTCTTCAGACACTTCCTTGCCAACGTCGTTCCAATTCGTGATGAGTGGATATACGTCCCCTCCAAAGCCCAGCTGCACCGGTGTAAATATAACCATCGTGGCCAGGTCGCGATACGGCAGAGAGAATGGTTCGCTGAGGACCGGCCGCAAGTTGCTGACGGAGAAATCGAATTGCCAACCCTTGACGGTATGAGCTTGCGAAACCGAAATTTTGCTGACCGTGGTCTCCAGAGGAAATTGCGCCATATCC
>Ga0210390_10005742_pt1 | contig 10384 bp, 7 predicted proteins | sample IncBWH11OmetaG_FD_161050 | JGI IMG/M metagenome (GOLD analysis project Ga0210390, IMG submission 161050) | Forest soil microbial communities from Barre Woods Harvard Forest LTER site, Petersham, Massachusetts, United States - Inc-BW-H-11-O ... | reverse complement strand
TAAGACGCAGATCCAGAATCGAAGTGCCACCAACCAAAGAGATGATGCCAAAGATGTGCAACGTTTCAATGATGGGAAAGAGCCATAATGACTCGCGAATGGCAGTGCCCATCACTGTATGGTCTAGCCATTTGCAGAAAACCAGAAGTTCACCCATCCCTCAATCCCTCGCACGCGTCTGATGATTTCAATACAGCCAAAACTGCGAATGTAGCAGTCCTTCGGTTCAGGATCAGATCTTCAGTTGAGGCAGCATCCTTCGGGCATTGCTGGAGCAGACGGCCTGAAGTTCCATAGGAGTGAACGCTCCGCATGATTTCAAATCGTTAACCTGCTCCGCAACGGTTCCTTCGTACGGGAAATCGGTGCCAAGTAAGATCTGCGACACTCCGACAACTTTTGTTAGCGCGGTGAGCGCCACTATGTTATTTGCATTTGCCGTGTCGTAATAAAACTGCCTAAGTTGGTGTAGACGAGCGTTGGGCCGGGCAGGATCAGTTAGGCTTGCCATCTCTTTTCGTCCGAGGATGCGTTCGATCAAAAAAGGCATCGTCCCGCCAGCATGAGAGAACGAGAAGCGAATGTTGGGATAGAGATCATTTGCGTTGATCACCACCAGGCTCATAATTGCCCGAGTAGTGTCGGTTCCGTATTCGATCACATTGTTGTTGACGCCCGGAACCAGATACCGTGCGGCTCCAGATCCGCCGCGAGTGCAGCAGCTTGGAACATTCGCATGGGTAAACACGATGGCTTTACGGCGATTGAGTTCCTGGAATACAGCCGCAAATGCAGGATCCCCAAGCCATTTGTCACCGTAGCTGGTCAAGATTCCGATGCCATCAACCTTGAGCGTGTCGAAGACATACTCAATTTCACGAAGACTTCCCTCAACATCAGGTAATGGTAAAACAGCGAACAGGCCAAAACGCCCTGGGTGATCTGCTACCATTTTGGCGCCAAACTCATTACAGTCACGCGCCAGACTGCGGGTGGCGTCAATCGAAACGACATTCTCTCCTAGCCAAATGCCGGGATAGGTGATCGAAATCATCGCTGTGGCCAGTCCAGCGCGATCCAGTTCCTCTACACTCCGGGTGGGTGTCCAGCCGGTCCAAGAAGGATGAAGTACATTCTTGGAGGCAAGAAAGGAAGTCCATTGGGGCGGCCCAAAATGATGGTGGAAGTCAATTCCGCGAATATTATTACCCGCAGTCTGGCCTATTGACTCTCGCAGGGAAAGAAGTGCTCCAGCGGCAAATGCGGCTGTCCCAAAGATAAACTCGCGTCTTGGAAGCAAAGAGCTCTGCAACCGGTCATTTTCCAAAATATCGATTGTGTCCTCCGTTGTCATCTTGCTATGCATCAACATTTCTCCGGACATTCTCCATCTCGTATGAGGGTGTCTATTTTTCTTTGTCCGTAGGAGCCTGATCATGACTGCTGTGTGCCCACAAGGCGCGTCCGTCAGGAAGCACAACTTTCACTAGGTCCACTGCATGCGAGCCATTCTTCGCCGGATGGAAAAAGAAAGTTACGACATCGCCTATCTTCAGCGTGGTCCTTGTCCAGCCCTCGTCCTGCATGAGACGGATATGTCCGGCCTCCGCCACCCAATTCTCTACCTTACCCTGTTCGTCTTTCACGTCAAAAGACATCGTCGAGTGGGGATTGGCTAACTCGTAATCGGTTACAGTCCCCTTCAATGAAAGAAGTTTCGTCTCATCGTAAGCCGCATACCCGTGATGGGCCCACGCCGGAATCGGACCCGCCAGATATACAATCGACACGACCAAACAGGCTAATAAACGCTTTTTCATAGTGCTCTTTAAATTTTTTCTAAAAGCTCGTTTCTTCTTGTTATTTCTTTGGCGTGTCCTTTGGCAGGTTGAGCCCTTCGGAGCCGTAAGTGGGCTTCATTATCTTTTTATTAAATTCAGCATCCACTTCAGGAACACAAATCCACTCTTGTAATTGATCGTCCTGAAGTTTCAAAATTCTTGTGAATCCTGACCAAGTCTTATCGCCCCACACCTTTGGGTCCTGAAAGGACATCTCTATGGTCAGGGTGTTATAGCTGGTGCGCGTATACCTCTCTACAAGATGAAACTGGTCACTCATTGGATGATCTACATCTTCGGTCACAAAATCTTTTCCGTTGTATCCGATGGTGTCGACGACAAGCGTGTTTCCTTCCCATTTGCCAACCGAATTCCCCATGTAGGTAGGCGACAAATCTTTCGGATGTTCCTTATCGATCCAGATGTCGCGCCACTCGCGATGAAGTTCGAATACCTGGTGGATTCGACCGGGGAGTTGAATATTCTCCATCGGGTAAAACCGAAGGTATGAAAACTGCGCAGGAACTGTAATCGGGTCACAGTTTTGTCCAGGAAACCCGCCGCTCACAGTGATATGGCTCCCATGGGTAATTCCCCCAGGAAATTTGTGCTCCTTGCCCCATGCCGTCAACGGGGGCTCTGGCATTGGGCTTTTAAACTGCAGGTTTGACTTGGGCGTCATTGGAAGTCGCCACACCCCTGATAGGTCCCGGGGATCAAAGCTCTTAGTGCCGTCGGGTACAGTGGCGGTCTTCGCACCTGACTGGGCGATTATTTTTGGCGAACAAGTTGACAAAGCCGCAAGTGCAACGAATGCAATGATCCTCAACTTACACACTGGATAAGCCCCTTTTCTCGGACAGCAATAGAGTCATTGCCAGATTGTTCGTGATATCCCAACTTGCCCCAGCAGAAAGCTGGGCGCTTTGGAAGATCGTCCTATTGTGTTCCCTTGTCTGCCCCGAACCCTTTATCCGCCCTCAGCGAGTTCTTTGGCCTCAGGAGAACACTATCTGCGATCGGTGCGTTTTCTACCACGGTGATGGTGACTCCTCGAACCCGAGTTTCGGGTCCCTGATTAACGAACTGAAACGGCGCTATTGTGCCGTCACCGACTTTCCTATATTGGAGCAGATCGACGATTCTTGCAGAATTGCCGGCGGCTGCGACCGTCACGGGATCCGAACTTCCGGTTAGCGGACTGTTCGGCCAATTCGGGTTGTTACCGGCACTTGCAAAGCGGAGGAGCAGACCCGTCTTAATGTCGAAGTACAGCCATTCATAGTCGTCGCCTGCCTTGGCAGGAACACCAAGAAGGAGATAGGTATCGCGAGCCTCGCCCGCCGGGATGATGTCCGGTCCTTGACCTCCTGCTACTTCTCCTATGGCACTCGCCACAGGCTGAAAGATCTTGTGGGTTCCGTGATACTCGAGTCGCTGATAAGCGTTCTTCAAATGTTTCAAATCAAGTGGGAAATATCCGTAGAAATATAGCTCCTGCTCGCAAAGTCCGTCGGTCGAGTTTTTCCCGTCATGCGGAATCCCGCTCGAATCTTTTCGTCCCGACCAACTGTACCCTCCTTTGGCGTCGCATCCGTTAGACCATCGCAGAAATGTTCCGTCGAGCGCAGTGTGGCTCATGATAGACACGATGCGTCCATCTTCCGACGACGGCTTCTTTGTATAGCGAAGAAGATAGTGATCTTCGGGTGTTCCGATATCCTGAAAGCGTCGCTGCGTTATAACCCTTGTGTTTATCTTCGCGAGTGCGGACGCGCCGCCCAGAGCCTCTTCATACTTCGCCAATATCTGATCGACCGTGGGAGCGTGATCAGCCGAAGGGTTGCAGGGCCACTTTTGTTCGTAGATACATTGAAAGAGTTGGCCGGATCCCGGCGCAGATTTCGGGGATTCCCAGGTTTGCGCAGAGATCGTCTGGGAACGAGAAGTTGCTGATACTAGAATGATCGTTGTTGACACCAGACTCAACACTGTAACCGCTCTTCCTGATGCTCTTCCTATGACGCCCATCGAAAAGCCCCTTTTTGACTGAGAGAGATTTGTTTTAGCGAGAGTTTTACTGTTTATCTCGAAGATGCAGTCTTCTCAGAAGAGAACCTTCAAGGAGAATTGAATTTGCCGCCCAGGAGTTGAAGTGGAGATGATTCCGCTGAAGCTAGGCTGCTCCACGACATCTTTCACACTACCGCTGAAAACTCCTCCATTTTGTGCGGGCCCGAAGTTGGCATGATTCAAAAGGTTGAAAGCTTCCGCCCGGAACTGGAGTTGTCCCGCGTCGCCGAGGAATCGCAGAGCTGTGTCCTTGTTGACCGAGAAGTCCCAATTTACCAAGCCTGGTTCCGTCAAAATATTTCTGCTTACATCTCCGATCGTACCAACCGGTTGGAGGGCAAACATGTTTGGATTAAACCATTGCTGAACGGTGTGGGTGATCACGGTCTTATGGTTGTAGACAACAGGATTGTAAGGGATACAGCCGGACGCATTAGCTGGACAGGTCGTCAAGCCAGCCGCGACCGCTGCCGCAGTAACGGCACCCACATTGGCGCTTGTGACGTAACTCATCCGCTCCAACCCACCGTTTGTTCCCGTAAGTCCGGTTTGCTGGCGGTCGCTCGATAGGGTGGGCGAAAATGGCATGCCGGTCTGGAAACTGACGATGCTTCCCGTCCACCATCCATTCCCCAGCTTGGCCAGAAGGTTTTTGTCGCCCGTTTTGGGAAGATGATAGAGAACATTGACATGGATATTGTGCCTTACGTCAAAGTTAGCCGGGCCCCAGTCCAATATTGGGCTGAATGGATTTTCGACCTGGTTGGTCGTGGCGCCGCTGGTATCTGAGTTTGAAATTCCTTCCGTGTCGTCGAGCAGTTTGCTGTAGGTATATGCGAATTGATACTGCAACCCGTGGCCAAGGTGTTTGGTCAGATTGACCTGCAACGCGTTATACCATGAGACGCCGGCCGTGCCGAAGAGCGAGAAGTTTGAAAAGAAGGGATTCAGCCTTGGAGCCTTTGCATTTGCCCAGATGGGATTCGCGCCTGGAACGACGGTCGTGATTCCCGTGCATCCCTGCGGCACGAAGGTGTTTTGGGTAGGGCAAAACGGATTTGCTTCGCTCACCGGCTGCCACAGGTTCAATCCTCGCGAGCCCGCATAAGCCACATTCAGGATCATCTCCCATGGCAATTGTCGCTCAATCGCCAAATTGAAGTCATACATGTGAGGCGATTGGTAATTGCGATTAATGCTCGTCGGCGCCGTTCCTTGAAGTGTACCCGGGTTAGCAGGTATTGGAAACGGAAGGGTGAGTGTTGCCGGCCCTCCCGAGGTAGGAGTAACCACATAACTGGTCGCATATGGTGGCGTTGCAAGTCCCGCCAACCCAAAAACACCGCCAACATTGGCCAGATCGTAAAGGAGTGCAGCGCCGCCTTTCAGTGACGTCTTGCCATCACCCAGAACATCCCAGGCGAATCCGATTCGCGGACTGACGTTACGATGGGTTGGATTCCCCACGATTGGGCCGAGTGTCACCGTGTTGCTATAAGGCGGGTTTAGAAAATACGATTGGCGCCCATTCTTCTCTGTCGGTTGCGTCCCGAATTCATACCGCAAGCCGAGATTTAATGTGAGCCGCGGCACAACGCGATAGTCGTCCTGCGCATAAAATCCAATCGTTTCAAACAACATGTCCTTCAGGCTGTTGTAGGACGGATCGTACGTTGTGTAGTTTCTGTACACACCTGTCAGAAAGGATTGGAGCGAGGCGAAGGCCACCGTGCCCTTTTGTCCCACGCCCAAGTTGGCGTACTGATTGTAGTGATTGATCAGAGTCCCAAACTTTATCCCGTGCTTGCCTTTAGTCCAGAAAAGATCGTCACCGAAGCTGAAAATGTCCTGCGTATTGTTGATCGCGGTTGCCGTGGAGCCGCTGAAATTGGCGATGGAACTAATGTTAAAGGGACAGATCGTTCGACCCGTGATGCACGAATATTGCGGTCCTGTGACGCTGCTTGTCGAAGGGTTGGAGGGAGAGGGTGTGTCATCTAGGACGTGCGACCGGCTGTAGGAGAAGCGACCGGAGTTTAGGAGTTCCGGAGAGAAGATGTGATTTTCAGCGAGCGTCAGATACTGCTGTCTTTCAATAAGACCAAAATCAAATAAAGGGAAAACCTTTGGGTACGTCTCGTTCGTATTGTCGTAAGTGTAACGACCGAACACGCTATCACTGCTTGAGATGGTGTGATCGATACGCCCTTGCGCATAGTCCTCGTGGGTCCGCGCAGTACTGAGATAAGTGAATTGATTGCCTGGTTGAACGTTCGGGAGTGGCCAAAGAGCCAGAATCGGTTGGATGCTCGGAGTCACGTTCTCCGTCTGGCCGGGCTTCAGCGCCGAATCACAGGAATTGGTGACAGTCTGGACACCACCAATCACCGGAGTGTGACACGCTGCTGGAATCGTAGGGGTCACGCCGACGTTCGGTGGATTTCCCGATACTTCGCGAAAACCCTCATAGGTGCCAAAGAAGAATGTCTTGTTCTTTCTGATCGGGCCGCCGAGCGACCCGCCAAACTGGTTTCTTTGAAACGGAGCGGTACGGCGTCCTCCCCCGGGAACGGTTGTTGGAAGTGAATACAAAACGTCGAAGTAATTCCGGGCGTTCAGAGCACTGTTTCGCAAGTATTCGAATATGTCACCATGAAACTGATTCGTTCCGCTCTTCGTGACGATCGTAGTCTGGCTGCCCATCACAAGCCCATACTCCGCGCTGAAGGAATTCGTCATAACTTTGTACTCGCTGATACCGTCCAATCCAAGCGAGAGACCGGAGATCGATGAAGCGCTCGCGGCCTGGATATTTCCCATAATCGCGCCGTCGAGCGTGTACATATTCGACCGGAGCGGAGCGCCGTTGCTGCTATAGAATTCACCGAAAAGGCCGTTGACGCCGGGCTGATTACCCTGGAACTGTGTAACTCCCGTCTGCAACAGTGTGAGGTCGACGAAATTTCGGCCGTTGAGCGGAAGCTCGGCAATCTGGTGATTGTCCACTATATGGCCAAGGGAACTGGTCGTGGTGTCCACTCGAGCTGCTTCTGCCGTGACAACGACTTGTTGCTCTATCCCACCAGCTTGCATCGTAAAGCTCACTACTGCTTCCTGCGCGACGTCGAGTATCAGATCCCTCTCTGTCTCAGTCTTAAAGCCAGCCGCCTCCACCTTGACGTTGTAATGACCGATCGGCAACGCAGGAAAACGGTACGCTCCATTGTCACTCGTCTTCGTTGTCCGCTGAAGATTCGACCCGACGTTTACGATCGTCACGCTCGCATTCGACACCATCAGACCTCCTGAGTCTTTTACGACTCCCGAGATGGTTCCAGTGGGAATGACTTGAGCGAAAACCGGAGAGGTTACAAGAAACAACATCAATGCTATCGGCCAAATCACTCTGAGCTTTTCGTTGTTACTCAGGAGCAAGATCATCTTCTTCTTCCCTTCACATCTAAACTATGTACGCCTGCAACGGCCAATCGCGACGCGCCAAATAGACCCCGAAGACCGCTTTTTCGCGTCGACGTTACGGTCGAGGTACGATGGAGCGATATTCCTTTCGAATTGGCTCCATCTGCGAGTGCTCTATTTGGAAGCGGGCTAATCTTAGACCAATCAACATGTCCTTTGTCAATAGCAAAATTCGGAACATCTGTAAATTTATGTAAAGCAGGTCCAGAGACTCGATCTGCTCGAAATGGTGAATTCACGGCGTAGTCGCATGCCTTTGATTGCTGGGAAGAGCCGACTCTTCGACATCCATTCCACCAAATGTGGGCTATCCACGAGGACTCGCGGGGTAACTGTTTCCGGGCCGGTGTCAAGAGAGACAGAATTAGCTCTTATATCAGTGGGGACGGAACCGACGATAAACCCTCCAATAGCTTTGTCAGCCTCTTCCTGGAGCGAATGACGTCGATTGATTGCAACAATCTCCCAACTTCATCCGTCTTCGCTATGAAGGTGGAAAGATTTCAGTTGAACGCGCTCTATCGAATGGTCTAATATTGGGCCTCCATTCTTAAGCTCTTAAGGATGAGGCCCCGAACAGGTGTGGCCTGCGAGGGCAGGTGAAGAAGTGATCTCATGAAAGGGCGTTACATTGCTGGAGCCCAGAGCCATGAATGGCGTTACGAATCAGGTTGGGTCTTTCAAAATGCAACTTATCAGCGTCTGTCGATAACTAAGCGAAAGGCAAGGATGAAGACACGAACGACCATTGACGTGGGAGCTCTGATCGAAAACAGCCGACTTGGCTGGTTTCATATGACGATACTTTTCAACACTTGTCTGATCATGTTCATCGAAGGCTACGATATGCAGGTGACTTCGTATGCCGCTCCGGCAATTATCAAGGCTTGGCATCTTACCAACGGGTATTTCGGGCCTGTTTTCGGTTTTGGGCTGTTCGGATACTTGCTGGGCGGAACCGTTCTTGGCCATCTGGGCGACCGTTTCGGGCGTAAGAAGGTTATTATTGGCGGACCTCTTCTGTTCGGCATCTTTACATTTGCTGCGGCTTATGCGACGTCGCTTACAGGTCTTTTGATCCTTAGATTTCTGGCTGGTATAGGGATAGGTGCTTCCATCCCCGCAGCGATAGCACTGACGGTGGAGTACGCTCCAGCTCACCTAAAAGCCAGGATCATCAGTCTCCTATTTCTGGGCTACACATTGGGGGGAACCCTCGGTGGTTTCGTGGCCGCGAGACTTATTCCGGTCTTTGGTTGGCCCTCGGTGTTCAAGCTAGGAGGGATCGCTCCCATTATTCTGGCAGCCTTTGTCGCCCTTACTTTGCCGGAATCAGTTCGGTTCCTCGCCCTCAGACAAAATCGACCAGATCGAGTCCGCACCATCCTCCAAAAGCTTTCGCCTGGATCCTCCTTCGACGATAGCGACGACTATGTTGTGGCAGAAGAAAGATACTCTGGTCTTCCAGTGAAGCACCTATTCACAAAAGGCCGAGCAACGATGACGGTTCTCTTGTGGATCGCTTTCGCCTCGAGCTTATTGGGGCACTACTTTCTAACAAGCTGGCTTCCGACAATTCTCGCAGGAGCAGCGGTTCCTCTTACATATGCGATTATTTCAGGCGCGCTCCTCCAAGGTGGAGGCGGAATTGGCGGTCTAATAATCTGCTGGCTCAGTGATAAGAAAAGCATGCTGTTTATCGCATTGGCGTTTTGCCTCGCTTCCCCTCTCATCATTCTGATTCCGCGGGTGCGCGGTTCTGCCCTGCTGATGTTAGCTTTCATGGTTGGATTTTTTCTTGTCGGTGGCCAGATCGGATTGAATTCGATTGCCGGAACGATCTATCCGACGGATATCCGATCTACAGGGGCTGGCTGGGCCCTTGGAATAGGAAGGATTGGTTCGATTCTCGGACCAGTGCTTGGCGGCGTCCTGATATCAGCCCACGTTCCCGTTCGGTTACTGTTCGTTTACACCGCGCTCGTCGTTCTTGTGTGCGCAGTCACGATATCAGTACTTTCGAGGATTACTCAGACACGCAAATCTCTCGGTCATCCCGCTGAAATCGAGATTAATGTTGAGCGATCTGAATTCGGCTCTCGCCGGTGACAAGAGAGTGGACTGATGAGACCAGTCGATGGCCTCCGTGCCGCTATGTGACGTAGGCGATCCATCGGCCCATTGCGACAATGCCGAACCAAAGCAAGATGGAAGCTGTACCTGCGATCCGTGCTGATAATGGTGCAATAGGGTCTCGATCCCACTTTCCCACACTTTGATACGCCAAAGAATGGAAGACAATTGCATTCACACCAGCAATCAGGATCAGCAGCATCTTGATCTGGAACGCCCAGTTTCCGTACATCTTCGCAGCTTCGGAAGAGAACATCAGCAGGCCCGTTACCACCTGAACGATAAAGCCGAACCAGGCCCAGGGCAAAAATCGTCTCGCCAGTTTGGTCACAGGTTCGTCCCGAAAGGTAAGTCCCATAAGACGCAGATCCAGAATCGAAGTGCCACCAACCAAAGAGATGATGCCAAAGATGTGCAACGTTTCAATGATGGGAAAGAGCCATAATGACTCGCGAATGGCGGTGCCCACCACCGTATGGTCTAGCCATTTGCAGAAAACCAGAAGTTCACCCATCCCTCAATCCCTCGTCGAAATTTCAATGACTTCGATGACCAGTAATCAGGACTACTGTCGAATTTTGGCCGGTCTGCGAACACCCAGGAGCCGACACCTTTTTGTGAACGAGGAAATCTACGAGCCGTGAAGAATGACCCGGAACCCTTCCCCCTCGCAAAATGTGTTCAATCGAGAGAACTCTATTGTTCATCAGCCGAAGAGCGTAAGCAGTAGGACAATCACTTTTCTTTGTCCGTAGGAACCTGGTCATGACTGCTGTGTGCCCACAAGGCGCGTCCGTCAGGAAGCACAACTTTCACTAGGTCCACTGCATGCGAGCCATTCTTCGCCGGATGGAAAA
>Ga0210390_10005741_pt1 | contig 10384 bp, 9 predicted proteins | sample IncBWH11OmetaG_FD_161050 | JGI IMG/M metagenome (GOLD analysis project Ga0210390, IMG submission 161050) | Forest soil microbial communities from Barre Woods Harvard Forest LTER site, Petersham, Massachusetts, United States - Inc-BW-H-11-O ... | reverse complement strand
ATATTCGTCGAAAGATTTCATTTCAGTTGTTCCCTGCCAGTTGCCGGCTGCATTCGATTGTAGTCCGCGAACCGGCGAAGCGTCAGAGCTCAGAGCTCGTAACCAGTATCAACCAAATTAAGGAGAAGATTCATCATGAAGTCAAACTCAAGCCCAGCCCAAAGCCCAATCTCGAAATCCAGAACGATTCTCGCGATTGCGTTGTCGATCTCACTGATAGCAACCGGCTGCAGCGCCCAATGGATCAGCGTCGCTCTCGCCGATTTACCGGTGCTCATTCAGATGGCCCTGAACATCGGTACGATTGTTACCACGCTGCAGTCCGGCCAGCAGATCAGCGCACCCGAGGCCGCTGCCATCCAGAACATCTCCGCACAAGCCAGTAAAGATCTGAATCTGCTGGCGACGCTTTACAACGAATACAAAGCAAATCCAAGCGCGAGCGCTCTGCAGAAGATTCAGGGCGTCATCGCGGACATCGACCAAAACCTGCCGGCCCTCTTGCAGGCAGCGCACATCGGCAATCCGGTTCTCTCGGCACGGCTCACGGCGGGAGTCAATCTGATCCTGACCACGGTCGCCAGCTTCGCTGCGTTGATGCCACAGACTTCGGCGTTATCTGCGGCGCAAAAGGTGGCCCACTCCGCACCTGCCGTCCCTAAAGCGAGTGACTTGAAGAAGCAATGGAATCAGCAAGTGTGCGGACCGACTAGCAATTCTCCATTGGACTTCAGCACTACGGGCTGCACGGTGAGATAGCGCGCCTATCTTCCATCGGCCGCGTCAATCCGAGCCTCTGCCTGCGCTGGGAGCGCAGGTGGAGGCTTTGTTCTTCCCACACAAAACCCTGAGTTGAGGATAGGAGACGATTGTGGACCTGAATCAGGCAATTCACTTTGGACTATTGGTGAAAGCAGCTGAAACTATTCAGTCTGCGAATACCGCCCCTGTGGCAGGTCAAACGCTTCCTGCCACGTACGACCCCGACAACGTTGGCTATAAAGTTGTCGGTACGATTCTCGGTAACGATCTCGCCACGACCATGAATCCTGGCCGAGGCAATCGCATCGTGTCGTTCGGGTTCATCCTCCAAGCTCCTAATAACGACGCGGTCATCGCCATTCGGGGCACGGAGGGTATTCGGGAGTGGATCCACGATTTCGAATTCCTTGCCACGAAGTTCCCATTCCTGGCCGGCGCAGGCAAAACGGATGATGGGTTCACCGCAATCTTCAACTCTCTCCGCGTTGCAACTTCCCCCGCTCGGCTAGTGGATGCGGTGGCAGCGCTTCCGTTCGATCACGCTATCAACTCATTGACGATCTGCGGACACAGTCTGGGAGGCGCGTTGGCCACATTGCTCGCCCTCGATGTAGCAGCCAATACCAACTTCAAAAATCCGACCATCTACACCTACGCCAGCCCGCGCACGGGGGACGCGTTATTTGCGCATACCTACAACCAGGTTGTCCCGAATACTTATCGTATTGCCAACCGCGTGGATATTGTTCCGAAGCTACCCTTGCCACCTCTCTACGAACACGTAGCGGGACTCTACGAGTTAAACTCGATCACGCTGATTCCCCCGAGATTTCTGGTCAAGTGTGAACTTGCGTGCGAACATCACATGACTTCGTATTTGCATCTTTTATCGCTGCTGGCAGGGAAAACGGTTCAACCGCTTGACGCTACGTGCATCCCCTAACAGAGTGGTTGGCTATCGCGGCAACTCTGTGAACAACTTCTCCGCTATTTGCGCTTCCATCGCGCACCGTCTTTCGTGATTTCCACGACGATTCCAAAGCCGCCGAGCTCAGCGCGAATAGCGTCAGAGAGTTTGAAATCACGCGATCGACGCGCCGCTTCCATCTCTGCAACCTTCTTTTCGATGTGGGCGTCGGGGAGTTCCTGTGCGCCCAACGTTTCCAGCAACTCCTTGCTGACCTCGCGGCCTTCTGCTCTTGCCCACTCTACAATGCTGCGAACCTTCGGCGCATCGTCATCTTTCAGCACCGCGAATATTTCGTCGAAGCGCTCCAGATCGGTGAGCAGCGCCGGAACATCATCTTTCCTGAATTGTCCCGCATCCATCGCGGCATTCGCCTTCCGCACCATGTCGAAGATCGCCGCCTGAGCCTGCGCTGTATTAAGGTCGTCGTCCATGCCGGCCAGCATTCGCTCGGTGGTCTCACGCGCCAGTTCAGCCATGCCTTGAGTGGCGCCCGCCGGGAACGGCGCCATGGTCAAACGCAGATGAAAGTTTCGTAGCCGCTCCACCGACACGGCAGCCTGCTTCAGCCCATCGAAAGTAAAGTTCAGCTGGTTGCGATACGGAACCGACGCCAGCAAAAACCGGATGGACGATGGCTTATGTCCTTTGAGCACCAGGTCGCGCAGCGTAAAAAAGTTGCCCAGGCTCTTGGACATCTTCTCGCCCTCGACCAAAAGAAACCGCACATGAAACCAGAAGTGTGCAAACGGCTTACTGGTGAGTGCCTCGGACTGGGCGATTTCGTTTTCGTGGTGAGGAAAAATCAGGTCTTCGCCGCCCGCGTGCAGATCGAAAGTCTCGCCCAATTCCTCCATGGCCATCACCGAGCATTCGATGTGCCAGCCCGGCCGCCCCGGCCCGATCACCGTCTCCCATGAAGTCTCGCCAGGTTTCGGCGCTTTCCACAGGGCGAAATCGCGCGCGCTGTCCTTCTCGTACTCATCCACATCCACACGCGCCCCGTCTTCCAGCCCGGCAAAATCTTTCTTGGAGAGTTGCCCGTAAGCGGGAAACTTCGCGATCCTGAAATAGTAGGACCCATCTTCGGTGCGGTAAGCGAATCCCTTTTTCTGCAGTTCGGCAATGAATTCCGACATCTCGGGGATGTGCTCCGTCGCGCGTACCAGAATCGGCTGCTCGATATTCAGCGCAGAGATATCGTCAAGAAACGCCTTCTCATATTTCGCCGTGTATTGCTGAACACTCACCCCCGCAAGCGCCGCATTGCGGATGATCTTGTCATCGACGTCGGTGATGTTCATCACGTGCCGTACCTTGTAGCCGCGCTGACGAAAAAATCGCCGCAGAACGTCCACCGCAATGAACGTCCGTAGATTGCCGATGTGGCCATAGTCGTAAACCGTGGGCCCACAAGCATACATGCGAACTTCGTTATCCACGAGCGGCCGAAACTCTTCCACCTTGCCAGACAGTGTGTTGTAAAGACGAAGCGCCATAGTGAGAGCCAGAACAGAAAGCAGAACCGTTCATTCTAGGGGCAAAAAAGAAACAGGGTCAAATCAGATTGGGGGATGGGAGATAAGGCGACCCGAGGTTGCATCGACTCCCCAACCTCTGACCTAAGGAAAATCTGTAGCCACTCGACCTTCAGAAGAACCACTGGGGCATACGACTGAACGCGGCGTCCTGTAACAATTTCTACGATGGCGTAATGCCAAAGATCAATCGCAACATCGGTTCGCTATTAAGCGAGAAACTTGAATTTGGCGAGGCGGGATTCTAATCCGTTCGTGGCGTCGCGCTGGCCAGCGCGAGAATCGCTCCGGCAAACAGCATCGTGTCAAAGAAGTAGTTGATCCCCTCAACTTTGACGTCGGTGCTCGGGTCGGCCAGCGCCGCGATCAGAATCGGACCGTAGATGAACACAACCACCAACACAATCCAGGTACCGAGATAAGTTGCCGCCATCCGTGTCTTCTTATTCAGCAGTATGCATACCCCGGCAGCCACAAGAATTGCGCCTGTTAGCCAGCCAATGAGCAGATGCGCCGGAATCCACGCGGGCATCAGTTTCTCGAGCGGAACTCCGGGAACGTTCGTTGTGTGCAGAGAATTCTCAATGCCATAAAATATGGCAGCGATCCCGATTATCACGCGGCCTACGGTTATGAGCTTGCTCCCGCCTTGCACATGGCCTTGCTCGCGCAGGGCGTTTCCCGCAAGAATCCAGCCCCCACCACCAAACAACATTTCGCGCAGGGTCAGCGTCCATCCAAACCGGTCTCTGGGGGTAGCGAGAGATCCCGGGATGTCCAACATCGCCACAAAACAAAACATCGCGATCCCGAACAGCAGGCCGGACCAGCGCACCTGAATTTTCGTGGCAATGCTCAGAGACGCGGCCAGCAGCGCAAAGCCGAAGAAATACGCCCAAAACAACCGCCACGGCATATACGAAGGCACCATGGGCATGAGGGATTCAGCCGCCGCGAGATGCAGGGCGCCGAAGACCGCCAAGGGGGCGGCGAAAAACAAATTGCTTAAGGCTACGATCTTGTCCAGTCCGGGGGCCCGCGCGATATCGGTCTTCGCGGCCCAGATCGCGACCAGGAAAATTACCACGCCGGCGCTGCACATCGAGACCACAGTGCGAGAGACCCCAAAAAATGCGGCGAGAATGGTTATTTGCATTTTGGATGGGATGCCGAGGTAAGCGCGATCGCTGTATCTGGGCGCGTTTTCCCGGTCAATACAGCCTCAAATTGTACAACGACGAGTCGGTGAGGATATTCCCGGCGCGCTGACGGAGGCTTTCCTGTCAGTTGTGGCAACCACCATTGCACTCAAAAACCCAGGTCCATGAGTGCTATCGCGATTTTTCGCCAGTTCTCGCCTGAAGAGCCTCTGGTGTAATCGAGAACGGCCTCAAAACCTGATTTTTCCAAACCCGACGCCGCCTAGCGGGGAGAGGACCACGACTGATTCAGTTCGCCACGAAATTCAGTTTCTAGAAATGACTTATGATTTCTGGGAGGCTCTCGCCCTCTTAACTAGCAGAGTGGGGAGAGAAGTTCTCTCGTTTGCGACGCATGGGGCGTGGAAATCATCCTAGAAGTGAGGGAAGCTGACAACACGTCCCGCGGACGACTCGTTGAATCTCGGGATTTACCAAGGCTCGCATACTGGCAGGGTTGCGGAGTCTGTTTGCGGAGAATGGACCGCCAACCGTGGACTGCCAACATCGCCTCGGTAGCATCTCAATGAACTGGACTTGGGGCCGCTATCAATTTGAAACTGAGCTATTCAGTGCGTGAAGGCCTTCTGACCGTATCGATCTTATTCTGTGCGGCTTTTTGCCATGGTCAAAGCGCCAAGCAGACTCAAACATCGGACCCTGTTCAATCCGCCCAACCGCCTGCGACCAGTCCTCAGAAGCAGGACAAACCCGCAGACCAACCGTCTGCCGCGAGCAATTCCCAGGATCAAAACAACCCCGACCAACAAAATAAGAAAAAGAACAAAGACGACCGGATGTTTTACGTAATGCCGAACTACTTGACGGTGGATAACCAGTCGCAGGTGCCGCCGATCTCGTGGAAAGAGAAGTTCGCCATCACGGCGAAGGGTACTTTTGATCCATATGAATTCGCGATAGTGGGTGTTGTGGCAGGCATCCGTCAGGCGGAAAATGCCTATCCGGGGTTCGGACAGGGAGCAAGTGGATATGCGAAGCGGTATGGGGCGGCTTTCGCCGATCAGGTGGATGGCAATATCATGTCGGGCGCTGTTTTCCCTTCGATTTTAAGAACGGATCCTCGCTATTTTCGACGGGCGAAGGGCCGGTTGGCACACCGCTTTGGCTATGCCATCAGCCGCGTTCTCGTCACCCGAAAAGACTCCGGCGGTAATATGTTCAACATTCCCGAGTTTGGGGGCAATGCAACCGCGATTGCCATTTCCAACGTCTACTATCCCGCTTCAGATCGTAGTTTTACGTCGAGTCTCTCCGGCTTTACCGTTCAAATGGGCATCGACGCCTTCGGGAATGAGCTGAAGGAGTTTTGGCCCGATATTCACGGCTATTTGCAGAGGAGACGCGCCCGCCACCAGAAGAAAGCAACCGATTGAGGCTTTCCAATCCGGAATTGGCAACGACTCGTTTCCTTCCGCGGCGAGTGGCTTGTATCCAAATGCCGGTTCAAACAATCCAACTTTGAGAGACCGGCGGGAACTGCGTGGCACCGGAGCAGAGGGCCTGAAAGGGAATATGCTGATAGGGGGAAGATTTGAAGAGCGGCAGAAAGGCATCAATCAGAATAGGGCCGATCGCGTGGCCCTGTATGCGGCGGCGGCCAGCGGGTTTTCGCCACAGGCCTATATGGAACTTTTTGACCGTTCGGCGGAAACGAATGGAAATAGGGAGAGTGTTCTCAATGTTTTCTTCGGGACGACAACCTCGAATCTAATCCGCCTTCGGGGCATCAAAAAAGCTCTTAAGCAGCTCCCGCAACCATGCCAGGAATTTGTACCTGCTGCGTCGGCAGAGTTCCGCACATGGCAGGCCGCAGTGATGTCGGACACTGACTTGGCGCGCCGATGAGAGATGCAAGCAGTAACTGACAGTTACCGATCAACCGAACGGTGTTCTTCAGTGGTGCATCCAGCGCTCGTAAAGTGAACACGATCTTCGCACCGGACAATTGGTTTGACTAACTGTTGCTATCAGGCCATAGCGCTCATTGACCTGTCCGGCGGGCCAGACCTTTACGGTTCTTTGCAGATTTCGATCAGGTGCCCTTCAGTGTCACGGATTTCAAAGAACTGCATGTCGCCCCCATCCTGGATAGGTCCAGCGAGAACGCCGCGACTAGAAAGATGTTCATGGCCTTTCTTTAGCTTGTCGCAGAAGATGACGGTTGCGACCGGTGCGGGCCTGTCGAAGCGAGCTTGTTCCACTTCCGATTGGGCGCTCAGCAGGATCGTCGGTTCACTGTCCCCTGGAAGTGTCAGGGCCACATCTGAGGGCAGCGGATTGTCCCAGTCCTGTGGAATTCTCACGGCTTTGCAACCGAACGTATTGATCCACCACTGTTTCGCCGCTTCAACATTCGAATAACTGAGGGCCACCGAATCCGTGTGAAACAGACCCATCTTTGTCTCCTTAGTGACGACGAGGCGCGGCATCACCGATCAGAATCGGGTCAGGTTTGCTCTGCGAACGTACATTCCTTCGGATCTTTATCCCCGCGCAAACCCAGAAATACCGGTGCCCGCAACTTCATTCCGCCTTCCGTTGTTTCGTGCGTCCACTCCGTAAACTTGATCTCCGCCACGCGTTCCGGTTTTACCCAATGCACATGGGCCGCATCTACGTCACCGTAGAACGGGCTGCGATTCGTCTCCAATTCTTTGAGCACTTGCCAGATTTCCTTCAGCATCGCCTGATTGAAGCCCGTTCCCGCCTGTCCGACGTGAATGAGCCGGCCTTTCTCGTCATAGAGTCCGAGGACGATCGACCCAAAGTATTGGCGGCTGCCTTCCGGGTCGGTGTAACCGCCGACGACGCAATCGACCGTTTGTGTAACCTTGATCTTGAGCCATTCGCGGCTACGGCGTTCTTCGTAATGGCTGGCGCGCTTTTTCGCGAGAATCCCCTCCAAACCTTTTTGCTTGGCCACTTCGAACAACGCCAGACCCTGGGGAAAATGATCGGAGTAGCGAACCAGCTCGCTGCGTGCGATGATCTGCGCCAGAACTTGCTTGCGCTGCTCCAGCGCGACCCGGCGTAAGTCGAAGCCATCGACATAAAGCAGATCGAAAATGTAGTAGACGATCTGCAGTTCGCGTCGCGCTCCCACGCGTCGCCCACCCTTGCGAATGCCTGTACGCTGTTGCATCAAGCTGAACGAAGCCCGGCCCTGCTCGTCGAGCGCCACCACTTCACCGTCAAGAACTGCATTCTTCGCTTTGATCAATTTCGATAATTCGTTGAGCTCAGGAAATTCCCCGGTCAGTTCGTTCTGGTTCCGCGAAACCAACCGCACTTTGCCGTCTTGCAGGAACGAAACCGCGCGATAACCGTCCCACTTGATTTCAAACAACCACTCCGGATCATCAAAAGCCGTCTCCACCGAAGTAGCCAGCATGGGATGAACGGCAGCGGGCATGGGTTTCCGGACCGCGCCTGGCAGATCCTTAACCGCAGACGGCGTAGAATTTAGCGGCGCGGTTGCTCGAACAGCATTTGGTTTTGCGAAGAATCGATCACTTTCAGACTTATTCTTGCCGTTTTTTTTTACTTTGCGTACCTTCGCATCCTCTGTGGTTTGCTTGCTTTTCCTATCCAGCTTAGCCAGCGTCTCCGCCAGCCACGGCGCTTTCACTTTTCCCCGCGATGCCGGCTTGCTGCTCTTCCACTCGGCCGAATCCTTGTCACCCGCGATCTCAGCCATGGAGCGCTTGCTAACTACAGAGCTGTCGTATTGCTCGATGTCATAACCCTCGACTGCGTATTCGTCATGCTTCTTGATCAGCAGCCATTCCGTTCCCTTGCTCCCCGGACGGCGCGCGCGCATGTGAATCAAAGCAAAATCGCCCTTGAGCCGCTGCCCATGAAGTCGAAACTTCAAATCTCCCTTCTGCAACATGGCAGCCGCTTCGGCCTCCGTTCCCGACACGTACTTTCCCTTCACCGGCTGCGGCGAGAGCGGTTCCCACGTGCCCAAATCCCAAACCATCACCGTACCCGCACCGTAGTTGCCCTCGGGAATCGTACCTTCAAAGTCGAAGTAGGAAACGGGGTGATCTTCGACCTGCATGGCCAGCCGTTTGTCGGCGGGATCGAGCGACGGACCTTTTGGCACAGCCCACGATTTGAGCACGCCATCCATCTCCAACCGAAAATCGTAGTGGAGGCGGGTGGCCCTATGTTTCTGCACAACGAATCGGTGCCCACTTTTCTTCTCGACCTTGGGCGGAGGCTCCGGCGTTCCCTCAAAACGGCGTTTGCGTTTGTATTCCTCTAAGGCCATCGGGTTATTGTACTGAGAACCGGAAACTGATATTTGAAACACTCCCCGCAGTTTTGCTTAGAATCCCCTGCATGATTTAAGGTTGCTGGCGGATTCCTCCTAGCATGAAACGCGAATATCCCGATGTGCCACTGGTAGGCGTGGGCGCAATCATTATCGAGCAAGACCGCGTAGTGCTGGTGAAGCGCGGACAAGCCCCCCTCGCCGGAGAATGGTCAATTCCGGGCGGGGTGCTCGAAGTAGGCGAAACCCTCCGCCAGGCCGCCGCTCGCGAGGTTCTTGAGGAAACCGGACTCCGCGTGGAAGTCGACGAATTACTCGGCGTATATGATCGCATCTTGCGTGATTCCGGCGAACGCACCCGCTACCATTATGTGCTGATTGATTTCCTCTGCCGGCGAATCGATGGTGAGCCACAAGGTGCGGGCGACGCCGCCGAGGCCCGCTGGTTCACTCGCAGCGAACTCGCGGGCCTATTGTTACCGCCCGACACCGAGGACGTCATCAAGTTAGGGTTCGAGAAGTCTGCCAGTCAACGGGTTCTCTGATTCGAGCAGTCCAACAAAATCCGAAAGCGAGGCGACTATGTTCAAAAAAATAGTAAACACGAGCAACGACTTTGCCCTGACCATCGTTCGTCTGGTGATGGGCTGTGTATTCTTCGCGCACGGCGCGCAAAAGATGCTGGGTTGGTTCGGCGGATACGGCTTCAGCGGCACCATGGGCTTCTTCACTCACCAGATGGGAATCCCGGCGCCCTTCGCGTTCCTCGCCATCTGCGCCGAGTTCTTCGGCGGACTCGGCCTGATCTTCGGGTTCCTGGCGCGCATCGCTGCCTTCGGAATTATTTGCAACATGCTCGTGGCCGTGACCATGGTGCATGCGAAAAACGGTTTCTTCATGAACTGGGCGGGCAATCAAAAAGGGGAAGGAATCGAATATCACCTCCTGGCCATCGCGGTCGGACTGCTGATCGTCGTCAAGGGATCGGGCGCTCTGTCCGTCGACCAATTCCTAAGCGAAAAACGCCCCTAGAAAACAGAACGGCCCGCGCTTATAAAAGCCGCGGGCCGCCGGTGCACTGTTTGGGATTGACCAAGAGGTGGTCACTCTACGTGGCCTCTTACGGCAACTCCGGGTCCTACTCTGGAAGCCCCGGCGCGACCTGACGCCGGGACAAATCCAAACTCACCGGTTAGTGTGCGGGCTGTAGCTGCTTAGCACGCGAGCGCTCGGCAGCCCCGCTTAGAGCAACCAGCTCTAAGTCTCAGCCACCTCACCTGGTCTTAGACTCCCACTACAGTTACTACAATCAGAACTTGTCATTCGACCACCTCCTTTCCGGTGTAATCCGACATTAGTACAAAATCCCCACCAAGGTCAACTGTGAAGAAATATGAAAGTAGATGAGCTTGATTCCGTCTGAATGACGTCATCCCGAAGGCCCGCGGGCCGCGGGATCTCGCGCGGACTATTTCGAACTTCCGTCCGCAACTCAGCCCTAACCCCCAGAAAATCGTCCGAAAGCCGCTAGTGCCGAAAAGTTGTCAAGCCCCCTGGGCGACCCAATTCCCGCCAACCCGCTGATTACGCGGCAGAAATAAATTTAAAAATTTGGCGG
>Ga0210390_10005740_pt1 | contig 10385 bp, 14 predicted proteins | sample IncBWH11OmetaG_FD_161050 | JGI IMG/M metagenome (GOLD analysis project Ga0210390, IMG submission 161050) | Forest soil microbial communities from Barre Woods Harvard Forest LTER site, Petersham, Massachusetts, United States - Inc-BW-H-11-O ... | reverse complement strand
ATGGCAGCAGCAACTCCGATAGGCTACCTTTCGCGGCGGCAGCTTCCTCGATGTAGGGATTCGTATCAGAATCCCACCTGAATAGTGAGACTCCCATCATGTCGAATGCAGGGAATGAGTAATGCGACAGCAGCGATCGAAACGATTGCGGCAGTCGTTTTGGCAACTTCTTCTCAAACGCGCTGAGCCGCAAACCGTTGTCGTCCTCTCGAATGGGCACACCGTGCGCCCTCACCATCGTCGCAAAGGATTCAATCAGCTTATCGGCGGCGGCCATAAGAAGATTCTAATCGAGGAACTTGCGTTTGTTGCCGTTCACTCAAGACGCGATGTTAGCGATTGTCCACTGTCCTGCTCAACGGTGTGTTATCAGCCCATTACACAGGTTGAGAATCGGCTCAACTCCGGACGACGAGTGATACGGTGGTTTTTCTGCTAACTGACCGATAGCAGCGGTTCCCAACTGAACTCGATGTCGTCGGCTTCAATTGTCCAGCTACCACCTGTGAGCGCCACCTTGTGTTTCAAGACATCGGTTTTTCTTAACTTTAGCGTGTCCTCAGTCCACCTATCACCTGAGGGATCGGTTGTTGCAAAGCCTTCAATCGAGTACTCGTGAACTCGCTGATACGTCAATCTGATTCTGACGTCGTGCATCTTTCCGATCAAAGTGACCTGAATCGTCACCACGGGCGGTGCATCCGCACCGATGCCTGAGTCGATGTTCAAGTTTTCCAGCATGGAGCCAATTGGCGAACTGCTGGCCTCTGGATCGTCGAGCCAAGGAACGGAACCGCATTTCTTCAGTGATAGCCGCTTCGTGTCAGACATTGGCATCGCCTAGTGCTTTGAGCATGGCTCAATTCTAACGGCAGAGGCGAAGAAACTCTTGCACCAAACGTGTATGTTCACGGCTTCTTGGCATGCAGTGAAGAGTTTAAAACGAAGATTCTCGTAAACAGACTCAGTCACCGCGTCAGGCGGTTGCCACAATGTTCACGAGCGCGAATTTCCTGCCAACCGATGCCGAACAACACCAAACGCTACGAATGCCCTGAATTGCAATGGGCTGCTCCAGCGACAGACTCTCGGCAAGGCGCTTGCGGTCTGACGGCGTGCTCATGCCCTTGATACTGATCAAGTGAGCAGCATGTTTGATTGCTGCGGCGTGCGCGGATGCCGCTTTGAATTGAGAAATGTAGGTACCGCCACCGAACTCCAGTACCACCGTGAAGAGTGCCATAACAGCAATTGTAGCTGCGTAATTGCTGTGACAGCCCTTACGCTCACCCCCCCGCCAAAGGAACTCCGGTGCCGCCCGGCTCCTCGCAGCGAAATCGTTACCGAGGTACAACCGACTTCGATTGCCATCAGATGGAGCGAACCAGTTCTGGGGCTGGAGTTGCACCCGCCGAAGTCCAGCGCCTTTCCCGGCGCACTTCTTCGCCAATTGACATGTCAATGTGGAAGTGCAAGATTCTGTGTGACGCGCATTCGTAACGGGGGAGTAGGACTCAGGAGGCCGGATGATGCGACTCATCGCGGCATTATTCTTAAGTTTCGTTGCGCTCAGCGCATTCGCCAGAATTGTTCCGAACAAGGACCCGCTCAACGGTGTTTTAGACGCAGAACTGGTGGTCATTGCGGGTCCTTCGCTCAGCGGAAAGCCCGGAATCTTCAGGATCGAAGACGTGTTTCTTGGCGATTTGCACGCAGGCGACTCAATTGATCTTGGCGACTTCAAACTCTCAGTTGTCCCACGATACGGTTCTCCCGAAATTGAGCCAATCAACCCTGCTACACGGATTCTGTTCTTTTTGCAGAGGGCGAAGAACTCTGCAACGCTGTGGAAGCCCACGTACTTTGAGGAGTCGTACTTCTGGGTTCAACGGACCGAGGATGTCGCTCTCTTAAAGAGAGCGGCGGAACGAGCCGTGAATTTGCGAAGAGATTGGGAAAAAGCTGCTGCTACTCCCGATCCAAAACTGCGAGTGGCTGAACTCTGGCCTTTTCTGTCTTTGCCCACCTATGGAGTAAGTTTTCTTCAGCATACGGAGTCCGAATTCCGCATTATGAAAGAGCGCCCCGGTCGTGGCAGGATGTGGCAACCTCGGCTGCCGGGTGGAGCGAACCAGTTCTCGGGCTGGAGTTGCACCCGCCGAAGTCCAGCGCCTTTCACGGGGCACTTTTTCACCACTTACACAGTGGATCATCATCACTCCGCTCGTAATTGCTTTGTGAAATGCATCACGAGGTCATCGTCGAGCACCACGCATGCGCCCTCTTCGACAAAGCATTCTCTGTAAGTAATGCCGCGAGCATCTGGGATATAGCCACGCTTCACATAGAGCCGCTGGGCGACGTTGTACTCCGGATGCAGTCCGACTCCGATCCCCACAACACTCGAACGCCGGGCCACTTCCGCTTCTGCGCGGTTCAGCAAGCGGCTTGCGATACCTTTTCTGCGGTATGTTGTGAGCACATTGAGGTCTTGAATCTCAGGAATGTTCAGGTCAGCAAATCCGGCATATGTAGGTCGCCAGTTTACCGTCACGTACCCGGCGAACTGCCCGTCAAAGATAGCGATGAAGCACGTTCGAGTTCCCGTCGCCTGCTCGCGTAAGTAGCGTCGGTACTGGGCTTCAGGCTTGTTCCAGCCCATTTTATTGAACGCGGCAGCGATGCTCGGCGGGTCGCTTTCTTCGAGAAGTCGAATCTGAGCGGTCTCGTTTTCCATACAACACTCTGTGCCAACACGCGCCTTACTTTAAAATGCACATGAATTGGCATAAACAATTAGTACTTTATCGCATGTCCCGCCGAGCAGTAACCGGGCGCAGACTGGAGGGCGGTCGAGTTGCACCCGGTGGAGTCGAGCGCCTTTCACGGCGCACTGTCATGCCAACCACCGTTGAGCCCCACGGCTCTCAGCAGTCATCCCGGTTATTTGAACGGATCACGAGTGCTTGTGCCGCCGTCCTTCGCGGAATAGTCCGCCCATGCCGATGGCGCGAGTTCGTCGAACCTGCAACTGCGAAAAAGACCGTTGAGACAGCGGAGGTGAACATCGAGCCGTGGAGGAACAGCGAGTGGCGGAGAGTGGCATCAGTATTCTTGGGATCGGAACTTAGTCCGCCCGTCGAAGACATTCCAACTGAGCCGCCACGCGATGAGCCCGCACCAACCACGAATGTGTACAAGCCGGAGGCTTCCGGGACCCGCGAGATCGTAGCGAGCCCAGGCGGAAGGATAGAACGTCTCCTTATGCCTCACAACTTGCGCTAGCAAATCCCGGTCGGCCAGAGCGTCGGCTCGTATTGACCCTTTGGCCAGCATCGCAACGTCATAGTAATGACGCGAATAGCGTTCGGGGATTGGTTTCTCGGGGGGCGGTAATATTCCGCATGAAGAATTGTTGCCTTTTCCCAAAAGGTCCACTTCGCGAGCAGCGCGACCACTGCAACGTCTCCATCGACAACAACATTCGAAAATTCTTCGGCAGCGAATGAACGGATCGTAAAGCGATCATGCGGCACAAATTCCGCGTGCGTTCCCAACTCAAGCACGACCTGGGGAGAAACGTAATCAAGATTCTTCGTGATTGCAGTTGGATAACGAAACTGAACCACGTTCGGGTCTCGCTCACTAACGCAGAGACTCCATGCGTCCGTCGCTCCGAGAATTTCTCCGCAACGTGCTTTAAGAACATCCAGAAATTCACCACCGATATACCGCCGGCATTCCGCCATCATTTCGTCGAGGATGCCTGCCCGCTGCGTCTTTGAAATACCCTCCCGTCGCGGGTCACGTTCTCCTTTGAAACCTAATGCCACGTAGTCGACGGCAAGGTCTATGTCCTCGGAGAACCGGTTAATTGCGTGGAATATCTTCGACAGCGATGTGCCGCCCTTGAAGAGCAGCCGCCCCGAAAGAGCCTCGATTGAGAAAAGCTGTTTTAGCATCCAGCAGACCCAGAAGTCTTTTTCAATAATGGCTTCTGGCAGAATTTTCCGCGCAGCCGTTTCGGCGAACAAGTCCGCGCGCTCGCGCGCTGGCATCTGGGCGACGTTGTTCACGCGGTTTTCTCCGCGATCTTTTTCGCCACTTCATAAATCCAATCCACGCCGAATCGGGCATCCTTTACAAGTCGTCGTTTCTCGGCAGGGGATAGCGATGAGCGTAACTTCTCGATTTCGCTCGGGCCGATCCCTTGCTTGCCAATGTGGCGGAGCGCCTGAACCACGAGCGCGAACTTGCCTTCAAGTCCGGCCATGGCCTTAGGACGAGCGTGTTTGAAGTGGATGCTCCGGCGTCCGATCAGCACTTCATTATTCGGGCCATCGGTCAGGTAGATAATTTTGGCGGGGACCTGAGTAGAAAGACCAAGCAGATTTGCAGCCCAACCTCCATCCGGGACGATCTTCCATCGTTGCCGTCGGGCTATGGCGCGCGCGGCCTCGTCTATGTCCGGGCTCAATTCTCCCCCGAGCGCCGGATTGATCTTGGGCATGTCATAGAGGCCGCGCCGAACCCGCCGAATCTTTCCACTCTGAGCGAGGCTTGCCGTCGCAGAGTGGAACTCTGTGGTCGACTTCAACACGTCGGGCTCGACGCGCTGACTTCTATTTATTTCTAGGACGTGACATAGCTCCTAGGGCGAAAATGAAAATAGTGTTCCGCGCTATTTTTACAATCTAAGGGAATTGAAAATAGCGAGATTAGCTATTTGCACGGGTGCGCCCCCTGTGGTTTCGTAATGCTTTCGTCGACAAGCCCTGGCGGACCAATCTAGAGCGTTTGAAGTCCTGTGGCCCTGCCCTGAAACAGGCTATGAATTGAGTGTCAAATCCGGTTCGGAATGGAGACAGTCGGCTTCTCGACCCTAGCTCCCGTTTAGCCAAAACCAGTTGAATGAATTCTTCGGCTCTGTCATAGGAATTTTCAGTCTAATTTCTGACGCTACAGGTCGCCTGTGCGGATGAGAACAGATCCGTCCGGTTCCGTTTCGCCGTCTAAATATTTCTGCCGCGCTTTCAGTTCGATGGCCTGACGATTAGCCCTGAACACTTCCAGCTTGTCCTTGTCGTCGCCCTGAAAGTGATCGTCCAGGGCTTCTTCGCTGATGGCGCACCATACGCGGTTTTTTCCGTCCTGACCCCAGAATTTGACGGCACCACGGTCGAAATCATAGGTCTCTCTTGGTTCCGGGAATCTCAGATCGTGTTGCTCAAGGGACCATCGCACCCGCTTCGCCACGAAAGCGGAGAAGGGATTGATGTCTAGCTCGATGCTGGCGCTGTCCAGTGCCTTCAGGTAAGTGTTGCGATCCCTGACGCGGATCACGGTCCAGGGATAGCCGCCCGAGGCGAGCATCGCGTTCATTACGAAGCGCGCCATCCGTCCGTTGCCGTCCGGATAGGGATGGACGTAACCGAACAGCCAGTGACCGAGCACGGCGCGCACAGAAGGCTCAGATTCCTTTTCGAGCATATCGAACAACGCCGGCATGGCCTCGCGCACCGACTCCCACCGCGGCGGCACGAAGCGCGACGTGCGCAGATAGACGGGGTTGTTACGGTATCCGGCCAACGCTCCGGCTTCGATCAGGCCCGCGGCAACGCAGGGCTGGAACAGTTCGCGGTACCACTCGTTGTGCGCTTCGCGCACGAGGGTGCCGGCGTTCCCACCCGCAATCACTTCCGCCACCGTCGCCTTCACCTTTTGGAATGCTTGCCAATAGCCCCGCGCCGCCAGTGCGTCGCGGCTCTTGCGATCGTCCTCGTGATGTTCCGGGTCCCAGCCGCCCCCCCTCACCCGGTCGATCAGTGCGGGCGTGACGGAGTATCCCTCGATGGACAGCGAGTGATACGCGTCACTCTGATAGATCTCATCGATGAAACGCAGATAGGCGTCCTTGTCCTTCGGCGGTCCGGGTGCCGCCGGGAAATTCTTTATAACTGCGTCGCGCATCGAGTCCCACATCATGTGCATGCGTCCGACAATGGGCGACACCGCGCGGCTCGATGCGCCGAATGTCTGCCCAGCCTCGAACGGATTGCTTTCGCGCACATCGTAACCGGCGCTTTTCATCGTGCTGACGATCTCATCCGACAGTTTCGGCCGGCCGGTCGCCCGGAACGCGCCGGCTAGATAGCCCGCTTTCGCAGAGTGGCCGCCGTTGAGAAGAAGGCGCAGCAGGTCCGACGCGTCCGCGAGGCTGCCCAGCACAACCTGTACCTCGATGGGGTTTCGTGCGAAGAAGGATTCCGGCACTCTTATAAGCGCCGCGACAAGCGAGAAAAGCCGCAGGCCTTCCCTTACCGCGAGATCAGCTGCCGCCGGCATCTCGGACACCTTCAGGTCGTAGAGCGAGGTGCCGAACAGAAGGTTGATCGTGTTGTTGGTGCCCTTCGGGCTGCTGACCACCACCTGGGGCGGAATGACCGTTCTCTCGCCGTGAAGCAAAAGCGATTGCTCCGGCGCCAGATGCCACTCCTCGCCAAAGCGGTCGTTGCAGTAACGCGCGCAGAATTCCCAGAATGAGGCGTACCATGGGGTGCTGTCGCCCGCGCGCGCACTGGGGCTAGAGGAGATCAGCCAGCCGCGCATGACTTCTTGGACAAAGCCGTTGGCAAGCAGACGTTCGCGGTTAATGCGGCTCAGGTCATCCGATCGGAACACACGTCTTCCGTCATCCTGAAGCGCTTTGAGCGCATCGAGAGATTCAGCTAGCTTCTCATTCGGCGTTGCCATGGGCTGCCTCTTCCTGGGCGACTACAAGTGTTTAATGCTGTGCAAATACAAGTATATAATGCTGTGTAAATACAAGTCAATAATGCTGCGTAGGTACAAGTATTTGATGCGCGCTCTGGAAATGTATTCAAAATACGGCACTTAAAATGTCTCCGGGCACGCAATCACTGACCCCTTTTTCCAAGATCGTGCTTGCTTGCCCTTCCTGATAGCCGCGTCAACACCCAGTATATTAGGCTATTCTGATGCATAACGCGTACAAACCTCGTATACTAGGTGTATGGTGCCCCTGTACTTACTGGGCGAGCAGATCGCCATCAAGCGCAAAGAACTCGGCCTGACGAAGCCCACGCTTGCAAAAAAAGCCAGGGTCGGACTCTCCACGCTCGACGCCCTGGAAAACGGACGGATGGGCGAACTGGGATATTCCAAGATCACCAATATTCTCGCGGCGCTGGGGCTGGAGCTGAAGCTTCAGCACGCAAGCGCGGGCCGGCCGACGCTTGAAGAACTCATGGAAGAAGGACGGGATGATCAAAGTCTGGACAGACGCCGCTGAGGCGGGAATACTCGAACGCATAGAGGCTGCGATTGCGGACGCCTCAAAGGAACTCCGGGGGAAGGACGACCAAATGATATGTCACAAGGACCGTCGCTCATTTTCGACAAGTCATCGCTCGAAAGCCTGAACATTCACGAGGCAGCGCTGATGGACAATTTCTACATGTCCACAATTACACCGCTTTTCTTCGTTGAGTGCCTTGCTGATCTCGAAAAGCAGTTGAAGAGTGGCAGCACGCCGGAGCAACTCATAGGCTCGCTGGCCGACCGGACCCCGGATTCGCAAGGCTATCCGAACGTTCACCATATAGCGATCCTGAACAGCGAACTCACTCGCCAATTCGACATCAAGACTGTTTACGAACGCGTCGCCATGGCCCACGGCGAACCCGTTCAGCTTGGAGACAAAAAGGGCGTCGTTTATCGCAAAAGCAAGGAGCAGGAAGCGCTTGAACGCTGGACCAAGCGCCAGTTTCTGGATGTGGAACGGAACATGGCCAAACAATGGCGAAGATCACTCACCGCCGTTGATTTCGATGCGATGGTCAAGCACGTCATGCGGAGTATTGGCCCGTGGCGCGCGCCGAAAACTCTTGAGGATGCGAAACAGCTTGCCGACACGATCATCGATTACTTGGACACCGAATGGCTGCTGCGCTTCGGGCTTGATCTATTGGGATTACCTGAAGCCATCAATGTTCCCAATGCCGCAGATATTGTCATTGCTGACTGGATTCAGCGCCGACGGCCACCATTGCGAGAGCATGTGCCATATTTCGTTTTCTTGCTCACAGTGAACATCTTTTTCTGCCTTGTGCTGCCCACCCCGAGCGTGCGATTGCCACTCTCAATACTGTCGATAGGGTCGGACTGGCTCCCGTTCTCTGTGATCTGCAAGAAATGCTCCGCAAGCGGTTCGAGCCTCTGCTTCTTTGCCCCTTCGTTCCGGACGGTGTCCCCCATCTCCGGTACCATCCGCGCAGAGGGAGCGAAGGTCAGAAAGTCGTTGCTTTGGCAGTTCGTGTTTTTTCCCGTAAATCAGAAACCAGTCGATAGATGGAGTCCACATCCTCGATGTCCCAAAAGGTGGGAACGTTTCCAACCGCCATCCCATCCCTTGCGCCCCACCCACGTCGCCCAGACCACATAGATTCCTGTTGAGCAAAGCGCAGAGTGCCAATTCCGCTTGAATTGCCTTCCTTGATCATGGTCGGCAGAGTGTCAATGTAGGCCGACGCCATCTGACGCTTCCAACCGTTCTGAACAACAAGTACCCGGCGACTGGTTACCGCATAGTAAGTTCGTTTCTTTTTCCAACCGTGGGGATTTCGACAAAGACCCTTGGCTCTTCAACTGCGCGACCGGAACCATCGATCTCCGAACAGGCAAATGTGGTTCGCACGACCGCAAAGACCTTATCTCGAAGCTCGCCCCGGTGAAGTACGATCCCGCTGCCGACTGCCCGCTCTGGAGGAAATGCCTGAGCGAGTGGATGCTTGGCACAATGAAGCGTCAGCGGGGGACTGGGTCGCTCTACATGCAGCCCGGCAGTAAGGTCTGGTCGTACCAAATTGTCGTCAACGGCAAGCGTGAGCGCGGAACCACCGGATGTCGCGCCAAGCGCGAGGCTGCCCGCGCTTTGATAGCCTTTGTCTCTGTACGTTCAGGACCTCGTCTGTCGAGCCCGTGGCGAAGTGCCCACGCCCTTAAGTCCCAGTCGGTGCCACGGCTCGCGGGAATGGTCAATCTTGCGAAAATCCACGTTAGGAACACCCACGAAGAGGAAAGGTGAGAGTTTATGCATTGGAGTTCTCCTCGGTTGGCGAGTCAGCCGCGACCAAAATTATACGCCCGAGTTGCCTCGCTGGTTGCAAAACAGCGATAGCACAGTCAAAACCGTCCGGGTAGTCGGCACAGGAAGCGTGGGCATGAATTTCAAACGATTCGCTAGAACGCCGAGAACTCGCATTACTGCCGGATGGGAGCGACCCAGTATCCGGGCGGGAGTTGCATACGCTGGAGTCCAGCGGCTTCGCGGGGCACTGTTTCAACAGCTACTTAATCCCACCGCTCGCCAGCCCTCGGAGCGAGAGCCACCTTGTATAGGTGGATTTTATCTCCACCTCGGACGTATCGAACCAATTGCTCCATTCATTGGGTTCGATGCGAAACCCACGACAGACTTCGTTTTCTTTGCGCTACGCCCATTACGCACCCGCAACAGGTTGAAACATCGCTACAAAAAGCCAGAGTAGTGGGGTGTCCAACGAGCGAAAGAGCATGTGAAACGGTAGGAGGATTGAGACAATTCCCGCAACGCCACACGCGAAAATGATCCACGCAAGGGTGGAATCGACATATCGGATGGCGCGGTTCATCTGACAGAATCTACTCCTGCGCAGGCTAATTTCCAACCTAACTACCGAAATCACGAAATTACGCCACTTCGCTTCAAAACTCCTCCGGCTAATCTGCTCAGGAAGCATTGAGGTGCATTTCAAAGTATTCGCTAAAAGGCCGAGAACTCGTTCAGCCCGAGCTTCTGCATTACTGCTGGGTGGGGCGAACCAGTTTGTGGGCGGGAGTCGCACCCTCTGAATTCCAGCGACTTTTGTGGCGCACTGTTACGCCAACCATCTGGGAATTGACGCAACGGAAGTAACGTAGACTCGGCAATCTCTACCGAATACGATTCCTCAGGGACCCTTCGCAAAGCGAACCGCGCGTCGTCGCGGAGCCAAGTTGTCGGCGACTTCAACGATCTCTTCAAAATCTTCCATTCTGTAGGAATATCGGATGTCCATTTGCGGCCGCAGAATCACGAGCACGATGTTTCGGCCCTTTGCATGAGGGCGAGCATCTAAATCGGGATGGAACATGACTATGCAGTGAGCAATTCGCACGCAAGAGACGATGAGGCAGATGGATTGACTGATAACAGACATCGACAAAGTGACAACGGAAACAGTCGCCCGCCTGCCAGCGCAGGGGTATCCGATGAATAGACTGCCGGAGGAAACTCGTAGAGGGCTGGAAATGCTTTGCACAACCTACCCCCACATTGCCGGACC
>Ga0210390_10005737_pt1 | contig 10389 bp, 11 predicted proteins | sample IncBWH11OmetaG_FD_161050 | JGI IMG/M metagenome (GOLD analysis project Ga0210390, IMG submission 161050) | Forest soil microbial communities from Barre Woods Harvard Forest LTER site, Petersham, Massachusetts, United States - Inc-BW-H-11-O ... | reverse complement strand
CAGGGCTCAACGGCATTCCGCTGATCAACATCGAAAACGCCTGCGCCTCTGGGTCGACGGCACTCAATCAGGCGTGGCTGGCGGTCGCGTCGGGCTATGTCGATGTCGCGCTGGCGGTGGGTGCCGAGAAGCTCTATCACCCCGACAAGCAGCTGACCTTCGCCGCCATGGGCAGCGCGCTGGACCAGGATCGGCTCACGGAGATCTTCGCCGAGATCGGCGCCAACGGCGGGGACCAATCGGTCTTCATGGATGTCTACGCGAAAATGGCCACCGACTACATGGACCGCACCGGAGCCACCCAGGAAGACTTCGCTCGCGTTGCGGTCAAGAACCACGACCACGGTGCGCTTAATCCCAAGGCGCAGTACCGGACCCGTTTCACCCTCTAGGAGGTGCTGGCTGCACGCAAGATCTCCGGTCCGCTGACCCTGCCGATGTGTTCGCCGATCGGCGACGGCTCTGCTGCGGTCATCGTGACCACGCCGGACATCGCGGCGCATTGGGGCGCTGAGCCGATCACGGTGCTCGCCACCATGACCGGCGCGTCGAAACCCGGCGTCGGTGGGGAGCTTGTTGCCGGCGTGGCGAAGCGGGCGTTCGACTGGGCCGGCATCGACCCAGCCGAGGTGGACGTACTGGAGTGCCACGACGCCACCTCGCCGGCCGAGTTGATCGTGCTCGAAGAACTCGGGCTGGCCAACCCCGGCGGGGCCGTGGACATGATTCGCAAGGGCGACACCAGCATTGGGGGCCGGCTGCCGGTCAACACCAGCGGTGGCCTGGAAAGCAAAGGGCACCCGATCGCAGCCAGCGGTCTCGCGCAGATCGTCGAGCTCGCCGAGCAACTCCGCGGCCGTTGTGGCGAGCGTCAGGTGGCCGGCGCACGGATCGCCGTGGCAGAAAACGCGGGCGGCTACATGGGACCCGACGCGGCAGTGGCAACCGTGACTATCCTCGGCGCGACGCCCAGATGAGCCGGCGCCAGGGAAGCATCGCCCTGCGCCTCGTCAACCCGGTCTTCCGTGAGGTGTGCCAATCGGCGTTTCGTCGATACCACGACGACCTCGACGGGATGCGCACGTTCCTCGACCGTGCCGGTGCCGCATCGGGCTTTCTCGCCCGGCCCGCAGCGGGATGCCGGATCGTCGATGGTGAGTTGGCCGGCCTGACCACGCGCGAATTCCACCCCGCTCGCGCACAGCACGGACGCACCGTGCTGTACCTGCACGGCGGTGGATTCCTGATGTACGCCCGCAGCGCCTACACCGGATTCCTCTCGCGGCTGGCGAATGACCTGCAGACCCGGGTCGTCGTTCCGACTTACCGGTTGGCTCCTGAGCACCCGTTTCCGGCGGCCATCGACGACTGTCTGCGTGCCTATGAGGCATTGCTCGACGCCGGGCAGGAGCCGGGTCAGTTGATGATCGCGGGCGAGTCGGCCGGCGCCAACGCTGCCCTCGTCACTTTGCAGCGGGCCCGCAACGCCTCCCTCCCGATGCCTGCGGGCGCGATCATGATGAGCGGCGGCTTCGATTTCTCCTGGTCCAGCCCGTCGATCAGCATCAATGCGCGCCGCGACACCGCGGTAGGGGCACGTGGGCTGGCATTCCTGCAGCGGTGGTACCGACCGGATGTCGATGCGACAGACCCCCTGATTTCTCCGGTGTTCGGCGACTTCGCGGGCCTGCCACCGCTGCTGTTCCAGACCGGAGATACCGAGGTGTTGCGTGACGATTCCGTACGGGCGACCGAGCGTGCGCGAGCGGCCGGAGTACCGGTCTGGCTCGAGGTCTTCCCACTGGTTCCGCACGCCTGGCATCAGCTCGGGACGTGGCTACCCGAGACGCGCGCCGCGCTTCGGCAAATCGGGCAGTTCGCCGACACCATCCACCAACAGACGAGCACCTCGTGAGTATCGATCAACTGTCGTCCTCGGGTACCGAGGTAGTCGACGTGCGCAACCCCGCGACGGGTGAGCTCGTCGGAACCGTTGCTGTGCAATCCGCTGAGGCGGTCGCCGCGGTCGTGGACGACCTGCGCGCCCATCAGGCGTCCTGGGAGGCGCTGGGACCCGAGGCCCGCGCCTTCTGGTTACGAAAACTGCGGGACTGGTTGCTGGACAACGAATCCCGGCTCGTCGATGTGGTGGCTGCCGAGACTGGCAAGCCTCGAGTCGAGGCTGCGTTCGAAGTCATGGTCACCTGCGATGCGATCAACTACTACGCCGACCGGGCCCGAAAGTTCCTCGCCGCAAAGAAGTTGCGGCCGCATGGTCCCCTCACCGCGAGCAAGAAACTCACCAGGGTGTACCGCCCATACCAGGTCGTCGGCGTCATCACGCCGTGGAACTTCCCGTTACTGATCCCCGGTGTCGACGCCGTTACGGCGTTGCTGGCGGGGGCCGCCGTCGTCGTCAAGCCCTCGGAGGTCACTCCGCTGTCCGCCTGCGAACTCGCCCGCGGCTGGGAACAGATCGGTGCACCACCGGTATTCGGGTGTGTCACCGGTCTGGGCGCGGCGGGCGCGGCGGTCGTGGATTCGGTCGACATGGTGCAATTCACCGGCTCCACCAGGACCGGACGGGTCATCGCAGCGCGGGCGGGCGAACGATTGATCCCCTGCGGCGTCGAACTGGGCGGCAAGGACCCGGCCATCGTCCTTGCCGACGCCGATCTATCACGCGCTGCCAACGGCATTGCGTGGGGGGCGCTGTTCAACTCGGGTCAGGCCTGCATCTCGGTGGAGCGGGTGTACGTCGAGGCGCCTGTCTACGACCGGTTTGTCGCACTGCTCACCGAGCGGGTGCGGTCGATCAGGCAGGGCGTCGACAACGGCTCGTACTCGGCGGATGTCGGCACTTTGGTCACCAAGCAGCAGGTCGAAATCGTGCGGAGCCATGTCCAGGATGCCCTGGCCCACGGGGCCACGATCGCGACCGGCGGAAAGACGACCGGCAACGGCGGGTTCTTCGAACCCACGATTCTTCTCGACGTCGATCATTCGATGGCCTGCATGTGCGACGAGACTTTCGGCCCGACGATCCCGGTGATGAAGGTCGCCGACGAGGAAGAGGCGATCCGGTTGGCAAACGACTCCCAATACGGGCTGTCGGCAACGGTGTGGACCAAGGACATCGGTCGCGGACTCGACATCGCGCACCGGCTTGAGGTCGGCGCCGTGAACGTCAACGACGCCTACTCGAACCTGTTCTGCTTCCCCCTGCCACAAGGCGGCTGGAAAAGTTCCGGCCTCGGGTACCGGCTGGGCGGCCCGCAGGGTATTCGGAAGTACTGCCGTCAGCAGGCCATCACCACGCCACGCGTGCCGAGGATGGAGAACCAACTGCTGTGGTACCCCTACTCGCATCGGCGAGGCCGCATCGTTGCCGCGTTGCTGCGCCTGTTCGTGGCCCGCGATGTCCGGCGGCGATTATGGCGGGCCGGTAGCGGTCACGCGTCGATTGTCTCCGGGGCGAAGTAGAGATCGGGCATCCGCCGCCACGCTTCGAGCAGGCGCTTCTCCTCGGTGCTGCCGTGGCCTGGCTTGCTGGCCGCAGCTCCCAGCATCGAATTGATCACCACCATGCAGAACTCGGGAAATCGCTTGTGGCCGGCGCGCTGCTCGCCGAGCAGCGCCTTGCACAGGTCGAGGTTCGCGCGCGAGAACTCGCGTTCCAGGGGCTTGAGGTACTCGCGCATGTCGGGATCGTGTCGGGCAGCAATGAGCAACTCGAGGGAGGCTCCGCCCAAGGGGCCGGAGATGACCTGCCAGAGCAGCGAAGCCCAATCCTCGCCGTCGAGCGTCTCGGTCGCACGTAGCCGCGCCTCGCCGACCTTCGTGGCATACAGGCGGCGTGCCGCCGCGCTAATGAGCTCGCCCCGGGAGCCGAAATAGTGCAACAGGACCCCGCGAGAGACGCCGGCTTGCTTCTGCACCTCGAGCGTGGTGGTTGCCGCGTAGCCGCGCTCGATCAGGATCGAAACCGTGGCGTCAAGCAGCTTTCGTTCCGCGGCCTGACGACGCTCGCGCTGACTGATCCGGACGGGCGGGGTCGCGGTCGAACTCCTTGCAGTCAAGGTGAACTCCTCAAGTTGTGCGGCAAATTGACACACTACAGAAAACAGCGCTAGCCTCAATAATAGTCAATCTTGACTATTATTGCAGCGTTGAGTGGAGACGGACATGACAACCGGCCCGTTGTCTGGTGTGAAGGTTCTCGAAATAGCCGGGATCGGACCGGGGCCCTTCTGCGGAATGCTGCTCGCGGATCTGGGCGCCGATGTGGTGCGTGTCGATCGGCCGGGTGGCGGGGGCATGCAACTAGTGCCGTGGGCCGACGACCTGCTCAACCGCGGAAAACGCTCGATCGCCGTCGATCTCGCGAAACCTGACGGCGCCGAGACGGTGCTGTCACTGGTCGAGCATGCCGACATCCTGTTCGAGGGATTCCGTCCCGGGGTGGCAGAACGTCTCGGGATCGGACCCGGACCATGCTTGCTGCGGCGACCTCAATTGATCTACGGACGCATGACCGGATGGGGTCAAGACGGCCCGATCGCGCACACCGCCGGACACGACATCACCTACATCGCACCGACCGGAGCGCTGCACGCGATCGGGCAAGCCGGTGGCCCCCCGCAGATCCCGCTCAACCTTGTCGGCGACTTCGCCGGCGGAAGCCTCTACCTGCTGGTAGGCATGCTGGCCGCCCTCGATGAGACCCGACAAAGCGGTCGTGGCCAGGTGGTCGACGCGGCGATCATCGATGGCGCTACCCATCTGATGACGATGATCTACAGCTGCTACGCGGCGGGAGTCTGGTCCGATGAACGCGGCACCAACCTCGGTGATGGCGGTTCGCCGTTCTACGGCGTGTATCAGACTTCAGATGCAAAGTTCATGGCCGTTGGGGCACTCGAACCGCAGTTCTACGCCGAGTTCCTGCGCCTGCTCGAACTCCCGTCGGACCCAGCTGCGCAGTTCGACCGACACGCGTGGCCGCAGCTGCGAACCAAGATCAGCGACGCCTTCGCCGCGCGCCCACAACAGGAGTGGGCGAAGATATTCAGCGACAGCGATGCCTGCGTGGCGCCTGTGCTCGGCATGGCAGACGCGCCGGGCCATCCGCAATTGGCAGCCCGCAAAACCCTTTTCGTCGGCAATGGCATAACCCAGCCGTCCCCGGCCCCCCGGTTCTCGCGCACTCCGGCAGTCGTCGACGGCCCGCCATGCGTGCCTGGCCAGCACACCGACGAAGTGCTCGCTGACTGGCTGAACTGAACATTGACCGGCAACGGCCCTATGGTCGAAAATGAAACAGTCATTATTGACTGTTTCTGGAGCGGGTCGGTCAGGTCGGCGATTCTCTCAGCTGAGATCAAACCCGATACCTGGAATAGGTAGTTCTACTGGGTGGGATTCCAGCCGCGGTCATTCGGCAAGCTGGTTGACCATGCTGGCGAAGATCTTGGGCAGCGCCGTCGCGGCTGGCACGATGCGCGAGCGCACCGGTGCGTACGCGCTGGCCTTTAGCAGACCCGCCGTCAGCAGGCGATAGCGGCGCGACATCTTGCGCCACTGGTGCTCGTAGTCAGCTGGCCGGTCGGCAATAACGCAGCCCACCAGCAGCTCGGCGGCACCGAACGCTATGCCCAGACCTTCGCCGGTTAGCGCATCGACGTAGCCTGCTGCGTCACCGACCAAAAGGACCCGCCCGGCCGTTCGGCTGCGAACCTTCTGCCGCAGCGGACCTGCGGCTCGGTCCGGGCCGTGCGGAAGGCCGTGTACACGATCCTTGAGGGCGTCGAACTCGCCGAAGTGGCTGTCGAACCCACCCTTGTGTGAGGTGAGGATCGTTATCCCCACGCAGTCGTCAGCGACGGGTGTCACGTAGGCCTCGGCCCTGGGGGCCCAGTGCACCTCGACGTGGTCGGTCCACGGCGCGATCTGCATGTGCCGGCGGATACCGAAGCGGCGCGGGCCCCCGTAGGGCAACGCCAGGCCGAGGGATCGACGGATGGGCGAGTGCAGCCCGTCGGCAGCGGCGAGGTACCGAGCGCATAGGTCCCCAGCGCGAACGGACGTCGAATCCTGGGTGACCTCCCCAACCGCCTCGTGGACGAACCGAACGCCGGCCGTTGTCGCGGCGTCTAGGAGTGCGGCGTGCAGGGCGGTCCTGCGCACGCCGAGCCCGGTGCCAGACCGAAATGGCGCGCTGACGTGCCGGTCGCCGTCCAGGTAGCTGATGCCGCGAAGCGGCTTGCCCCGGGCCGCGATGCCGAGGCGTTCCAACTGCCGCATCGTGTGCGGCATCAACCCTTCGCCACAGGCCTTGTCGATGGATCCGCAACGCGGCTCGACGACGACGACCTCGAGCCCCGCCCGTGCGCCGTGCAGCGCGGTGGCCAGCCCGGCCGGGCCGCCGCCGGCGACGAGCAGGTCGATCACGTCAGACTCGCGAGCGCGGTGTTTTCGACATTGATCGGTGTCCTCAGCAGTGCGGCGTTGAGCACCGAGAATACCTGTGCGGCCACCACAATTGTGAGCATCAGCCAGCCGAGTGCGGGGATGAACGGACGAGCCCGTCGACGAGGCAGGCTGCCACCAGACGGGTGTGCAGGGTGACCATCACCGATTGATGACCCGCACCGAACTCGACGCCGCCGTCGGCTCGACTCCAGGCAAGGTTGCGTCTGGACAGTTCGGCCAACCGCTCCAAAGCGACCGCGACGACCAGAAGCACATACCAGGCCATCAAGTCAGTGCCAGCGCAGCAGGACGACTTCGGAACAGAATCCCGGACCCATCGCCATCAGCACGCCCGGGCTTCCACTCGGTGGATGTTTGGCCATCGTGTCGCGCAATACGTGCAGTACCGATGCCGACGAAATGTTTCCGACTTCGCTGAGCGAGCGCCAAGTCAGCTCGAGCGCGTCGTCGGGGAGACCCAGGGTCGCGGTGATCGCCTCGATCACCTTCGGACCGCCGGGATGGCTGACCCAGGCGCCGACCTCGTCGATCGTCAGGTCGTGCGTCGCGAGGAACTGGGTGACGTCGTCGCCCAGGTACCGCTCGACAAGTGTCGGGACCTCGGGGCCCAGGACGATTTGGAATCCGGAAGCGCCGACGTCCCAGCCCATCGTGCGCAGTGAGTCGGGGTAGAGATGGCTGCGCGAATCCAGGATGTCGGGTCCGCTGGCGCGGATCTGTTCGGCGCGGCGTTCGCCGACCGCCACGACCGCCGCGGCTCCGTCGCCGAACAGAGAGCCCGCGACCAGGGTGGCGATGTTCGGATGGCGCTTCTGCGTGAGCGAGCAAAGCTCTACCGACACTAGGACCGCGACGTCGTCGGGTGCGCCGCGCAGATAATCGTGCAGCCGGGCGACCCCCGCCGCGCCGGCGACGCAACCCAGGCCGAAAAGCGGCACCCGCCGCACGTCGGGGCGCAGGCCCAGCCTCGCGGCGATGCGGGCGTCCAGCGACGGCACCGCAACGCCGGTGACTGTCGTCGAGATGATGAGGTCGACGTCGCGCGGTTGTAGCCCCGCCTCGTCGAGCGCGCCCGACAGCGCTGCACACCCCAGCTCCACCGCGTGTTCGATAAACAGGTCGTTCGCCTCGCCGAAGTCGGTCAGCTTCGCGTAATCCTCCAGCGGCAACACGAGGTAGCGGGTGTCGACTTTGGCGCTCGCATGCAGGCGCCGAATCGGCTCCCCGAGATTTTCGTAACCGGGAAGCTCGAGCAGCGCCTGGGTGACCTCGCTCTGTGTGTAGCGGTGCGGCGGTAGTGCGCCGTGCACGCCCGCGATGACACTCATACCTAATAACACGAGGGCCGAGGCCATTTCGTTCAACACCTACTGTCAACGATGTGGGTCTACGGCTCAGCCGGGATCACGGCGCGGCGCAATGCGTGAACTTCCGAGCCCCGCCCGACGTCTTCTAGACATAGGAGGCGGTAGCGGTGCGTAACTCAGACCGAGCGTGGGTGACACTGGCCGGTGGCGTGGCAGCCTACGACCTGATCGCCAACGATGACGAGCAGCTGACCAACGCGGCTCGCCGGTACTTCAAGTCTCAGCCGATTGCCACCGCCTCGATGATCCTGGTGACAGCCCTGCATCTGGTCGGCGGTATACCGCCGTGGTGCGACCCGATCACACTGACGTTCGCCGCGTATCGACGGCTGCTGCGGCAGTTCTGGCTTCGCCCAAAAGCAGAACAGCGGGTCAGCCTGGTCGCTGCGACGGTCGTTCGCAAGCTTGCCGCGTGAAGCGTGGTAGCCGGCTCTGGGTGAAGAGCGGGCGGGGATTCTATGATGCCAACGACCAACGGGTCGCCGCCGAATCCGCTTGAGCCGTACCACATCACGGCGCTCGAAGGTTCTCGGCACCGAAGAAGACGACAGGAGATCGCGGATGACTGCAGAGACCCAGGACAGCCCCGAAGCCGTTATCATCGGCGCGGGGCCCGCGGGTCTGGCTGTCGCACGTCAACTCGATCATCAGCATGGCATCAAAGCGCTCGTTCTGGATCGCGCGGCGGCCCCGGCGATTTCGTGGCGGACGCGCTATGACAACTTCCGGCTCAACACGACCGGGTTCTTGTCGCACCTTCCCGGACAACGGATTCCCTTGAACGCCGGCCGTTGGCCGACCAAGGAGGACATGGTCCGCTATTTCGATCACTACGTTCAGCGGCAGAACATCGCGGTCATGCTCGGATGTGAAGTCTACCGCGTCGACCGTGCCGGGGGAATCTGGCAACTTGACACGTCGTCGGGTGAAATCCGAACCCCGGCAATCGTCCTCGCCACGGGCAACTACAGCGCACCCACCATCCCTGGGTGGCCGGGACTCAGTCGCTTCAACGGCGAGATCGTTCACTCCGGGGATTTCACAAACGCTTGGCCCTACCGTGGCCGCGACGTCCTCGTTGTCGGTGCAGGCAATTCGGCCGCCGATATCGCTGTCCAGCTCGTTAACGACGGCGCGCGAGGGATCTGGCTTGCGGTGCGCACACCACCGCACCTCGTGCGGCGGGCCATAGGACCATTTCCGTCGGATATCTTCCTTGAGCTGTTCGCGAGGGTCCCCGCGCGCATGATCGATCCGCTGATCGCGCGCATGAACCGCCTGATGTGGGGTGACCTGTCGGCCTACGGCTTCCAGCGGCCACCGCTCGGGCTGAAGGCGACGGTGGAAAAACGAGGTCGTATCCCGACGCTGGCCGACGAGCTCATCGACGTCGTGCGGGTCGGGCGCGTCGAGGTCGTCGGCGCCGTCAAGGCGGTCGAATCCGACGGCGTGATCCTCGCCGACGGCACGTCCGTAGCGCCGCAGGTGATCATCGCCGCCACCGGGTTCGGCACGGATCTCGACGGTTTGGTCGGACATCTTGGCGTCCTCGACGAGCACGGCAACCCGCGCGGCGGCTTTGCCTCGCACGTCGGCGACGGAATGTTCGCGATCGGATACGGCATTCCGCCCAATGGCCCACTCCGGGCGATCCGCGTTAACGCGACGCCATTGGCCCGGGAAGTTGCGGTCTACCTAAAGCGGATTGGTCTATCCGTCCGGCCGCCACTTGCTTGTGCGCCCGCGGATCTCCTGGCAGCAGGGCAGCAGTGTCGAACGTTCGACGGCGGTATCTCCTTAACGATGCAGGCCGAGACGGCGAGCGCAAAAAGCAAAGGGGTACAATGATTTTACTTTCCGCCGAAAAGACCTTCTTGCGTGGCGCAGACGGTTACGAAACGGCCCGTCGGGAAACGGTATGGAATGGCCTTCTGCCGGCACGTTTTCCCGATGTGATCGTGCAAGCGCACGACACCGACGACGTGGTCGCAGCGATCCGTTATGCGCGGGCCAACGGGCATCACGTCGGCGTATGTTCGGGCGGACGCAGCTGGGCGGCCAGTCACCTACGCGACGGTGGCCTGCTGCTCGACGTCAGCCGCCTCGATCATTGCGCTGTCGAACCGGATCGGATGACCGCAGACGTCGGCCCGGGCAAAGCCGCCAGCGCCTTCGCGACCGACCTGGACGCACAAGGGCTCTTCTTTCCCGCGGGTCATTGTGAAGGCATTCGCCTCGGTGGCTATCTTTTGCAGGGCGGATACGGCTGGAACAGTTCGGTGGTCGGGCCGGCATGCGAGAGCGTACTTGGACTGGAAGTCGTCACCGCCGAGGGTGAACAGGTCTACTGCGACCCCGAAAACCATCCAGACCTGTATTGGGCAGCCCGCGGCTCGGGACCGGGCTTCTTCGGTGTGGTCACTTCTTTCAAACTGCGTATTTACCCACGTCCGGCGGTTTGGGGTACCTGCCTGTACATGTACCCGATCGAGGTCGCCGACGAGGTGTTCACCTGGGCGCGCTCGATCAG
>Ga0210390_10005734_pt1 | contig 10392 bp, 12 predicted proteins | sample IncBWH11OmetaG_FD_161050 | JGI IMG/M metagenome (GOLD analysis project Ga0210390, IMG submission 161050) | Forest soil microbial communities from Barre Woods Harvard Forest LTER site, Petersham, Massachusetts, United States - Inc-BW-H-11-O ... | reverse complement strand
GTTTTGCCGGCCCACGGGTCCGCGTTAAGCGGGAGGCCTTGGACCGGCTCTGGTGCCGGGCATCGACGGAAACCGGCAAGGCGTGTGCCGTGGTTCGTGGATAGTCGGGTCAAGTCCGGCCACGACGATTGCGTGAGCCGTCTGCCTGGGTCTGGCAGTAGGGTGGAGACCGCGAACAAACCGGAGGAGACGGAAAGATGCGCTGGATACGGTTCGAGACGAATGGGCATGCGGCTTACGGCATCGTCGACGGCGACACCGTGACCGAGGTCGAGGGCGACCCGTTCGCCGGCTACGAAAAGACGGCGACCCGCCATCGGCTGGGATCGGTCAAGCTGTTGATCCCGGTCGAGCCGCGCACCTTTTACTGCGCCGGCCTCAACTATGCCGAGCACGTGATCGAGGCGGCGCGCAAACGCGGGCAGGAGCCGAACCTGCCGAAAGCGGCCGACATCGGCTATCGCGCCAACAACGCGCTCGTGGCGCACGGCGAAAATATCGTGATCCCGAAGAACGCGACCGAGCGCTGCCAGTACGAGGGAGAGCTCGTCGCGGTCATCGGCAAGAAGGCGAAAAATCTCTCTGAAAAGGACGCGCTCTCCTGCGTGCTCGGCTGGACGATCGGCAACGACTTTAGCGAGCGCACCTGGCAGGCGGGCGACCGCACCTTGTGGCGCGCCAAGAACGCCGACACGTTCAAGCCGATGGGGCCATGGATCGAGACCGAATTCGACCTCGCCGCGGCGCATACGATCATCCGCGTCAACGGCAACGAAAAGATCCGCTTCAAGACCGACCACATGCTGTTCGGCCCGGCCGAGTTCATCAGCCGGATGTCGCAATATTTGACGCTTTATCCCGGCGACGTGGTGTGGATGGGGACCGAGGGCGCCCCGGAAAACGTCAAGCATGGCGACACGATCGACATCGAGATCACCGGCATCGGCACCCTGACCAACCCGGTCGTGCGCGAAGGGATGTAACCGGCGCCAGGTTCTGTCATTGCGAGCGCAGCAAAGCAATCTCGGGCCGCTACAGCCGTCCGGTCGGGCTTGCTTCGTCGCCTACCGGCTCCTCGCAACGACACTCCTGTCGATCCGGGCGAAACCCGGGCTCTGGCCGCCGGCTCTGCGCGCACCAGCGGTGGAGCGCCCGGAGCCAACGCTCAGCGCTTCGAGTATTGCGGCCGGCGCCGGGCCTTGTGCCGGCCGTATTTCTTGCGCTCGACGACGCGGCTGTCGCGGGTCAGGAATCCCTGGGTTTTCAGGACCGGGCGCAGGCCGGGCTCGTAACAGGTCAACGCCTTGCTGATGCCGTGGCGCACCGCACCGGCCTGGCCGGAGAGGCCGCCGCCCGCGACCGTGCACATCACGTCGAACTGCCCCAGCCGGTTGGTCGTGACAAACGGCTGGTTGATGATCATGCGCAGCACCGGCCGGGCGAAATAGACCGGGCTGTCGCGGTCGTTGACCTTGATCTGCCCGGTGCCGGGCTTGATCCACACCCGCGCCACCGCGTTCTTGCGCTTGCCGGTGGCGTAGGCGCGGCCGAACGCGTCGATCTTTGGCTGCACGTCGGTCGGCGCCGCCGCGGTCGGGGCGGTGGGTGCGGCGGGTGTCGTCCGCGCCGCCTGCATCGCCTGGCGCAGGCTGCCGAGGCCTTGAAACGTCTGGCCGCGCGGTCCGGACGGCGGGTTTCCGGGCGGCGGGTTGGTCGCCTGGTCGTCGTCGGCCATTCTTACGCTCTCACATTCTTGCGGTTCATCGCGCCGACATCGAGCGGTGTCGGCTGCTGGGCCGCGTGCCGGTGATCGGGCCCGGCAAAGACGCGCAGGTTCTTCAGGATGCGGCGCCCGAGAGGCCCCTTTGGCAGCATGCGCTCGACCGCCTTTTCGATGACCCGCTCGGGGTGCTTGCCGGCTAGGATGGCGCCCTTGCTGCGCCCCTTGATGCCGCCCGGATAGCCGGTGTGCCAATAAAAGATGTCGTCCCGGCGCTTGTTGCCGGTCAGCTCGACCTTTTCGGCGTTGACGACGACAATGTTGTCGCCGCAATCCATGTGCGGGGTAAAGGACGGCTTGTGCTTGCCGCGCAGCCGCATGGCGAGGACCGAGGCAAGCCGGCCCAGGATCAGCCCGTCGGCATCGACGAGCAGCCACTCTTTCTCGATGTCGGATGGTTTGGCGGAAAAGGTCTTCATCGCTCCGGCCGCAAGCGCCGGCGCCCGGATGTGCCCGGCCCGGCAGAGCCGCCGATGTAGGCGATCGGGGGCGCGAGGTCAAGCAGCACGTCCGCTCGCGGCGGCGGGATCGTGGGCCGACCCGCTAGCCGCTGCCGCCAGCCGCCCGCGCCCTCGGTTGTGCCGCTGGGGTTCGCCGGCTAATGTGCGGTGCGCGCGCCCGGCCAGTCGGGCACGACGGGGAGGGGTGGCCGAGCGGTTGAAGGCGCACGCCTGGAAAGTGTGTAGACGGTGATGAATCGTCTCGCGGGTTCGAATCCCGCCCCCTCCGCCGCTAAGACGTAATTTTCCAATGATCTCAACATCATATGTGATAGGAGGGTCGATTACCCATACCGTCACCCCGTTGCGGAGCCTGAATGCTGGCGAACGATGGCCGCGACATCCTGTCGCATTATCCACCTTCCCTCCGGCGGTAATTCCCATCTCGCCGGAATGACTCCTGACCTGACCGAAGCCGAGGCGCGCGCGCTCGTCCAGCTCCTACGTCGCACGCTCGATTTCGACCCCTACCCGCAAGCGCCGCGGCTCGATCCGTTGAAAGCGATCCTGGCAAAGCTCGATCCGCCGGCACCGCGACCCGAGCCCTTGCCGCCGCTCAAATCCGGTATGGGGCCCACACACGGTCAAGGGAGGCGGCGATGGAGAGGCTGACGATTGATCTTGGCACGATCATTGAGGCGCTACACGACAGCGAAATCAATGGTGCCGTCTCTTGGCTTTACGATGGCGTCTGGACAGCGCAGCTCGGCGACGCCGTCAACGGGATTGTCGCCGACGTGGTCGTTGGCAGCGCGAAAGAGGCGGCCGAATGGCTGCGCGCAAACGCAGTCAGACGGTATCCCCACAGCGCATTTGCGCGGATCCATCCGCGCTCGGCGAACGATCCGTGACACCCTACAACGGCCCGCCGATGACGCTCGGCAACGCCGCCGCGGCCCATGTGCGGCTGATCGTGTGGTGCCTCGACTGCCGCCGCCAGGTCAAGCCCGATCCCGCCGAAATGGCCGAGCGCTACGGCGCTTCCCGACTGGCACCGGCGGCTTCTGTGCGGCGAGTGCGGGAGCCGGCATGTCGATATGGTAGTGACCGGCGAGGAGTGGCGGCGGTGATCAGACAGGTTTGCGGCGACGGTGCAGGACCCCGAGGCCGACGAGACCCGCACATAGCAACGCCAGCGACGCTGGTTCAGGGACGGCCGCGACCCCAATTTCGAGCGTAAAGCTGTCGTCGAGCGCCCCTGGTGTATTCGTAGGTGCCCAGGTCCATGTGTAGGTGCCGGGCGTCGCCCCGAGGCTCGCGAAGGTCGCGTTGGTATAGGTTGAGGTGTCCGACAGAGCGCTGCCCGAGACGTAGCCCAATGGCACTTCGAGATGCTCAGTGCTGGGGAGGATACCGACGATGTCTCCGCTGCCGCTGTTGGCAAACGTGAAGCCTCCGCTCCCGAAAGCGGCTGGCCCAGTGACCCCGAAGTAGAAATCTACATCCGTAACAGTTGCTGGCCCGGTAGCTATGTCCGAGATGTCCGGAGCTACATGGGCTCCGTCGTCGCCGGTAGCTTGAAAGATCAGCCCGGCCAAGTCGATGGTTCCGCTCCCGGTCGCGACGACGTCGCTCCCCACTTGGTCGAGCGTCACGGTATAGGCCGCCTGGGCCATCGGGCCATAGCCGATCAGCACCGCCGCGCCTAACAGCAAGGTTTTGAGCATCCGAACATCCCCTTTCGCCTCTCGATGAAAAGATACCCGACTCTTGAGCGAACTTCCAATTAGCCTTTTACGCAAAAGCGGTAGAGGGGTGTCAGAGTCCCAAGATTTTCGAGGATCGGAACCGTTTCAGGGTTTCGGCCGCCGCGGCGCCGAGTACAGCCTGAACGGGGATGGAACGCTGCAACTCACCGTAGCGAACCTAAAGGGGGACGGGGAGGGGGCAGGCATCGTGATCGCCAAGCTGATCGGCTTCACAGCGGCAGCCGGTTTTGTGACGCTGTGGGGCTACGCGGTGGTCTACGTCGTCGCGGCGATCGAGCACGGCGCAACGCCATATTGATTTTGTAGATCTCCAAAAGAAAAAGCCCCGCCGAAGCGGGGCTTCTCCTTCTGGTCGGGCCGTAGGCCGCCGCATCCGCCAGGCTTAACTAGGCGAACCACCCTGCCGCAGGTTTGGAGAGCGAAGAAACGCACATTGCTATCCAGCCTTAAGATTTAAGGACGGCGCGGTTGTAGATGCCATTGGGCGCTTGCATACGAAAATCTTTTCGTCGAACTGGATGCCAGCGCGCTCGACTTTTTTCAACGGCAAACAGGATGCATCGATTACCTGTACCTCGAACCCCACCCGGCTAAACCGCTCCCGGATGTCGCTGCCGTAGTACCGGACATGGTCCCATTGGCCGAACCGCTCCTCCCTTTCGCGGGAGGATAATGGATAATCCTCTTCTATGGTCGTACCTGCCCGCAGAGGAACGAGAAACCATGCCTCGCCGCTGGGCCTTAGCGTATTGTAAATCGCATTAAGCGCCTTCCCATCATTGGGAATGTGCTCTAAAACGTGGGATGCGTACAATAGGTCTACACCAGCCAGCTTCGGATTTCGATCTATTGCAGTAAGATCCACTTTGAGAATAGGCAAATTTCCGTAGAAGCCGGGCGCCAAATCGCCCGCGAGGTACTCGTGCTGTTGGCGGAAGCGCTCGCGCAGATGACGTTCAGTAGGAGCGATATGCAGGATACGACCGCCTGGCATTGGTAGGTGGATTAGCCCCGAGTCCAGCGCGAGTAAAACAAACCGCTCGCGGCTAAAACTCGAACATTGGGGGCATCCATCGGGGCGGCCTTCGAACACGAAATAGCCCACGGTTTGAGCGTGACATGCATTGCACTCCAGATGGTGAGTCGCCAGACACCTATTCGCCAACTGTAAAAAAATGCGGTCCATCTGAGCAAACAATGCTCTGGCAAGTCGGCGTTTTGTCAGCAATGCAAAATGCTCCTGGCAGACTTCGAGTCGGATTTAAACGGGCTCGCCCACGTCGTTCTCCCACGGCCAATCTTCACAATCTTCCCGCGAGCCGCGCCCGCACCCGCGGCATCACGCGTTCGATAATTCTCGAATGATGAAGGTAGCGCGTGATCGCCCTGGGGCCCAGCCTAAGCGCCGCGGCAACCGCGTCGAGCAGGGCCAGAACCTTGCCATTGTTCGCCGCGGCCAGCGCCACATTTATATCAATCGAGGCGAGCGCCAAGCGCAGCACCTTTTTACGCTGCTGTATCGCTGGGCTGTTGCAGTACCGCCTGATCACCACCTCATGTTGCTCTCTGAAATCCTCGATGCGCCGGCTCCCCGACATACCCAGGGAATTGCCATGTATTCTCATACACGTAAGCGGGTCGGCGTGATAGTGCACTTTGCCGGCGCCAGCCATCTTTAAATATAGATCCCAATCTCCGGTATGCCATAAGGCCTCGTCCATGCCTCCGACTGTACGGAATGTGTCTCGCCGAAGCAGGGGCGCTGGCACGGCCACAAAGTTCTGTACTAGCAGGCGTTCGATCAGCAAGGCGGTTGGTATCGGAGAGCCATTACTGGGAAGTGGGCACCGCCAGATCCCCAGCCTCTTTCCCGCCGCATCGACAATGTAGCTCGGGTGCAGATGCATGACCGCGTCTGGGGCGTTGGATAGCAATTCTCGCAGTTTCGCCGATCGGTTTGGCAACCAAAAATCATCGACGTGAAGGATACAAAACCAGTCGGCCTGCGTAATTTCGACGGCAAAATTGACCTTTGCCGCCCAGGGCAGAATATCGGACCGACTGTGGATCTGAATTTCCAACTTGTCTGCGAAACGGCGTGCGACTTGGAGGCTTGCCTCAGAGTCGCTACTATCGACCAAAATTACCTCGATGCCGGGTTCCCCCTGGTCCACCACCGATTGCAGGGCTTCGGAAAGCCAGCGTTCGTCATTATGAGACGGAACAATCACGGACAACCATTTAGATCGCACGGGTTAGCACCCGAACCGGTGAGCGCCAACGTTCTGATAAATCGTCTGGCGACGGGGCGGCAACGTTTGCAGCCCGAAGTGCCACGAAGTCGTCGATGATCGCGGTCATGGCCGCCCCCCCTTTATGACCGGACTGCGGCCACGATGCACGGAACCCTCACCCGGTTCATCAAGATTGCCCTCGCGATCAATGAAGCCCTGGATGCCGGCATAAATGGCCGCGATAAGCCGCTTGTCGGCGTCATTGTTACCATATTCGCCTAACGGAGAGCTCTCAAGGAAGATGGTTAGCAGACAGAGCTGCGCCGCGATGCCTTCCACCGATGTCGCGACTGTATCTGCGATCAAGTTGTCTAGCTGCTCGGCCTGCTCGTCGAGGCGGTCCTCTAATTGGCGACGGCGACTGTCTGCGCCAGTACTATTGCCGACCATGTGCCAAAACTGTTCTCGGATCATAAACATTGTCGGAATCGGGTCGCTGCGATCTCCGTAACAGTCAAGGCGCCTCTCCTTAGCTGAGTGCTGATCAGCTAACCAGCTGGCAAAGACATCATTAATCACAATTTGTGCTCCCTCGATCGGCCGCGCGGCCATCGCCAGCGGGCGGGCTGGCGCCGGGAGCTAGAAACCCGTGTGCACGGGCGCGCTTCTTCCCCTTGCGGGTATCGTATCCGCGGCACTCCCGGCATGGAGCGCGAGCCCATGGACCGGGCATTAAGATGCTGCCTTTGACCGGGGCGGATCCGGCATAGAAGGCGTTTTCAGCGCCGTCCTCATCGTCGTGCTGATCGCGGTCGCGGTCAAGGGCTGACAATGCTCATCCATCTTTTTTCAACAGCATTACAATCACCTTACGGTAAGCGCGGTCTTTAAGGGCTTGGTTAATCATAAATCAAGGGTTGAGCTGCTTCGAGAATTAACCTACGATAGTTGCGAAGGCGGGCTAGACCGCGAGCACACAAGAGGCCTGGTAACCTTGCTTACAGCCATTTAGGGGATGGCCACCGGATGCCCATGCATGGGGGAAGCGGATAGAACATTTAGACGGAGAGAACATTATGTCATTGGACAAGATGACGAGCTGGCCTGTCGTAGGCGTCAAGACAAGGTGGTTCAGTGAGGCGGGGCGGTTCCTTTGGAAAGCCCTCGTCGTGATATTGGGACTGATGGCCTTTGTGACGCTGGTTGTGTTTCTGGGGCTAACGCCGTAGAGGTTTCCGCTCGAATCCCCGAGCGCAAACTAACGGGTCGGCGACGACGACCGGCCCATGCCTTAGTCGTCCCGCTGCAAAGCACCGCTAAAGGCGAGTTGGTGAGGCGCGCTCTTCCGGATGCTGGGCAGAACCTCCCCAGCTACCCATAGGTTTGCGGTCATCGGCGTGCCCGCAAACGGAATAAAGGCCGAGGCAATCTGGCCGAGATAATCCGAAGCCGCAGGCGACGAGGCGCCGGTGACCGAATAGAGCCCGGATGCGCCCAGCGGCCCCGCGCTGTCGAGCAGCGCCAACCCGATCGAAGCGCTGCTGACGCGGAGTGTCAGCCCGCTTGCCGCCGCCGGCGTGCCACCATTCGCCTCAAGCATCGTTATAGCCCAGTCGTTGGGCTGGGTCGTCGTAAAGGTGTTGGTGACTGCGGTCGTCGAGCCGACGTGGGTGTTCGTGACGTCCGGTTGCCCACTCGCCGCAAATCCCGACCACGCCCCGACGACCGCGTAGATGTAATGAGCCGACCCGGCGGTGACGACCAGATTGTTGGTGCCGGTCGGCGGATTTTCGAGGAAATAAAGATACATCTCGCGGCTGACGTCATCGGCAAGTTTAGCCGCCAGCGTCATTGCACTGCCGCCGTAGGCTACGCTTGTGATGTCGTCGGTCGGCACGTTCGCGCCAAGGATGCCGGCGACGAGCAGATTGCTTCCGGCCGGCAGGGGGAAGGAGCCGGTGAAGCTGATGCTGGCGCCGCCGTTATTTCCGAGGTCGGCGGCTCCGGTAAAAGCTGGCATCAAGATCTCCGGATGAGGAAGAGAACGGCTGCATCTCGCGACGCTCAAATCCGTCGGCTGACCGCGTCGACGAGCTTGCCGGCGATCGCCGCGGCGGCGGCGGGCTCGACTCGAAGCTCCCCGGCGGCGGATAGTCTTCGCGCCACGGGATCGGCGCGGCCGGCTCCATCACAACGCTGTCCTGAGTTTCGTGATATTCCCGCCGGCAGCCGGCGCCGCGCAGTATCGGGCCCAAGCCTCGGCGAGCTGGCGGCGCTTGTCGAACAAGTCGCCGCGCCGGTAGGCCGCCTCCACCTTGTCGCCGACGACATGGGCGAGCGCCATTTCGCGGACTTCGCTCGACGTGTTGGTCTGCTCAGCGCACCAATCGGAGAATGCCGACCGGAAACCGTGCACCGTCAGCTCGCCCCGGCCCATCCGCCGCAGCAGCATCAACATCGACATGTTGCTGATCGGCCTCCCGGCTCGGCCACCGGGGAAAATGTGCGCGCCCTCCCGGATCACCGCCATGCCGCTCACAACCGCGAGCGCAGCCTCGCTGAGGGGCACGCGATGCTCGCGCCCGGCTTTCATGCGTTCGGCAGGAACGGTCCATAGGCGGGCTTCCAAGTCGATTTCTGCCCATGTCGCGCCGATGACCTCGCCGGTGCGCGCCGCCGTCAGGATCGCGAACTCCAGCGCCCGCGCGGCGATGCCGTCCTGCGCGCGCAACTCGCGAATGAAGGCCGCGATCTCGGGATCGGGCAGCGCCGCATGATGCTCGACGCGCCGCACCTTTGACCGCGCCGGAAGCAGATTGTCGAGATGCCCCTTCCAGCGCGCTGGGTTCTCGTGCTCCCGATAGCCGCGTGCCTTCGCCCAATCGAGTACCGATTCGATCCGACCGCGCACCCGGCTCGCCGTCTCCGGCTTTGCGTTCCAGATCGGCTCGATCGCCTTCATGACGAGCCCGGTGTCGACCGCCTGCACTGGCAAGTCGCCCATGACTGGATAAACGTAGGTTCCGAGAGTCGCCGGCCACTGAGCCGCGTGCTTAGGGTTGCGCCAGCCGGCCGAGTGCGCCGCGATGTAAGCCTCTGCACACTGCCGGAAGGTCATCGCCTTGGCGGCGTCGAGCTTTGCCTTCTGCCGCTCGGCGCGCCGTTCCTCGATCGGGTCCAGCCCCTCGCCGCGCAGCTGCCGGAAGCGGCGCGCCCGCTCCCGCGCTTCGGCGAGGCTCCAGGTGTCGAGAGATCCTAGGCCGGCCTCTCGCAGCCGCCCGGAGACGCGGTAGCGGAACGCCCACGATGGCGTGCCGTATTTCGAGATTTGCAGATAGAGCCCTCCGCCGTCGCCGGTATACCCAGGCTTGGCGGCCCGCGTGATCGCCGCCACTTTCATCGTCGTCAGCTTGCCCGCTCGCGCCATCGATCGACCTTCCGCCTAACTCACCACCACAAACGACTACCCATACCCGCGAGGCGATAAGTGGCGAATGGTGGCGAATGTGTCAAGACACAAGTTGCTAGGGTAGCTGTGCTTTTCCGAAGTATGGCGAACGATGGCGAAGGCGGAGAAAATAGACGCCCCCACCGCCCGCGCCGCCCTGGGCGCCGTCATTCCAGACAGATTCACCCGTAATCGCGTTACCGGAGGCCTGGAGGCTGGTGCCTCCACAGGCCAGCGCGTGCGGGCTCGACGCGGGGAAGTCGACGTGATCGGCGCCATCGGTCACGCCATCGCTGGAGCCGTTATCGCCGGATGCGACGCACACCGTGATGCCCACGGCCGCCGCCGCCTGGAACGCCGAGTCGAATGCGGTTAGCGACTGCTGGGTCCAGGACGATTCCGGCCCGCCCCAGCTGATCGAGATTACCGAGGGCTTATTGGTCGTGTCATGGATCGCGGTAGTGACAGCGTCGAGGAACCCGGCATCGGTATTGGGCGCGAAATAGACCGCAATATTGGCTTGCGGCGCGACCGCGCCGACGACCTCGATATCCAGCATTACTTCCCCGTCGGGTCCGTTCGGATCTCCAGTTGGGTGGTTCTTGCCGTGGTCGACCGAAACTACGGTTACCTTCGGAGCCGAGCTGATGCCGAGGCTCGAGAAATAGGTGTCCAGATCCGCCATCCGCTCGCCACCGCCGAGTTCGATGATCCCGACGCA
>Ga0210390_10005732_pt1 | contig 10394 bp, 10 predicted proteins | sample IncBWH11OmetaG_FD_161050 | JGI IMG/M metagenome (GOLD analysis project Ga0210390, IMG submission 161050) | Forest soil microbial communities from Barre Woods Harvard Forest LTER site, Petersham, Massachusetts, United States - Inc-BW-H-11-O ... | reverse complement strand
AGCGTCTTCCCGGCTGCTTCGAGACGACGGTTAGCGTATGTTCGGTGCCGGCATCGATTGCTCTTTGCATTGCGACGCAGAACGCCTCGTCCATTTTTTCTTGCGTCCTGCGTATTGAAAGCTCTTCGAGTTGGAGTTCGTCCATGATCATCCCCTGCCACGTCTGGGCAACCTGTTCGACCCTAAGGCCTTAAGGTTCGGTGAACACTTTCGACTCCCACCTCCTTCGTCCACGGTCCCTCGACGAAGGGATCGGTCTGCGACAAGCTGACTCGCTCGTGGCCTATGCAGAAATCCCGTCGAATTTCGCGGCTCACAAACCCGCATAGAGCTTGGTTTTGCATAGCGACCGCCACGTATATGCTGGTCGCCCGCGACTGTCGGCGTATAAAAATTCCGAATGCGCACGTCTCATACCTTCTGGGAGGGGAAATCGCCATGGCTACGTGGAAACGGCTTACGAGTACTGATCATCACGAGACGTATGTAAATATCGAGCAAATCGCTTACATGCAACGCGACGAAGGTCACACGGCTTTAATCTTTGCAGTTGCGACGATTGATGGGGTTTGCTCGGTCAATATAACGGAAACACCTAACCAAATATTGGACGCTCCACCTCTGCGTTCAGCCCAAGAGCCTAGTGGGAGTCAACAAAAGCGCTGAGCCGCGTAGCGGCCAGGCGCCGGCGCTCCTGCAGCGGCTCTTCGATGCGATCGATCGTGGTCGCGATCGATGGCCCTGCAGGTCCCGGCGGAAGGCTCGGCGTGATGCTGGTCGGCGCCGCGACGTGGCTGGCTACGCCAGCGGCCACAAGGATCATCTGCAGCGGCTGGCGATTGCGCTGGCGTTGTTTACGCGGGGCGAAAGCGGGACTGCCGAGCAGGAGCGGTACGCGATTGCCGAACATGTCGTGGATCAGCTCATGCAACGCGGAGATCCCTGGGGGCTGAACGAGGAAGCGCAACAGGTGCCACCGCACTCGACATGACGCGCCGCTTCCCTCCGCCCTGGACGAGAAGAGGTTCTTTTTGACCAGACACCCTGCGAAGTTACGCAGATGGTACTGTTTGAATTGGGGAACAGATGCCAAAACAGCCGGACAACAACTTCAAATCATACGTACATTGCTCGGTGACGGCCAAGAGCCAAGGCAAATTCACTCGCCGCCAGAACGTCGAGCGATATCGCCGGCTACTACAGACCGCGACGGATAAAGAGCGGCAGGATTATCTTGGTCGCCTGATTCTTGAAGAGCAGCAGAAGCAAAAAGACTCAGGGGACTCAAACTACCCATATTGAAGAGGCACAGCCGGATCGCAGTGATCGATTTTAAGATTCGTCGCCCCGAACTGGTGCGGCTTCTAATTCGACGCGCATAGCCTCATAGGAAGCCTTTCCGCACCCCGGCTTGACGTAGGGCGTTAGGACGTACTGACCCCTTACGATCTCGATGGCTTCGATAGCCTGCGAGCGCATCGAGGGTGACAATTCGGGATCGAAACCCAGCACTTCCCAATTTGGCTTCCGATTGGGCGCGTCCGTTCGCGCGATAGCAATTGCTCTCAAATGCCCACACCCCGGCTGCGACCGCGCCACCCTCAAGCATTCCCCTTCAATAAACGACCTGTGTTCTTCCGGCATGGCGTCTCCCATCTGGCAAAAAATCGTTCCTAGCCAGACGCAAACGGCCGGCCCGGTATTCTGGCTGGTTGTCCTTGCGATTTTCACGGGCGCCGGTCGGGCGCTTTTCTGCGGTCTACTTCTTCGGCTTGGGCCAAAGCTTCATTCGCAAGATCGGTAATTTCATTTATTTGGGCGTCAGTATTATTCCCGCGCTCCCCCGCGATGAGCGCGGATGCGAATAACCAGGTTGCGCGATCTCTCAATTTGTCTGAAGCGGCCACGGAACGGCAATTTACCGTTGAATCAATAGGCGCGCTGTTCAAAAGAGATCACCCCCAGTCTCCAAGGGGCGGGCCTGCCTCATCCCGTTTTGCGATGTTCGGACCTGCTAGGTGTCTGAATTGCCTCAGCCAGTCTTAGCCATTCGGCGGCCATTTCGCGGTGAATGCGTCGTGATTCTTGATCAGGTGACCTGGCCGCCGCTTTCAAGCAGTATGCCGCATACCGCTCGTACTCTTCGGATTCATCATTCTCCGGCGCCGTCATGATTTCTTCCCAAGGGTTCAGAAACGGCTTCTTTCAAAAAATGAACCCCGAGCAGTCTCTCAATCTCGGGGTTACTTTTAGGTTTGTTGCCTCAACTTGTGGACTCTGATGATCCGGCGGCTCGGGGTGTCGGGGGATGGGGGATGCCACTCGGATTGGCCTTTACAAGGAGCACTATCTGGACGGACCGCCCTTGTATGATCCGAAATGCTCACATTTCGCAGCTTTCACTTCCGTTTTCAAACAATCTGAGCCGGGCAAGACCGAGAGATCGTTCGCCCGGCCTCCGTGGAAAGCCCAAAGCAAAGTGTGCGCTTTTGCACAGACCGCGGCGTTGGGATTGTGCACGCTCCGTCTGATCCACCAGTCGGACAAAACTGGGGGCTCTGTGTCGCGTGCTCTATGGCGACCAGACGAAGCGACCGAGAGCCGTCCGATAGCTTCGAGAGCGTCAGGTCCGGTTCTCGGTCATTCGACCAAGAGAAGTTTTTCCACAAGGCGTCACGGTAGGGTCGCATTGTCGGAACAAACGGCGAATTGGGGGCGGAGATTGGACGTCCTCGCCCCCACTACCTGTGAAATGAGGTCCCAACGGTCTAACCCCCCGTTGGGACTTTTTTAGCTATTAGGCATTGTGATAACGCATGACCGCAGACGACTGTCACCAGCGCGCTATGGAAGCCAAGGCGCTTGCCGTCGAAACCCAAGATCTTTGGGAGCGCGAGCTTTTGTTCAAGATCGCGGGGCAATGGCAACTATTGTCGGCACACAGGGCGGCGAAGAAACAGCGGACCGTCCCCACTTTGGTGGTATTCGGGAAATCTAATGCCGATAGCGGTAGCCGATAAGCCAATACATGAAGGCGTCGAACTTCTTGGGGCGTTCGTAAACGTACGTCGCACCGAACATGATGCCCAGGATGATCACCATGCCGCGCACGTAACCGATGATCCGCCATGTGTCCGGCGTTAGCCCCATAACGTGCAGCCTTCGTTGAGCTGTCATCACGCGAATTGGTTCCTCGCTGGTGGCGATAGCCTGCCACGATTTGGGCCACGCTGATAGCAATTAAAAAGCCCCGGCCAGACGGGGACCGGGGCTAAGTTTGTCCAGAGACGCAGAGGAGCTTCCTTAAACGCTGCAATTGCGCCAGGGTGCCACGCGGCAGTCAAATGACCGTCCGGTAAATGGCCACGCCCTTCAGTGGAGCCCACCTATGGAATATCGTGGCATCGAATACGCAGTCGTTCAGACAATCGAGAACGATTGGCGCTGGTCGGTAAAGCGCGCTCCCAAAGACAAGGTCGGAAAATCCTCGCACCGCGAGACTGCGATCTTTCGAGCTCAACAGTTCATCGACGGTCTAATCAAGCTTCGGTCGAACGAAAGAACAGAGGCTATCGACAACGGAAAAACCCCGGCCAGGTGGATCTGACCGGGATTAAGTCCAGGGTACGTACGAAAGTGCTAACCCGCCCATTCTGTCCTAAATCGCAAACCTCATTATTGCGCCGTATGCAGTCGGCTCGTTGGGGGCGTGTGCCGTCCGTCAACTTGGCATTGCGACGTCAACGAATTATTCCCGCCAAAGCAGCCGTTGACCGTGTCCGAAATAGACCCCTTTTGACCTGGGGGCACCTGTTCGCACCCTCCAGCGCCACCTAATCTGTGCGCGGCGGAAACTGCCCGGCCCAAGTCAAAGCCAGAGAGATCGGCTTATCACGATGTCAGTGCACTCGTTCAAACCCCAGCATGGCTAAGACGACGACGCTTCGTGCCCTCGGCGACATCCGGTCTATCGCAGACGTCGAGGCACTGGAAGCATTTCCTTATGATGATCTGATCACGGCAAGGAGCGTCTACGATCTATTCTTAAACACCGCTAGGTTCTGCGGCAATCGCCCATCCGTCACCGTTTTAAGGTCCGCGGAACCTTCCGACATTGAAGTGACCCTGTCGCATTCGGAGCTTCTGAGACAGATCACAAAGGCGGCCAATCTCTTTACATCTCTCGGCGTTGGCGAGGATGACGTCATAGCGATCGTCAGCAAGACTCACGGTCCTATCCCCGCGCTGGTATGGGGAGCTGAGACCGCCGGCATCGTGAGCTGCCTCAACTACCTCCTCGCGCAGGAGGTGTTGGTCGAGATTTTGCGGCGCGAAGCCGCGAAAATCCTAGTGTGCCCAAGCCCTACAACCGATCCGGAGATTTGGGGCCGCGTTAGCGGCATCATCGAACATGTTCCGAGCCTGCGCTACGTGGTCCTCATCGGCGAAAACCGTGTGCAAGGAGCGAAATTCATCTCCCTTGCCGACGGTTTGGAGAGGCAGTCAGCCGAAAGGTTGCTTGCGCCGCGTAAGATTAATCGTGAAAGCATCGCCGCTTTATTCCATACAGGCGGCACCACCGGGTCACCGAAACTCGTACCCCAGACGCATGGGAATCAAATACATGCCGCCTGGAGCATGGCCCAGTCGCTCGGGAACACGGAGCAGGATATCGGGCTCAACGGGCTGCCTTTCTTCCACGTTGGCGGGGCTTCGGCATGGGGCCTCGCCATGGTTGCCGCCGGCGGACACTTGGTCGTTCTCTCTCCAATCGGGTACCGCGATCCGCATGTGGTGAGGAATATCTGGAAGATCGTGCGCTATTTCAGGGCTACGATATTTGGCGCAGTGCCGACGACGATCGGCGCGATGGTAAACATTCCGATCGACAACAATGACATTTCGACGTTACGGCTTACGCTGACGGGTGGCGCTTCCATCTCTTCATCCGTCGCCGATCGCTTTGAAGCAATGGTTCGTGTCCCGCTCGTCGAGCAATACGGTATGACAGAAACCGTTACCGCTATCGCTTGTGCGCCCCCACGCGGCCGGAGGCAGCGGGGAGCCGTCGGACTCCGACACCCATTCTCGGAAGTAAGGGTTGTTAAAGACCCCTTCGCTGACATTCTCGATGATTGCGCGCCGAACGAGACCGGCAACGTTATCTGTCGCGGCCGTCAGGTTATCTCGAGCTATGTCGATCGGCGCCACAACATAGACGCCTTCACTCCTAGCGGCTACCTGGTGACGGGCGACGTAGGCCACTTCACCGAGGACAGCCAGCTCGTGCTGACCGGCCGAAAGAAGGATTTGATTATCCGCGGTGGTCATAACATCGATCCAGCGGCGATCGAAGAAGTGGCAAGCGCGCATCCCGCCGTAGCTGCGAGTGCGGCCGTTGGCATGCCTGATGCTTATGCTGGAGAAATTCCTGTCCTATTTGTCGTCGCGCGGTCCGACAAAGACTTCAATCTTGAGGAGCTGGCGAAATATATGGAGGTGCATACTCCTGAGCCGCCGGCGCGGCCGCGTCATATCTTCAAAATCGATCAATTGCCCATCACAGCGGTCGGTAAGATTTACAAACCATCGCTTAGAGAAATGGCAATCATCGAAAAACTGCGTATCGAACTCACGAAAATCGACGGCGGCCTAAAGTTGGTGAATGCCCGCTTTTCGAGCGGCATCTCAGCAGGGACGAAGGTTGCTTTTGCCGTCAATGCAACGGCATCGGTCGTTCCGCAATCCACCGCGAAACAGCGGCTCGAAGAGGCTGTTCGCGATTTGACGATCGAAACCGAGATCGAATGGCTCTAGGGTAGGGCGAGCGCGTCGTCTCATTTCGCAAAGGCAAGATTGTCCAGCCATATGGCGGCTGCCGCTACGGACTGTTACACTAATATGTCCAGTTCGTGGGAGGAGCCGCGTATGAAGCTTGTATTTTCCTCCGAAGAATACCCTTCCGCCAAGCGCTTCCAAGCTTGGCGAGCAGGTGTGTGCGACAACTATGTCCGAGTCGACATGGTGGACATGGGGCCGAGCGACTACGTCGGTTACATCAAGGAGGCAAGCTTCGGCTCGGTGACGCTTACCGAGACCCAATCGCCACCGCTTCATATCGTGCGCCGTCGGTCGCACTTGTCTCGCGTCAGCAAAGATTGCATCTACGTGTGCTTCGCCGCGAAGAGCAGCCTAGCGGTCCAGCAACGCAATGACAGCATTCTCTGCACCGTCGGCAAAGCGGGCCTTTTCACGGCGTCCGAACCCTACGAGCTGAAGAACGGCGACCCCGCACTGTTCATATATTTGGAGTTTCCCCGGGAGGAGTTCGCGAAGCGTTTCTCCGGCCACGCGCCCCCAGTGACATCGATCATCCAAACCAGGGTTGGAATCGGCCGCGTCGCCGCGGCGATGTGCAGCTCGATGGTGATGGAGGCGGAGAACCTTCAGGCGAACGCCCGAAGGCAGCTTGGGGAAGATATCCTCAACATTCTCGCCTTGGCGTTCGAAACCACTGAGCATGACGTGTCGGCGTCTGTAGGCGACGCCGACGTTCGAGGCGCTCGCCTGCGTCAGGTCATGTCCTATATCGAGAAGAACTTGGGCAATCCGTTGCTTAATCCGGAGCGTATCGCCAAAGCCAACCAGATGTCAGTCAGGACGTTGCAATACCTGTTCAAGTCGGCCGATATTTCGGTATCCGATTATATCTGGACGAGCCGGCTGGAGCGCTGCCGCAAGGAGCTTGAGGTGGCGGTCGGGCTGAAGCGCACGGTCACGGAAATCGCTATGGACGCGGGATTCAATAGCCTGTCCCACTTCAGCAGCGTGTTTCGGCGGCGCTACGGTGTCCCTCCAACGAGCATCCGCGGCTCCTAACCTCGTGTCTCGCGCGGTTCGCCCAGTTGCGTGCATACGCAAAGCGGTTGCGCGCACGCGCAAGTGAAGGGCACTATGATCTGCCACAGTTCTCGGCGTCTTTGGTTTGACGCACTCGGGAGCCGTGTGTGAGCGACATCATTGTCCACAAGAACGATGGCATTCTTCGGCTCACACTCAATCGGGTGGTTAAACGCAACGCCCTTACCGCGGAGATGTACCTTTCGATGTCCAACGCCCTCGATGAGGTGCGGACGGACGCCAGTATCAAAGTTGCGCTGATCGACGCGGAAGGACCACATTTCAGCGCAGGCAATGATATCGCAGAGTTCCTCGGGGGCAGCTACAGCCTCAACCCTGGCTCGCCATGGCGCCGATTTGCAGAATCTCTTCCAGCCTTCAACAAGCCGATTGTGGCTGCTGTCCAAGGCTATGCGGTTGGCATCGGGCTGACCATGTTGCTCCACTGCGACATCGTACTCGTCGATGGCACGGCAAAGCTTTCAGCACCATTTGCCCAGCTGGGGCTCGTTCCGGAAGTTGGGTCGAGCGGGCTCCTGCCAGCGCGCGTCGGAAATCTCAAGGCGAATGAAGTATTCCTCCTCGGGCGGATCATTGAGGCAGCCGAAGCAGAACGCCTTGGCTTGGTCAACACCGTCGTTCCGGAAGGGAAGGTGCGAGAGGCGGCCCATGAGGTCGCCGGTCAGATAGCCAAGCTTCCGGAAGCGTCTGTGGCACACATCAAGCGTCTCGGCCGCTCGACCGACGTTGGGATCATGGAACGGATCGAGTCCGAGTGCGAAGCCTTCATCGAATGCCTCTCAAGCGAACAAACAAAAGTGATCCTTGCCGGTCTAAAACAGCATCACAGGCCTCGCTAGACCACCGAAAACGACCGACCGACCGACAATGGCGCAGGGCCGGCCCGCTAAATAGGACCCGCCAATTGCGCCTCCATGCAATGCCGTTGCGTCCTAGCGCAAGCCGACATCTCAGAGCGCCACTATCCTCCGTCAAAAATCAAAACAAATAAACGCGAGGGAGGCGTTAAATGGCCTATGCAGGGGCATCCGCACGCGCCGAGAGCCTCAAAGCAGCGGTCTCGGGGCTCTTTTCCCAAAAGACGATCGTCTTTGCGATCTTCGTCGTGCTCTTTGCTCTGCTTTCGGTGTTCGTACCGACCTTTCTGACCGGGGCAAATCTGCTCGCGCTTCTGCAAAGTGTTGCCATTCTTGGGATTCTTGCACTCGGGATGGCGGTCGTGATCATCGGCCGCGGCATTGACATTTCGATGATCGCTTCTCTTGCTGTCCCGCCAGGGATACTTCTTCAGCTCGTCCAGTGGGGACACAGCGTTCCTTATGCCGTGACCTTCTCCCTCGCGGTCGCCATTGTGTTCGGTTTGCTCAATGGTTGGCTGATTGCCTACGCCGAAGTGCCTTCTCTTTTCACGACGCTCGCATCAGGTCTCTTTCTCGCCGGCTTCGGCCAGGTTTTCTTCTTCGACGTCGATGTTGTGCAATGGAGTCCGGACCTGCACTCGCTGTCCTGGATGGGTCGCGGCGACATTCTAGGGGTACCCAAACCAGTCATCATGTTTGCGTTGGCGGCGGTGGTGACGGCCGCCTTTCTGAAGCTGACCAAATTGGGCGCCTTCATCCATGCAGTCGGTGATAATTTGTTGGCAGCGCGGGCAACCGGTATTTCTACACGTCCTTTGATTGTCCTGAAATATCTCGTGGCGGCCCTCATTGGTGTGTTCGCGGGAATCGTGATGGCCGCTTCGCTCGAAAGCATGCCAACGCGCGTCTTTAACTCCACGCTGATCTACGACGTGGTCCTTGTCGTCGTTTTGGGAGGCATCGGCCTCTCCGGGGGTCGAGGCGGCGTATCCAATGTCGTTATCGGAACGTTGCTGATTGGCACGCTGCTCAACGGCATGACGCTGATGGATCTGTCGTATTCAGCCCAGAACTTCATCAAGGGGCTGATCCTGCTTTGTGCGGTCGTGCTCGATTCACTAGCCAATCCTCGGAACGAGGAAACGGCGCAGCAAGGAGATATCTGACGGCCGTCGCATTCCGCGGCGGCCGGTTACACTAAGGGAGGAAGAATAATGAGCATGAAAACACAAAGGTCTGCGCTGCTGGCACTCGGCCTCGGCGCCGGCATTCTCGCTACCGCAATCTGTCCGTCGCTCGCCGATGGCATCGACGAACCGTTCCGCGCTGGTTACCAAGAGGCACTCAACGGAAAGAATGTCGTCTTCATTCCAGTCGCCCAAGCCGTGGACTTGGCGCAAGGTTGGTTCGCAACGATGAAGAAGGAATTGGAACCGCTCGGAGTATCCGTAACCGTGCGTGATCCGAACTTCAATTCGAGCGCCGGCGCCCAGGCAATCGAAAACCTGATCAACGAAAAGCCGGCGGTCATCGTCGTCCAGAACCCGGACGTGCAGACCTACGCGAAGCTTCTGCAGCGCGCCGAACAAGCCGGCATCTTTGTTATCCAGTTAAATATGCGGACATCCTATAACTCCACGGCCTTCGTCGGCGTGGATTGGGTCGAAATGGGCGAAAAGCTCACCAAGTCCGTCGTGAAGGCGTGCGAAGGAAAATCGGGAAAGATTGCCATCCTGCAGGGCGCTCTTTCGGCGGCCGCCAGCGCATACACCCTAAAGGGTATCGAAAACGTGCTGGCGAAGAACAAGCAAATCAGCGTCGTGTCCAATCAGGCGGCGGACTGGGATGCATCGAAGGCGAAAGCGATCACCCAGACCGTTCTCAAGCAGCATCCGGATCTTTGCGGCATCATCGGTTTTTGGGATGGTCAGGACATCGGGACGGCAGCCGCAATCAAAGAAGCCGGCATGACTGGCAAGGTCTTCTTGATCACCTCCGGCGGCAGCGAGCAGAAGGGCGCTTGCGACATGGTGAAAAGCGACGCATACGACATGTACATTTCGTACAACGTTCCGGATCAAGGCCGCGACGTGTCGGCCATGATCAAGTGGCTGCTACAATCGGGCATCAAGGTTGGCACGGCGAAGGGCTCGATCTACACAACGTTGAATACCGTCACAAAAGCGAACGTCGACGGTGCGTGTTGGACGTTGGGCAAATAAGGCTTTGAGTGACAGTTGACCTCGTCTTGGATGCGGTCAACTTTTTCATTTAAGGCCGGGAGCCGCGCTCGTGAGTTTTGAACTTTTCACACGTCTCCGTCATCGCATCTGGCCCGATTACGCGGTTGGTGAAATCCTGTCCAAAAGGTGGACCGAAACTGCGATTCCAGTGATCCTTTTGGTGTTGGTATTTGCCGTCCTCGCCAACTACGTTCAGAACTTCCTGACTATCGGCGCCCTGGTCAGCATGAGCCGGCAGGCCGGAGAAATCGGCCTGATCGTATTGGGTCTCGGTTTGGTGATGGTCGTTGGCGGCATCGACCTTTCGGTCGGTTCGACTTTCGCTCTCACAAATTTCATGGCGCTTTTAGCTATGAACGTATGGGGCTTG
>Ga0210390_10005726_pt1 | contig 10401 bp, 7 predicted proteins | sample IncBWH11OmetaG_FD_161050 | JGI IMG/M metagenome (GOLD analysis project Ga0210390, IMG submission 161050) | Forest soil microbial communities from Barre Woods Harvard Forest LTER site, Petersham, Massachusetts, United States - Inc-BW-H-11-O ... | reverse complement strand
AGATCCACGCGCAACCCGTCGATGTGAAAGCCGTCGAGCAGAGCTGCAGCGCTGCTGGTGAACATCTGGCGCACATTTTCCTCGCTGAAACGCGGGGTGTATCCAGACGACCCGTTGTTCAGGTATCCTCCGCTGAGGTTTCCCGGATAGTCGGTTGGCTGTCCCTCATACCAGTACCAGACGTTATCCTGCGGTGCAACGTTGGGATCTGAATCGTAGCCCCACTCCGAGCGCTCGTTGTCCACGGTCGCGAAGTGGTTGTACACCACATCCAGAATGACGGCGACGCCTCGCTGATGACACGCGCGCACAAAATGCTTCAGTTGGTTCCCACCACCCGCGCTGGTTTGTAGACAATAGAAAAGCGAAGTCCCATATCCCCACTGCAGATCACCATCGAATTCCAACACCGGCAACAACTCCACCGCGTTCACGCCCAGGTCCGTCAATTCGTCTACAAATGCCATCGTATCGGCAAATGTTCCGGCAGCAGTCGAAGGAAACCCGAGAGAACCAACATGCAACTCATAGATGATCAGATCCTCAAGGTTCTGCGGGGGCCGTTGTCCGGCGGTGAATTCGCTTGCCCAAAACTCTTCCTCGGTGATCAGCGTCTCCTTAACGATCCCGGCGTCATTGAAGTCCTCGGTGACTTGATCGGGATCGGAGACCACCGAACAACTCACGATGCCATCCAGATCGAGATAAGAACCTTCATAATGCGCGCCCCCTGGATTGGTTCCTCCACGGCCCACTTGATTGCGGGAGAAAATGTCGACCTTATACGTCGTCGCGCCCTGTTCATTGGTGATCCTGTACATGTAGAGGCGATTCATGTAGGCGGCGAAGTTGGCGAGCGCGGGCGTGGTTGCGATATCGCTTTCCCAGATGCCGTCCCCCGTCGAGAGCAACGGTACAACCGCAGCCGCTGAATCAACGCCCGTGCCGTCATCCGCGATGTAGCCCGTCGGCGTTCCGTTTGCAAGGTCGAACGGTGCGAAGACCACATCGACATTCTGGGCATGGGGCGCCCACACCGCGAAGCGAATGCCTGGAATCGCCGATCCCGGCGGGAGAAACTTCTGTGCGCCAAATCTGCGTCCCGTCACGAACCAGTAATCCTGCTGGATTTGATCCGCCGCGAGAGCAAAACTTCGATAGCACAGATTCGAATTTTCATCCGGCGCTTCAGTGACCACCACCCAGCTATTCGGTGCCGCTACGAGATCGGCGAGCACACCCCACTCGAAAGTGGTTCCCGTCTGCGCCGAATCGAACGAGACGCGGGCGTTGAAAGCGTCACAGCCAGTCTCGTCTTGCGAGGCCAACATTGGCACTTCGGTCCATTGACTGGAAAATTGCCCGGTGGCATCCCAGCTTCCAGACAGCCGAACATTGCTGAACAGTTGGCGTTTTATGCCACTATGGAATGTGAAATTGATTGTAATTTGCGCCATTTGTGATCCTCCTTCGGGATGGACGCCACCCGGCTGTTAAGCAACGAGGATCTCATAAAATCGCGAGATTGGCGCAGTGTTCCCGATTGAGATGTTCGCGTACGGGGCACGCCTCATTGCATTCTACTGTCGTCTGACAAGCAGGGCGTCTCCGTAGTAACGTGATTTACTAGCGCTTCGCGCTTTTGTCGATCTGGCTCGATTCAGCGCAATTTGGCCAGGATCACCGTTAGTGCAAGATCGATGTGGGTGTGCATTTCGCGCTCTGCGCGATTCGGATCACGATGGAGCAGTGCGCGCACGATTGCCTTATGGCCGGCAATCGACGTTCTGGCTTCTTCGTCGCTGTAAAGCTGGGCGATTCGGAAATTAAAATAGTAGGCGCGGTTCCGGCGAATCATCTCTGCCAATCGCCCATTCTGAGCGGCCAAAATAATCGCATCGTGAAAGCGATCGTTCACTTCGACCAGATGCTGTCGGGAAGATTTCAAAATACGTTTCGGGTCGCCGCGATGGAATGAGGCGATTTCTTTCAGTTGTGCTTCACTCGCCCGCTCGGCGGCCAGGCGCGCGCAGTAGCCCTCCAGAGCAGACCGTGCTTCGTAAATTTCGCGGATCTCAGCGCTGGTGTGCTCCAGAACGACCCAACCTCGACGCCGGGTTACAACCAGACCCTCAGCAGCCAGCCGTTGCAGGCTCTCGCGTATAGGGGTGCGGCTAACCTGGAGCTGATCGGCAAGCTCGGTTTCGATGAGACGCTCATTTGGCCGCGCGCGGCCCGTCACGATCGCCTCCCTGAGGCGTTCATAGACGTTGTCGGAGCGCGTAGCGCCAATGGCTCTCTCCAGGTTCAAAGCGGACATCGGCAATTCCTCCATCTTTAGTAAGCTGTTTTCCTGTACTATTCTATTCTGCATGCGCGAACGGAAATGTAGCTCCGCGAATTCGCAATCATGAAATCGCTAAGCTGCATCGACGATTCCTGCTAACCGTTTTGCCAGTTGTTTGCACCGAAGCGAATCATGTTCGCGGACCATCGCCAGCTTTTCGGCTTCGATGGAACCCTCGGCGTGGATCGCCAAAACAGCTTGATAGCCGGAGAAATCGGTCGCGGTAAGTTCCTTTACAAGATTTATGGCTTTCATGCGATTCTCCACGGTCACGCCAGCTCGCCCGCCGAGATATCTGCGAATGTACTTACCGACGTCAGGGCTCTCGAGATCCGCTTCGCTCGGGCCCGTCACCACCAGACCACCCGCAATATCTTGCACGTACGCCAGCATCTGATGAAAATTCGTGGCGAAGTGGAGTTTGGCCATATTCACCGTGAGCGTGCGCGGGAGCGCAATGCCGAGCGCTCCCGATTCAAAGTCGAGAGCGGCCAAGCGTACAAGAGCACGCAACGTTTCGGCGTAGCTGATAAGCTTGGCGAGTTTTTCCTGGATGTGCTTGGCTCGCTCCAGGCCGTTGTATTCCGCCATGAGCAGGGCGGCGCCCACCAGTGCATCCACCAGAGGAAGCTTGTAGGAGATGGCAGTAAACCGGTGGAACTCGACAAATGTCTTGGCCAGTTCTCCGGCGTATTCCCACTCTCCCTTGAGGAACACGCGGTCATGGGGCACGAACACGTCTTCGAAGACGGTGAGCGTTTCTATCATCCGATGTTTCGACGCCAGGGGAGAATCAAATTCGCTGTCTCCGTGATGCACGCCATAGGAACTCGCGATCAACTTTAGCCCCTTTGTGTTCAGGGGAATTGCAAACGCTACCCCGTACGCAGCCTCATCCGCTTTCATGGCGCGAGTAGGAAGCACGATTACTTCATTGCTGTTCACGGAGACGGAAGTGTGCGCCTTGGCTCCCCGTACGATGATCCCATCCGGCGTTTCCCCGACAATGCGAAGGTAATAGTCGAGGTGTTCCTGCTCCAACGGTGATTTGCTGCGGTCACCCTTTACATCGGTTTGAGCGACCGAAAGCGCAAGATCATTGCGTCGGACGTGTTCATAGAAACTGCGTACGCGATCGAGATATTGAGTGCCCTTGCGCTGATCGAGCGCATGGGCCATGAGGTGCAGGGCGAAAAGAGCGTCACTGCCAATTTCTTTGATCAGCACCACCAGCGTGCCCCCGAGTGCGGTGGCAGTCTCGATCAGTTGGCTCCGCAATAACAGATCCTCGGTGGTACGGGGCAACTTGAAGTATCGGCTGAATTCGCGGCCATTTTCCTCGTAGACGACCAAAGCGCGGTACTCCTTACTCTCAGCCATCTCGAAATCGATGGCGGCGTGATCGATGGCCAGACGAATCTCGGCATGTGCGGTGACATCGGGAACCGGTTGTCCCTTGAAGTACACCTCACGGCCATCGCGGAGACTCTCAATATATTGCTTGCTGGTTCGCATGAGTTCCCTTCAGTTTTGCAGCGCCAGACGCAAACCGCGCGCAGTAATAGCCGAGTCCTGTTGAAGGCTCCAGCTTGCAAAAACGCGCAGCAACAAACACTTGACTTGGTATCCTGCTTTGTATACAGTACAGCATATTATACTGCATGCGAACTGTCTAGCCGCTTTCGAACGAGGCGCGTATCGTGAATAACTTGCTGACGCCGCATTTCCCCTCTCACGATGATCCGGTCGCGCCGCTACGACTGTTGGAACCTGACGGCATGTTGTCGGAAGGCTGCACCTCCCCGATGGACGACGAGCACGTGCTGCGTGCTTTGCGGTTGATGATGCTTTCCCGGGCGTTTGACGCCAAGGGAATCAGCCTCCAGCGGCAGGGCCGCTTCGGCACGTTTTCGCCAGTGCGGGGCCAGGAAGCGTCTGTCGTAGGTTCAGCCTTCGCGCTTGATGCCACCCGCGATTGGATTGTTCCGCAATATCGAGAACTGCCGGCGCTTCTTCATCACGGTCTGCCGTTAGAGCGTTTCATCCTCTATTTCAATGGGCACCCGGCGGGCGGCCATATTCCCGAGGGAATTCGCCTTCTTCCCATTCAAATCTCGTTGGCGGCCCAGTTGCCGCAGGCGGTGGGCCTGGCTTGGGGGCTGCAGTTACAGGAGCTTGATGGTGTTGTGCTGACTTATTTTGGCGACGGCGCATCGTCAGAGGGCGATTTCCACGAGGCTTGTAACTTGGCGGGCGTGATGAAAGCGCCAATCGTGTTCTTCCTTCAGAACAATGGGTGGGCCATCTCAACTCCGCGTTCTCGGCAGTCAGCTGCACGCACGTTCGCCGAGCGCGCTCCGGGTTATGGATTCAACGGTATCGTGGTTGATGGGAACGATCTGCTCGCGGTTTATGCGGCAACCGCAGCGGCTGTTGAGCGCGCCCGTGCAGGGCTTGGACCGACGCTGATCGAGTCCCAGACCTATCGTCTTGGAGCACACAACACCGCCGATGACCCGACACGCTACGTTTCGCAAGCGGTTCTCGATTCCTGGAACGATCGCGATCCTATCTTTCGGGTTCAGCGCTATCTCACCGCGCGCGGATTTTGGAGTGACGATGCGGCATCGGAGATGCACGAGGATATTTCCAAGACCATTGATCGAGCTTTGGTGGCTGCGCGGGCTGTGCCGCCGCCTACGGCCGAGGATCTCTTTAAGCACACCTATGCGGAATTGACCGAGCGCCAGGCTCGACAGCTGCGCGAGTACACTCTCTCAACCACGGCGAGGACGATTGGCAACGACCAACCACATGAACATGCTTGAGGCGATACGAGATGCGCTCGGCAGCGAGATGGCCGCCGATGATCGCGTAATTCTTCTTGGGCAAGACATTGGAAAATTCGGAGGCATCTTCCGCGCAACCGATGGCCTGCTGGCGAAATTCGGCGACAAGCGTGTCATCGATATGCCGCTGGCAGAAGCTGCCATCATCGGGTCCGCGCTCGGTCTGGCATTATCGGGATTAAGGCCGGTCGCCGAAATACAATTTCTCGGGTTCGCCCAGCAAGCATTTCATCAGATCGTTCCGCAGGTAGCTCGAATGCGATATCGCTCGCAAGGGCACTTCGCGGCGAGCCTGGTTATCCGCGCGCCGTTCGGAGGTGGGGTGAGAACGCCCGAGTTGCACTCTGATGCAATTGAGTGTCAATTCGCGCAAGCTCACGGTCTGAAAGTGATTGCGCCGTCGAATCCATACGATGCTAAAGGGATGCTGCTCGCGTCCATACGCGATCCCGATCCGGTGCTGTTTTGCGAGCCCTTACATGGCTACCGCTTTATCAAGGGTGAGGTCCCATCGTCTCCTTATACGGTCGACATCGGAAAGGCCAACGTCGTGCGAGAGGGAAGCGATGTCACCTTGATTGCCTGGAGTGCGGCTGTCGATCTAGCCTTGCGATCCGCGGAAGTTCTTTCAAATGACGGCATCAGCGCCCATGTTCTCGACATTCGCTCCTTGCTCCCACTTGACATTGAAGGCATCGTTGCAGCCGCGGAGAAAACTGGGCGGTGCGTCATTATCCACGAGGCTTCTCTGACCGCGGGATTCGGCGCCGAGATCGCAGCCACGATTTCTCGCGATGCATTCTATTCCTTACAAGCTCCGATCGAACGCGTGACCGCTCCGGATGCACCGTACCCGTTGGCAGCGGCCGAGCAGATGTTTATTCCCGGCATCGAGCGCGTAATCGCGGCCGCGCGGCGGACGTTGGAGGTGCAATGAGCGCGACCACACTGATCGACGTGACTCTGCCGGATGTGGGGGAGGGTATTGCCGAAGCGCAGATTCTCGAGTGGTTGGTTGCCCTTGGCCAGGCTGTGACGGAGGATCAGCCGATCATTTTGATTTCTACTGACAAAGCCGCAGTCGAATTGCCCGCACCGACTTCAGGCATTCTGCGCGAGCAAGCCGTGCAAATCGGGACAACCGTAACCGTCGGATCGCTGCTGGCTCGGATCGAGGCGTCCAGCGAGGCTGCGGAAAAGCTGACTTCCGGCTTGACCGCGTCGCCGTCCCAAACTTCTGCACGGTTGTCTAGAGTGGCCGCGGCGCCAAGTACGCGACTTCTGGCGCGGCAACTCAAAGTTGACTTAGGAGGTCTTTCGGGATCTGGCCCTAATGGCCGTATCCTTGACGACGACGTTCGGAAGGCGGCAGCCGGAAAGAGTGCGGGCGCTCAGCGACAAGCTGCACAAGGTTCGCGTGCGGTGCAGGAAAGCGACACGTGCGTGCCTCTGAGCCGAACCCGACTCGCCGTCGCGCGTGCAACGGCGGCATCCTGGCAAGAGGTGCCGCATATCGTTGAATTTCGCCAGATCGATGCCACACAACTCCGACAAGCCAAACAAGTCTACCGTTCTCGTGCCGAACACGAAGGCGGACGGCTCACGTTTCTGGCTTTCTTTGTGAAAGCGGTGGCGATGGCGCTGGCTCGGCATCCAACTTTCAACGCTCGCCTTGATATGGCCGGCGAGCAAATCATCTGCAGCGGTCACCACAATATTGGCATTGCCACGGCTACAGATGCTGGACTCATTGTGCCGGTATTACGAAACGTCGAGAAACTTTCGATCATGGAAATCGCACTTGCGCTTGAGAGTCTCATTGATCGGGCGCGAAGGCAGGTGTTGTCTCCCAGCGAAATGGCCGAAGGAAGCTTCACCATTACGAACTTCGGCAGCTACGGCACATGGCTGGGAACACCGATTATCCGCGCGCCGGAGGTCGCGATCGTAGGTTTCGGCAGGATACAGCAGGCGGTTCTGGCCATTGATGGCGCTGCCGTCGTGCGACCAGTCCTGCCCATTTCCGCGGCCACAGATCATCGCGTTCACGACGGCAGACACCTTGCGGCTTTCCTCGACACGCTCACCGAAGTGCTGTCCGACCCGGTTAAGTTTCTCGCTGATGACAAAGGAGGTGGCATGAATGCGCGCTGACACAGAGCTATTCGATCTATCGGACCAGGTCGCCATCGTAACCGGTTCGGGCCGGGGATTAGGTGCCGCTATCGCCAGAGGACTGGCTGCGGCTGGGGCTTCCGTAATGGTCTGCTCTCGCACCCAGACAGAAGTAGATGAGATGGCGAACGACATCATTCGAAGGGGAGGAAAAGCCGCTGCGACCGTGGTCGACACCCGGGATCGCAAAAGTTGCCAGCGCATGATCGACGAAACCGTTGCTCGCTTTGGGCGGCTAGATGTGCTGGTAAACAATGCAGGCATCGATGTCATCGCTCCCGCCGAAGATTTGACCGACGAGGGTTGGGAACAGGTTATCGGCATCAACCTAAAAGGTTATTTTATTTGCTCTCAGGTGGCGGCGCGGCAGATGCTGCGTCAAGGCACGGGCGGCTCAATCATAAATAATTCTTCGATCTGCTCCATCATCGGAGTCCATGGGCTTACGGTTTATTCCGCGTCCAAGGGCGGAGTCAATCAACTCACGCGAGTGATGGCGGTCGAGTGGGCGCCGCGCGGCATTCGAGTGAATGCCATAGCCCCGGGATATTTCGAAAATGTCATGCAGGGCGCCAGCGATGAACACGCCCGATCGGAGAAACAGAAACAAGTCATTACTTTCACTCCGATGGGGAGACGTGGACGGCCGGAAGAATTGGTCGGTCCCGTGGTTTTTCTTGCCTCCGGTGCTTCGTCATACGTAACCGGTGCCGTCCTCTTCGTGGATGGGGGCTACACCGCACAGTAGTGGTTCAGTGGTAGCGCTGCGTGACAGAAAAAGGATAGGCCTCATGTCGGCACGAATTTTCGACTACATGCGTCGTTACGATTATAAGAAGTTGGTCATGTGCAACGATGCGTCGAGCGGCTTGCGCGCGATTATTGCGATTCATTCGACGAGCCTGGGTCCTGCGACGGGAGGCCTGCGGATGTGGCCTTATGCCAGCGAAGAGGAAGCTATCTTCGATGCGTTGCGTCTGGCCCGAGGCATGACTTACAAATATGCTGCCGCAGGAGTGAACCTTGGAGGCGGCAAGGCGGTCATCATCGGTGACCCAAAACGCGACAAGAGCGAAGCGCTGTTGCGCGCCCTGGGGCGGTTCATTGACCAGTTGGGCGGTGAGTACCTCACCGGTGAGGATGTGGGTACGACCCTGGCCGATATGGAAGTCATTTTTAGCGAGACCAATCACGTCGTAACCTTGCCCAAGCATTGTGGAGGAGCCGGAGATATCGCTCCCGCGACTGCACTCGGATCGGTGGCGGCCACCAAGGCTTGTGCAAAGCGCGCCTGGGGAACAAATGACCTCAAGGGGCGCAAAGTCGCATTGCAAGGCCTGGGAGCCGTGGGTTACAAGGCGCTCAAGATGCTCGTTGAGGAAGGAGCCAAAGTTATCGTAGCTGACGTGGATTCCCAGAAGGTTGATGCAGCCATCGCTGAGTTTGGCGTAACATCAGTCGCTCCCAAAGATATCTACAAACAGGATGTTGATATATTTGCGCCCTACGCTCTGGGTGCGGTGATTAACGACGAGACTATTCCGCAACTGCGGGCGAAGGTGGTCGCAGGTTCAGCCAACAATATTCTTGCCGAAGAACGCCATGGCGACGAGTTGGAGCGGCGCGGAATTGTCTATGCCGTCGATTATGTAGCGAATTCCGGAGGAACAATTTACGACACCGACCGCTTGCGCAAGGGAGGTTTTCAGCCCGATCGTGCGATGGCAAACGTGCGGAAGATTTACGACCGGATCGAAGAAGTGTTTCATATAGCGGAGCGTGACCATATTCCGTGCTATGCCGCCGCCGATCGTTTAGCCGAAGAACGAATTGCCGCGCTCAAAGCGGTGCGGTTACTCGAGCCCGCGACGCTTCCTCATACTGTGAATTAAATCGACGTTGAGACAGGTTGTACTGTTGAAGAGGCATTCACCGACCTAGCCTTTGGGCGGTAAGCAATTAAAGCGATGGACGACGGGCGTCCGCGCCCGTCCTGCCGAGTCAGATAAAGTTTGGCGAGACGCCCACGCCACACTGCCTAAGCTTCGCGCATCTCCTCGGGTACAACTTTCAGCTCCAGTTTTTCCGTATGCCGCAAAACCGTAAGCATGCTTACTGATCCCACGCGCGCATCGGTCAACAGACGATGCAGGTCGTCCACGCCCGCGACCGGCTTGCCATCCATGGCGACGATCACATCGCCTTCCCGCAATCCTGCCTTCTGGCCTGGGCTCCCGTTCTCGACCGATATCACGATCACGCCACTTTCGCTGGGAAGGTCGTAGAAGCGCACCACGCGGCGAAGCAGCGGCACAGTCTGGGCCTCGACGCCAATATAGCTTCGCCGAATCCTGCCCTCGCGCAGCAGACGTCCCGCAACGAACTTCGCCGTATTAATCCCGATGGCGAAACATAGTCCCTGCGCGCCCACGATGGTGGCCGTGTTCACGCCGACCACGCGTCCGTCGGAGCTTACCAGCGGACCCCCGGAATTGCCCGGGTTGAGTGAGGCGTCGGTTTGAATCACATCTTCGATCAGCCGCCCGGAGTAGGAGCGCAAGGATCGCCCCAGCGCGCTCACCACACCAGCCGTTACCGTGTACTGAAAACCATGAGGATTGCCGATTGCAATTGCCAATTGGCCAACCCGAAGACGCTGCGAGTCTCCGAGGGGAGCCGCTACGAGATGAGGAGCATCGTTGCTGGGCAGACCGATGCGGATCACCGCCAGATCGGTTGCGGGATCGTCGCCGATGACCTGCGCAGGGAAGCGCTGCCCATCTGGAAGCGAGACATCAATGCGCGTGGACCCGTGCACGACATGGCTGTTGGTCAGCACGAGACCATCGGGAGTGAATACAAACCCTGATCCACCGCCCTGACGCTCGCGCGGTTCCCCCGAACGACTTCGTGCCGTCTGCGCCACATCGATTTTGACCACCGAAGGGCTGATCGCTTCAGCAGCGCTGACAACCGCTTGCGAATAGGCGTCGAGCAAAGCTGCGTCGTTAAACGTACTTACCTCTGAGG
>Ga0210390_10005725_pt1 | contig 10401 bp, 9 predicted proteins | sample IncBWH11OmetaG_FD_161050 | JGI IMG/M metagenome (GOLD analysis project Ga0210390, IMG submission 161050) | Forest soil microbial communities from Barre Woods Harvard Forest LTER site, Petersham, Massachusetts, United States - Inc-BW-H-11-O ... | reverse complement strand
GTTACCTCAGTTTTATGCAGGGTCTGTCGCGTCCCCCTGGACCAACGTACAGCCTCCCCGCTAGTTGTAGATGTACAGCAGTGGTGCCGCAACGAGAATAGTACTGTGGTTTCATTGTGGGAAACTATTGGGCGAACGGGCGGCAAAGGTCGCTAAGTGCTGCAAAGGCAGTGCCTTGGCGCGGAGTGGCGGAGGCGAGGCTGGGTGCACATTGGCACACTTTGAATGAGAAAGAGAGGCGATTAGAGCATGAGTTCAAACACGATTTCCCCAGCGCCGGTTTTGAATCGCAATTCGAGCGACGACGAAATACTGGGATTGACCACGCACCTTCCGCGGAGCAATGGACGTCGAGAGGCGAACGGCGAGGCGCGCGAAACGCCTGCGCAGATTTCGGAACCGCGGAGGAACGAACAACTGGAAATTGATTTTGGCGACGACGATGATTCGAAGGGCGCGCGGCGAAGTTCCGCAGCGAACGCGGAGACCGCCGGTGCGAACGTAGGCACAGAGCTCGAGCCGGAGCATTTGCGAGCGACGCTGGACGCGAATCCTGAATTGCGCGAAGCGTGGCGGGAGGCTGGAGCGTACCGCGAGACATTTGCGACTCCGGAAGAGGCACGGACCGCGACGGCGCAGCTTCGGGACTTTAACCGGATGGATGCGCTGTTTTATTCGCGACGGCCGGAAGACCATGCGGAATTGGCGCGCGAAGTATCAAAATTGGATCCTGACGCTTTTGCATCATTGGCGCGGGCGATGAACGCGCTGGCGAATGGCGGGCCGCAAAAGACCGTGGAGGCTGCGCGAATGGCGAGCGCATCCGGGAGATTTGATGACCGCGCAAGTCAGCCGCAACGGCCTGCGCAAGAACAAGCTCAAGATCAAGTCCCGAACCAAAGCCACTCGCGCGACACGGCAGCAAACTTGACACCGGCGCAGATGGATTTTTTCCACTCGACGAACGCCGCAGCGGTTTCCAGCGTTGTGGACGCGATCGAATCACACGTGGAGCGTCTGCTGCCCGAAGGCATTTCTAAATCGACTCGCAATCGTGTGGTGGGTGAGATTTACCGCGAGTTGGACACGACGCTACGGGGAAATCGCGCGCTGGGGCAGCAGATGCGCGATGCATTCCGGTCTGGCGGGCTCGATCACGATCACCAGCGGGCGATTGTGTCGTTGGTTACCGGGCGGGCGCGGCAGGCGTTGCCCGCGGTCGCCAAGCGCGTGCTGAATGAGTGGACTTCGACGGTAGTGTCCGCGAATCACGAGCGGCGGGCGCGACAGCGCACGGCAGAGCGGCGCGTGGACATCGCGGGATCGAGTGGAGCGGGGAACGATGGGCGGAGAGCGATGACACCGCGCGAGCTGGACTACTCGCGAATGTCCGACGCGGATATTTTGAATCTGTAGAGCTGCCGCGCCGTTGCTCACAGCGACGCTCGACTGGTGGATGCCTTGTAAGTGCTGATGGTTTGCGCGAGCGCGGTAACGAACGCGGTTAGCTGCGCGGTGGTTAGGGAAGGCGTGAGATGGACCAAGCCCGAGGAGATGAAGTTGGCGACCAGCGTGGTGAGGCTGGCGTTGACTTGCGGCCAATTCACGGTGCCATCCGAGCCGGTGCCGGTGATGATGTAGGAATCGATGATGCGCAGCGTGACGCCGGGCGTGAGGATTTGCAACACCTGCTGATTGACGTCCATCGCGTTGACCAGATCCTGGACGAACCACTGAAGATCTTGCAAGTCGGTACCGGAGGGAGGCCAGACGAATCCGTCGGTGGCCGCCGCAGCGACGATTTGGGCGATGGCCGTGTCCTGTGCGGAGGTGTTGTAGGTTCCATCGGCGTTCGTGGGCGGCAATGCGTCGGCAATCGCGCTGGAAAGGCCGATCAGGACCAGGTAGGTCTGGTCGGTTTGAAGAATTTTCGTGACGGCGACACCGTAAGCCTGAAATTGCGCGAGCGTCATGCCGTAGCGGGGCTGCGTGAGTCCAGTGGTGACGGCATTCGCGACGAAGCATTGCACGGCGGCGTCCGAGCTGGCGGTGCAGTTCGGCGGCGTGGTGGTCTGGGCGTGCATCCGAGGCGCTGATACCGCTGCGACGGCGAATGCGAGAGTAAGTACGGTGATTCTAGAGGCGATAGCTCTCATAAGGTTACTCCGTCGGACGATGGATGATGGTTCCAGGTTCTCAGAAGGCTCGCGATCGATGCCGCTGATTGCGAGCGCAGATAACTTCGTGGGTTTCATCTCTGGAATCTTCACGCACGGCGCTACGCGGCACAACTGACCTGGAGTCGAGAAAGTGACCGGGGACAGCTGACTCTACGAGGACAGGAACAAACGTCTCCGCGAAAGAAAAGCGGCACCCACTGAGCAGAAGGGCGATCCAAATCGCGCCTGGACACGCGAAATACAAGCCTTGACGCGAGTTACGCCAATTGTCGCGAGACGCCGTGAGCGGGCCGCATCTTAACAGCCGATCCCTGTTGAGGAGGTCATCGAGCGGCTTCAGTTGGCGTTCAGAGCTGTGCGATGGGTCGCGACCTTATAGCCGTAAATGCTCTGCGCCAACGAGTCGACGAATGATGTCACGTCGTACAGACTCATGCCGGGCGGTATTTTTACCAGACCGGAGCTGATGTAATTGCCAACGACGGTGGAAAGATTGGCGTCAACTTCGCTCCAATTGACCTTGCCATTGCTGGTCGCAGTGATGATGTAGGAGTCTATGATGCGTAGGGAAATTCCGGGCGTGAGGAATTCCAGAGCGCCGTTGTTGTTATTCATGGCGCTGGCGACATCCATTGAGAAGTGTTCGAGATCAAGCAGCGAAGCGGGCGCGGGCGGGGACACGAAACCATAATGATAGGCGGCGTTGATCGTTGCCGCGATCGCATCGTCTTGCGCGGTCTGATTGGGCGTACCGTCGGCATTCGTCGGTGGCATGGCGTCTGCGACGGCACTGGAAACACCGACAAGCACGACGTAGGTACGCTGAGTTTTTAGTATCAGTGAAACGGCGAAACCGTAGGACTCGAATTCCGCGAGGGTCATTCCGTAACGAGGCTTGATCAGATCAGTAGCGACGGCGTTGGCCACAAAACACTCGATGGCGGACTTCTGGCTTGCGGTGCAGTTGGGTGCGGTCGATTGGGATCGCGCCGGCGGCGCTGCGAAGGCTGCGCTGATTAGAAACACCCCTATGAGGAACAATTTAAATACACTCATTCAGTAATCCCCCAAGTGTGAAATCCCGCGCGTGCTGGGCGCGTAGAGGGGGAGTACGCGCGAGCCCACTGCGATTCGGATTTGGATCTGAGTTCCGCTTCCTCTAGCCACTGCATCGTTCAGCGGTTCGATCATGAATGATCTCGAAGAATAGCTCAACTGTACCAAGGTACAGGGAGTGAGACAGGCGTCTGTAAGGCAAGGGGATCAGGAAAATCGTTGTCACATCGCTATGACGCATTCAATTTTCAATACACGCGTCCGAGGAGGACATCCGCCGATGGTTTGCATGGCGCACACGCTCGGTGTTTTCGAGCGGTCTAGAAAGGCTGCGCAGCATTAATGCACCGCGCTGCACGAAATTCAATCCCAGGGAGACAATCACACTATGACACAGATGCAGAATGCACAATCAGTTGCGTTACAGCTGGAAAAAGTTCGCGATAAGCTTCCACTGCTTTACGAGCGCGACGACATCCTGCTGACCATGATCCAGCAACGCGGTGACGTGGAGCGCGTCAGCTCGCGCAACATGCGTTTGCCGCTGCAGATTCGTCCAGGAGGCAAGGCCGGCCTGGCAAACATGGACGGTGGGGACCTGGGGCGCGGGTCGGGAACGGTTTACGACGTGGCGCAGGTGACGCCGGTATTCTTCCGCCACGCCGTGGAAATTACCAAGTTGGTGGAGTACGCGTCGAATGCTCCGGAAAAAGCGATTGAGAACACCGCCAAGCGTGAAGTGAAGAATGCGATGGCGCAGTTCCGCGCGTTTCTCGACAAAGTGATGCAGACGAACGGCAACGGAGTGCTGGGCACGATCGGCACGATCACCACGACGGGCCTGCCTTCCGGAGTAGCTGCTCAGTTCGGGATGGCGAAGTCCCCGGGTGCGCAGCTCTTCTACTACAACCAGACGGTGCAGGTGTACGACCCGACGCTGACGACGAATCGGGGCTCAGCCAATGTTCTGTTGGTGGATCCGTTCAATTCGCTGCTTCAGGTTGATTCGCTGCCCGCCGGAACTTCCGTGAACGATCTGATCGTTCATGACGGATTGACTGGGGCACAGCCGACGTCGTTGTTTGGAATTCTGTATCACCAGACGAACGCGACGACTGGAACGTGGCTGAACTTGAATCGCACCACGTATCCGGTGGAATTAGCGACACCGGTGGTGAACGGCAACAATTCAGCGATTACTCCTGGTGCGGTGCGCCTGGCGATCAACAAGGTACGCAAAGCCTTGGGCTCAAACCAGGTTTCCAAGCTGATCGCTTACACTGCGCTGGAACAAGAGCACCAGTGGGAACAGCTCGGCGTAACCATTTCGCAAATCATTAAGGAAGGCGCAGGGGGACGCGCGAGTGATCTGGATTTGCTTTTCACTGGCGAGAAGTCCATGGCCGGTGTGCCGATCAAATCCTCCATCAATGCCAATCAGACGCGCGTGGATTTCCTGGACTTGTCGCACTGGGGACGTGCGGTGATGCAGGACATTGATTTTTACGATGTCGGGGGGCAAACGGTGTTTCCGATTTACGGTGCGAGCGGCGGAATTTCGGCGGCGTATATCTTTTACTTCGTCACGGGATTCCAGGTGTGGAACGAATCGCCGCGGAGCGGAGCTTATATCAACAATTTGGCGATTCCGACGGGGTACTAATTGCGCTTCGGAATTTTGGGCAGGTGCCTGAGACCTGACCTGTTGCATGAAGACAGAAGCAAAAAGGGGCGGCTCGCTGATGAATCGCAGCCGCCCCAACATTTCAACGCGTCATGGACGCGCCCGAAAAGCAACTCCAGTGTACTCCCCTTCGAGTGTAGCAATCTCCGAAAAATGCACGACCGCAACTTTCTTTTCACAGGAAGCGAATTGACCGCACGGGTACAAGAGTCTCTATCGCCGGTGATTCGCGTCACGCGGGAAACCCATGAAGCGCCGGATCAGATTCAAGAGCGCGTGGAACGGGTTGGGGGAACGAATTGCTATGGCGAGGCGAATTTTCGGGTGGTGTGGGGCGGAGCAAGACTCACGTGGATCGGCGGGCGGTGGACAGATCACGACGCAAACGGCAACGTGCTGCGTGAGGCGATTGAGACGCGACGAGTGCCGAAATATTTGCCGCTGAATCGCTGGCACATCGAACGGTGGGCGCCACGGGAATCCTATGGATCTCCGGAAGAATGGTACGCGCAGACGACGGAAGTGGAGGACGGGATACGGATCGCAGCACTGGGACCGTATCCTTCGCGCGGAGAATACGAACACTGCTTCACATTGGAGAGTGCGAGCGGCGAATTCGTTTCGTTGACGCCGGCGGCGTGCGACTGGATCGTTCGTGCGATCGAATGGTCGCGGAGGCAACCGCGCCGGGAGCTTCGGGGCGCAATTGCGGCCCGGGAAGCGCGCCGCGCGCGCCGTTGGGATCGCGACGCGGACGACCTACTGGATGATGCTGTCCCGGCGTTCCACAGTGCGCCGTTTGTCGGCGTCGCCGGGACGTAGCACAGACGAGAACCGCTTTCACGAACGGTGCGAACGTCGAGTACGGGACGACGCATGCCGCGCCGGGCATCGCTTCACAAACAAGAACAACCAAAGGAAAATCACTTGAACATAACGACGACGGCAGCTTCGGGATTACGAGGAAAATTGGTGGTCGATACACGTGCGACGGGCGACACAGCCGCGACGGTAACGATTGCTTCCATATCTGGGCAGGACTGGTACATTTCGCGGACGCACGGGGTGTATCACATTCCGGCGTGCGCCAGGGGCGAAACGTACTCCTTGCTGCTGATTACCTCACGCGGTGACGCCATTGATCTGGGCGACAACCGAAAATTTCCATTCACGATCTCGGCGCGCGACATCGCGGAGGATCTGCTGCAGGATTTGCAGGATCATGGCGTGTTTGTGTGCGCCGGAGCCCGTCCTACGGCGGAAGAACTGGCTGTGGTGACCGCGCGACGTGACGAATTCTATCAGCGGCTGGTGACCGACGGAGATACCATGTGGGCGCGGGGACATTCGTTCCGAGAGATTTCGGACCTACATCGCAGGGCTGCGATTTCGTTGGGCGCGGAACGCGAGTGGGCTTATGTTCCAGTGCGCATGACGGATTGTCCGGCGTGCGGAGAAAAGGTGAAACCGGGTGTGGCGGTCTGCCGGCACTGCAGGGCGATCCTGGATGCGGACCAGGCGGCAAAGCATGGACTAGGATTGAGCGCGGGCACGACCCACCAAGGCAGAATCGGGACAGACGGAGCAGAGAAAAAGGCGGCGCGTGACGCCTGACGAAGTCGCAGCCGTATGCAAGCCAATTAGAGGATGGCGGTGGACGAACCGCATAAAAAAAGGCAGGCCCGCAGGCCTGCCTTTGGTGAGAGGTCTTCGACCGGGTTAAGCGATCGAGTTGAGATTCAATCTACGCCGAGACAGCGCGATGAGACCCAAGAGGCCCACACCGAGCAGAAACAACGCAGAGGGTTCGGGAGTCGAGACGCCCGTGCCCCCAGTGACCGTGTCCGTGATTTTGACGCCGACAGTTGCGACATAACCGCCGACGAAATTGATCGTTGACGGGAACGCTCCGGCCAAATTGAACGCACTCCAATCGAGTACGACCAAGGTGTTGCCGGAAAGCACCTGAAAATAGTCGGTGCCGAACGGATCGAACACGAGGCACTGATTTCCGCCAGTCAGGCCGTTGCAGGAGAAAGAGGTGCCATCCACCGTGAAATTGGAATTGGTGATAACCGTCTGGCCGGTTTTTGAGTTATAGCTGAAATCCACGGTACCGGAAAAGGTGCCGCCGGATGCCAGGTTCCCGCTGATCTGGTAGGCGTTGTTAGAGTCCGCATGTGCCACAGTCGGTAACATGACAAAAGCGGAGGCTAGCACGGCCAGCGCGAAGACCCTAACCAGCAGTGCGGTTTGTTTGTGTAGATACGTTACGTTGAACTTACTCATTTTGCCTCTTTTACCCCCAACATCAAGGGCGCAAGCGACGGAATAGCGATAACCGTCCCGTAATGATTAAGCAAAACTAATGCCATTTGTCCGGGAGTGCCGGAGCAGCGACGTGCCTGACGGGGAAGTTTCTTTTTGGGGCAGCTATGCTCCCTATTATATTGATTTCGTGGGTGTTAAGCTGCGGGCCGGTCACGGGTTGCATGCCCAGCTTACAGCCGGACGGCGCTGGCGCAATCTCGAGGCCCGGGCGGCATGGGAAGTGTTTTTCATTAAATGTAAATTCTTGTAGACCAACAGTGGGCTCGTGGCAGAGCATCGCACGTTGGAACTGGAATCCCACCACGGGATCGAAAAAGACAGCATCCTGCGCTAGGACACTATCGAGTGAAAGGAAAGAACACGATGGCGATGCGGGCAAGTGTCGCAAGGACGAGGATCAGGAGAGCGAGCGTGACTGGACGCGGTGGTGGCGCGCCGGCGGAGATCTTGAAGACAACCAGGCGCGCGGCCGAGAAGCGCGGACAGGCTGCCAAAACGATCAAACCGGCTGACAAAGGCGGCGCAGACGGCAAGCGGCGCAGCGCGCAACTCAGCCCCGGCACGGCGAAAGTGCAGCGCAAGTCCAAGAGCGATAGGAGTGCAGTGGTGCGATTCTTCACAATCTTTGCGCTAGCGCTGATGATTGGTGGGCCCGCGTCGCCGCAAGCCAGGGCTCAAGGCTCACGTCGAGACGACATTGTGTTCGGGCCTACTGGCCATCCAATCGCGGGTGCAACGATCACGGTTTGCCAGGCCACAGCGACGGGTACACCGTGTGCGCCGATGGTAACTCTCTATACCGATGCAACGTTGACGACGACTTCGCCGAATCCGTTTCAAGCCGACGGAATCGGGAATTACCATTTCTACGCGCCGGCCGGCCGTTACCTGATACAAATCAGCGGCCCGCAGATTACCGGCACGCTCAATTATCCCGACGTGATCCTTCCAGCGGACGTTTCTTCTTCAGGCGCGGGAAACAACATTTCGGCTTTCGGATTAACGTTAGGTGGGAACCTAACAGTAGCGGGCAATGCGACCGTCAGCGGGACATTGACCACCTCTAATTTCAATCCGGGTGCCTTTACGCCATCGACGTTGAGCGTGCTGGGAAACGAAACGGTGACGGGGCCTCGTCCGCGCGTGGATGTGACTGCTTTTGGTGCCAAGGGCGACGGAGTTACCGACGACACGGCCGCGATCGAAGCGGCGATCACCGCTGTTTGCAATAGCTACCCGCAGGCGAACGGCGGCGGCAGCATCTTTTTCCCTCCTGGCGTGTACATTCTCACCCAGCCACAGTTGCCATCGACGGCGGCAATTTTTCCGCTGCCGTGCGCTGGTCTGCACTTTGTGGGAGGGAACGGCACGACGAGCTCGACGGGCGGTGCTCAGTTCAATCGCGCGCCGCAAGTGCGGTTGGTGGTGAATAACGTCGGATCGAATCCGAATGGCGCGGCCGTATTTTCGATGACTTATCCGATAGCGCTGACTACATTCGAAAATCTTACGATTAACGGACAAAACCAAGCGATCAGCATGTATACGTCGAATCAAAACGTGCTGCATAACGTTTGCTTGACCACGACGGTCACGGGCAAGACCGACAACACGCCGTTGAAAATCACAAATACGTTCTGGTTTTTTATGGACGATGGTTGTTTGCAGGCGGGAAGTGGGGCATTACCTGTTGCGCTGCTTACCGGAGAAACGTCCATCGCGGGGGAAGCGCCGCTGGTGGGCCTCGCGTATTTTCGGGGCTTGCAGGGAACTGGAGCGGGTTTTCAATACATCCAGCGCGTCAACACCGTGGGGAGCGGACCCGGGAACATCGTCTTCCGTGATATTGCCGCCATCGAGAGCTCCTCGACCAGTTTTTTCACGGTGACAAATGCGACGGGAAACAGCGGTTCTGTCGCGCTTCCGAGCATGTCCGAGCTTACGTTTGATAATGTGACGACTTCAGACGCGACAACAGCTACCAACGCTGTTCTGGAATTCAATTCCTCGGGTTCGACCCTGCAGGGCGTTTACCTGCAGAATGCTTTTGCAGGTAATGGTGGCCAGGGACCGGCGATTCGCATGGATGCCGGCACGCTTGTAGGTTGCCACGTGATCGGCGGGAGCAACCAAGCTTCCACATGGGTAGTTGACTCGAACGGGAATCCGGTCGGCGGGTGTTCCTCTCAGAATTTCAACGGATTCGATTTTATCGTTTCCACAGGAAATCTGGACCGCCTGCGCAGTGACTTGTTTCCGTTAGCGGACGCGAACGGGCCGGCATTTCGCGCAACCGCATCGGGCAACCGCTTCGCGAGCGTGGCGATTGATCCCGCGCTCGGATTCATGTTCAATACCGGGAACATGTTCGGCTATGGTGCATCGCTTGCTGAAAACGCCGCGGGCACGATTGACGTGCAGTTTGCCACGCTTTATCCGCCTACCAATGTCAGCGGCACGGCGGCTACGGGAGGATCGCTGGCTGCGGGGACTTACTATCCGACGGTGACCTCCACGTCGGACAACTGTACACATCAATCCGCACAATCGGTGCAAGGCGCGGGCGTGGTAGTCGGCGGATCCAACAACGCAGTCAGCGTGACCTGGACTCTGCCCGTCACAGGACTCAGCGCGATCGCCGGATACTGCGTGAACCTTTCCACGACGCCTAATATGCACGGAACTGCGTACTGGACTCCGGCCCAGTTCGGCGCGCTGTTCGTATCGGGTGCGTCCACAAATAGCGCGCTGCTGACGGCGGTGCCCACCGGCGGACTTTTACTGGTGACTTCTACGCTTTCCGCGGCGCATCGCTTTACGCCGACTTCGCTGGGCGTCAACACCACGAGCCCACAGTACAATTTGGACGTTAACGGAACGGCGGCGGTGAATGCGCTGAACGGCGTGCAAAAGGCGGAGCGATTCGCTGGCGCGGACGCGGCGCTGCAAATCAACGCTTGCCTGGTGGCCGCTGCTACAACATCCAGCGTATGCGATGCGCGCGGATTGGCCGGGACGCTGACGGCCACGCATCACATCACGATTCCCGCAGGCACCACGCTGGAATGGGGCCAAGCCCAATTGGTGATTTCGGATTCGACGACCCAGGACGCCGTCGAGCTGGGGGGAGACGGGTCGTCCCTGATCGGT
>Ga0210390_10005724_pt1 | contig 10406 bp, 11 predicted proteins | sample IncBWH11OmetaG_FD_161050 | JGI IMG/M metagenome (GOLD analysis project Ga0210390, IMG submission 161050) | Forest soil microbial communities from Barre Woods Harvard Forest LTER site, Petersham, Massachusetts, United States - Inc-BW-H-11-O ... | reverse complement strand
GTACTCGATGGTGGCGCTTGCAGCTGCCTTGTCCGTGTTGGTGCACGGCCCATTCGCCGACACGGCGACATTCGCTTTCGACATTCCGCGCGAGGATCTCGCGCTGGCACTGAACCAGATTGCCCAGCAAAGCCATATCGAGATCGCTTACAGCTCCGAACTGACACGAGGCAAGATTTCTCCTTCGTTGAAGGGCACGTATACGCCGGAGCAGGCACTCAAGATGCTTCTGAAGGGCTCCGGGCTGCGCGTGCGCGGGATCGCCGGCGGCGCTTTGGTCATTGAGAGAGAGGGGACCGGGAAGTCGCCTTCTGGCGGGGAAGGGCCAACGTCGGACAGCGATGCGGCGATGCAACTGAGCGAGATCATAGTTACCGCATCCAAGCGCCCGCAATATTAATGTGACGTCGCCGGAACGCCGCGGAGTCAGGCTTGTTGCAGCACGATGTTAATAAATCTGCGACCGCGATGAGGATCTGACTACGCAGATCGTTCCTGAGAGCAAGGGGACACGCAAAATGCGGGCGGATTTGTATGCGGACCTCGTAGAGATGCCGGGGGATTGCGCACTCCCGTGGAGAGATCCGGATCCCCGCAAAATTGAGTAATCAGCCGCAGGAGAAACTGCGAGGGTCCGAGATGTGAGGATTCGAATGATTAACTCAGTGTCTTCATGTGTGGGTGTTCAATCGCTCCGTGGCGAGTCGGTACAGTCGGCCGATAATGGAAGTGCGACAACGCTCAACGCTCCGGTACCGGCCGCGTTGGAACTGGATTGCACTCTTGCGGATGATAACGACCAGAATACCGAGGAGGGTATCGCCTCCTCGACCGAATTGACCAACGGCAGGTACCGCACGATGCGGGCTCGTGCCAGTCCCATCGCGGCGCTCGGACAGATGTCGGCCTGCATTGTCCACGAGATCAATCAGCCCGTTACAGCGCTCCTGACCAACACCGAGGCGGCGCTGCGCTTTCTCGACCGTCCGAACCCAGACCTTGAGGAAAGTCAGCATGCACTCATCCGTGTGCTGCAGCTGGGGAATCGGATCGCCGAAATCGTGCGACGCACGCACGCTCTCCTGCAAAGAGTCTCACCGCAAAAGGATGACTTTGAGATCAATCAGGCGATCCGGGAGATTATCTCGCTGAGCCAGGAAGATCAGATCAAGAACGACGTCTCAGTGCATACCCGGCTCGCACAAGGCTTGCCACTCGTCCGCGCTGACCAAATCCAGGTGCAGCAGGTCATCCTGAATCTCATCACGAACGCCGTGGAGGCGATGAGCGGGCTCTACGAAGGCACGCGGGAGCTGTGCATCACCACGGGCCAGACGAGCAATGGCGATGTCCTCGTTACAGTTCAAGACTCCGGTCCGGGAATGGACCCGCAGAGCTCCGATCACCTATTCGATGCCTTCTACAGCACCAAACCCCGCGGGCTAGGGATCGGCCTTTCCATTTGTCGCGCGATTATTGAGGCACATGGTGGGCGACTGTGGGCAAGCCTGAGCGAACCGCACGGTGCCACTTTTCAATTCACGTTGCCCCAGATTTGCTCCGATCGAATGCCAAGAGCTCTGCAGCGCCGCTCCAAGATCACAGAGGAAGAGTGCGCAGCGAGTGAATCCGCAGAACTGAGATCTCCAAGGAGATGCCACGTTCTACAGCGAACCAGCAGTGCATCAGATCAATGCACCCAATGCGTGCGCGATCGCGCCTCCTCCTCGTCCGTTTAGGCTGCGAAACGGACAGCTCGTATGACGCCCGTGTCCCAGCTCATCAATGGCTTAGAGGCAAAAGACGCGATGGAGATCGTGACCCATGATGAGGGAAAACCAACTGTTCTGATCGTAGACGATGATCCCGACATACGCGAATCGCTTCAATGCCTGTTGCGCACGGTCAGTCTGGATTCCAGGGTATTTGTGTCTCCGTCGAAATTTACAAAATCTGACCTGCCGAGCGGACCCACTTGCATGGTGCTGGACGTACGACTTCCGGGACGCAGCGGACTCGATTTTCAAAGAGAGCTGACAGCAGCCAATGTCAACGTGCCGATCATATTCATCACAGGACACGCTGACGTCCCCATGGCAGTGCAGGCGATGAAAGCGGGCGCAATCGAATTCCTGATCAAACCCTTTCGGGACCAGGACCTGTTGGATGCGATCCAATTAGGGCTGGTAAACGATAGGGCCCGGTGCGAGCGAGAAGGCGAGCTGACGAGGCTCCGTGAGCGCTTCGGGAAGCTCACATCGCGCGAGCGCGAGGTATTGGCGCACGTCGTTAACGGCCGTCTAAACAAGCAGATAGCCAATGATATTGGAATAAGCGAAATGACGGTCAAGATCCACCGAGGGCAGGTCGTGCGAAAAATGAAGGCCTCTTCCGTGTCGCAGCTCACGCGCATGGCCGACAGGTTGCGCGATGCGAACATATTCGGCAGTCCTAAGGCAACTGATCTGTTCTGACTACTTCAATGTCCCAGTGAGGAGATTGCGACGCGGACCCGGATCTTCTGTCAACGCGCCGTCATGGCCTAAAGTGACCCGGCGTGGTCCTTCTGCGCGGTCATTCGTACGCGCGCACAAAAGGATCATGTGGAATCAATACGCCATTTGCGTTTCGTACCTGGAATGCGAGCAGCGTGCAAATAGTCATTACTGTCGTGCAATACAGGCGGCATCTTCTCGTTGATGATTCCAGCTTCGGGACCGAGCTCCGACCGGGTGTTCGGTGGCATTTTCTACTGGAAGCGGGGTCAATCGTATGGCAACGGCAAAAATGGGTATGGGCTCGGACAAAGAGACGGGGATGAGTCCACGCAGATCGGGTATGAATGGCGTTGGACATCTCTACATGCAGACCAACGAGATCCGAAACTGCATTCTTCATTATAGGCGAGCGGCCGACGGAACTCTTACGGAGGTGGAACGCGTCCAAACTGGCGGCGCCGGTTCCGGGGAGTTCAAGCCCATCAGCGGACAGGAGAGCTCGCCGAACGCTTTTGAGGGAGCGGGGAGCGTCATCCTTTCCCCAGATCGCCATCTACTGTTTGCTACTAACGGCGGCGACAATTCAGTGTCGAGCTTCGCCGTGGCCGGTAACGGCTGTCTTACGTTAGTGGACCGCAAGCCGACGGGGAACCCCGTCGAGGGAAAGAGCGGCACTGCCAAATCGCTGGCCTTTGCCCCCTCGAAGGGCATGCTTTACGTCCTACACTCTTTCGGACCTGATCATCTGCGGCTGATGTCGGTCGATAGCGAAGGCAAGCTGACAGCGCGCAAAGAGCGATACACGGCGAACACGAAGGACAAGACCGATCGTGTTCCCACCATGGGCGTACTTTCACCGAACGGGAAATACCTCCTGCTCGGTACCACCTTCGATCAGCCCATCGCTCATGTTGGTACGTATCCTGATGGCTCCCCGATTCTCTGGGTCCCGCAGCCGGACAACACCTACAAGGTGGTCGCCTCGAATGCGCCGGATCCGGATGGCATTGTCGTATTTCCGGTGCGGGAGGATGGCACGCTGGGTATGGCGAGCTTCCAGGACGGAAAGGGGGCCTCTCCGTTCTACATCGCCTTCCTGAACGGCCGCCCGGATACCCTCATCATCGGATATGCCGTCAGTGACGGATGCGCTATGGCAACGATCGATGGAGAGGGCAAGCTCAATGTTGGCCCGCTCGTGAAGATCGACACGAGCCCAGGGCTGCCGTCTGAGCTATGTTGGCTCGGTGTCTCACCGGATGACAGGTTCGTGTTCGCGACGAATTTCGGTTACAGCTACATCAGCAGTTACCGTATCAATGGCAAAGGGCTCGAGATCGCCAAGGATCCAGCGAGTCAAAAGGTTCCGGGAGATGGTACTGCCAGAGGACTCAACACAACCGTCACCAGTGGACCAAGCGACAATTGGGTGACGCCAGATGGTGCGTTCTTGTACCAGATTTATGGGAACGCAGCGAAACTCATCGGTTACGCCACGCAACCCGACGGCTCACTCAAGGAAATGACCCGAGTGGGAATCCCCTACAACAGTCCGCAGGGGCTCACGGGGTTCTGAATGCGCTTTTCGTTCGGGGGTGCGTCTCGGCGCCCCCGAATCTCGAATGACAGAGGAGTCCGAATATGACTATGACGAACGGAACAGGTCGTGCAAAAGCGCTGATAGCGACAGCGGCCATTGCGAGCGGCCTCATCATGACGACAGTATTTTCTGAGCTGCACGCCAAGAGCGATTCTGGCGCCACTCAAAACATCAAGCGCTATCTGCCCGAGTACACCGCCGAGGGTGATCTCATTCTGCCAAAGAATTTCGAGAAATGGGTGTACGTGGGTTCGCCGCTTACTCCAAACGCCCTCAATGGGGGGAAGGCGAATTTTCCCGAGTTTCACAATGTTTACATCGAGCCTGGCTCCTACGAGATATACCAGAAGACAAACGTATTTCCGGAAGGAACCATGTTTTTCAAGGAGCTGCAGCTCACACTCCCGGCACAATATCCGGATGGTTCGCGAACCGAGCCCTCGGGAAGAGGATATTTTCCCGGTGTCCTGAACGGTGCCGATGTGACGGTCAAGGATAGCAAGCGCTACGCCGATACCGGCGGCTGGGGTTATTACAATTTCAACCACCATGAGCCGAAAGCGCCCACCGCGAAATTAAAACCCAAGCTGGAATGTGGATATTGCCACATGGCGAGCGCCAAGAAGGATGAGGTCTGGACGCAGTTCTATCCACGATTGGATCACTGATGCAGTCAGTACCCAGATATTCATCTTGTTTAAAGAGAAACACAGTGCTGAACAGGAGCTACTTGGCCCGCGCTCTCGTCATGGCCGCCTCTATGCTCCTGCCGATCGCCGGTTACGGGGATACTGGCACCCACGGGCCGGCCAGCGCGTGGGTCTACGTGGGCGTGTGTGCGTCTTTGATCGCCGACGCAACAGCAAGTGCTCGCTGGCTTGTCGTCAGCTGATCTCAGCGGGTATTCACGTGTCGGCGTTTCCGGCATCGCCATTCCCTGCGACAACGACCTGCAGCGGTCGGAAGGGTTTGCGCGGCTCATCCTTGCTGGCTCAGCGCAAGGCACACGCATTGTCGACATGTTTCAACGGTCTCCCATCAGGATCATGTTTCCGGGGATTCGCGGCGCTCCCGTTGAGGAAGCGGTTGTCGTGAACACGGCGGGTGGTATCGCTGGCGGAGACCGACTCGAATTTGCTGTGACGGCACTCGCCGATGCGTCCTTCACAATCACATCACAAGCCGCCGAACGGGTCTATCGAGCCTTAAACGAACCCGCACTGATCGAGACTCGGCTGAAAATATGCAAGACCGCGAAACTTGCATGGCTGCCGCAGGAGACGATCGTCTTCAACGGAGGCCGCATACGGCGAAATACACAAATCGAAATCTCCGCTGGAGCTGAGCTGTTAGCTCTCGAATGGCTCGTGCTCGGTCGAGCGGCTCACGGCGAGGAGATAGTCGGCGGAGAGATTGCCGATGGCTGGCAGGTAAGGCTAGATGGTCGTCTCATCTGGGCGGATCGATTTCGTGCTACGGACGACGTGTTCTCGCGGCTTCGAAGCCGGGCATTACTCGCCGACTTCAAAGCGATCGGTACGCTCATTTATTTCGGCCCTGATCCGACGGCGCAGGTCCAATTCCTTCGTGACCTGGCTCCCCAGCTGCAGTGTCACTGCTTCACGACCGTAGTATCCGGGCTCGTGATCGCACGCCTCGCGGCGCGCGACGCGGCGGAGTTGAAAGCGGGTCTGCGGGAGATTCTGCTGCAGTTCGAGCGGACGCGGGAGCAGGGTCCGTTTCGGCTGCCGAAGATGTGGTCGTGCTGAGTGGCGGCGTGGACGGAGGGAGACAATGAATCTCGCTCCACGCGAAAGAGACAAACTGATGATCGCGCTGGCGGCAATGGTGGCGCGTAGCCGTCGCGCGAGAGGCGTCAAACTCAACTATCCCGAGAGCATCGCTATAATCACGGACTTCGTTCTGGAAGGAGCACGCGACGGCAAATCCGTGGCGGAGCTCATGTCAGAGAGCGGCAAGATTTTGACTCGTGATGAAGTTATGCACGGTATCGCGGAGATGATCCCGGAGATACAGGTGGAGGCAACATTTACGGACGGCACGAAGCTCGTTCCCATTCATAACCCGATTCGCTAAAGGAGTTCCAGTCATGAGAGCGCTCAAACTTGCAGTCGTCTTTCAGCAGCCGTTCATGGGTTCGCTAGCCACATTCTCATCGCAATAGCTCGCTCCGAATTTCTGAGGTGACCGAAAATGCCCCACGTCATGAGCCGTGCCGCCTATGCCCAGATGTTTGGGCCGACGGTTGGAGACAGAATCCGACTTGCAGACACCGATCTCCTTATCGAGGTGGAGCAAGATCACACGATCTACGGCGAGGAGGTGAGGTTCGGCGGAGGAAAAGTGATTCGCGACGGCATGGGTCAGTCACAGCGCTCCAGAGCCGAAGGCGCCGTGGATACAGTCATCACCAACGCACTTATTCTCGATCATTGGGGGATCGTCAAGGCTGATATCGCTCTCAGGGCAGGGCGTATCGCCGCAATTGGTAAGGCCGGCAACCCCGATGTGCAGCCAAACGTCGATATCGTGATTGGCCCCGGAACCGAGATCATCTCCGGCGAAGGCAAGATTGTCACGGCTGGCGGGATCGATACCCACGTTCATTACATCTGTCCTCAACAAATCGAAGAGGCGCTGTATTCGGGTATCACAACCATGATGGGCGGGGGGACCGGGCCCGCCACCGGGACCAATGCAACGACCTGCACGCCAGGGCCCTGGCACATCGAGAGGATGCTCGAGGCTGCCGATGCATTTCCCATGAATCTCGGTTTTTTTGGTAAAGGCAACGCAAGCTTGCCGGCAGCGCTGATCGAGCAAATAGAAGCGGGCGCATGCGGGCTGAAACTCCATGAAGACTGGGGTACGACTCCCGCGGCCATCGACTGCTGTCTGTCGGTGGCCGATGAGATGGATATCCAGGTTCTGATCCATACTGACACGCTGAATGAAAGCGGCTTCGTCGATCAGACCATCGCCGCATTCAAGGGCAGGACTATTCACACATTCCATACCGAAGGAGCCGGCGGCGGACACGCGCCGGACATCATCAAAGTGTGTGGCGAAGCCAATGTCATCCCCTCGTCCACGAGTCCGACGCGCCCTTACACGGTGAATACGCTGGACGAGGCGCTCGACATGCTCATGATTACCCATCACCTCGACAGACGAGTTCCGGAGGATGTGGCTTTCGCCGAAAGCCGCATTCGCAAGGAAACCATAGCGGCCGAGGACATTCTGCACGACATGGGGGCCCTCTCCATTATGTCGTCGGACAGTCAGGCCATGGGCCGCGTTGGCGAAGTAGTCATCCGCACCTGGCAGACCGCCGACAAAATGAAGAAACAGTTCGGGCAGCTGTCAGAAGAGAAGGGTAGCAATGACAACTTTAGAGCACGCCGTTACGTCGCAAAGTACACCATCAATCCGGCGATCGCGCAGGGAATTTCAACCTACGTCGGCTCCATCGAGGTCGGGAAACTCGCCGACCTGTGTATCTGGGACCCAACGTTTTTCGGCGTGAAGCCGGACATGGTGCTGAAGAGCGGCGCGATCGCTGCGGCTGTCATCGGAGACCCGAACGGCTCCATCCCGACCCCCCAACCGCAATATTACCGTCCGATGTTTGCTGCGTTTGGCCGCTGCCGGGCCCAAAGTTCGGTTACCTTCGTCAGTCGAGCCGGGGTTGAGAAAGCGCAGAGACTCGGACTCGCAAAAAAGGTTCTTCCCGTCATGAACACCCGCAGCATTGGCAAGCATTCCATGCTGTTGAATAATGCCGTACCGCGCATGGAGGTTAACTCCGAAACGTATGAGGTGCGGGCCGACGGGCGACTTCTGACTTGCGAACCGGCGAGAGTGCTCCCCATGGCGCAACTCTATTTCATGTACTGACCTGACCTCAATCTACGCGTCAATTCTTCAACCCTCGAGGTGCTGGCCAAAGCGCGAGTCGGCACAAACCACCACCCTCGATTTCGGAGAGCGTCACCGCCTTGAACATCCGATTTCAATTCAATGAGCTTCTGGGATCATCATGCCCGGGCGTGACGCGAACCGTCTTGAACGGTAGTCATGTTTCTTGCGGTGATGCTCGAACTCATTTTAATGTTCGTGTTCGCCTCGCAATTACTGGACTGTCGTCGCCAAACGCCTGGATTAATTCCGACGACTCGGCGAAAGACCCGCGTGAAGTGCGCCTGATCGCACATCCCGCAGTCGAAGGCGATCTGTGACAGAGACGCCCGGGAACTCAGCATGAGCGACTGTGCGCGCTGGATGCGCTGCCTTGCAATGTGAGCGAATGGAGGCTCACCGAAGCTCTCGCGAAAAGCCCGGAAGAAATGCCCGACGCTCAGTCGTGCGACGCGAGCAAGTTCACAGACCCTGATAGTTGAGCCGATGTGGGCTGAAACGTACGCGGCAACGTTTTTTTGTTGCCAAGGGGCGAGGCCGCCGCGATTCGCGGCCGAGACAGGGCGCGCCTCGTCGGTCGCACTCAAAAGCTTTGCGGCGCGCTCAATGCATGCTCTTGCAGTTGCGCGATCACTGTCCAGCGTGGCGGCCGCAATGGAGATGAGCTTCGAGAGCGCTTCGCTGCTGAGGCTATGCGCAGCTATGTTTGGTATGGAGACAAAGGGCGCGCCCGAATCTGTTACGCTTCTCACCGGACTCCTCGTGCCGCAGCGTGGCGCCCGAACGCCTGTTCCTCATCGAGAGTGCAAAAAATTGGAATCAGTTCTGGCTCCTGCGCTTTCATGCGGACCTCTGGCGAGTTGCAGCCGGACGCTCGATACGATGGAACAATAGCGGCGCAGACCTGCAAAAACCATCGCACCCATGTCTGGGACGGATAGCTCGATCGTAGAGCTTGACTAAGACCTATCGGTCAATTCGGTGGGGCGACGCCGGAGCGAGGTCTGGTGAAGCGTATCCCAGTTACGTCCTTCTGAAAGATCAAGTGCTACTACCAAGGTGTTATGCCAATCCGCATCCAGTTCAATAGCGCCTCCAGTAAGGTCTAATTGAGATGGGGGCGCGTTTCTCGCACGCTAGTCTTGATCGAATAAGGTGTTCCTTGTTACTAGGAGCGGCGCAGTGCTTACACCAATCGCGGCATCGATTCGCAAATGGACAACCGGGCAAATTGCGATCAGCCCGCTCGGATCGCTGGAAGAGTGGTCCCGCGTCGCCAGTTTCGCAGTTGGAGAATCGATATATCGCGACGGCGAGCCCGTGGAATTCTGGTACCGAATTGTGACGGGCGCGGCTCGACAATGCGCATTTACTCTATACGGCAGCCGGCAAATCGTAGATTTCCTGCAGCCTGGTGATCTGTTTGGTTACGATGCACCAAATCTGCATACATTTGCGGTGGAAGCGATAGCCTCCGGTACTAGGGTCGTGCGCTATCCTCGACTCAAAGCGGAGCAGGTGGCTGATTCTGAGCCGCAAGTCGCGAAACAAATACGTCAACTAGCGTTCGAGTCGGTACATAGGGTGCAAACACGGATGCTGATCCTGGGCCGTGCCACCGCGCTGGAGAAAGTTTGCAGTTTTCTTCTAGAGATGGCCGATCGGTTCCGCGCGAGATCAGATGGCGCAGTGACCTTGCCGATGTCCCGCTATGACATCGCGGACTATCTCGCCATGGCAGTGGAGACGGTGAGTCGGGCGCTGACAAATCTGCGCCGAATGGATGTGATCCACCTGGAGGGCGTACGGCGCGTTAGAATTTGCAATCGAGACGCGCTCGAAAGAGTGATTGAGAGTTCTACACGTGATGTGAAAACCCATCAGCCCATTGCTGTCGGTGACTATACGTCGAACCCGCATCGGCCCCTTTGCGCACTTGGAGTAACTTCCGTTAGAGCATTGTAGGAAGCATAGGCGCCGTGATGAACTGCGACGGCGAGACGTTAAGCGCGCGACGTCTGCGACGAACGTGTAATTGGGCGACGCTTAACGTGGCATTAAAGCAGATCGCTTGGTGGGCGGAATGTTATTCGGGTCGAACCGCGGGCATCCAGGCTGAGGGCGCCGTTAAATTCCAGCGCGCGCAGGTTGACCTCACCACAATGGACGCACCTTAGAACGATTCCCATCTGGTCACCGTACAGGCGGAGCGCACCCAGTGGTGATTCTGCGTCGCAAGTGCCGCAGGTGACAATCATCCGAGTTACATCAAATGCGAAAAATCGGCCGAGTGGTCCCGCGACGGCGTTCCCATCCGACGATCGGGCATCGTCGATCATCGCTTTTCGCCCGTTGGACCGAAGCGTTCG
>Ga0210390_10005723_pt1 | contig 10408 bp, 9 predicted proteins | sample IncBWH11OmetaG_FD_161050 | JGI IMG/M metagenome (GOLD analysis project Ga0210390, IMG submission 161050) | Forest soil microbial communities from Barre Woods Harvard Forest LTER site, Petersham, Massachusetts, United States - Inc-BW-H-11-O ... | reverse complement strand
GGCCGCCGGCAAATACGGCGGCGCACGGCCCCGGCGCTTCTGGAGGCGGGGTGCCGCGGCAACGACTAAACAATCTTTTGGCGGAATTGGCTAGTCCGTTGCGTCGGCATCAGCTGATCCGCCGGACCAACGATCGGCGGCCTGTTCCGGACTATCCGATTCTGGCTGGCCTATTCCGGCTGGCCTATTCCTCCCGGACGGCAGGCGGGCGACGCCGCTCGACATCGCTCAACAACCAATATAAGGCGCCCAAGGACAGCGCCAGACCGCCGAGGCCGAGCAGGGTGTCCAGGCCGGTTTTGGCATAATCCAGCAGAATGAGCTTGCGCGCGATCACGATGATCGAGATCAGGATGACGACGCGCACCTCCAATACTCCAGATCGACGGCGCATCGCCAGGGCGATCGAGTGATTGAACTCGATCAGGATCAGAATGGTCAGGATCAGGCCAAACGTGTCCTTCAGCGCGTTCTGATCGGAGAAATCGACGCCGGCGTTAACATCCCCGATCAGCGTGATCACCATTATTGTTGTAGAATATATAATTATGATGCCAATGATCACCAACAAAATTGCCGAAATAATCATTTCGAATTGATCATATAACTTATGGGGGCGCCAGATTTTCCGGAAAACATCCAGCAACATAATCCGATTTCTCCTCAGGCCAGCTTCGCGGCGGACGGCGGCGGCACAGTGCCATGCGGGCTCGTCACGGCCAATAGCCCCAGCCCGCCACTGCGTCCACGGCGTTCGCGGCCCGCGGTCGCGCCCCGGCCACAATAGCGACGCCAAATTGCCGGGCGCCGCGGCCCGGTTCGGCGCATTCGACCAGGCCGCTCTTTCAAAAACCCCGCGACTGCGAGATGCTGTAGCGAGGCTGTCATAAAACTCAATTAGTGGTAGTCTGAACCAGATGGCTTGGGCAATGGAGGACGGGATGGGGAAACGCTCGTCGCAGGTCACTTCGGTCATCCACCTCGCTTCGGCGCAGCGCACCGCGGCCGCCGCCGGCCGACCCGAGATCGCGCCTCCCGAACCGGAGCGCGAACAGAGCTGGCGCCGCAAGATCCGCCCGCAGAGCGAGGGCCAGCGCCGGCTGATGGCGGCGATCGGGCAGCATAATTTGACGGTGGCGCTGGGACCGGCCGGCAGCGGCAAGACCTATATCGCGGTCAGCGCCGCGGTGGCGGCATTGGATGCCGGCGAGGTCGCCCGCATCGTGCTGACCCGCCCGGCGGTCGAGGCCGGCGAGCGCCTCGGCTACCTGCCCGGCGACATCGGCGACAAGCTCGCCCCGTATCTGCGCCCGCTCAACGACGCCCTGAGCGAACGGCTCGGCGGCAAACGGGTCAAGCAGCTGGTGACCGAAGGGGCGATCGAGATCGCGCCGATCGCCTTTATGCGCGGGCGCACCCTCAACAACGCCTTTATCGTCATCGACGAGGCGCAAAACTGCACCTACGGCCAGATCAAGATGCTGCTGACCCGGCTCGGCTGGCACTCGACAATGGTGGTGACCGGCGACCCCGATCAGAGCGATCTGCTCGACGGGCTGTCGGGCCTCGCCGAGATCGCCCGCCGGCTCGAGGCGATCGCCGATGTCGCGGTGGTGCGGCTCGACGAGGGCGACATCGTCCGCCATCGGCTCGTCGCCGACATGCTGACCGTGCTGTGAGGCCGGCGGCCCGGTCGCAAACGGCAGTTGACGCCGGCTGCCCCGCCGCGCTTATTGCCGCGATCGGGATCGATTGACGTTGAGGAGCCTACGAATGATGACCGCGCAGCCGTTTCACGGGGTGCTCGTCCCCGTTCTGACCCCGTTTACGCCGGCGGGCGAGCCCGATGCCGGGCGGTTCACCGCCTTCTGCCGGTTTCTGCTCGACCAGGGGGCGGGCGGGCTGTCGATCTTCGGCACCACCAGCGAGGCCAATTCGATGTCGCCGGCCGAGCGCATGGCCTTGCTCGACCATCTGGTCGCCGCCGGCATTCCGGCCGAAAAGCTGATGCCCGGCACCGGCGCCTGTGCGATGACCGACGCGGCGACTTTGGTGCGGCACGCGGTCGGGCATGGCTGCGGCGGGGTGTTGATGCTGCCGCCCTTCTATTACAAGCCGGTCAGCGACGACGGCATCTTCGCCTTTGTTTCGGGCGTCATCGACAAGGTCGGCTCGCCGGCGCTTCGGGTCTATCTCTATCATATTCCGCCGGTGGCGGTGGTCGGCTACTCGCTCGACCTGGTCGGCCGCTTTATCAAGGGCTATCCGCAGACCGTCGTCGGGTTGAAGGACAGCTCCGGCGATTGGAGCAACACCGCGGCCTTGCTCGACCGCTATCCGGGGTTTGCGGTATTCCCCGGCTCCGAGGTGTTTCTGCTCGATGGGCTGCGCAAGGGCGCGGCCGGCTGCATCACCGCGACCGGCAACATCAACGTGCCGGGGATCGCCAAGCTCTACGCGAATTGGCAAGGGCCGCGGGCCGACGCCCTGCAGGCCGAAGTGACGACGGTACGCAAGACCATGCAGGCCTATCCGATGGTCCCGGCCCTGAAGCGGGTCGTCGCCCATTTCCACGACGACCCGGAATGGGCCGCGGTGCGTCCGCCTTTGACCGCGCTCGATCGCGGGCAATCGGCGGCGCTGATCGCCGACCTCGCCCGGATCGGCTTCAGCCTCGGCGAGCGTCGGGAGCGGGCCGCCGCCGAGTAAGGACGCAGATTCGAGCACCGGGTCACGCACAAGATTGCATCGCCGCTCCGCACCTTCGTCCGTTGTCATTGCGAGCGAAGCGAAGCAATCCGGTAGACAAGGAGGACCGGAGCATGGCAACCGAGGCGATCGCCGCGCCCACCCCCGAGCGCGAGGCGTTCTACGAGAAGATCGCCGGCTCCAACCTGGCGCCGCTGTGGGAGCGGCTGCATGGGCTCGTCACCGCTCAGCCGGTGACCCCGTGCCTGCCGGCGATCTGGCACTACCGCGACGTGCGGCCTTATCTGATGCAGGCGGGCGGGCTGATCAGCGCCGAAGAGGCGACGCGGCGGGTATTGATCCTCGAAAACCCCGGGCTCAAGGGCCAGACCTCGATCACCCATTCGTTGTTCGCGGGATTGCAATTGATCCTGCCGGGCGAGGTGGCGCCGGCGCATCGACACACCCAATCGGCATTGCGCTTCATCATCGAAGGAAAGGGCGCCTACACCGCGGTCGATGGCGAGCGCACGACGATGCGGCCCGGCGATTTCGTCATCACCCCGTCCTGGACCTGGCACGATCACGGCAACGACACCCAGGAGCCGATGGTCTGGCTCGACGGGCTCGACATCCCGATCGTGCGCCTGCTCGATGCGAGCTTTGCCGAACCGGGCGAGGCCGAAATGCAGGCCGTTGCCCGGCCCGAGAGCGACAACGCCGCGCGCTTTGCCAACAATCTGGCGCCCGTCGACTGGCAGCCCGCGGTCAAGACCTCGCCGGTGTTCAACTACCCCTATGCCCGCACCCGCGAATCGCTCGACGTGCTGGCCCGCAACGAAGACCCCGACCCGTGCCACGGCCACAAATTGCGCTACGTCAACCCGGCGAGCGGCGACTTCGCGATGCCGACGATCGGCGCCTTCATCCAGCTGTTGCCCAAGGGCTTTGCCACCCGGCCGTACCGCTCGACCGACGGCACGGTTTTCGTCGCGGTCGAGGGTTCGGGCGAAAGCCGGGTCGGCGACCAAATCCTGCGCTGGGAACCGCGCGACGTGTTTGTCGTGCCGAGCTGGGCCCGGGTCAGCCACCAGGCATCCGACGAGGCGGTGCTGTTCAGCTATTCCGACCGACCGGTGCAGCAAAAGCTCGGGCTGTTTCGCGAGCAGCGCGGCAACGCTTGACCCTCGCGCAGCTCTCCGGTCCGAGGCTATGACGGACGTCATCATCATCGGCGCCGGGATCGGTGGGCTGACCCTTGGACTGGCCCTGCACCGTGCCGGTATTCCCTGCCGGATCTACGAGGCGACCCCGGCGATCGAGCCGATCGGGGTCGGCATCAACGTCCTGCCGCACGCCACCCGCGAGCTGACCCGGCTCGGCCTCGAGCCGGCGCTGACGCGGGTCGGGGTCACCACCGCCGAAGCCTGCTTTTTCAACCGCTTTGGCCAGCTGATCTATCGCGAGCCGCTGGGGCGCGCGGCCGGCTACCAGTGGCCGCAATTCTCGCTGCATCGCGGCGACCTGCAGCAAGCGCTGGCCGAGGCCTTTATCCGTCGGGCCGGCGCCGACCGTCTTATGACCGGCTGCCGCTGCGTCGGTTTCGAGCAGGACGAGAACCAGGTCACCGTTCAATTCGAAGACTCGGAAACCGGCGATCCCCTGCCGCCGCAGCATGGAACGGTCGCGATCGCCTGCGACGGCATCCATTCGGTGATCCGCAAGCAGCTCTATCCCGACGAGGGCGAGCCGCGCTATTCGGGCTGCAACATGTGGCGCGGGGTGACCCGCTGGAAGCGGTTTCTGTCCGGCGCCAGCATGGTGCGCGCCGGCTGGCTCGCCACCGGCAAGATGGTGATCTACCCGATCCGCAACGATATCGACGGCGAGGGAACCCAGCTGGTCAATTGGGTGGCCGAAATCGACACCCCTCGACACCAGGCCCGCGATTGGAGCCGGCGCGGCGCGCTCGCCGACTTTCTCGGCGCGTTCAAGGACTGGCGTTTCGACTGGCTCGACGTTCCGGCGATGATCGGCGCCGCCGAAATCATTCTCGAATTTCCGATGGTCGACCAGGAGCCGCTGCCGCGCTGGAGCTTTCGCCGGGTCACCCTGTTGGGCGATGCGGCGCACCCGATGGTGCCACGCGGCTCGAACGGGGCCGGCCAGGCGATCGTCGATGCGCGCGCACTCGCCGACTGTCTGTCGGCAACGGCCGACCCGGTCGCGGCATTGCGCGCCTACGAGGTGCAGCGGCGCGAGGCCACCGCCCATGTCGTGCGCACCAACCGCACCAACCCGCCCGACGCGATCCTGCGCGAGGTCTACCTGCGCACCGGCGACAAGCCGTTCGACGACATCGACGCGGTGATCAGCCGCGACGAGCTGGCCGCGATATCCAACAATTACAAGCGGGCCGCCGGCTACGACCACGAAACCCTGGCGCGCAGGTCGTGAGCGGTGATGGGCCGCGACGTAGCGCCGGGAAGGCGACCGTCGAAACGTCGCGTAGCTGAGACTTCGCAGCCCTTCTGTCGTTCCGGGATGCTCCAAAGGAGTAGGCCCGGAACCCAGGAGCACCGGCGGCGCCCAGCCCTAACGGGCTTGCGTTCATGGGTTCCGTGCTTGCGTTCCGCGCCCCGGAATGACGGTCGCCGGGCTTGGTTCGCGGCGCCGTTGGCGATACTGGCGTTGCTGGCTGCATCGACCGGCGCGGCCCGGGCCGGTGCTCCGCAGGCGGTCGAGGCCCGGCACGGCATGGTGGTGACCGCGCAGCACATCGCCTCCGCGGTCGGCGCCGGCATCCTTGCCGCCGGCGGCAACGCGATCGACGCGGCGGTCGCGGTCGGCTACGCGCTCGCCGTCGTCGAGCCGTGCTGCGGCAATATCGGCGGCGGCGGGTTCATGACGCTCCACCTCGCCGACGGTCGCGACAGCTTCATCAATTTCCGCGAAACCGCACCGGCGGCGGCGAGCGCCGGGATGTATCTCGATCCCACCGGCAAGCCGATCCCCGAGCTCAGCCGCTATGGCTGGCGCGCCATCGGCGTGCCGGGGACGGTGCTGGGGCTCGACCGCGCGCTGCGCGAGTACGGCGATCTGTCGCGCGCGGCGGTGATGGCGCCGGCGATCGCCTTGGCCCGCGACGGCTTTGTGCTGAGCCGGGACGACGCCCGGCTGCTCGACGCCAAGGCCGAGCGATTTCGGCAAGACCCGGCGGCCGCGAAAATATTTCTGCGGCCCGACGGCGGCCCGTTCCAGCCCGGCCACCGCCTCGTGCAAAAGGACCTCGCGACGACGCTCGCGGCGATCGCACGGGAGGGGCCGGACGCCTTCTACAACGGACCCGTCGCCGCGGCGGTCGCGCGGGCGAGCCTGGCCAATGGCGGCATCCTGACCGCGCGCGATTTTGCCGATTATACGGTGACCGAAGGGTCGCCGCTGTCGTGCTCCTACCGCGGCTACCTGATCCTCTCGGCGCCGCCGCCGAGCTCGGGCGGCACCACAATCTGCGAGATCCTGAATATTCTCGACGGCTACGATATGAAGGCGATGGGCTGGCGCCGGGCGCGCTCGGTCGAGCTGATGATCGCCGCGATGCGCCGCGCCTACGCCGACCGCAATAGCTATCTCGGCGACCCGGCCTTTGTCGCGAACCCGCTCGACCGGCTGCTGTCGGCGGGGTATGCGGCCGGGGTCCGCGCCGTGATCGCCGGCGGCGAAGCGCCGCCTTCGGCGCAGATCGTCGGCCCCCACGAGCGGGCGGAAACGACGCATTATTCGATCGTCGACGGCGCCGGCAACGCGGTCGCCGTCACCTATACGATCAACGGCTATTTCGGCGCCGAGGTGGTGGCCCCCGGCACCGGCTTCCTGCTCAACGACGAAATGGACGATTTCACCGCGAAGCCCGGAACGCCGAACATGTATGGCCTGGTCCAGGGCGAAGCCAACGCCATCGCGCCCGGCAAGCGGCCGTTGTCCTCGATGGCGCCGACCCTCGTCGAGAAGAACGGCCGGGTCTTTCTCGTGCTCGGCAGCCCCGGCGGCTCGCGGATCATCACGACGGTGCTCGAAACCATCATCAACGTCGTCGATTACGGCATGGCGCCGCAGGCGGCGGTCGATGCCCCGCGCTTTCATTACCAGGGCTTGCCGAACCGGCTGTTCTACGAGCCCTCCGCCCTTCCGCCCGACACGATCGCGGCCCTGCGCGCCGGCGGCTGCGCGCTCGCCGAGCAGAGGCCCTGGGGCGCTGCCGAGCTGATCGAGATCGCCAACGGCCGGTTCTGGGGCGCCAACGACAGCCGGCGCCCCAATGGCGCTGCGGCCGGGTATTGAGACCGCGACGGCGAGCGGCAACCTTCAGCATCGCGTGTTGTTAACGGTTTTCGACGGCGCGCCCGTTTCGATTTCAGTCGGGAGTTCGCGGGCGCCCGCAAATCGGCCGGTGCTGCCGCCCTAATGGAGGAAAAGAATGCTGAAACTGGCGTTGTTTTTTCTGATCGTGTCGATCATCGCCGGCCTGTTCGGATTCACCGGCATTTCAGCGGCGTCGGCCGGAATCGCCAAGATCCTGTTCGTGATCTTTATCGTCGTATTCCTGGTGCTGTTGGTGGTCGGTCTGGTCATCGGATCGAAATTGTTCTGAACCGGGGCGCCGCCTCCATGTGCCAGGCGCGCCGGCGCCGGGCGCATCGAGCGAAGGATCGCGGCGCCTCGATCCTCGTCACGCGGACAGCATTTTCACCAGCAATAGCCCATTGAGGGCCAGCACGACGGCCGTGGCGGCGATGGCGAGCAGGCTCAACGCGCGCGAGTTTGCCAATTCTCCCATCACCGAGCGGCTGCCGGTGAACAGCACCAGCGCGATCAGCGGAACCGGCAGGACGAAGCTCAGAATGACCTGGCTGATGACCAGCGCCCTGGTCGCATCGGTCACGAAGGCGGCGACGATCAGGGTCGGCAATATCGTCGCCAGCCGGCGCACCGGCAGCGGGATATGCCAGGCGAGAAAATCCTGCATGATGACCTGGCCGGCCATCGTGCCGACGACCGAGCTCGACAGGCCCGAGGCGAGCAGGGAGACGATGAATATCGCCGCGGCGGCCCCGCCGAACAGCGGCCCCAGCATATGATAGGCGCTTTCGATGCTGGATTCGTGCGCCGGGCCGGCAGCGCCGAAGGTCACCGCCGCCAGGTACAGCATCGCCATGTTGACGAGGCCCACGGCGCTCAGGGTCAACCCGATATCGCTGTTGGACGCGCGCACCAGGCGCCGGATCGTCGTTGCATCGGCGGCGGGAAGGCGGTTGAGGGCGACACTCGAATGCAGGAATAGCGCGTGCGGCATGACTGTGGCGCCGACGATCCCGGCGGCCAGCAGGACGCCGTCGGCGCCGCCGAACGAGGGCACGAAACTGTCATGAATGACGGAATGCCAGTTCGGTGGGATCAGCCCGGTCTCGACGACAAAGCACAGCCCGACAACGAGGATCAGGACGGCGATGATCGTCTCGACCGCGCGGAAGCTGCGCTGATGCAGGCTCAGGATCGCCCAGCTCAGCGCGGCCGCCAGCAGAGCCCCAGTAAATAGCGAGGTGCCGAGCAGCAGCGCGCAGCCGATCGCCGCTCCCAAGAGCTCGGCCAGGTCGGTCGCCATCGCGCCGATTTCGCTGACCGCCCACAGAGCGCGAGTCAGCGGCAGCGGCAGCCTTTCGCGGCAGGTCCGCGCCAGGCTGCGTCCCGAAACGATGCCGAGCTTGGCGGCCAGCGCCTGAAACAGCATCGCCGTCAAATTCGCCAGCAGCACCACCCACAAGAGCTGATAGCCATGGGTGGCGCCGGCGGTGATGTTGGTGGCGAAATTGCCGGGATCGAGATAGGCGACCGAGGCGATAAAGGTCGGCCCGGCAAAAGCCCGCAACGCCCCGAGTGTCGACCAGCGCCCCGCAAGCGGGCCGCCGGCCGAGGCCCGGGTGCGGCCGACGAGCCGATCCGCCCGCGGCGGGTCGAGAAAGACCATCGGGTCCTCGTTGCACCCGGGCCGTGAAACTTATTTCCGGCGGCCGGCAGCGTGGGCTGGATGGCGCTTTTCGTCGTCCGGGTTCTTGACCTCCTGCGGCAAGTTGCCTTGCGGCTCGGGCGCATCGACGTAGCGGAAGGCGGGCTCCGAGTTCCACGGCCCGCGCCCGTCGAGCGGACCGTCCTTGGACAGGTTGAAATAGAGATCGACGGTTTCGTCGGGCTTGACATTGCCGAAATTGGGATCGGTCAGCTTGCCCAGCTGATCGAGCGCCTTCATAAACATCTCGGTATGCGAGATCTCGCGCGTCAGCAGAAAGGTCAGCACCTTCTTGCTGCCCTCGTCCGGCGACAGCTTGATCAACGCCTCGTAGGTCTGGCGCGCTCCGGCTTCGGCGGCGATGTCGGCGCGCAGGTCGCGGACCACGTTGCCGCCCTCGTTGACGTAGGCCGAGGTCCAGGCCTGGCCTTTGCTGTCGACCAAATGCGGCCCCATCCCGCGAACAGCGAAGAGCGTGCTGTCATAAGCGGCATCCTTGGTGGCGCCGTCGCTTCTTTCGGTATGCTGCTCGATCATTCGCCCGACCATCTCGAGATGGCTGAACTCCTCGAGCGCGATGTCGTGCAGCATGTCGCGGATCGCCTTGTCCTCGACATGGAACGACTGGGTCCAGTAGGTCAGCGCCGCCGACAGCTCGCCGGTGGCGCCGCCGAACTGCTCCAGCAGCTTCTCGGCAAACTGCGGGTGCGCGCCGTCGACCTTGACGTCGTACATGAGTTGCTTGCGATGAAAGAACATTGGGGATCCCCGTGGGCTGAGACAGCCGCCGCCGAAGCGCGGCTTAAGCCGGCCAACGGGTCGTCCGCGGCGAGGTTCCGCTTTGTCGGCAGAGGCTCGCGGGCGCGTCGGCAATACGCGTGGCGCGCGAGCCGGCGAGGCTCGGCTACTCGCTCTCGGCCGAGGCGGCGATGCGCAGCGGATGGGCCGGATAAACGCCGAGGATCTTCAGCTCGCGCGAAAAGAAAGCCAGCTCCTCGAGCGCCAGGCGCAGCGGCCGGTCCTCCGGATGGGCCTCGACGTCGGCATAGAACTGGGTCGCCGAGAACGCGCCGCCGACCATGTAGCTTTCGAGCTTCGTCATATTGATGCCGTTGGTGGCGAACCCGCCCATCGCCTTGTAGAGCGCGGCCGGGACGTTGCGCACGCGGAACAGAAAGGTGGTCACCGTCGGGGTCCCACGCGCCGGGCGCCTGGGCTCGCGCGACATGACCAGAAAGCGCGTGGTGTTGTGCTCGGCGTCCTCGATGTTGGCCTTCAGCGATATGAGGCCGTAGATCTCGCCGGCAAGCTCGGAGGCGATGACGGCGACACTGGGATCGCGGTGCCGGGCGAGCTCGGCCGCGGCCCCGGCAGTATCGGCGGCAACGACCGGCTCGACGCCGAGCGCACGGATCAGTTTGCGGCACTGCGAGAGCGCGTGGACGTGGCTCCTGACCGTGCGGATGTTCGAGAGCGCGGCGCCGGGCAGGGCCAGGAGGTGGTGGTTCACCCGTTCGAAATGCTCACCGATGATGTGCAGCCCGGAATCGGGCATCAGATGGTGGATGTCGGCGACGCGGCCGGCCACCGAGTTCTCGATCGGGATCATCGCCAGGCGCGCCCGGCCCTCGCGCAGCGCGGCAAACGCATCCTCGA
>Ga0210390_10005722_pt1 | contig 10408 bp, 12 predicted proteins | sample IncBWH11OmetaG_FD_161050 | JGI IMG/M metagenome (GOLD analysis project Ga0210390, IMG submission 161050) | Forest soil microbial communities from Barre Woods Harvard Forest LTER site, Petersham, Massachusetts, United States - Inc-BW-H-11-O ... | reverse complement strand
AGGAACCCCTGCGCTCTTTTGTCAACATGGACCCTGGCATTGAGCGGGGACATTCCGCGACCCTCAATTCGTACCATCCGGAATGGAAACGATCGCTGCCCGTCATCGGTCTCATCCGCTTGTCAAAGACCCGCGAATTTGCCGGATCGTGCCGCTGTGGCTCTCGGTTCTCGACGAGCTTGGCGCAGCGCCGCTGTTCGTGATCCCCATTCGCAATCCGTTCGAGGTGGCCGCCGCGCTCAAGCAGCGCAACAGCTTTCCCGAAACGACCTCGCTATTGCTGTGGCTGAGGCATTTCCTCGCAGCAGAACGCGATACGCGCGGTTTCAGGCGATCGTTCGTCGCCTACGATCACCTGCTGAGCGACTGGGGGAAGGTTGTCGACGGGATCGCTCGCGATCTGCACATCCATTGGCCGCGCCGATCGGTTGCTTTCGACCTGGAAATCGACAGTTTTCTCTCGACCAGGTGGCGACACCATTCCTATAGCAATGGAAGCATGTTCTCGCGCCGACCCATGGCCCAGTGGCTGCAAACGGCTTTCGACTGGGCGATGAGCGCCGCGAACAATCACCCCTCGGCGTCCGCCGAGCTCGATACCGTGTACGCGGCGTTCAGTAGCCCCTCCGCTCCGCTGTGCAAATCAGTGCGTCATCCGGAGATGGTGGGCGTCTGATCGCAGCCGGGCTCGAGGTGCCTGGTGCGATGCGCCGGAACCAGGCGCGGGCCATCGCCTACACGCTTGCCGCCGGTTATGGGGTTTCGCCATGCGCCAGCGGACGCTTCAGCAATTCCTTGATCCGGCCCTGCATCGCGCGCTGGTCGAAGCTGCGCAACAGATTGATGCGGTTGCGGTTGGGATCGCCGCCGTGCCAGTACTCATAGATCTCTTGGCGCAATCCGTAAGATGAGGCGGCGAGGTCGTGCGCCAATCGGAACAGGCGCGACTTGTATTCGACATCGACGTCCCGGCCGCGCATGTAGCGGTCGAGATAGGGGCGGATCGCGGCGCTGGCGAGGTCGTGTTCGCTCGGCTGCATGATGATCCCGGAGGCGCAGATCTCGCGCAGCAATTCGACCATGCGCCCGGATACCTGGGTGAACCAGATGTGCAGGTCGCGCGCCGGCCCCAGCGTCCATTGCCCGGAGGGGGTCGGGCCGGCCCGGTGCTCGACCCCGTCCATCGCATGCCGCCACACCTCGCAATAGGTCGCCATCTCGCCGAGCTTGGCGGCGACCTCGCGATAGTCGAGGACCCCGATCGCCTCGGCCACCATCGTCGCCACCGCGGTCAGGAGGCGCATGCGCACCTCGACCCGGCATAGATTGGACCAGCCGAGAAAGTTGAAATTGACCCCGCCGCCGTCGGCGCCCAGCATTCGCACCATCGGCGTCGGGTCGTAGAGCATGAAGAGCCGGTCCCACGGCACCAGCACCTGGTCGAAAAACAGCATGCAATCCTGCTCGTCGAGCATCTGCAAGGGATGCCCCCACGAGCCGAACCAGCGCGACACTGGCTCGCGCGCCAGGATCTTCAGGCCCGCCGCATTGGTCGGGATGGCAAAGGCGAGGACGCATTTCGGGTTGCTGCGCCGCGCGAAGGTCGCCGACAGCGAGACATAGCATTCGTGGCTGTGCGGTGCCGCGGTCGAAAGCTGCTTGCCGCCGGTGACGATCACGCCGTCCTTGGTCTCCTCGACGACGTGCAGGGCCACTTCCTCGTCCTCGCCGACGGTGCGCTCCTCGTTCTGCGGCTGGGTGCTGCGGTCGACCTGCGGGTCGCCCAGAGCATGGGTCAGAAACAGATCGTGTCGCTTGCAGTGCCGATAATAATTCTCCAGATTTTCGCCGAAATCGCATTTCGGGTGCTTGACCGCGCTGAACTGATCCTTCAGGTGCAATGCCGAGATGATGTAGGGCGCCAGGATGTCGGGGCTGCGGCCGAGCTGGCCCCAGGAGAGCTCGTTCCACAATTCGCTGTTGCGCCGCTTGCGCTGCAAATCCTCGGCCGAGCGCGGCAACAGCCAGCTCGTGCTGATGCGCTCGCCGCTCTCCGGGTCGAGGCAGGTCATCTGGTCGCGGTATTGCGCGCTGTTCTGCAGATCGTAAATGCGCGCCAGCTCGGCGACCATGTCCCGGAACGCCGGATGGGTCGTCACGTCGGCGGCCCGCGCGCCGTCGATCCACACCTCGCGATCGTCTTTGAGGCTCGCGACATAGCGCCGCCCGGTCATCGGACCGGTCCCCGCTGCGGCTTCCGGGGCCATCGCGGCGCTTGCTGGTGCCATCTCGCGCTATCCCTCTTCACCCAGCCATCAGCAACGGCGCCAGCACGTCCGGGTCGGACAGCATCGGGTAGTGGCCGGCGTCGATTTCGAGGTATTTGGCGCCGAGCTTTTCGGCGGTGCGGCGCTGGTGCGCCTCGCCCGGATTGGCGGCCCGGCGGCAGCGGATCACCGTCGCCGGCCATTTCTGGGTCCAAAAGCTCTTCAACGATACCGGATCTTCCATCGCGGCGATCGGGTGCGGCGTGTAGCGGGCGAGCGCAAAGGCGCGCGCCGCCGGGTCGAGATCGGCGAAGCTGCGGTTCTCGGCGTCCTCGCGCGACGGCCCGACCGCGAGTGCGGTGGTGACCCGCGGCGTCGGCCGGTTGACGATCTGGGCCACCCGCTCGCCATCGAGGAGCGCCAGCGCGTCGACAAACACGAGCCGCCCGATCCGCTCGCGGGCAAGCTCGGCCACCCGGCACACCACCATGCCGCCCGAGCTCGTGCCGGTCAGCACGACCTCGTTCAGATCCTCATAGAACAACAGATCGGCGATATCGGCGGCGTGGGTTTCAATGGTGATCCCCGGCCGCAGTTGATGGCGCCGCTCGGCGCAGCCGTCGAGCGAGGGGGCGTAGACGAGATGCCCGGCATCGCGCAGGCGCGCCGCGGTCGGCTTCCAGATCCAGCCGCCCTGATAGGCCCCGTGGATCAGCACATATGTCGCCATGTCACTCCCCTTTTTCGTTACGGTGCGCGCGGCATGCGGCGGCCGGACCCGATGAACCCGACTTTGCCAAGCCATTTTTCCGCCACGCAGTCTGGAACGGTCCTCACCCGGGCTTGACCCAGGGCGGGTGCGAACCGGGGTCGGGCCTCGGCGCCGGCTTCGGCTTCGGCTTCGCTTCGCCGGCGGAACCGTTCTTGACCGGCTTGATCTTGGCGCCGTCGAGCTCGACATTGATCTCGAGCAGCGAGGTTTCGCCGGACCGGCCGACATTGACCCGCAGCATGTCGCCGCGAATCTCGATGTAGCGGCCGACCACGTCGAGCAGATCCTTTTGCAAGGCCGGCAGAAAATCCGGCGCGTCGCGGCTCGCCCGCTCGTGCGCCATCACGATCTTCAGCCGGTCCCTGGCGACGACGGCGGTATTGCGCCGCTCCGGGAACAGAAAATCGAGCAGGCCCATCACGCCCTACCGAACAGGCTGCGGAAAAAATTGCGGCGCTCGGGCTTCAGAAAGCGCATCTCGCGCTCTTCGCCGAGGAGCCGGGCCACGGCGTCGAGATAGGCTTGTCCGGCCGGGCTCTGCGGGTCGAACACGACGGGGGTCCCAGTGTTCGAGGCGCGCAACACCGACGGCGATTCGGGAATGACGCCGAGCAGCGGGATCGACAGGATCTCCTTCACGTCATCGATCGCCAGCATCTCGCCCCGCTCGACCCGTTCCGGCGAATAGCGGGTCAGCAGCAGATGGATCGCCACCGGATCCATGTTGTTCTCGGCGCGCCGCGACTTCGAGGCGAGGATGCCGATGATGCGGTCGCTGTCGCGCACCGAGGAGACTTCGGGGTTGGTGACGATGATCGCCTCGTCGGCGAAATAAAGCGCGGTGATGGCGCCGTGCTCGATCCCGGCCGGGCTGTCGCAGACGATATAGTCGAAGGTTTCCTTCAATTCGTCGAGCACCCGCTCGACCCCGTCGCGCTTCAAGGCGTCCTTGTCGCGGGTCTGCGAGGTCGGAAACACATAAAGACTGTCGTTGCGCTTGTCCTTGATCAGCGCCTGGTTGAGCTTGGCGTCACCATTGATGACATTGATAAAATCGAAGACGACGCGGCGTTCGCAGCCCATGATCAGATCGAGGTTGCGCAACCCCACGTCGAAATCGATGACCACCGTGCGATGCCCGCGCAATGCCAGGCCGGCGGCGACCGCGGCGGCGCTGGTGGTCTTGCCGACCCCGCCCTTGCCGGACGTGAGCACGATGACTTTTGCTGCCAATAAAGACCTCCCCTTTCCCCCGGTCGATCGGCCCCGGGCGGCGCCGATCGATCGCGCCGGCGCTGCCGGCGGGCGGCGTCGGGCGGCCTACCCGGCGATCCCGCCCCGGCGACCGCCACCGGGGTAATCTGAGCGTCAATTGCGGGCGATGGTCAACCGCTCATCGACGAGCGCGATCTGCACCCGCAAGCCCCTGTCAGCGGCCGGCATCTGCTCGCTGACCAGGTAATGGCCGGCGATGCTGACGAGCTCGGCCTCGAATCGATCGCAAAAGATCCGCGCCTCGACATCGCCGCCGGCGCCGGCGAGCGCCCGGCCGCGCAGCGCGCCGTACACATGGATATTGCCGTCGGCCATGATCTCGGCGCCGGGGCTGACCGCGGCGGTGACGACGAGATCGGCGCCGCGCGCATAGATCTGGGTCCCCGAGCGCACCGGCTGGGTGACGAGGCGGGTGCGGGCGGCGAGCGCGCCACGCGGTTCGGCCGCCGCCGCCTCGGCGATCGGTGCCGGTTCCGGCGGCGGGCGCCGCCGATTGGGCTGCGCCGCAGTGGGCGCGAAGCTCGCCAGCCCGGACGCGGCCGCGGCCTCAAGCTGCGCCGGCTCGGCATTCTGCACCCCGACCAAGGTCAGGGTATGGCGGCGCAGGGTATCCCTGGCCTCGAAAAAATCGGGTGCAGCGGCGAATCCGCCGGCGTCCCTGAGGTCGAGCACCACCGGCGCGTTCAAAAAAAACCGCGGGCTGCGGCCGATCTGCTCGGCGAGATCCTGCTCGAAGGCGGGGTCTCGCAACAGCCCGGCGCGCACCACCATGATGGTAAAGAGCGCGCCCTGCACGAGATTGCCCGCCATCCGAGAACCGCCGTCAGCCGCACCGCGAAGATTTGAGGGGTTAGCGCCAAATCGCACCTCCCGCAACGATTTTACCCACCGCCCCTATGTGCCGGCGCACCTCTGCTCTTATGATGGCTTCCGGAATTTTGCCTCGGGCAGGCCAAGCGAGTGGTGGGAGTTTGAATGGCCGCCAAGACGGAGGCGGCGGAATTCGCGCGGTTCGGGGCGGAGCCCGGCTGGGCGTTCGCGATCCACCATCGGGTGCGGTGGAGCGAATGCGACCCGTTCGGCCACGCCAACCATCGCGCCTATTTCGAATGGTTCGAGGAGGCGCGCAATCGCTATCTCGAAACCGCGGGCCTGGCGCCGCTGTCGGCGTCGACGCCCGGGCCGGTCATCGCCGAGACCGGCATCCGCTATCGCCGGCCACTCAGCTATGGCGAGAACATCCTGGTCGGCGCGCGCACGGTCCGGCTCGGCAACACCAGCTTCGAGATGGAATACGCGGTCTGGTGCGGCGGGTTGTGCGCCGAGGGCCGCGCGGTCTTGATCCTGGTGGTGGCCGCGACCGGCGAAAAGACGCCGCTGGCGCCGGGATTGCGCCGCGCCATCCTGGCCCGCGATCCCGCTGCCCGCGAAGCCGGCCGCGGCACAGCCGGCTGTGCAGAAAGCTAGCGCCGGCCTAGCTTTCCGCGACACCGCGCCGTCTGGTGCTCAAAATCAGACGGATCGTGGCCGTGGAAGCCCTCACCCCCCAGCCCTTGCGGGCCGGGTTCACCCTCTCCCGCAATGCGGGAGAGGGTACCGAGCGCAGCGAGGCGGGTGAGGGCTCCGCGGTGCCAAATGTCAGGTTCTCACCGCCAGCTAGCTGCGCCCCGAGGGCGGCGCCCGCAGCTACCACCCGGCCGGCAGCTTTGGCTCCGGCGGGCGCTCGCCGTCCTCGGCCGCGGGGTCGGCCCCGGAGTTGACCGCAGAGTCGGCCTCGGGGGCGTCCTCGCCGCCGTCGCCGGCTCGGCGCAGCGCGGCGCGCTCCTGCTGCTGCTTGATCTTTTCGTCCTTTTTCGCCTTCTTGGCGCGGTCGCGCTCGGCGCGTTCGATCCGGTAGTTCGGTTTTCGCGGCATCGGGCAAAGCTCCTATCTACGCGCCGGCGGGCGGCGGGCAAAGCACAGGGGGAAGGCCTTGGCAGATCGTGTCGATCCGATTGTGGCGTCGGTCATCCGCCATCGCCTCCTGGCCATCGTCGAAGAGATGGGCGAGGCCATGTTGCGCACATCTTATTCGCAAATCCTCAATTCGAGCCGCGACTTTTCGACCGCGATCTGCGGCCTCGACGGCCGGCTGATCGCCCAGGCCGAGCACGTCCCGATCCATGTCGGGGCGTTACCGTACGCGGCCAAGGCGGTAGCCGAGTTTTTTGCCGGCGACATCCACCCCGGCGACGTCTTTCTGCTCAATGACCCCTATCATGGCGGCAACCATCTTCCCGACCTGACCGTGTTCGTGCCGGTGTTCGCCGGCGACGAGCCGCGCTTCTGGTCGATCAACCGCGCGCATCAAAGCGATATCGGCGGGGCGACGCACGGCGCTTACAACGCCGCGGCCACCGACATCTGGCAGGAGGGCATCCGGATCACCCCGCTGCGGCTGTCCGATCGCGGCGAACTGCGCCGCGACGTGCTCGAGATGATCGCGACCAATGTCCGCCATCCGCGTGATTTCCGCGGCGACCTGGCGGCGATGGTCGGCTCCGCGCATCTGGGCGAACGGCGCCTCCTGGCGCTGGCCGGCGAGTTCGGCTGGACCGTCGCCGACCTCGCGATCGAGGCGGTTCTCGACGGCGCCGAGCGGCAGGCGCGCGCGGTCATCGCCCAATGGCGGGACGGTGTCTATCGCGGCGAGGCTCTGCTCGACGACGACGGGCGCGGCAACCAGGACATCCATATCCGCGCCACGGTCGAAAAGCGCGGCAGCGACCTCGTCATCGACTTGTCGGATTCCCACGACGAGGTGGCGAGCTTTGTCAATTCGTCCTACCCGAACATGCGCTCGGCGGTGGTGGTGGCACTCTCCTACCTGATCGACCCGGACACGCCGAAAAACGACGGCACCTTTCGCCCGATCACGGTCGTCGCCCGACCGGGAACCGTGGTCTGGGCCAATCCGGGGATGCCGGTGACGCTCGCCACCAACCATTGCGGCCAGGAGATCCTGGAGGCGATCGTCAAGGCGTTGGCGCCGGCCTGTCCCGACCGGGCGATGGCCGGCTGGGGCCGCCGGTTCCGCATCGCCATCCAGGGTAAGGACCCCCGCGCCGCGGTCGGCGGCGGGGCGAACGCCCCAGCGGGCAAGCCCTTCATCTGGCATTTTTTTCAGGCGCGGCCGGGCGGCGGGGCCTCGCCCGCCGGCGATGGCTGGCCGGGTGCCGGCGAATGGCAGGCGGCCGGCGGGATCAAGTTCGGCAGCCTCGAAGTGACCGAGTTGCGCTTTCCGCTGTTCTTCCGCCGCCATGAATTCCGCGCCGATTCGGGCGGCGCCGGCAGATATCGCGGCGGCCCGGGCGGCATCGTCGAGATGGTCGTCGAGACCGCCCTGCCGGCGATCGGCAACACCGCCGGCGACGGCGTGCGCCACGGCGCCTGCGGCATCCTCGGCGGCGCCGACGGCCTGCCGCACCGCTACACGCTTTATTCCGAGGGTGAGCCGCCGCGCGCGATCAAAACCAAGGAGACCGGCCTCGAGATCCGCCCCGGTGATGTGCTGATCCTCGAATCCGGCGGCGGCGGCGGCTGGGGCGACCCGGCCGAGCGCGACCCCGTAGCGATCGCCGAGGATCTCGCCAACGGCTTCGTGACGAAATAATGCGAAACCCGCGGGCCACTCGCAGTGGCGCCGAGCATCTCAACCGGCCCGATATTCGCTCGACGCCGCCGCGATTTCCGCGATGATCCGCTGCGCCGCCTCGCGCCGATCCTGCTGCTGGACGATCGGGCGGCCGACCACCAGATGATCGGCGCCGTTCAGAATCGCATCGCGCGGCGTTGCCGTTCGTTTCTGATCCCCGGGCTCGGTCCCTGTCGGCCGAATGCCGGGCGTCACGATCAGGAAGCCGTCCTTCTTCACCGCTGACCGGATCAGTCCGGCTTCGTTGGGCGACGAGATAACCCCATCGCATCCGAGCGCCGCGGCTTCCGTGGCCCGCCTGCTCACGAATTCGTCGATCGACGAAGTTGTGCTGTACTCTTTCTGCATGTCGTTTTCCGACATCCCGGTCAGCAGCGTAACCGCCAATATCTTCAGATCCGAGTTGCCCCGCCGCCCCTTCACCGCCGCGCGGACCACCTGACTTTCACCGATCACGGTCATAAACCTGACCCCGAGCCCGGACGCAGCCCTGACCGTGCCTTCGATGGTCGCCGGGATGTCGATATATTTGAAATCGAGAAAGACGCCCTTGCCCTGCCCGATCAGCCGCTCGACCAGCGGTCTCAGATCCGGGTCGAGTTGCAGCATCAGGCCGATCTTGTAGAACCCGACGATATCCCCGAGATCGTCGACGATGCGGCTGGCTTCCTTGGCCGTCGGCACATCGAGCGCGACAATCAGCCGGTCTGTCGCCGCGAGCGCCCGCTGATCAGCCTGTCGCCGCGCGCCGGTCCTATCCGTCATCGGCGAAATCCCCCATCTCGGATTGGTGCAGGATCGAGGCTCAGCCCCCGGTCGCCTTGCGAAAGTCGTGCTCGAATTTGCCGAACTCGTCAGCGGCGGCGTCGGATACCGCCCAATAGCCGATGTCGCCTTCCTTCCAGTGGTGCAAGGTATAGCCGCGGCGGGTCAAGGTCTCGCCGAAATCGCCGGGCCGCGCCGGCAGGACAAAGACGTTGATGATGTGCTTGCCGGCCCGATAGACCAGCGCCGGCACCGGCTTTCCCTGGATCAGGTCTAGGCGCCCGCCGATCAGCGGAAAGCCTTGCGCGGCGAGATCGACGCCCGGCGGCGAGATGTCGGTGCGCCCGGCGAACCACGGCTTGACCGTGTGCTTGTCCGACGATTGGACATCGGTCAGGTGGCTGCCCAACAGCGAACGCAAATGACTGTCGATGACCTCGTTGGCGATCATGTTCTGCTGCCGCTCGCCGGTCAGCACAAAGGTCCCGCCAGAGCCGATCGCGACCGCGATCACGATCGAAGCGGCGTAGGCGAGCCAACCCGGGGCGCGCATCGACATCGGGCTGGTTTGCGCCGCCTCGCGCCGCAGCGCCGCGCGCACCGCCGAACGCAGCGCCTCGGGCGCCTGGTAGACCGGAGCCGCGCTGCGGATGCCGTCGCGCAGGCGCTCGAGCGCCGCCGCTTCCGGCCCGCACTCGGCGCAGCCCTCGAGATGCTGGCGCAGCATCGCCCGATCGGCGTCGTCGACCTCGCCGTCGAGGTAGGCGTCGAGAAGCGGGCGGACCTCGTCACACTGCATCGCCCTCAACCTTTCCCAGGTCCGGCTTTCCATCCCAGGCCCGGCGCAGCGCCGAGCGGGCCCGGTGCAGCCGGGACATCACCGTGCCGATCGGGACCCCGGTCACCTCGGCGATCTCGCGATAGCCGAGCTCGTGCAGTTCGCGCAGCACGATCGCCTCGCGCAGCGGCACTGGCAGCCGCTCGAGCAGCCGGTCGAGGCGGCGCAGATCCGACCGGCTCAGCAGCAACGCCTCGGTATCGCCGGCGGCTCCGGGCGCGGCCGGCGCCGCCTCGTCGAGATCGGCCGCGGTTTCGAGCGCCACCAATTCCGCCGGGCGGTTGCGCTCGAGCCAGCTGTAAGAGGTGCGGCGCACGATCTTGAGCAGCCAGCTTTTGGCGTCGCCTTCGCGATAGCTGTCGAAATAGCGGAACGCTCGCAGATAGGCCTCCTGCACGACATCGGCGGCGTCGGCGTCGTTGCGGGTCAGCCAGCGCGCCAAGGAATAGGCGGCGTCGAGATGGGGCAACGCCACGGTTTCGAACCGGCTCCGCTGCCGTCGCTGCGCGATCCAGCTCATCGGCCCTTCTACGTCACACCAGCGCAGACCGCGCCGGGCGAGAGTTTATTCCATGAGGGGCGATTTTGGCCGGCCCGATTTTAGCAATACGGCTGCGCCTAGCGCCGGCCGGTTGCATTCGCCGCGCGCGGGCACCACACTCGGCCCACGCAGGAAAGGACATGCCGATGGAAATGACCGGCGAATTTCGCATTCCCGCGCCGCGCGAGCGCGTCTGGCAGGGGCTCAACGATCCGGAGGTCCTGAAACAGGCGATCCCCGGTTGCCAGACGATCGA
>Ga0210390_10005721_pt1 | contig 10410 bp, 7 predicted proteins | sample IncBWH11OmetaG_FD_161050 | JGI IMG/M metagenome (GOLD analysis project Ga0210390, IMG submission 161050) | Forest soil microbial communities from Barre Woods Harvard Forest LTER site, Petersham, Massachusetts, United States - Inc-BW-H-11-O ... | reverse complement strand
GCGCAACGCGCGGGCGGCGGCGCGCTGGCCGGCGGCGTCGCCGTCGAAGCACAGGATCGGCTCGGGGCCGAGCCGCCACAGCTCTTGCAATTGGAACTCGCCGAGCGCGGTGCCGAGCGGCGCCACCGCCGACGTAAACCCGGCGCGGTGCAGCGCGATCACGTCCATGTAGCCTTCGGTCACGATCGCATCGCGGCCCTCGGTGGTTGCGGCGCGCGCCGCCGACCAGCCGTAGAGGACGCGGCCCTTTTCGAAGACCGGGCTTTCGGGGGAGTTCAGGTATTTCGGCTGCCCGTCGCCCAAGACGCGACCGCCAAACGCGATAACCCGGCCGGCACGGTCGCCGATCGGGAACATCACGCGGCCGCGGAAATAGTCGAAGGGCTCACCCTCATCCGGCTGGTGCAGCAAGCCAGCCTCGACCAGCAGCGGCTCGGTATAATCGGCGGCGAGGGCTCGCCGCAGCGCCTGGCGCTCGTCGGGCGCCCAGCCGAGGCGAAAGCGGCGGATCGTGTCGGGATCGAGACCACGCGTCTCGAGGTAATCGCGCGCAAGCCTGCCGGCGGGGGACCACAGCCGGGCTTCGTAAAACACGGCCGCGGCTTCGAGGGTTTCGAGCAGGGTCTTTTGCCGGCGGGCCTTTTCGCGCTCCTCGGGGGTCGCCTGAGGAACCGCGAGCCCGGCCTCGCCCGCCAGCTTCTCGACCGCCTCGAGAAAATCGAGGTTGTCCGCCCGCATGGTAAAGCCGATTGCGTCGCCATGGGCGCCGCAGCCAAAGCAGTGGAAGAAGTCCTTGTCCTCGACGACGTAGAAGGACGGTGTTTTTTCGTGATGAAACGGGCACAGCCCGGCAAATTCGCGACCGCGCCGCACCAGCCTCACCCGTCGCCCAACCAGCCCCGACAGCGAAATGCGGCCGCGCAGCTCGTCGAGAAAACCCGGCGGGAACGCCATCAGCTAGTCGGCCCCTTCGGCTTTTCGAGCGCAGCGGGAGCGGCCTGTCGGGCCGGCGATGGAATGGCTGACCGGCCCGTCCGGAGGCTCGGGGAGAGCGGCGCCCTTCCACCAATCCGCCTCCTCGAGCGACGGAAGGAGATTTGGAGATTGCCTCACTGCTCGCAGCCGGTCAGCCGAGCAGCCGCTTGACGATCGGCCCGGCGCGGCTGAAATCGATCGCGCCGGCGTGGCGCTCGCGCAGCGCCGCCATGACCTTGCCCATGTCGCGGATGCCGCCGGCGCCGGTTTCGGCGATCACCGCCCGCGCCGCCGCGGCGATTTCGTCCTCGGTCATCTGTTGCGGCAGAAAGCTCTCGATGATCGCGATTTCCTCGCTCTCCTGCCGCGCCAGCTCGGGGCGCCGCCCTTGCTCGTATAGGGCGATCGATTCGCGCCGCTGCTTGACCATGCCCTGCAGCAGTCGCGCGACCTCGGTATCGGGAATACCCGCGGCATTGCCCTCGCCGCGGACGGCGACGTCGCGCTCCTTCAGCGCCGCGAGGATCAGCCGGACGGTCGAAAGGGTGCGGGTGTCGCGCGCCTTCATCGCCTGTTTGAGCCGTTCGGAGAAGGCCTCACGCAGCATCGGCGCGCCTCATGCTTCGGTAAAGTCACCCTAAACCCTTTGCGCGCCCGCGGCAATTCTGCGCGCGTGGCCCTAAGTGACTGATACAACGTTATGTTCGGGCGATCGGGGGTTGACCGAAACTGATCGAGCGATTATCTGTTGCCGGCCCGCCGAGTGGTCCGTCGGGGCGACGCGGTCACCTGCCTGCCACAGGATAGTTCAATGCGCGATCCGTCGCCGCAACCGCCCGACTGCAACGCGGCGCTCGTGCTGGCGGACGGGACGGTGTTGTGGGGCATCGGCTTCGGCACCGCCGGGACCGCGGTCGGCGAGGTCTGCTTCAACACAGCGACGACCGGTTATCAGGAGATCCTGACCGATCCGTCCTATGCGGCGCAGATCATCACCTTTACCTTTCCGCATATCGGCAATGTCGGGACCAACCCGGAGGATGTCGAAACCGCGACGCCGGCGGCGCGTGGGCTGGTGGTGCGCAGCCCGGTCACCGCACCGGCGAATTGGCGCGCCACCCAGCCGCTCGTCCAGTGGCTCGAAATCCACGGGCTCGTCGGGGTGTCGGGGGTCGACACCCGCCGGCTGACCCGCCGCGTGCGCGACCAGGGCCCGCCCAACGGGGTCGTCGCCTATGACCCGCAGCGGCCGCTCGATGTCCTCGCCTTGCACGAAGAGGCCGCGGCTTGGCCCGGTCTCGAAGGCATGGACCTCGCGCGCGACGTGAGTTGCCGCCAGACTTACGAGTGGGACGAGACGTCGTGGGACCGCGAGGGCGGCTATGGCCGGCAGCGCCGGCCGCGCCATCACGTCGTCGCGATCGACTACGGCGCCAAGCGCAACATCCTGCGCATGCTGGCCGGCCATGGCTGCCGGGTTACCGTGGTGCCGGCGACGGCTTCGGCCGAGGACGTGCTGCGCCAACGGCCCGACGGGATATTTTTGTCGAACGGCCCGGGCGACCCGGCGGCGACCGGGATCTATGCCGTGCCGGTGCTGCGCGAGCTGATCGCCTCGGGCAAGCCGATCTTCGGCATCTGCCTCGGCCACCAGCTGCTGGCGCTGGCATTCGGCGGCCGCACCATCAAGATGGCGCGCGGCCATCGCGGCGCCAATCACCCGGTCAAGGACCTCGCGACCGGCAAGGTCGAGATCACCAGCCAGAACCACGGGTTTGTCGTCGACCCCGACAGCCTGCCGCGCGGCGTGGAGCCGACCCACGTCTCGCTGTTCGACAACTCGAACGAGGGGTTGCGCCTGACGGGAAAGCCGGTCTTTTCGGTGCAATATCATCCGGAAGCCAGCCCCGGCCCGCAGGACAGCCATTATCTGTTCGAGCGATTTGTCGGCCTGATGAACGGAAATCGGTAGGATGGGTTGAGCACAGCGAAAACCTGCCGGGTGGCGGCGGACGTCATGGGTTTCGCCTTGCTCAACCCGTCGTACGAATTGAAGCGATACGCTTATGAATTTAACGTGACTTTAGACTTGGTTTCTCCCCTTCACCCCTTCCCGGCGACGGGGCGTGTGAAGGAATTGGATCAGCTGAGAACTGGTCATTCCGGGATGCCGCTTGGCAGGCCCGGAACCTATGAAAACGGCGCCTTGTCGGTATTCCCAAGACCGTGTGCTTGGGTTCCGGGCTCGCGGGCAACGCCCGCGCCCCGGAATGACGTTCCCTTGGAATTCTTCACGGCCTCCTGCGCCGAGATGGACATAAGAGGATCAGCCGCGATTTTCGTCGTGACGACGCTGGGTGGTGGCTGTGCCCAGGCGCGCTGACATCAAGAGCATCCTGATTATCGGCGCCGGGCCGATCGTGATCGGGCAGGCCTGCGAGTTCGACTATTCCGGCGCGCAGGCGTGCAAGGCGCTGAAGGCCGAAGGCTACCGGGTCGTGCTGGTCAACTCGAACCCGGCGACGATCATGACCGATCCCGACCTCGCCGACGCGACCTACATCGAACCGATTACCCCCGAGATGGTCGAAAAGATCATCGCCCGCGAGCGCGCAGAGAGCCACCCGATCGACGCATTGCTGCCGACGATGGGCGGGCAGACCGCGCTGAACACCGCGATGGCGTTGGCCCATTCAGGTGTCCTCGAGCGCTATGGCATCGAGCTGATCGGCGCCAAGGCGGAGGCGATCGCCAAGGCCGAGGACCGGCAGTTGTTTCGCCAGGCGATGGACCGGATCGGCCTCGCCTCGCCGGCAAGCCGGCTGGTGCGCTCGCTCGACGAGGCCTTCGAGGCGCTCGACCAAGTCGGGCTGCCGGCGATCATCCGGCCGTCCTTTACGTTGGGCGGGACCGGCGGCGGCATCGCCTACAACGCGGAGGAGTTCGAGGACATTGTCCGCGGCGGGTTGCGCGCCTCGCCGGCAGGCGAGGTGCTGATCGAGGAGTCGGTCCTCGGCTGGAAAGAGTACGAGATGGAGGTCGTGCGCGACCGCGCCGACAACTGCATCATCGTGTGCTCGATCGAGAACATCGACCCGATGGGGGTCCACACCGGCGACTCGGTTTGCGTCGCCCCGGCATTGACCTTGACCGACAAGGAATACCAGGTGATGCGCAACGCCGCGATCGCGGTGTTGCGCGAGGTCGGCGTCGACACCGGCGGGTCGAACGTCCAGTTCGCGGTCAACCCCGCTGACGGCCGGCTCGTCGTCATCGAGATGAACCCGCGGGTGTCGCGCTCCTCGGCATTGGCGTCGAAGGCGACCGGTTTTCCGATCGCCAAGGTCGCCGCCAAGCTCGCGGTCGGCTACACGCTCGACGAGCTCTCGAACGAGATCACCGGGGTCACCCCGGCCTCGTTCGAGCCGACGGTCGACTACGTCGTCACGAAGATGCCGCGGTTCACCTTCGAGAAGTTCCCGGGGACCGAGCCCTTGCTGACGACCTCGATGAAATCGGTCGGCGAGGCGATGGCGGTCGGGCACAGCTTTGCCGAATCGGTGCACAAGGCGTTGCGTTCGATGGAAACCGGGCTCAGCGGCTTTGACGAGGTTGCGATCGAGGGCGTCGAAAGCGCCGGCAAGGATGCGGTAAAGGCGGCGCTCGCCCGACCGACACCCGACCGGCTGCTGCTCGTCGCGCAGGCCTACCGCCACGGGCTCTCCACCGCCGAAATTCACGCCGCGTGCCGGTTCGACCCGTGGTTTCTGGAGCGCGTCCGCGAGATCGTCGAAACCGAGGAGGGGGTGCGCCGCGACGGGCTGCCGCGCGACCGCAGCGGGCTGTTGCGGCTGAAGCAGATGGGGTTTTCCGATGCCCGGCTGGCGCGGCTCGCCGGGCTTGACGAGGCGACCGTGGCCCGGCGGCGCCGCGGGCTCGGCCTGCACCCGGTCTACAAGCGCATCGACACCTGTGCCGCCGAGTTCGCGTCGCGGACCCCGTATCTCTACTCGTGCTACGAGGGGGACGGGCTCGACGAGCCGGAATGCGAGGCAGACCCGAGCGACCGAAAGAAGGTCGTGATCCTCGGCGGCGGGCCGAACCGGATCGGCCAGGGCATCGAATTCGATTACTGCTGCGTCCATGCTGCCTACAGCCTTGCCGAGGCCGGCATCGAGACGATCATGGTCAACTGCAACCCGGAGACTGTGTCGACCGACTACGACACCTCCGACCGGCTCTATTTCGAGCCGCTGACCGCGGAGGACGTGATCGAGATCGTGCGCGTCGAGGAGCGGCGGGGGACGTTGCTCGGGGTGGTCGTGCAATTCGGCGGCCAGACCCCGCTCAAGCTCGCCGCGGCGCTCGAGCGCGAGCAGATCCCGATCCTCGGCACCTCGCCCGACGCGATCGACCTTGCCGAGGACCGCCGGCGCTTTCAGCAGCTGCTGACCCGGCTCGGCTTGCGCCAGCCGAAGAACGGCACCGCGGTCTCCGCCGCCGAGGCTAAGGCGGTCACGCTGCGCATCGGCTATCCGGTGGTGATCCGCCCGTCCTACGTCTTGGGCGGCCGCGCGATGGAGATCGTGCACGACGCCGCCGGTCTTAACCGCTACATGCGTAACGCCGTCACCGCTTCGGGCGCGAGCCCGGTGCTGATCGACCGCTACCTTCAGGATGCGATCGAGATCGACGTCGACGCGGTGTCGGACGGCCGAGGGGTCGAGGTCGCCGGCATCATGGAGCACATCGAGGAGGCTGGGATTCATTCCGGCGACAGCGCCTGCTCGCTGCCGCCCTATAGCCTCGGCCGGGCGACAATCGACGAGATCGAGCGGCAGACCGTGGCATTAGCGCAAGCGCTCGGTGTTATCGGCCTGATGAACGTGCAATTCGCGGTCAAGGACGGCGATATTTACGTCCTCGAGGTCAACCCGCGGGCCTCGCGCACGGTGCCCTTTGTCGCGAAGGCGACCGGCGTGCCGATCGCCAAGATCGCCGCCCGCGCGATGGTCGGCGCGCCGCTCGGCGATCAGTTCGCGGTGCGCAAAGGGCGCGGCGCCCATGTCGCGGTCAAGGAGGCGGTGTTCCCGTTCGCGCGCTTCCCCGGGGTCGACCTGATCCTCGGCCCGGAAATGAAATCGACCGGCGAGGTCATGGGGCTCGACACGGATTTCGGGCGCGCCTTCGCCAAGGCACAGCTTGGCAGCGGCACCATCCTGCCGCTCGCGGGCCGCGTCTTTGTCTCGGTGCGCGACCATGACAAGGACGCGCTGGTCGAGCCGTGCCGGCGGCTCGTCGCAATGGGCTTCAGCCTGGTCGCGACCGACGGCACCGCCTCGGCGCTGACGGGCGCCGGCCTGCCGGTGGACCGGGTCAACAAGGTGCGCGAGGGGCGACCGCACATTGTCGACCATATGCTGAGCGGCGGGGTGCAGCTGGTGTTCAACACGACCGAGGGGGCGCAGGCGATCGCCGACAGCTTCAGCCTGCGGCGGACCGCGCTCACTCATGCTATCCCCTATTACACCACCGTCGCCGGCGCGCGCGCGGCGGTCCAGGCGATTGCGGCCCTGCGTGCCGGGAGCCTTGAAGTTGCGCCGCTGCAGTCCTACTTTTGATTGCCGCGCAGCGGCTTTTGCCACCTCGTTTCACCTCAGGATGCGACCCCGTCTTTGATGAACAAAGTCCCGATGACGACCGGCGGGTACGACCGGCTCCGCGAGGAGCTGAAGCAGCTTAAATCCGTCGAACGCCCAGCCATCATTCGCGCCATCGCCGAGGCGCGTGAGCACGGCGACCTGGCCGAAAACGCCGAATACCAGGCCGCCCGCGACCGCCAGAGCTTTATCGAGGGGCGGGTGATGGAGATTGAGGACAAGGTCGCCCGCGCCGAGGTCATCGACGTTTCCAAGTTGTCGGGCTCGGTCGTCAAATTCGGGGCGCGCGTGACCCTCGCCGACGAGGAAAGCGACGAGGAGCAGACGTTTCAGATCGTTGGCGAGGACGAAGCCGACGTCAGCCGCGGCCGGCTGTCGGTGACCTCGCCCTTGGCGCGGGCGTTGATCGGCAAGGGCAAGGGCGACAGCGTCGAAGTCGCGACCCCGAGCGGCGCCAAATCCTACGAGGTCGTGACCGTCGATTTCGGCTAGGCGGGGGATTTCGGCTGAGCGGGCGATTATAGCGGAGCTGGCGGGCCTGCCGTCCGCAACACGACGTATCCGCACACCGCCGACAGCAGCGACGCGACCAGCACCGCGATCCGAACGTCGATGTCGTAGCCTTCCGCCGGAAAGGCAAGGGTGCCGATAAAGAGGCTCATCGTAAAGCCGATCCCGGTCAGCAGCGCGACCCCGTAAACCCGGCGCCAGTCGGCGCCGTCGGGCAACCTGCCGACGCCGGCTCGGGTGGCGGCCCAGATCGCGCCGATGACGCCGAGCTGCTTGCCCAAAAACAACCCGGCTGCGATCCCGAGCGCCACCGGGTCGAGCAAATCCGCGACGGCGATGCCCGAGAGCCGCACGCCCGCATTGGCAAACGCAAACACCGGAAGCACGCCGAACGCGACCCAGGGATGGAGGTCGTGCTCCAGGGCGACCAGCGGCGAGGATGCCCGCGTCGTCCGCAGCGGCACCGCGATGCCGACGCAAACCCCGGCGAGGGTCGCGTGAATGCCCGATTTCAGGACGCACACCCACAAGAACACGCCGACCAGAATATACGGGGCGCGACGGGCCACTCCGGCGAGGTTCAATCCCGCCAGAAACGCAACTCCGGCCCCCGCAAGGGCAAGCGCGGTCCACGACAGCTCGGCCGTGTAAAAGAAGGCGATAATCGCGATCGCGACGAGGTCGTCGATGATCGCGACCGCGAGCAGGAAGAGCCGCAGCGACGAGGGCACCCGCGAGCCGAGGAGAGACAGCACGCCGACCGCAAACGCGATGTCGGTCGCGGTCGGGATCGCCCACCCGCGCAGCGCTCGGGCGTCGCCCCAATTGAACACCGCGTAGATCAACGCCGGGGCGACCATGCCGCCCAAGGCCGCGATCGCCGGCAGCGCCGCTCTCGCCGGGTTTGACAGACCGCCCTCGGCGATCTCACGCTTGATCTCGAGGGTGACGAGCAGGAAGAAGACCGCCATCAGCCCGTCATTGACCCACAGCAGCAAGGGCTTTTTCAGCGCGAGGCCGTCGACCTGGACGGCGAGCGGGATGTCGAGAAATCGGGTGTAGAGCGGACCCAGCGGCGAATTGGCGAAGATCAACGCCAACACGGTCGCGGCAAACAACACGATCCCGCCGGCGGATTCGGGCGCGAAAAACCGCTGCAGCGGCGAGCCCTGCGATTGTCCGCGGGCCATGACGACAGCCCCTCAGCTTTCAGGCGGCTCGTCCTCGTCAACGGGCGGCCGCGGGTTGACCGGGATGCCGGGCTCGTCCTTTGACACGCGCAAGGTCAGCGCCGACTTCACGTGGCTGACATTTGGCGCCGAGGTCAGCTTCGCGCTGAGGAACCGCTGGTAGGCGTCCCAGTCCGCGGCGACGATCTTTAAGAGGAAATCGATCTCCCCCGTCAGCATGTGGGCCTCGCGCACCTCGGGCCAGCTCGCGACAAGCCGTTCGAATGCCTTGAGATCCGCCTCCGCCTGGCTCGCCAGCCCGACCTGGGCGAACACCGTCACCCCATAGCCCAGTGCTTCCGGCGCCAGGTCGGCGTGATAGCCGCGAATGACGCCGGCTTCTTCGAGGGCGCGCACCCGGCGCAGGCAGGGCGGCGCCGAAATGCCGGCCCGGCGCGCCAGCTCGACGTTGGTGATCCGGCCCTCGGCCTGCAGATCGCGCAGGATGCGACGGTCGATACGGTCGAGCTTGATCCGTCGCATCCCAACCAGCCCCCGTAAGCTTCTGGATCATAAAAACGCCGTGGCCGTGCGCGCAATTTTATTGCGTCGTGCCATGGCCCCGCAAACGGATTCCGGGTGACCGCGGTTTTCGGCTGGCGTTGCCAGCGGGAGCAGCGCCCGGTAGGATTTTTCGAGGGTGGACATGACCCAGGATGTCGAGCTTCTGATTGCCGGCGGCGGGCTGAACGGTCTGCTGCTCGGCATCGCCTGCGCCGGGGCCGGCCTCGACTGCGCGGTGGTCGATCGCGAGGACCCGGCGCGGATGCTTTCGCAAGGCTTCGACGGGCGCAGCTCGGCGATCGCCTTCGGCTCGCAGCAGGTGCTGAGCGCGCTCGGGCTGTGGCCGGCGATTGCCGGCGAGGCCGAGCCGATCCTCGAAATCCGCGTCGCCGACGACAACTCACGGCTGTATGTCCATTACGACCGTCGCGAGCTCGGGACCGAGGCACCGCTCGGCTGGATCGTCGAGAACCGGGTTCTGCGCCGCGCGCTGTTCGAGCGTGCCGGCGCCTTGCCGAGCCTCGCGCTGCTCGCTCCGCTCGCTGTCGACATGGTCGAGCGCCTGCCCGCCGCGGCTACCGCCGTGCTCTCCGACGGGCAGCGGATGACCGCGCGCCTGGTCGCCGCCGCCGACGGCGCCGCCTCGCCGCTGCGTCGCGCCGCCGCGATCCGCACCGTCGAGTGGCGCTATCCGCAGACGGCGATTGTCGCGACGGTGCGGCACGAGCGGCCGCATGCCGGCATCGCGGTCGAGCATTTCCTGCCGGCGGGACCGTTCGCCATCCTGCCGATGATCGACGATCCGGCGCCTGTCGACGACGCGCTTCGCGCCGGGCTGCCGGCCGCCCCGAAAGCGCGCTCTTCGGTCGTGTGGACCGAACGGGAGGAGTTGGCGGCGCGGCTGCTGGCGCTTCCCGAGCCGGCCTTTGCCGCCGAGCTCGCGGCGCGGTTCGGCGACTTTCTCGGCCACGTCGAACCGGCGGCGCCGCGCTGGTCTTACCCGGTCGGGCTTATGCTGGCCGAGCGCTATGTCGAGCGGCGGCTGGCGCTGGTCGGCGAGGCGGCCCACGTGATCCATCCGATCGCCGGCCAGGGCCTCAATATCGGGATCCGCGACGTGGCGGCGCTCGCCGAGCTTGTCATCGACGCGCGCCGGCTCGGGCTCGACATCGGCGAGGACGCCCTGCTGCAACGCTACCAGCGCTGGCGGCGGCTCGACGCGCTGCTGCTCGCCGCCGTCACCGACGGCCTCAATCGCCTGTTCTCGAATTCGATTCCCCCGTTGCGCCTCGCCCGCGACCTCGGCCTCGCCGCGGTCGACCGCATTGCGCCGGTCAAGCGCTTTCTGATGCGCGACGCGATGGGTGTTACCGGCGACCTGCCGCGGCTGTTGCGCGGCGAGCCGCTGTAGCCGCGGCGGGTGGCGCCGATGTGGCTTCGCTGTCGGCGCGCGAGCCGGGCCGCGCGGTGATCCAGGCGCGCGCCTCCTGCGTCTCGATCGTGGCAAAGACGCGGATCTCGCCCGGGATCAA